>Ga0209656_10000685_pt1 | contig 21975 bp, 20 predicted proteins | sample BogFormECP12_OM2_FD_188239 | JGI IMG/M metagenome (GOLD analysis project Ga0209656, IMG submission 188239) | Bog forest soil microbial communities from Calvert Island, British Columbia, Canada - ECP12_OM2 (SPAdes) (version 2) | ecosystem: Environmental > Aquatic > Freshwater > Wetlands > Bog ... | reverse complement strand
ATGAGATGGGCGGAGTAGATCTCCGCCAATCTTCGCGTCACCACCGGAGCGGAGTAGCCGTCCATGATCAGATGATGCGACCGGAAGAACCACAGGAACTCGTTCGCGCGCAGTTTGATCAACGCGAAGCCGAATAGCGGCCATTGTTCGACGCTCACTGACTCGGCGGCGTCCGCTTGCATCCAGGTCTCGGCCGCCCGCAAAGGATCAGCCTCCCGAGTAACGTCCAAATACGAAAGCCGCCATTCGTCCGGCTCTGCAACTCTCTGCCGCACGGCGCCGTCAGACTCGAAAAATCGTAGACGCAGCACCTCGACTTCGCTGATCAGTTGGCGAAGTGCTGTCTCAAACAGCCCCTTGTCGACGGAACCGAAAATCCTGGTGTACTCGGCAATGCTATATGCGCTCGCCGACGTTCCAGCCTTGATGGCGTACCAGATGCCCAACTGCGCCGCGGAGAGCGGCAACCCGTCGCCCGGGCAAGAGTCTAGGCATGCGTCAGAATGATTGGATGCGGACTTGGACGTCACAACCTTTCCGATTATTGTTCGAATTCATTGGTGTTCATGGCTCCCCTTGCCCCCTTAATCCACACCAGATCAATGCAATACGTGACGTGGGTAGACGTCGCCTCCGTGAATTGTCACCGTTTACCTGCATCATTGCGCAGAACCGCGACTGCTGCAATATCCCTATCTCATCGGACAACGTCAGATGAATTCTTGTCAAGCGCCCGCGCGGCGCTCCCCACTGGGACGAGGGGGACAAGCGTCGCCAAAACGCAAGTTCGTAGGCCTCGTCGTTCCTGGCGCTCCTTGAGGGGAAAGGAACGCGGTCCTACCGCCTCCGCGCCTCCAGCACCTTGACCGAGGCGCGGCCGTTGACCGGCATGCCGTTCTTCTCTTGGAAATCGGCGATCGCCTCTTTGGTCTTGGTCCCGATCGCCCCGTCCAGCTCGCCGCCCCGCTACGCCGGGCGGCGCTGTCCCGGTTCGAACCGTCTCTGAAGCGCGGCCAGCGCTTCGTTCGCCGCACGCACGCCGCTGTCATGCGCGCCATGCGCGGTCGAGAAATCCTGGACGCTCGTGGCTTCTCCGGCGAAGAACAGCCGATCCTCGAAGGGGCGGGCGAGCTGTTGCCGCGCCGTCGCGCGGCGGGGCAGGGCATAGCTATAGGCGCCGCCGATGTGGGTCGCGCGGCTCCAGGAGGAGGCGATGAGCGGCCGCAGGCTCCGCCGAGCCTCGGCGCCGAACAACGCCGCCAACTGCTCGATCGCGTAGTCGAAGCCGGCGGTCAGACCGCGCTCCTCTATCATTTCAGCGCCTTCAGCGCCAAAAAAGCATTCGATAATCGGCCGGCTGAATGGGCGAATAGAGTAGGCGGCCGTACGGGGATCTCGAGGATCGCCCAGGACATGAGTTTCGGCCACGAACGGGCTCTCTCCGACAACCTCCAGATAGAGCTTTTCATTGCGGCCGAGCGGGAGCGCGCTTGCCGCGTCCAGCCAAGGATCGAGGGCTTTGGGGAGCTTGATCGCGTTCCCGGCGAGAACGGCGGTCGAGACCGTCAGAATCGCCGTCTTTGCGTGAACGTCTCCGCGGGGCGTCCTGATCACCACGCCTTGCGGTTCGAGCGCGATCGCCTCGACCGGCGTGGAGAGACGGAGCGAGGTCCGAGACGGAACGCTGGCCACGATCAGCTCGCCATAGCCATGGGGCGCGCGCCAGTTGACCCGGGTCGACGCCGAATCATAGGCGAGGTAGTCGGCGACGGAGATGCGATTCAGCGGCGCGCCGCTGATGAAGCCGCTGATCGCCTCGAGGTAGCCATTCCATTCGCCCGCCGACGGAAGCGCATCGGAGGCGCGGTCGCTCGGCGGCGGCGCGACCGAGAGCCGCTCGTACCACGCGTCGAACGCCTCTCCCGCCTCTTCTTGCTCGCGAGGCGAGAAGCCGAGATGCCGATGCTGGACGCCCCATTTGGCCGGCCGCCGATCGACGGCGAGGCCGGCCTCTTCCGCGATTCGCGTCCAGGAGTTGCGATCGCCCGAGTGCAGCCAGCCGCAGCCGAGATCGAGCGGATGGCCGGCAATCTGACAGGTCCATGCGCGCCCCCCAAGCCGGCTCGTCGCCTCTAGCATGAGAGTCGAATGGGCGCTCGCCGCCAGTTGGCGGGCCGCGCCGATCCCCGCGGCGCCGCCGCCAATGATCGCGACGTCGAACTCTGCGTTCATGGGTCTCGCCTGGTCAGAACACAATCATCCAGTCGATTAACGCAGGACACGTCGTTTGCGAAGAGAAACGGTTTGCGGAGGGAAGGCTCCGGATTTCGAGGACGATAAGGCGCGCGGACCGCGTTGACTCTTTTGCCTTACCTTCTGAGCGCCTCCAGCACCTTGACCGAGGCGCGGCCGTTGACCGGCATGCCGTTCTTCCCTTGGAAATCGGCGATCGCCTCTTTGGTCTTCGCCCCGATCGCCCCGTCCGGCTCGCCGACGTCGTAGCCGTGTTTGGCGAGCAGCGTCTGCAATTCCCGCCGCTCCGCCCGCGAGAGGCCGGGATCGTCGGTCGGCCAGGGCGTGACGATGCCGGGCCCGCCCGCCAGCCGGTCGGCAAGGACGCAGGCGGCCAAAGAATAGGATTCGGCGGCGTTATAGGAATAGACCACGTCGAAATTGTGCGTCACCAGAAAGGCCGGGCCGGCGGCTCCGGCGGGCAACAAGAGCCCCGCCTCGCCCTCGCCGAGCGCGCGCCCATCGATCCGTGAGATCCCGCGCGTCGCCCAGGCTGACATCGGCTCTTTCGCCTTCCGCCCGGAGGGGCCGGAATAGCCGGGCGGCAGCTTGACCTCGAATCCCCAGGGAACGCCGGAGCGCCATCCGGACTTCTTGAGATAATTGGCGGTCGAGGCGAGCGCGTCGTCGGCCGAATCGACGATATCGCGCCGCCCGTCGCCGCCGGCGACCGCGAGCCTCAAGTAGCTCGAGGGCATGAACTGGGTCTGGCCGAACGCCCCCGCCCACGAGCCCGCGAGCTTCTCGGCCGGGATGTCGCCGCGGTCGATGATCTTGAGCGTCGCTATCAGCTCGGAGCGGAAATAGGCCGGCCGCGCGCCGTAGCAGGCGAGCGTGGACAGCGACTGCACCAGCGGCCGCTTGCCCATCTCCGAGCCGAAATTCGACTCGACCCCCCAGATGGCCGCGAGCATATAGCGGCTGACGCCGTAGATCTCTTCGGCGCGCGCGAGCGCATGGGCGTTCTGAGCCATCGCCGCCTTGCCGTCGTTGACGCGCTCCTCGTCGACGAGGCCCTCGACATAGTCCCAGATCGGCGTCTTGAACTCCGGCTGCTGCTTCTCGAACTCGAGCACTTTCATGTCGGGCTGAAGCCCGTTGAAGGCCGCATCGAGCGTCTCACGCGAAATGCCTGCGCGCGCGCCGTCGGCGCGCAGCGCCGCGACGCAGGAAGAAAAATCCGCCTGCGCGGGCGAAGCGAGCGCCAGCGCGGCCGCTGAGGCCGCGTAGAGAGACAAAGCCATCCGGTTCATGGATCGATCATCCTCGATTCTCGTTTTCCCGTCGAGGCGCCGCCGCCCGGCGCGTCGGGATTCCGGCCACTCGCCAACCGGCGACCGTTATCTTCACACCTTCAATTCTGACTTGCCCGAAGCAAGCGCTTGCGCCTAGACTGAAGCGCCGCGTGACTGGCGAGCTTGAGATGGGGCACCATCGGGGAGCGCGGTTTGGGATTGCCGTTCGCCTGGGCAGCCGACTTCAAAGAAGTCGGCCCATCTTCCTGACGGGAGAGGCCCATGGACGCCTATCGCGCTGAACTCCAATCCTTTGATCCCGATATAGCGCATGCCATCGCCGGCGAGGAGCGTCGCCAGGTCGATGGCGTCGAGATGATCCCGTCGGAGAATTACACTTATCCCGAGGTGCTGGCGGCTCTCGGCTCGGTCCTGACCAACAAGTACTCGGAAGGGTATCCAGGGCGACGCTATTACGGCGGCCAGGAATTTACAGACGCTGTCGAGAACATCGCCCGAGATCGCGCCTGCGCGCTCTTCAGAGCGGAGCATGCCAACGTCCAGCCCCTTTCCGGGTCGCCGATGAATCAGGCGTGTTATTTCGCGTTTCTCAATCCTGGCGACACAGTGCTGGCGATGGACCTCTCGCATGGCGGCCACCTGACCCATGGAGCGCCGGTGTCCGTTATGGGCAAGGTTTTCAACTTCGTGCGCTACAAAACCGCGCCGCAGCAGGGAGGCGCAATCGACTTCGACGGGCTGATGGACATCGCAAAAGCGACCCGGCCCAAGATCGTCCTTTGTGGCTATTCGTCGTACCCGCGGGACTATGACTACGCCTCCTTCAAGACGGTCGCCGACGAAGTCGGCGCGCTGACGATGGCCGATATCTCCCATATTGGCGGGCTGGTGGCGGCGGACGTCATGCGCAATCCATTCGATTCCGGTTTCGATGTCGTCACGACCACGACCCATAAGACGTTGCGCGGGCCGCGCGGCGGACTGATTCTGAGCAAGGAGGCGACTGCAAGGAAAATCGACAGCGCGGTCTTTCCCGGTCTCCAGGGCGGACCGCACATGAACGTCATTGCCGCCGCCGCAATCACCTTCAAAAAGGCGGCGGAGCCGGAATTCGTCGCATACGCGCAAGCGACTTTGCACAATGCCAAGGCTTTGGCGGCGGCGCTTCTCGCGGAAGGCGTGACGCTGGTCACCGGCGGGACCGACAATCACCTGCTCGTCATCGATACTGTGGCGAGTTTTGGCCTCGATGGGCAGGCCGCCCAAGTTGCGCTCGACGCCATCGGCCTTGCCACGAACAAGCAAATTATCCCTGACGATCCGCGGCCGCCCTTGCGCCCAAGCGGACTGCGCCTCGGCACGCCGGCCTGCACCGCGCGCGGGATGAACAAGGACGATATGGCGAGAATCGCGCAGTGGATCGTCAGGACGCTGCGTCGTCCCGAAGATGGGGCGACGATCGAGGCGACGCGGGCGGAGGTGAAAGCCATGTGCCGGAGCTATCCGGTGCCGGGAATTTCCTGAACCTGCGGAAGGTCGGATCGGGTCGAATCCGGAACTCTCCGGCGCGGGAGCTCGGCAGAGCAGCCTGCGCTAGAATGCCGTGCCGCGTCATGGAGGCGGAACGATGCGTTGCATTATCCATTCTATCTATCGACATAGTATACTTTATCAGGTATCGGTCTCAGATAGGCGCTCCCGACTGGACGCAGCTCGGGACACACCCATGCGTCGCCACAATCGGGTCGCTGGATCGAAGGAGTGAGAGCACATGCGAGGACATTTGAGACGTCTTATCACGTCCCGCTTCAAGCGCGCTGCAGCCATTGCTGTCCTAACCTGCCTTGGAGCAACAGCCGCATTGGCCCAGGCGACAGGCGAGCCCGCCACCATCGGCGTCAGCGGTCCGCTGACCGGTCAGAACGCGCAATATGGCGCGCAGTGGAAGAAGGGGTTCGATCTGGCGCTCGAGGAGGTCAACAAGACGGGCGTCAAGGGGCGGCCGTTGCAATATGTTTTCGAAGACAGTCAAGCCGATCCTCGTCAAACCGTGGCGATCGCTCAAAAGTTCGTGAGCGATCCGAAGATCGTCGTCGAACTTGGTGACTTTTCGAGCACAGCGTCCATGGCCGCCTCTCTATCAGCGCGCCGGCCTCGTGCAGTTCGGCTTTACCAATTCGCACCCAAAATTCACCCAGGGCGGCGATTACATCTGGAGCAATTCGGTGAGCCAGGCCGACGAGCAGCCGCGCCTCGCCAAATATGCCGACGATCTGGGCTTCAAGCGTCTCGCGGTGCTCTATCTCAACACCGACTGGGGACGAGCGAGCCAGAACCTGTTCGCCGAGGCCGCAAAAGCCAACGGCGCCGAGATCGTCGCCGCGGAAGGTTACCAGCCGGACGAGAAGGATTTCCGTTCGACGCTGGTCCGTGTGCGCGACGCCAAGCCCGACGCGATCATCCTGATTTCCTACTATGCGGATGGCGCGCTCATCGCCCGGCAGATCCGCTCCGTCGGCTTGACGACGCCGATCGTGGCCAGCGGTTCCGTCTATTCGCCGAAATTCATCGAATTGGCGGGCGATGCGGCCGACGACGTCTACACCGAGTCGAACTTCTTCCCCGGCGACACCCGTCCCGAGGTGCAGGCTTTCGTTTCGAAGTACAAGGCCAAGTACAACGAAGACCCCGACGACTTCAACGCCGTCGCCTATGACACCATCGTGTTGATCGCCGCCGTCATCGACAAATATGGCCCCGACCGCAAGGCGATCCGCGACGGCCTCGCGGAGATCAAGGATGTGCCGAGCGTGATCTATGGCAAGGCGACGTTCGATCCGCAGACGCGCCGGGTCGCGGGGGCGCGCGCGGTCTATCTCGTCGTCAAGGACGGCAAATTCACGCTTTGGGACGGAAAGCGCTCCTGAAGCATCGAAAGCGCGGGCGCCAGGCGCCCGCCGCTCTTCCCGCCGTCGTGCTCCGCCGCCGGACATGGACGGCTTCTGCCTGGGTCGACGACTGAGGACTTTGGACCGTTGAGTTCGTTCATCGACTACACCGTCAACGGCTTTATGATCGGCAATATCTACGCGCTGCTCGCTGTTGGGCTCGCGCTGATCTTCGGCGTCGCCAATCTCATCAACTTCGCCCACGGCTCGGTCTATACGGTCGGAGCCTATATCGGCTGGGCGGCGATCACGTATCTGCACACGCCATTGCCCGTGACGATGCTGATCGTCTTCGCCGCCTGCGCGCTCGTCGGAATGGCAATCGAGCGCTTAGGGTTGAGACCGCTGCAAGGCCGCGCTCGCATCGCGCCGCTGTTGGCCACGATTGGAATCAGTTTCGTTCTCGATCAGCTCGTCCAGCTGGTCTTCTCGCCGCAGCCCCGCGCGCTGCCCAGCGACTTGCCCGACTGGCGACTGAACGTCGGCGGCGGCTCGATCGGCGCGCTGGATCTGCTTATCGCTGCCGTTGGCCTGGTCAGCGCCGGATCGCTGTTCGCTTTTCTGCGCTATACGCGGCTTGGTTTTGCAGTACGCGCGGTCGCTCAGGACCGCGAGGCGGCGCAGCAAATGGGCGTCGACGTAAACGCGGTCAACAGCGCGGTCTTCGCCATCGCCTCGGCTTTGAGCGGGCTCAGCGGCTTGCTGGTCGGCATGTACTATAACCACATCGATCCGAACATGAGCTTCCAGGCGACCCTCAAAGGCGTGGTCGCGCTGATCATCGGCGGCGTCGGCAACGTGCCGGGCGCCGTGGTTGGCAGTCTGCTGCTCGGCGTGGTCGAAAGCTACGGCATCGCGCTCTTTGGCACGACCTACCGCAACCTGTTCGCCTTCGTCATGCTGATCGTCTTCCTGCTATGGCTGCCCAATGGGCTGTTCGGCGGCCGCACGGCCTTGCAGACCGAACCGCTGACGGGGTCCTTCATTGCTCCGAGCACGCCGACCCGCGTACCGGCGTGGCTTCTCTGGGCTCTGACCGGGTCCGCCTTCGCGCTGCCGCTCGTTTTCGACGCGCCCTATCTCCTCCAGACGCTGACCAACGCCTGGCTTGCCGCCATGCTTGCCCTCAGCCTGACGCTCGTCTCCGGCTCAGCCGGGGTGATATCCTTCGGACAAGCCGCTTTGCTGGCTCTCGGCGCCTATGCGTCCGCGCTTCTCGTCACCGACCTCGGCGCGCCGACCATGCTTTCGATTCCGCTCGCGGGCTTCATCGCCAGCGCCCTCGGCGTCTTGCTGGTTCTGCCCGCCTTGCGCCTGCGCGGCCATTACATCGCGATCGGGACTTTGGCGATCGGCGAGATCGTGAGCCTGACAATCCTCAACTGGGAGAGTCTGACCGGCGGCGCGATGGGCCTCACAGGCATTCCGCCGATCTCGCTTTTCGGCTACGAAATCTATTCGGCGCGCGGGGTCTATTGGCTGTGCCTTGTCGTCGTTCTCGCGCTCGCGTTACTGCAAACGCGTTTTCTGGATTCTCATTTCGGCCGCACGCTGCGGGCGGTGCGCGAAGATGAAATCGCCGCGCGGACCTATGGGGTCCGCGTCGATCGCTACAAGGCGCTCGCTTTCGCTTTCGGAGGATTTGGCGCCGGGGTCAGCGGCGCCATATCGGCGCACCTCTATTCCTACATCAACCATCAGACTTTCGACGCACAGCTCTCGCTGCTCGCGCTGACAATGGTCATCCTCGGCGGCATGGGCAATATCGTGGGCGCAATCCTCGGCGCCGTCGCGCTTGTTGGCCTGCCCGAACTGTTCCGGGTCACGGCCGAATACAGGATCCTCATCTATGGCCTGGCGTTGCTGCTGCTGATCCGGTTCCGGCCGCAAGGCGTCCTGGGGGCGGTGTGAACCTGATGACCCCTTCGCTCGAAATCCGTGGCCTGACGCGACGATTCGGCGGGATCACCGCGGTTGACGCTTTGGACCTGGACGTCACCGAGGGAGAACTCGTCAGCATCATCGGCCCCAACGGCGCGGGCAAGACCACGACCTTCAACCTCATCAGCGGCCTCGATCGGTCCGACGCGGGATCGATCGTCTTCGAAGGGCGCCGAATTGCTGGGCTTCGGCCCGAGGATATCGCCGCATGCGGGGTGGCGCGCACCTTCCAGCATGGGCGCGTCTTCGCCAACTTGAGCGTCGAAGACAATGTGATGGTCGGGGGCCACACGCGCCTTCGGGCCGTCCGACCCGACTGGCTGGTAGGCGGAGCGCTGGCCGAGATCGCGCTCGCCCTGGTGCGGCCGCGCTCGGTGAGAAGCGAAGAGCGACAGCTACGCTCCGAGACGCGCGAGATCATTGCATTGTTCGGAGACCGACTCACGCCGCGCCTCGATCATTTGGCCTATAGCCTCTCTTACGCGAACCGCAGGCGCGTCGAAATCGCCCGGGCGCTCGCGCTGAGGCCGCGCCTGCTGCTGTTGGACGAGCCGACCGCCGGCATGAATCCGACCGAGACCGCCGAAATGCAGACGCTGATCGCGGCGCTCAAGGAGCGGGGACTCACCATCCTGCTGATCGAGCACAAGCTCGAAATGGTCATGCAGTTATCGGACCGCATCTATGTGCTCGACGACGGGGCGAAGATCGCCGAAGGGCCGCCCGCGGCAGTCAGAAACGATCCCGCCGTCATCGAAGCCTATCTGGGACACAACGATATCGGGCAGACCCAGTCGGAAAGCGCAGCGACTGAAATGAGAAAGGGCCGCGCATGGGCATGATTGAGCCGCTTCTCCGACTGGAGCGCATCAACACATTCTATGGCGCGGTCCAGGCGCACTTCGATCTGTCGATCGACGTAGGACGCGGCCGGATCGTTTCCCTGCTCGGCGGCAACGCCAGCGGAAAATCGACGACAATGAAGGTCATCCTCGGCCTCATTGCGCCCCGTTCGGGAACCGTCACGTTCGAGGGGGCGAGGATCGACGGCCAACCTACGCATCGAATCGTGCGCGCGGGAATCGGGTCCGTTCCCGAAGCGCGACGGCTGTTTCCGCTGATGAGCGTGCGCGAAAACCTGCTGATGGGCGCCTACGCCCGCGCCGATCGAAAAGCGGCCGCTGACGATCTTGCGCAGGTGCTGGAGGTCTTCCCACGCGTCGCGCAGAGGATCGATCAGAGAGCCGGCGCGCTCTCGGGCGGCGAACAGCAGATGGTGGCGATGGCGCGCGCGCTGATGAGCCGGCCGCGCCTCGTCTGCATGGACGAGCCGACCATGGGTCTGTCGCCGCTCTACGTCGACCGGGTGCTCGAACTGATCTCGGAAATCAACAAGCAGGGCGTCACCGTCTTCATGGTGGAGCAGAACGCCAATCTGGCGTTGCAGATCGCGCACGAAGCCTATGTGCTGCAAAACGGACGCATCGTGCTGCAGGGTGCGGCCGAGGACTTGCGGCGAGATCCGCGGATTCGCGACGCCTATCTCGGCGGCGCGGCGGCGGCATAATCCAAGGGGAGTTTGATGGCGTTTTCCTATCCTCTGTCGGACACGCAAAGGCGGATCGTCGCGTTAAGCTCCGATCTTGCGGATCGACTGGCGACCAAGGTGCCGGCGCACGACCGCGAATGCACCTTTTCGATCGAGAATCTCCAGACGTTGCATCAAGCGGGCTATCTGCGCCTTGCGTTGCCGCGCGAATTTGGCGGCGAGGAAGCCGATATCGTCGACCTCGTTCTGGCGCAGGAGCGTCTGGCGCGGGGGGATGCGGCGTCGGCGCTTGTCGTCGGCATGATGCTCAATGTGCTTGGCCGTTTGCGTGACGAGCGCGCCTGGCCACGCGCGGTCTACGCGGAGGTCTGCAGTGAGCGCGCAGCGCGCGGCGGCGCTATCAACACCTGCGCGACCGAAGCTGATCTGGGCAGCGTTTCGCGGGGCGGCGTTCCGGCCTCCATCGCGACGCCGGTCGACGGCGGCTGGCGCATCAACGGAAAGAAGATCTTCGTCACAGGGGCGCGAGGGCTCCGCTATTTCGTCACCCTAGTGAAATTGCCGCCGACCAGCCACGCCCCGCATGGCGAGGTCGCGAGCGCGATCGTCGCCGCCGATTCTTCCGGCCTACGGATTGAGGACGCGTGGGGCGGAAGCCTGTCTCTGAGAAGTTGCGGAAACGCCGACGTCACCTCGACAACGTCTTCGTGCCGGACGCTTGGGTGGTCGAGCGAAGTCCCATCCCCGCTCCGGGCGAGCGACAGGCGAAGCCGCCAGGGGGTAAAACGGCTCCGGGTCTCAATCCATGGGCGTTGACGATCTCGGCGGTGTATCTGGGTGTCGGTCAAGCAGCGTGCGAAGCAGCCGCGCGTTACGCCAACGCCCGCGTCCCGTCCGCGCTTGGGCGTCCGATCGCCGAGGAGCCCCACATCCAGCAGTGGATCGGACAAATGGAGATCGCTGTGGACGCAGCGCGGGCGCAGCTCTACGAGACCGCGCGGCTCTGGCGCGATCATCCTGAATTGCGCGACTCCCTTGGCTCTCAGATCGCGGCCGCGAAATACCTCTGCACCAATGCGGCGTGCTCCGCCAGCGAGATCGGCCTGCGTGTGGCTGGGGGCTTCAGTCTGACAGACACGCTGACGCTGGAGCGGCACTTTCGCGACGCCCGCGCCGGCCTGTTCCAGCCGCCGCAGGATGACCTGACGCTCGCGCTCGTCGGACGCAACGCGCTCGCAGCGGCGCGCGGCGCCTCGACCGGTCGAGGCGAAGACTCGAGCCAGGTGGGAGGGATCGCAGCGTGACTTCGACATCCTTTCTACGGAGCAGCCTGGCGGCCGGCGCCGAGGGGGACGTCATCGACGCTGCGCTCGGGATTGCAAGCGGCAGTCCGCTCGATCGCCTGCGCTCGGAGCGACCCGAAGTGAGGGATCGCACGCAATCGAGCTACACAACGCTGCTGGACCGGCCGGAGCCGGGCTCGCTGTCGCTGGCAGAGCGTCTCGCCATCGCGCTGCGGATTGCGAATGTCAACGCCGCTTCCGGCTTGGCGAAACACTATCGCGAACGCCTCGCGCTGGCGTCAAACGAGGCGCTTCTCCGTGCGATCGACGACAACTTGCTCGGAAGTCTCACACCTCGTTTGGGCGCGATGGTTCGACATGCCGACTTGTTGACCCTGGAGCCGAGCCGCGCTTCGCAGAGCGATCTGAGCCTTCTCGCTGCGCGTGGCCTTTCGAGCTCTGAGATCGTCACGCTCTCGCAGATCATAGCCTTCGTCGCTTATCAGGCGAGGGTCGTCGCGAGTCTCAAGCTGATCGCGGAGGTCGAATGAGCGCCTGCGGCTTCACGACGGACGTCTTGGATTGGTCGGCCTGGATCGAGCCGGTCCGATTGGAAGATGCGAGCGCGGACCAGCTCGCGGTGCTTGAAGAGAGCGGACCGCACGCGCGCGGCTCGCAATACTACCATCTGCTGCTCCACGATGCCTCAGCCTTGCGGGAACGGTCGAAATTGTTCAACGCGATCATGTACGGCGCCAAAGGCCTCCGGCGCGCCGACCGCGAATTGGGCGCGACCGTCGAATCGATCGAGAACGGCTGCATCTATTGCACATCGGTGCATGCGCGGTTCTACCAGCAACTTGCGAAGAAGCCCGAGGTGGTCGACGCGCTGTTCAAGGACGGTCCGGGGGCCCCGCTCGAGCCTCGCGAGCGCGCGATTGCCGATTTCTCGCTGCGGCTCGCCCACACGCCCCCGCAAGCGAGTCGCGACGACATCCTCGCACTGCGGCGCGCCGGTCTTTCCAATGCGGAAATCCTCGATCTCGCCAATGCAGTGGCGATGTTCGCCTGGGCGAACAGATTGATGCTGACTTTGGGCGAGCCGAAGGCGGCGGCCAGCGAATAGTTTCTTCGCGCATGACAACAGGCCCACGCGCCATGGGCGCCGCAGGGAATTCTTTCGCAAGCCATTGTATTCGCTTGCCGTTTCGCCCTGAAAACGCCGAATCGAGCAAAAAACTTGAAACTCCCTGTTCTTTTCCCAGTTAGCAGGGAATTCGCCCGAAGGCGGCTGCCACAGCCTGCGCTAGAATGCCGTGCCGCGTCATGGAGGCGGAACGATGCTCTGGTCCATCACCATCGGCCGCTTCGGCGGGACCGAGGTCAAGATCCATATCACCTTCCTCTTGCTCCTCGCCTGGATCGCCTTCAGCGCCTGGGGGCAGGGCGGCGCCGCTGCGGCGCTCGACAGCACGCTCTTCATCGTCCTCATCTTCGCCTGCGTGGTGCTGCACGAGTTCGGCCACATCGTCGCTGCCCGCCGCTACGGCATCCATACGCCCACGGTGACCCTGCTTCCGATCGGGGGCGTGGCCAGCATGGAGCGCCTGCCAACCAACCCGCGGCAGGAGCTCGTCGTCGCGCTCGCCGGCCCCGCGGTCAATCTCGTCATCGGGCTCGTTCTCGTTCTGGCGCTGGGAACGCTGCGTCCCGCCGAGCTGACGCAGATCGACAATCCGAACCTCTCGCTCCTCGGCCGTCTCGCGGCCGCCAACATTTTTCTTGCTGTCTTCAATCTGATCCCAGCCTTCCCGATGGACGGCGGGCGGGTGCTGCACGCGCTGCTTGCGATGCGGGTCGGCGGCCCGCTTGCGACCGAGATCGCCGCCAAGATCGGTCAGGCCTTCGCCCTCGGCCTCGGCTTCCTTGGCCTCTTCGGCAACCCGCTGCTCATCTTTATCGCCATCTTCGTCTACATGGCCGCGGCGGGAGAAGCGCAGATGAGCGCCTCACAGCAGGCGCTGAAAGGGCTTACCGTCGGCGAGGCGATGGAGACGCGCTTCACGCCGATCGGCATCGACGCCACGCTCAGCGAAGCGGTCGACGCGCTGCTGGCGACCGCGCAGCACGAGTTTCCGGTCGTCGACGCCTTCAAGAAACCGGTCGGGCTTCTGACCCGCGAGGACATCCTCTCGGCGGTCAAGAGCCACGGCGGCGAGGAGCCGGCGAGCGCCTTCATGCGCGCGGGGCTGGAGAGCGTGCGTCCGGCGCAAGCCGTCGAGACCGTGTTCGAGCGCCTGCAGGACCCGAAATCCGCCGCGCTCTACGTGACCGATTGTGACGGCGCCATCGTCGGCCTCCTGACCCGTCAGGCGCTTGCCGAGGTGATCCTCATCCGCTCGGTCAGGCCCGACTGGCGCTTCGGCAAGCGAGCATGAAAAGGCCTGCGCGGACGGATGTCCGCGCAGCCCGAATGTCATGCGGTCGAGAGCGCTCAGCCGAGAGCGGTCAGCGCCACGCCGCCCGCCTTGCGGCGATAACCGGCCGCCGCCAGACCCGCGAAGCCCGCCAGCATCATCGCCCAAGTCGAAGGCTCCGGAACGCCAGGGGGGATCGCTCCGGGCACGAACAGATCGCTCAGCGTGTTCGCGTACTCGGCGCCGCCGAGGTAGGCGGAGTCGCCGTAGACTCCGAATATGTCCTGCAGCGTCCGCAGGTCGGACGAGTGGGTGTAGGTGATTTCGTTCGTGTAGGCGTTCCCCTTGGCGAGCGGCGAGATGATGATCTCGGTCAAGGTGTATTGCGACGTGTCGCCGCCCTCGGACTCGTCGTTCCAGATGACGATTGCGCCATTGTCCTTGTAGGCCTCAGACGCCATGATCTCCGGCACGATCATCGACACGAAATTGTCGCCCTCGGCGACCGCCGCCTGGTCTCCGGTGTAATGCACGCCGTGATAGGTGAAGCCGCCCGACAGCGACGAATGCATATCGTTGTACTGATCGGGAGTGATCCAGTTGTAGCGCGCCACCGTGTTGTTGTTGAGGTCGGTCTGCAACTGCTGCAATGGCGCGTAATACTGCGCCTCGGGGTTGCTCGAGGTCGGGTTGTCCCCGCCGTTGGTGTCGGTGAAAAATACTTGCGGATCGTGCTTCGCCGCGTAATTGTACTGGTGGCTGCCGTTGTAGGCGTTCGTGTAGTCGGCCGACGTGCCGGAGAAGCTCGTCAGCGGGACTTCATATTGGCTCGGCGAGGCGACATTGTTCGTCAGCGTCCCTGCGGCCGAATTGAAGTTCTGCCCGCTTGTGTTCAATAGATCGGTGTCCTCCTGATAGGACCTCCACCCAGAGGTTCCGTATTTGGCCTGAAGAAGACCACTCAGGTTGGGCGCGCTGACGATGTTGTTCGGATAGGGATCGGCGTCGTTGAGCGGCCCGTGGAGACCCGCTTCCTGCCAGACGTAGTTGGGCTCGGACGGGTGCAGGCCCACCGCGGCGTTCAGATACATGCTGGCGTAGGAGGTCTGCGCCGCGTTCGGATTGCCGGGCGTGACGAGGCTGTTGATATAGGGCGCGGCTGCGTTGCCAAGAATTTGCTCAGGGTCCGTCAGCGATGAGGGCTGGGTGAAATTGTGGTTTTCGAGCGCGATGTAGAAAACATCGCCGACCTGCTGGGCCTGAGCCGAGCCGGCGATCATGAGCGCGAAAAGAGAGACGCCGATTGTCTTCGACATGGGGTTCGCTCCGCTCTTTGAGAGTTCCCGCGGCGGGGATTCCGCAGGGTCGAATTGACGGCGCCATCATGCCCGTTCGACATGACCGGGGTTCGTAAGAGGCGTGACAATGAGATGTCCTCTCGGCCACAGGTGGACAGCGTAACGGGACCGCCGGTTGACAGCGCAACGCCCGCGCCGATGATGGCCGCCGCAACCCGAGACGTCTCTTGTCGAAGCTCAAACGATTCGCGTTCTTTGCCGGAATGGCCCTCGCCCTCGTCGCAGCGGGTCCGGCGTCGGCCGACCTGCGCATGTGCAACAACACCGGCAACCGCGTCAGCGTCGCGCTCGCCTATACCGACGGTCAGGGCTGGGTCAGCGAAGGCTGGTGGAACCTCAAGTCCCTCGACTGCGCGACGCTTTTGCGCGGCGCGCTGGCGGCGCAGTACTATTACGTCTATGCGATGGACGAGCGCGGCGGCGAGTGGAAAGGCAAGGCCTTCATGTGCACCTCCGACCGCGAGTTCAAGATCGAGGGGAGGGAGGATTGCTTCATGCGCGGCTACGACCGCACCGGATTCTTCGAGGTCGACACGGGCAAGGACGCGAAAAGTTGGACGGTGCAGCTCACCGATCAGGCGAACCCGTCCAATCCGTGACATTGTCCAATCCTTGAAATTGTCATGGTAACGAGCTGGACGGGCGCTGAGTCCGAACGGCGATCCTGTCGCCCTTGGGGAGGAGCCCTTGCAATTCCGTAGAAGCCGCCGCGTCAAGATCATCGCCACCCTCGGTCCGGCTTCGGCCGACCGTGAGACCATCGCGGCGCTGTTCGCCGCCGGCGCGGACGTCTTCCGCATCAACATGAGCCACGCTTCGCACGATGCGATGCGCGAGCGGGTGGCGATGATCCGCGCGCTCGAAGAGGAGACCGGCCGCCCGATCGGCATTCTCGTCGATCTGCAGGGCCCGAAGCTGAGGCTCGGAACCTTCGCCGAGGGAGGGGCCGACCTGCACAAGGGCGACGCGTTCACGCTCGACTGCGATCCCACGCCGGGCGATGCGGCGCGGGTGCAACTGCCCCATCCCGAAATCCTGAGCTCGCTCGCGCCGAATCATCGCATTCTCATTGACGACGGCAAGGTGATGCTGCGCGTCGCCGAGGCCGAGCCGGGGCGCTCAAGAACCCTCGTCGAAGTCGCCGGGCGCGTCTCCAACAAGAAGGGCGTCAGCCTCCCCGACACCACGATTCCGACCTCGGCGATGACCGACAAGGACCGCGCCGATCTCATCGCGGCGCTCGAGGAGAACATCGACTGGATCGCGCTCTCCTTCGTGCAGCGCCCCGAGGACGTGGCCGAGGTCAAGGCGATCGCCAAGGGCCGCGCCCTGGTGATGGCCAAGATCGAGAAGCCGCAGGCGGTCGAGCGGCTCGAGGAGATCATGGCGGTGGCGGACGCCTTCATGGTCGCGCGCGGCGATCTCGGCGTCGAAATGCCGCTCGAACGCGTGCCCGGCATCCAGAAGACGCTGACGCGCCTCGGCCGACGGCTCGGCAAGCCCGTGGTGGTCGCAACGCAGATGCTGGAATCGATGATCACCTCGCCGGTGCCGACGCGGGCGGAAGTGTCAGACGTCGCGACCGCGGTGTTCGAAGGCGCGGACGCGGTCATGCTTTCGGCCGAAAGCGCTTCGGGCCAGTATCCGCGCGAGGCGGTGGCGACGATGAACCGGATCGCTGAGGCCGTCGAATCGGAGCACATCTATCCGTCCATCATCGAAGCGCAGCGGGCGGCGCCCGAGGCGACCAGCGCCGATGCGATCGCGGAGGCGACCCGCGACGTCGCCGAGACGCTGGACCTTAAGGTGATCTGCGCCTGGACCAGCTCCGGCTCGACGGGCTTGAGGATCGCGCGCGAGCGGCCGCGCTCGTCGATCCTGGCGCTGACCCCGATCGAGCAGGTCGCGCGCCGCCTCGCCGTCGTCTGGGGCGTCCACCCGATCGTCACCGACGATGCGCGCGACGAACGCGACATGGCCGAGCGCGCCTGCCGCCACGCTTATATCGACGGCTTCGCCAGCGCGGGCGAGCGCATCATCGTCGTCGCCGGCGTGCCGTTCGGCACGCCGGGCGGCACCAACAACCTGCGGATCGCGACAGTGGGCGGGTAACCTGCTGGCGGATTGACCCAGCGTCGAGGCGAGACGACACGTATGGGCGAAAACCATCCACACCGAATTGTGGTCGTCGGCGGCGGCGCCGCGGGCCTCGAGCTCGCCACCCATCTCGGCGACACGCTCGGCAAGCGGGGCCTCGCCGAGGTTTCGCTGATCGAGCGGAGCCGCACGCATTTGTGGAAGCCGCTTCTGCACATGGTGGCGGCCGGCAGCATGGATCCTTCCGAGCATCAGCTGAACTATCTCGCGCAGGGCCACTGGCACCACTTTCGCTACCACTTTGGCGAGATGGTCGGGCTCGATCGCGCGAGCAAGACCGTTCAGATCGGGGCGACTTTTGACGAGGAAGGCCGGCAGATCGCTCTGCTGCGCAGCGTCCCCTATGACACGCTCGTCATCGCAATCGGCAGCGTCACCAACGATTTCGGCACGCCCGGCGCCGCCGAGCACGCGATTCCGCTCGAGACCGCGGAACAGGCGGTGCGGTTTCAGCATCGCCTGCTGAATGGGTTCCTGCGCGCGCAATCGCAGGCCGGACCAATAAAGTCGGGACAATTGCATGTCGCCATCATCGGCGCCGGCGCCACCGGCACGGAGCTGGCGGCCGAGCTCTATCAGACCTCGCGCGAAGTGATTGCCTACGGACTCGATCAGGTCGATGCCGACAAGGACATTCGCATCATTCTGATCGAGGGCGCCAAACGCATTCTGCCCGCGCTCCCGGAGCGCGTCTCGGACGCGACCCTTTCGCTTCTGAAGAAGCTCGGCGTTGACGTGCGAACCGGCGCGCGCGTCGCGGCGGTGCGCGCCGACGGGGTGGAATTGGCCGGCGGCGAGTTCATTCCGGCCGAGCTCGTGGTCTGGGCGGCCGGCGTGCGGGGGCCGGACGTCCTGCGCGACCTCGATGGACTCGAAGTGAACCGCGCGAACCACCTGGTGACGGAGCCGACGCTGCAGACCACCAGGGATCCGGATATCTTCGCGATCGGCGATTGCGCCGCGTGCCCCCGCGAAGGCTTCCCGACGCCGGTTCCGCCGCGCGCGCAAGCCGCACATCAGCAAGCGTCCCACCTGGCGAAGCAGCTGAAGCGCCGTCTTAAGGGATTGCCTTTGCAGCCTTTCGTCTATCACGACTTCGGATCGCTCGTGTCGCTCGGCCGCGTCGGCGCGATCGGCAATCTCATGAACCTCGCCCTCAGAGGCAATCTCTTCATCGAGGGGATGCTCGCCCGCTGGATGTATCGGTCCCTCTACAAGATGCACGAGCGGGCGCTGCACGGGACCGCGAAGACGGCGCTGGACACGCTTGCGCGCGGCCTGTCGCGGCATGCGGAGCCGAAGGTGAAGCTGCATTAACGCGAATTGCTGTCGGAAATACGCGCATCCCTCATTCTGAGGCGCCCCGCGTGAGCGGGGCCTCGAAGAATGCTCCAGTTCGCAAAGCCGTCCGTACCATCTGAAACGTCCTTCGAGGCCGCTTCGCGGCACCTCAGCAACGAAGGAGAGCTGCGGCAAGTGCTTAATTCTTGAATGCAACTCGCTCTAACGGAAGCAGGCCCGCCATCGAGCCCGTTGCGCTGGGGCCTATACGTGTATAGCGGCACATCAATAGGGCGAGTACGATGCGGACCAATATCGAAATCGACGACGAGTTGTTGTCCCAGGCCATGGCGGCGGCGGGCTTGCCGACCAAGCGAGCCACAGTGGAAGAGGGGTTGCGCCTGCTGGTCCGGGCGCGCAGGCAAACCGACGCTTTGGCGGACCTCAAGGGGCTGGGTTGGGAAGGAAACCTCGATGAGATGCGTCAGGCCCGTTCTCTAAGGCGCCCGTGATTCTCGTTGATGCCTCCGTCTGGATTGCCCACCTGCGTGGTCATCGAACGGAGGCGACCGCCAAACTAGAAGCTGCGGCAATGCGGGAGCCGCTCCTGATCGGCGATCTGATCTTGCTCGAAGTTCTCCAGGGCGCCCGGAATGAGGCGCACGCTCTGCGCATCGAACGCGGATTGCGGTCTTATGCTGTCGGCCAGCTCCTGGACGCTGAAGTGGCCCCCCATGCCCCCCGGAACACTCGCAAGCTGCGGGAATTGGGCATCACGATCCGCAAGACCGCCGATCTCATCATCGGGACCTTCTGCATCGAACATCGTCATTCCTTGCTCCACGACGACCGTGACTTTGCGCCCATGGAGCAGCATCTGGGCCTCAAGGTCGTGTGAGCCGGCGCCGTCGCCGACAGCCTAGCGCGGCTGCGGACGGCCGTCGATAAAGAGCCACGGACTTTGCCGGATGGCATGTCCGGCCATGCGACGGATTCGCCGGGCCGGCGGGCGCAACATCGTGGTCGCCAGCGCGCCCAACGGCACGCCGGGTGGCGCCAACAACCTGCGCATCGCAACGGTGGGCGGGTAGCGGGAGGCCACGCCAAGTTTGTCAGGCGAGATCCCAAAGTTTGAGCGTCTTGTCCCGGCTTCCGGATAGCGCGGTGCGGCCGTCCGGCCCGATGGCGACCGAGGCGACGCCGTAAGCATGTCCGCTGAAGGTATGGATCGCTGCGCCGCCGGCCAAGTCCCATAATTTGAGCGTGTAATCGCGGCTTCCCGATAGCGCGGTGCGGCCGTCCGGCGCTGTGGCGACCGACCATACGGCGTCGGCATGCCCGCTGAAGGTATGGATCGCTGCGCCGCCGGCGAGGTCCCACAGTTTGAGCGTCCTGTCCCGGCTTCCCGACAACGCGGCGCGGCCGTTTGGCGCAATGGCGACCGATTCGACCGCGTCGGCATGTCCGGTGAACGTGCGGATCGCGGCGCCGCCGGCGAGGTCCCACAATTCGAGGTCCCACAATTTGAGCTTCTTGTCGGCGCTGCCCGATAGCGCGAAGCGGCCGTCCGGCGTGACGGCGACCGAATGGATGGCGCCGTCGTGTCCGGTGAAGGCGCGGATCGCCGCGCCGCTCGCCAGGTCCCACAATTTGAGCGTCTTGTCGCCGCTCCCCGATAGCGCGGTGCGGCCGTCCGGCCTGATGGCGACCGAAACGATGGCGCCGTTGTGTCCACTGAAGGTGCGGATCGTGGCGCCACTGGCAAGGTCCCACAATTTGAGCGTCTCGTCGGCGCTGCCCGACAGCGCAGTGCGGCCGTCCGGCGCAAATGCAACTGCAAGGACAGCGCTGTCGTGCCCGATGAAGGTGCGGATCGTGGCGCCACTGGCAAGATCCCACAGTTTGAGCGTCTCGTCGGCGCTGCCTGACAGCGCGGTGCGGCCGTCTGGCGCGATGGCGACACGATAGACGTGGCCATCATGTCCGGTGAAGGTGCGGATTGGCCGCTCGCGTCGCTCTTCCTTGACGCGCTTTTCTTCCTCGGCCCGCGACTTCGCCTCGGCCTCCTGTCGAAGGCGTCCCTCTTCCTCGGCGCGCCGTTTTGCTTCGTTCTCCAGCCGCCGACGTTCTTCCTCAGCTAGGCGGCGCTGCGTCTCCGCTTCCTCGCGCCTTCGGCGCGCGTCCTCTTCCTTAGCCCGTTTCTTGGCGTCGACTTCGCGGCGGATGTTCTCCTCTTCCCGGGCGCGCCTCCTGGCCTCGGCTTCCTGCCGGCGTCGCTCTTCCGGCGAAATCCACGGCTCGCGGAGTGCTTCGACGATTTTGCCGCAGAAGCGCTCGATCGCCTCACCAAAGGCGGTCGTGTGGGCAACAACGTGGCGAAAAGGACGCCAGTCTATATACTGACGTCTCGCCACAATCGAAAGCACCGGATCTTTGCGCCATCTGGCTTCATCATGGAGAGCAGGGACCGAGATGTAGAGAATTGGGAAAACGAGATCAGCGCGGCCGAGCGCGCGCTCCCGCGCGAGGAACGAATTGAATTCGAATTGGCAGTATGCGCTGGCGACGGCGCGTGGGCTGACGATCGGGAGGAAGAATACGGCCTGCTCGATCGCCTTCGCGATTTCCAATTCCCACAGCTTTCCCGGAGCGATGGCCTCCTGGTCCTGCCAGAGCCGGAAGTTCCGCTTGTTGCGCCCGAGCTGCGCCGCAAGTTCGCGTCCGACGGCGTCCCTGAGGGCCGAGAGCGAACCTCGGAACGCTTCGTCATCCTCGCGCGAATAGCTGAAGAAGCCGACGACTTCGGGAAGGTCTGCCAGCGAGGACATCGAGCGTTCCGGTCACAGGACTCGACAATACCATACGCGCCTCGCGGAAAAAGTCGTCTCTCGCCCCAAAACCCTCGTTCTGAGGCGCCGCGGAGCGGCCTCGGCTGCCCTGGTCGAGGCTAGAACGGCCGCGCCATCAGTACACCACACGGGGGGGTCACCATGATTGCTTTCCCTAAGCGATGGAGGAAAATTGTCTTAACTACCAGGTTGTAGAGGCCCATCAACCCGGCGGTTTTATTGGGTTGTTGCTGTCGGCTTCCCTAAAAAAGCCATCATTCGACCAAAGAGTGCATTGTTCACTAAACGGGGAAGTTTAAGGTGGGCAGCTTCAAGAAATTCGCACTCAGCAGCGTCAGCGCTCTGGCGTTGCCTGCGGCCCTGGCCGCGATATTGGGCGCATCGCCTGCAGGCGCCACGGTGATTTTTGTCGGCAGTTCTGCTTACGACGTGGAGGTCGATCTCACCATATTGGGCGGGGTGACCGCCACGATCGGCCCATTTGTTCAGGCCGCAGGATTCGCCCCGCCCGCCTACAGCTTCATCGACACGCTTGCGTCTGCGAGCGCCACTGCGGATCTTAAAACCGGGGGTGTCCTACCTCTCACGCTGGCGACTGTCGGCGTGTCAACCGGCCTGGTGGCCGCTTCCGCCAGCTCGCCCTG
>Ga0209656_10000683_pt1 | contig 22004 bp, 18 predicted proteins | sample BogFormECP12_OM2_FD_188239 | JGI IMG/M metagenome (GOLD analysis project Ga0209656, IMG submission 188239) | Bog forest soil microbial communities from Calvert Island, British Columbia, Canada - ECP12_OM2 (SPAdes) (version 2) | ecosystem: Environmental > Aquatic > Freshwater > Wetlands > Bog ... | reverse complement strand
GCGGAGTTCCCCACCGTCACACCCCGCCCCACACGCAGGCCGGCCGCGGCAGCCGCCGAGAGTGAAGCCGCGACCGCAGAAGCCGGCGCCGACGCCGCTGCCACCACCGGAGCAGCGACCGCCGGTTCCGCCGTCGCACCGGAAGTCGTCATCCCCGTCGCCGCCGCCGCGGCCGAGGTCAAACACGCCCGCAGCCACCACAACCAGGCGCGGCCCAGCCTGCAGGTCCGGCGTCGGGCACCCGGCGCCGCGCCGGTGACCACCCCCCAGGGCGCCCCGCCGCCCGAGCCGCACGGCCACGCCACCGTCGGGATCCGCACCGCCACCGACCCGGCCGCAGCCCCATCACCGGCGGGGACGGCCGAGCCGGCGACCGACGAGCAGCCCCTAGAATTCCCCTCGACTGCGCCCCGACAGCGGCCCCGCACGCCAGAAGGTGAACCTACGTGACCGCACGCAACTACCTCGACACCGGCATCGCCGCGCTCGGACTGCTGGGCGGGGCCGAAAATCGCCCCGCCGCGCGCGAAGCCTTCCGGCAGGCCGCCGAACTGGACCCCGCCATGTGCGACGCCTGGATGGGTCTGGCCGCCGCCGGGGACATCGGCACCGAAACCCTGCGCCGCGCCCACCAAACCAGCACCACCCTGCACCGCGAAACCCGCCGACTCGGCCTGCGCGACGACGAACTCGCCCCCACCGTGCCCGCGCCCGCCTTCCTCGAGCTCTACCCGTACACCCCCGCGGGGCTGGCCCTTGCCTACATCGCCGCGCTCATCCGCGACGGCGACTACGACACGGCCGAAAAGCTCCTCGACGACATCGACCTGAGCCGCGAACCCGCACAAACCCAGATCCACCGATTCCTCGGCGCCGCACTGCATTACCTCACCCACCGCTGGACCGACGTGCTGGACTGGACCAACAGGCCCGTCACCGCCCACAACGAGATTGTCGACGCCGCCACCACCCTGTTGGCCGGGATCGCCCACACCGGGCTGGGCCAATTCGACACCGCCCTGGCCACATTGGCACCCATCAGCTTCGACATCCACCCCGCCCCGATCGCCGCCGAAGCAGCCCTCTACCGCGGGCTCTGCCAACGCGCGCTGGGGCACGAAACCGAGGCCCGCCGGGAGTTCAGCGCCGCTGCCCTCGACGGGGTTCTGCGGCCCGACGCCGCCGCCGCCCTGAATGACCCCACGTATGGGCCAACCGTCACCACCGCCGATGCGATCGCCGCGCGCACCAACCGCTGGGACCCCGGCTCCGGGCCGTCCCTTCACGAGCTGCGCCAGGAAGCCGAACGCCAGGCCGCCGAAGAGGTCCTGCAGGAAGCCCAGGACCGCCTCGACAAGTTCATCGGGCTAACCGCCGTCAAAGCCCACATCACCGAACTGAAGAACATCCAGATCTACGACCAGGCCATGGCCGCGCGTGGTATCGACGTCGGCCCCCGCGAAAGCCTGCACATGACCCTGGTGGGACCGCCGGGCACCGCCAAAACCTCCGTCGCGCGAATCATCTGCGAAATGTATTACGGCCTGGGCATTCTCGAATCCCGGGAGTTCATCGAAGTCTCCCGCAACGACCTCGTCGGGCAGCACATCGGCGAAACCGAAGCCAAGACTGCCGCCGTGCTCAACACCGCCGCCGGGCGTGCCCTGTTCGTCGACGAAGCCGGCGACCTCTATAAGCCGGACCTGGACCGCGACTTCGGGCGCAACGCGCTGGACACCATCATGAAATTCGCCGAAGACCACCGCCACGACACACTCATCACGCTGGCCGGCTACGCCAAACCAATGAACGCGCTGCTGTCGGCCAACCCGGGACTGCGCTCCCGATTCCCCTACCAGCTCGAGTTCGTCTCCAACACGCCCGACGAAGTCACCCAGATCGCCGAGCTTTTCGCCACGGGCACCTTCCGGGTCATCCTCGCCCCAGCGGCCCTCGAGCTGTTCCGCGACACCGCCGAATGGCTGTGCACCACCCCCGCCCACGACGAATACGGCCAAAACCTCATCGATATCGCCGGCAACGGCCGCTACGCTCGCAACGTCATCGCCGCTGCCACCGCGAAAATGAAGGCCCGCAACGCATCCACCCGCGGGCTCGACCTCGCCAACGCCGACCTCGACACCGTGCGAACCGTCACCGTCGACGACATGCGCGCCGCGATCGACACCATCCTGGCCAGCGCGAACATCGAAGCGCCCCAATGATGGACGCCCACCACCGGCACGCCGTGCGGTTCTTCTGGACGGTGCTCATCGCCGCCACCGCCGCGTCGCTCGCTGGCAACGCGGTCCACGCCACCCTGCACGCCACCAGCGCGCCCCTCGGTGTCGCAGCTCTGGTGGCCACCGCCCCACCCCTCGTGCTGTTGGCTTCTACAGAAGGGGTTTCGCTGCTGCTGCGGACCCGCCGGCGGGGCACGGCCACTCACTGGTGCGCCCTGGCCATGACCGTGCTGCTGGCGATGTGCGCGTTCGTGCTGTCCTTCGACGCGCTGCGCGACCTGGCCATCCGGTCCGGCATCCCCGCGCAGCTGGCGTGGCTGTGGCCCATCGCCGTCGACGTCACCATCGCCCAGTCCACCGTCGCGTTGCTGTCACTGTCCCGCACCCCGGCAGCCGGCAGCGCAAAGGGTATCGATCAGATCCGCGAGTCCCTCGAACTCTCAAGCGCTCCAACCAAAGCCGACCACAGTCGCACCGGCGCCGCGGTCGCCCTCATCGAAGATAAGGTCACCAAGAAAAGCCCCGAGCTCGTCGAGGCGGTGCTGCAACGCTACGCCGCTGGAGAGAAAGTCGGCACCATCGCCGCTGCGCTCGACGTCCACCACAGTACTGTCCGCCGCCTATTGGCCGCCCACCACCAGCGCACCCGCACTGCTAACCGCAGCTCAACATTTCAATAGCGGCCAATACCACGCCTACCTCAAGAAGTTGTGCCCGAGGCTGCCGCATACGGGGCCGGCGTATGCCCCCACCCCGGGGCTAACCAGTGGCCTGGTGCCGTTAGTCTCGGAGGTCTGGGCCGAATGGCCCTTGGATGTCCGATCACGGCGTGACAAAGCTGAAATGTCGCGGTGACAGGAAGGACATTCAAATGCCGGCATCAGAGGCGTCAGTCGTGATAGCCCGCCCAGTCGCCGAAGCCTGGGACTACATCATCAGCGCAGACCGTCTTGCCGTTTGGGAGCCTGCGGTCGTTGAAGCCGAACAGATCACACAGGGCCCTGTGGCGGTGGGCACGAGGTGGTCGGGAAAGAGCAGCCTGCTCGGCGTCAAGTTTTCATGGGTCGGCGAATTTACCGAAGTCGATGTCAACAAAGGGACCGCGTTCAGGTCCATCGAAAGCAAATTGGTGTTCAGCAACGCAACGAGATTCGAAGAAGCTGAAGGCGGCACCCGGTTTACCTACCGAATGGAAAGTGAGAGCGGCCTCGGCGGGATCTTCGGCAAGCTTGCTGACCCCTTGGTCAATATGGCCTACGGCCGAGCCCTTCGCGCAAGCCTGGAGAACCTCGCCGACATCCTTTCAGCCGGCCACTGATTAGTACCCCTACTCGTTATGGGTACACCGCCGTTTGGCTTGATTGGGTCCCGGCGGCGGCCTGAGTCGTGCGGCAGCGTAGACCAGACCGACCAACAGCGCCGCACCTCCTCTCTCCACAACCTGCCGTTGGCGCGCGTCGGCGAAACCGGCGACCCGTCCCTGTCGGGTGTCGGGCATTTCCAGGCAGTTATCGGATGCACGTACGGCCCGTAATCTTGCGCTCAGCACGTGCGTTGGCTTCCGGAAGGAGCGGCAGCGGCCACGAAGCATCCCCGGATCGGTGACAACAGCCACGCCATCCCCATTCGCACAGATGCGCAGCGTCGATAAGGAGTTGATGGCCGAGGCAGGCGTCGACAGGGTTCCTCTGGGGCCCCAGATGCACATCGTCTGCTTGAGCTGTCGTCAACCGCGGCCGAACTACCCGAGTTGCCGGTCGAATAACTCCACTGCGTCCCGCGCCTGTGCCAGTTCGGGAAACACGCTATCGGTGGGGAAGCGGCTGAGCGCATCACCGACCGCTGCACGGGCGGGCCCGCCACGAAAGTCGAAATCGTCAAGGGTGGCTCGCAATTCGAACAGTGTCGCGCCCTGGCGGCGGGCCAGATCCAGAGCGGCCCCGAGATCGGCTCGGCGGTTCTCAGAGTCGCTGTGGGTGCGTGCACGCAGCCGCAGCAGTTCGGCGTCATAGAAATGCATGCCTGTCTGACGGGCGAATTCCAAAGCGGCGTGCAGCCGAGCGCGGGCCTGCTCCGGTTCGCCGATGGCGGTCAACAGGCGACCGAGGATCCCATCGAAGAATGTGAGATAGGCGTTGAGCCCGGCCCGGCCCAAAATGTCGACGAGCCCTGTCATGGTCGCGATGTGATCCGACAGCGTGCGCGAGTTCAACTCTTCGGCGCTCAACGCGGCCACGGCCTTGACGGTGGCCTGCTGGGCACCGCCCCACAGGTGCCAGGCGTCAAAGCCGTGCCGCTCGGCCAGATCAATCAGGTCGGCGGCCAGCACCGCAGCCTTGTCGAGTTGGCCGGCTTCGATTCGCATCCAGGTCTCCACGAAACCCGCGAAGGCCCTGCTGAACGGGCCCTGTGGGAAGTCCAGCCCGTGGACCCGGCGTGCCACCTCCAACAGTTCGGCCTCGGCGCCGGCGAGATCACCCCGCACAAACCGGGTCAAGGCCAGGTGGGCGCCCGCCGTCGTGATGGGGTCGTTGGGCTGGTACCACACCATGTCGAGCTGGCCCGCCGCGGTCAGGCCGGGCATGGCGTGCTCGAGGCGCGAACTGGCAGCGAAGAACTCGCCGCGAAGCCACGCCACCACGCCGAAGGAGGCCTCGATCGCCGGGCCCAACCACTGCCGTCCCTGCTCGCGAGCGGCGCGCAATGATCTGAGGACCCGGACCACCCGGCGCAGGTCGGCGCGGGTGAAGTAGTAGACCATGAGGGCAACCATCGTCGCAACGAGTTCGTCGTCATGTAGGTCAGTCCCACCCAGCCGCAGGCACCGCTCGAAATCGCTGACGGCAGCACGGGTTTGGTTGCCCTCCACAGCAGCGGCGAGAAATCCCCGCTCCAGCCGCATGGCGATTTCGCGCCGGTTGCGGTCCGGGCCGGGTGTGGCGCTGTCGAGTTGGGCCAAAGCGAGGCTCAGGCAGGTGCGCGCCTCGGCCAGCGCGCCGCGACGGCGCGCAGCCCCGGAGGCCTTTTCGTAGGCCGATGCGGCGTCGTCGAAACGTTCCGCGTGCTCATAATGGGCGGCCACCAGCCGCCAGTCCGGGTCACCGCTTCCGACACCGCGCACCAGAGCATCGGCCACCTTGGCGTGCAGCGCGCGGCGCACGCTGGCCGGTGCCAACTCGCAGGCCACCTCGTGCAGCAGTTCGTGACGAAAGCGCCAGCTGTCGATTCCCGACGGCTCAACTACCAACGCATCCTCGAGCTTGTCGAGGACGTCGTCCACCTCGTCCTCGCTTTGCGTACACACCGAGTACAGCAGGCCCCGATCGAATTGGCGGCCGATGACGGCTGCCGCCTCCACAACCGGCACCACGTTGGCACTGGCGCGCAGCCGGGCGAACAACGGCTCATAAAGCGCATCGGGCACCAGCGCTTGGTCTTGGCGCCCATCACTCCTGTCGCCCTGCCCCCGGACCAGCTGCTCGATGTAGAACGGAATGCCGTCGCAACGGGCGCGCACCACCGCCCGGTCCTCGGCCGGCAGGCGTGGATTCAAGGCGGTAATCAGAGTGTCGGCCTGCTCGTCGGTCAACGGCGTGAGATCGAACACCTTGACCGGCCAACAAGCCGGCAGCCAGCCATCGTGCTGTCCGGTGATCACCACCAACAGTCGACCCCCGCTGGCATCCAGCAGACCGCCGAGAACCTCCACGGTGGACGGATCAAACCAATGCACATCCTTGGCCACCACCAAACCGGCACCGCTGCCCACACACGCCAGCAGATACTCCCGCACCGCCGCCGTGATCAGCTCGTAGAGCTTGCGCCCCTCGGCGGCCACCGGCTCATAGCCCGCCTCGGCGCCAATGCCCATCACCGGAGCCAACAACGGCACCAGCCGCACCGGATCCAGCGACTGGGCCACCACCTCCGCTTCCAACCGCCGCAGTCGTTCGGCCGGCTCGGTGAGGCGATCGATGCCGCAGCGACGTTCCAGGGAGGTCCGCACCGGATACAGGCCGGCGCCGCTGTGAAACGGCGACCCAATCAACTCCAGCACCGCGCCAGAACCCTCGACGAGCTCGACGGCCGCCGCCGCCAACCGAGACTTACCGATCCCGGGCTCACCGCGGAACACCACCCCCGGCATGCGCAGCGTGCCGGCGCATGCACGCTGCCAACACTTCTGCAGCCGGCCGAGTTCACGCTCGCGTCCCACCAGCCGACCACGGCCCACGCCGACCCGGGCCGCGTCCGCCCGCTCACCCAGAACCAGGTGATAGCTGATCGGTGCCTCGACACCCTTGACCGCGACGGGCGAGCGGGCCTCCAAATCGAACGCGTCACCGACCAGGGACGCAACCGCGTCGGAGACCACGATGGTCCCGGGGGGCGCCAGGCCCGACACCCGTTGGGCCAGATTGGCCGCCATTCCGTACACGTCATCCTGGGCGGTGTCCAGATACACCAGCCCGCGGTGCACCCCGACCCGCACCGCGATGTCCACTCCGAACCGACGTCTGGCTTGTTCCCCGAGCCTGGTCACCTCCCGGGTGATCTCCAGGGCCGCCAGCACGGCACGGCGCACATCGTTTTCATGGGCCGTGGGGTGACCGAACACCGCCAAGAGACCGTCACCCTTGGTAGAGCTGATATGCCCCTCGTAGCGGTGCACGACCGCCAGCACCACGTCGCGATATCGGCCCACGATAGTCCGGTAGGCTTCCGGCTCTACCCGCGCGGACAACACTGTCGAATCGACCAGATCAGCGAACAGAATCGTCAACCGGCGAATCTCACCCTCAGTGTCAGGAACGGCCAGCAGATCTTCGGCCTCGGCGTTTCCACGGTCGACGGCCAACACCTGTCCCGCCAACGTGGCCGCGGTCACCGCATCCCCACGGTTGATTGCCGCCACCGCCCGATCAAGCAACTCATCAACCGACGCGCCACGACCACCACTTTGGCCGCTACCCACACAGCCGTCCCGACCGTCGCTCACGTCAATATCGTGTCACCGCTGGTCAGACATTGTGTGTGATATCGCCCCTGCGATCCGGTCCGGATAGCCGGCCTGCGCAACCGGACACCCTCGCCACCCTCTCTGACGCGACAGAAATTGGTGGCTCTTACCGTGACCTATCGCCTCACCGGTGCCGCGGCTTAGGACGCTGCTGGGCGGTCGAGAGACGTCGCCCCCCAACACTGTCAAGAGACTTCTTCAGTTTCTGCCAGCTTGCCTACCAATTCCGTGAACTGGGCTTTGCCGCGATACGTGCCACTGACCTTGCTGTTGCCGGGATTGAACCACTCGATGCTGTCGTCCAAGATGCCGAAGGTCGTTTCGAGGTCGCCCGCGGCGAACGCGGCATACGCCTTTCTGGCTATCTCGACATTCTCCCTTGTAGACACGATCACCCCTTTGTGTCGGTTTTCTCTCGGGCCTGTTTTCCCGTAGAGGGGATTGATCTCCCGCTCTTGGCGGGACTGCCGGAGCATTTTGTTCGAACGAGTTGACGGAAGCGTAAAAACCGTAGGTCATCAGAGTTTTTTTAACTCGCCGGGTCCACCGGCTTGGAGAGTTCTGCACGCACCCCGCCACATGCAGATCGCTGTCCGCAAGGTCCTTACTGGCGTCAACCCCCACACCAGATGCCGGTCCAAAACCGGCGGCCGATTCAGTTACACCCGTCTTGCCGCCAACTCGGGCCTTCGCGCCGTGAAAGGCGTTGAGATGCCTACCCCCGATTAGCGGTTGTCTTTGTCGGTGCAAAGCGCTGACCGACTCTTGCGGCTGGCCCGATTGGTCGTACGGTGAGGGCATGACAGAACAGTCACCCGCGATCACGGTCTCGCATCCGCCCCCCGCGATACTCCGCGTCGTCAACCCAATCGTGCGGCTCCTGGTGCGCACTCCAATCATGGGCGCCGCGCGCGGGCAGCTGATGGTGGTGAGCTTCCACGGACGTAAGACGGGGCGCCCGTACACAATTCCGGTGAGTGCTCATCATATCGACAACGAACTCTATGCCCTGACCGCTGCTCCCTGGAAGGGGAACTTCCGCGGTGGCGCGCCCGCCGAGGTTCTCCACGGCGGGAAGACGGCGGCCATGCGCGCTGAACTCATCCAGGACCCTTCCGTCGTCGCCGAGCTCTACCGGCGCTGCTGCGAGTCCTATGGCGTCAAGGGCGCACAGCGCATGCTCGGATTGAAGTTCCGCGATCAGCGAATACCCACACTCGAGGAGTTCACCGTGGCGGTCGAACAAAACCATCTGGCCGCCATCCGCCTGACTCCAGCGGAGTAGCAGCGCCGAAATCACCAAACCGACTTCGCTGGGCGAAACGTCGGCTTGCGTGAGTGCACACCTGGGTGTCGGCGCGGTAGGCCGGGTGTCAAGCCGATGGTCGTGGCGGCTAGGGGTGGCGGGCGACGATCACCGGTGTGCGGGCAGCGTGGACGACGGCGGTGCTGACCGAGCCGAGCAGCATCCCGGCGAACCCGCCGCGGCCTCGACTGCCCACGACGACGAGTTGGGCGTCCTCGGACTGGGCGAGGAGGTGACGGGCCGGTTGATGGCGGACTACCACAGGGCGCACCGTGACATCGGGATGACGGTTGTGCCAACCCGCAAGCCACTCCGCCAGGGTTTCCTCCGCGTTGGATTCAATCGCGGACCAGTTCACGCCCGGGAAGTCGGGTACGACAACATCGCTCCACGCGTGTAGGGCCACCAAGTCGACCCCTCGCCACGAGGCTTCATCGAAGGCTATGCAGGTGGCCAACTCCGAAGCCGGTGAGCCGTCGATGCCCACCAACACCGGTGCCTGCGACGACTCGAGCCCGGCCGCGTCATCGTGGATCACCGCGACAGGACAGCGGGCGTGGTGGACCAGTCCGCTGCTGACAGATCCGAGCAGGCCGCGGACCAGCGCTCCGCCCTGACCTCGGGATCCGACCACGATCATCTGCGCCTCTGCGCTCACCTCGACCAGGGCGGGGATGGCGGAAGTGAACACCTCCCCGGCGGACAACACTTCAGCTTCAACCTTTACGCCACCGCTGTCTCGGGCGTTGTCTTCGACAACGCTGATGGCTTCGTCGATGAGTTGCCGGGCCTGGTCGTCTTGCTGCCATTCGCCGAACTCCGCCGGCAGCGGCGCGGTCGAAAACGTCCACCCCAACCGGCTGGCGACTGGTGTGGTGAGCACGTGGACCAATGTGAGTGCGGCATTGCGCATCACCGACTCATGCGCGGCCCACCGCACCGCCATAGTGGCCCACGGTGACCCATCGACGCCAACAACTATTCCCCGCGCCGTTCTTCGATCGGCCATCTCGCTGCCGCTCTGTGTTTCCGCCAGCGACTCGGCCCGTTTCGATTCTGCGGTCATTTCCCTCGTTTCCTGCAGCCACCAAGATCGTGGCTTCTGGCTCCTTGCTGCGCAACTCGCTAACAGACCGGGCGCGATGGTCTATGGACAGATCTGATCACCCGTCAGAAGGTCGCCTACCATCAGCCCATGCGCGGCTTCAAGATCCTGATCACCGGTCCGACCGGTCAGGTCGCCACTCCCATCGCCCGGGCCCTGGCGGCGCACAACGAGGTGTGGGGCATCGCCCGCTTCACCGACGCCGCGGCGCGTGCCGGCCTCGAGAAGGCGGGGGTTCGGTGCGAGACGGTCAACCTGGCCGCTGGTGACTTCACCGCGCTTCCGTCCGACTTCGACTACGTCCTCAACTTGGCGGTGGCCAAGAGCGGCAACTGGGACACCGACCTCGGGGCCAACGCGGAGTCGGTCGGCCTCCTCATGGCCCACTGCCGCGGCGCAAAGGCCTTCCTCCACTGTTCCTCGACGGCCGTCTACGACCCCCCGGACGACGAACCCCGGACCGAGCACGCCGCCCTGGGCGACAACCACAAGGTGCTGTTCCCCACCTATTCCATCTCCAAGATCGCCGGGGAGGTCGTCGCCCGGTCGATGTCGCGCGCGCTCGGCGTGCCCACCACCATCGCCCGCCTCAACGTCCCATACGGCGACAACGGCGGGTGGCCGTACTTCCACATGGAGATGATCCTGGCCGGCTTGCCGATCCCGGTGCCGCCCGGCGGACCGGCCTGCTACAACCCGATCCACCAATACGACATCATCGCACAGTCCCGAAGCTGCTCGAGGTGGCGTCGGTCCCGGCGACGACGGTCAACTGGGCCGGCGACCAGACCGTCAGCGTCCAGGAGTGGTGCGCGTACCTCGGTTCGCTGGTCGGCCGGGAGCCTGCGTTGGAGGAGAGCGGGCAGACGCTGCGCGGGGTGCCCACCGACGTGACCCGGATGCGCGAGCTCCTCGGCGGCACCACGGTCGACTGGCACGATGGGATGCGCCGGATGGTGGCGAAATTCCACCCGGAGCTGGTCGGCAAATGACCTTCAACTTTTCGGCCAAAAAGCCCAGCCGACGACCTAACGGATGTGACTCACTCCTGGCCGTTCCATGCCATCGACTCGTCGAACGATTCCATGTGAATCTCGTGCGAATCAGCGCCCGCGCCGTCCGGTGAACCACCAAGCGCCGCGAGCAGCTCTTTGATCTTCACCGCCTCTTCTTCGGTCGGTGTCTCGCCGGCCTCCAACTCATCGAGCACATCGGCGCGCAGCCCGATCCCGTTGGCTGCCTCCTGCGCCGACAGCCTCGCCTGCCGCCGCGCAACATAGAGCTGCTGGCCCAGTGTGGATCCCGGCGCGGCCGCTGCGCGAGCCATCAGGTCGTCGTAGTGGCGGCGCACGTCGCTCAGCGCGACGATGACCTCCGGCGTGGGCCGGCTTCGACCAGCCGCATCGGTCAACGTGCCCTGCAGTTTGCGTAGCCCGGAAAGAATCACCTCCGCCCGGGACGGGAACTCCATGTCGCCGTCATTGGGCAGCGAATCGATCGCGTTCCCGTACATGTGCATGGCCGCGTCGGCCATGCCGACGATGATGTTCGCTTCACCCTCATCCGGGTCTTTTTTGCCCACGTTCCATCAATTCCTCTGCAGTTGGCGGCTAACCGTAAACGTCGTCGGTTACGAACAACTCGGTTGAGGTTATTCGCCGGCAACGCCGATGTACACCGCGGGGGCGGATCACTTTCGTTGACTCAGCAGATCCTGGGAACGCGCTGAAAAACTCGGCCACCGAACGATATTCGGCTCAACCTGGGCCGTGGTTAATTCAGGTACGGTTGCTCGTTGCGGAAGCTCACCGCCTCCACGACGGTGTTGAAACGCTTCGTGCCCAGGTGGATGCGGTCCCCCCGCTGCTCGATCACGATGTCGGGCTCGCTGATGCTGCCGCCGTTGACAGCTATTGAAACCCACGCCCCCGGATAGGGGTCGGAATTGCCGTTGTGCACCACCAGGGTGGGCGGCCGCGGCGGCTGCGCGGTCAGATCGCGGCTGGTCCAGATGTGCGACGACGCCGACCGCATCGTCCACCGGCCGGTGCTGTCGTAGACGGCCACCAGCTCGCCGGCGGCCGCGGCGCGGCGGATCAGGCGCCGCACCGCGACGTCGTCGTCGGTGTGCATCGCGATGCGGGTCGGGCCTGACGGGTCCGACAGCGGCATCAGCAGAAGCCCATCACCGAGCTTGCCGATTATCACGCCGGACGGGCCTACCACCACCGCCGCGTTGAGGTCCTGATCCACCGGCGAGCTCGGCAGACCCGTCAACCGTGCACGCCTGGGCAGGGTGAGCGCCAGGGCATCCCACTGCCGGCCGGTGAATCGGTTGAGCACCAGCGACGGGGCGCTGGTCAACGGCTGCCCGGTCCGCAGCCGCACCACCACCGAGGCCCGCACAGCCGAGGCGTCCCGGCGCAGCGCCATCACCAGGGTGGTGTGCTCGGCCGGATACGACCACACCTCGTCGATCTGGCTGGCCCGCACATCATCAGCGGACAAGTAGTAGCTCGTCAGATACCCGCGGCCCGGCCGGTGCAGCGCCGACCACTCGTCGCGGTACACCTGGGAGGCGTCCTCGGGGCCGCCGAGGCTGGCGACGGTGGCCTCGTGCATCTGCGCCGCGGTCAAAATCTGCGCGCGGCAACCGGCCTGGCGCAGCGCGCGCACCATCCGCCGGGTGATGGCCGCGGCGGCCTCGGCGGTGTTGCGCCGCCACAGCAGCCCCCTGGTGGTGTCGGCGTCGCGGGTGTCCATCCGCAGCACCAGCGTGGTGGAGCGCTTGCCCGCCGCGGGCCTCGGCCCCAGAAACGTCGAGTACAGGCCCGCGTAGCTGTCCGTGCCGGTGCGGCGCCCCTCGCACACCACGTCGACATCCACGCCCAGCCCGAAGCGGTGCATGTGTTCGGCGATCACGGTGAGCGGCAACGTGTTCGGGGTCTCGGCGTGGCGGGCGTGCAGCAGCGTGGGGATGTACTGCCTGCCCCACACCGCGACCATCGTGATCACGGTGTGGCCGTCGATGATCACCCCGACCGGGGCGCCGTCGACCTCGATGTCGGTCCCGTCGGCCAGCGCGACCTTGCGCTGCCGATGGCGCACCCAGCGTGCGGCCAACCACATCCAGTGCCACAGCGCCAGCCCCGAGAATGTCAGCACGAGGCCCAGCACCGCGACGAGCACACCCACCGCCAGCGCCGGCCAGCCCGGGGTGCCCGCCGCCAGCAGGAGCGCGGTCACTGCCAGCGCGGTGACCTCGGCGGCGATCACCGTGGGCAGCCGGGCACGCACCCCCAGCAGCGGCTGTTTCATTGCTGCCTCCGCCGACGGGTCACCGTCACGATCCAGACCAGCGCCCCGACGAGCACCACCGCGCCCGCTGTTCCGGCGACCGCGACCCGCCTGGGCCACGGATCCGGCGGCGGGGGCGGCGGGGGAACCCTCAGCGGCGCCGCCTTCGCCCCCGACGCCAGCGGGTCACCGGGCGGCACATCCCAGGTCAGCGCGGCCACCGGGTCGACGACCCCGTAGCCGACGACGGTGTCACGGCCTCCGGCGGGCGGATGCGCGGTGGCCTGCAGCCGGTGGATCACCTGGTGCGCCGACAGGCCGGGATACTTCGCGCGCACCAGGGCGGCCACCCCGGCCACGAACGCCGACGAAAATGAGCTTCCGGCAATGGGTTTGAGGGTGTCGCCGCTGCCACCGGTGGTGTCGATCGAGGAGTTGATCACCTGCCCGTCGGTGGACAGCCCGACGATGTCGGCGCCGGGGGCCGCCAGCCCCACCCACGGCCCGTGCAGGGACGCGGCCTGCCCCGACAGCGGCACCCCCAGCGAGTCGGTCGCCGACACCGACAGCACGTAATCGTTGAACCACGCCGGGGTGGCGACGGTGGTCACCGAGTTCCAGCCCAGCGGGTCGGTCTGGTCGGCGGGCACCGGGTCGGGGTTCTGCTTGCAGCCCGACTCGCCGGCGTTGCCGGCTGCGGTCACGATCACCACATCACGGTCCACCGCGGCGTAGCGCAGCGCGGCGCCCAGCGGGGCCTGATCGGCGGGGGCCGCGGCGGGCAGGCAGGCCACCACGCTGATGTTGATGACCTTGACCCCGAGGTTGGCCGCGTGCACGATCGCGCGGGCCAGCGAGTTGATGTCCCCGGCCCGCTGCGCGGCCTCCGGGTCGGCCTCGATGATCGGGTTGACCGGCCCGAAGGTGTGCGAGGACTGCCGGATCGACACGATCACCGCTTCGGGAGCGACGCCGATCAGCCCGTCCGGCCCTCCCCCGGGCGGCGGCTGCCGCGGCACCGGCATACCCGGCCCGCCGCGCGCTACACCAGACGATGTGATCCAGTTCGGAGCGTCGGGGGGTGGCGGGGGCGGCGGCGCCTGCACCGTGACCGGCGCCGGGGTGGCGGTCGAGGTCACCGTCACCGTGGGCGGCGGAGGCGGCGGCGGAATCGGCTGCGGCGGCGGCGCGGCCGGCGGCGGGGGCGCCGGCACCGCCCCGCGCGGGCGGCTGGCCAGCGCCGCCCCCGACGGGGCGGCCCCGATCAGCGACGCGATCACGGTGCCGTGCGCGTCGCAATCCTGCAAACCGTCGCCGTAGGGACCCATGACGTAGTCCCCGCCGGCCACCAGGTGCGGCAGCCGCGACGACGGGGCAACGCCGGTGTCGATCACCCCGATCACCACACCCGCGCCGGTCGACTGGTTCCAGGCCGCGGGCATGTTCATCAAGTCCAGCGCGGGCGGCAGATCCCGGAAGTCCGAGCCCGGGATGACGGCGGTGCGGGTGCAGCCGGCCACCTGGTGCATCGGCTGGTCCGGCGCCGGCGGCGGGTCCGGAGGCGCCGGCCCCGGCGGCACCGACGGGGGTTCCACCGCGGCCGCCAGCCCGGTGGAGGCGGCCAGCAGCGCGGTCACCGCCACGCACCCGGCCAACTTCTTCAATGCCTGCATCAGCCGTGCACCATGTTGCGCACCGCCGAGTAGGCGCCCAGCAGCCACAGCGCCCACGGAATCACCAGCGCCAAGAGCACGTATTCGCTGATTTCCACGGTGCGACGCACCGGGGCGGTGAACTTCGCCGACGGCACCACCAGCCCGGCCAACAGGCCCAGCACGACCACACCCACCGTGGCCGCCACGCACATCAGCGTCGTCGGCATCCGCGGGGGCGTGGCCGCCGCCGCGTAGCGCCCGATCACCATCGCCACCGCCAGCGTCGCCGCCACCACCAGTGCCGTCGACTGGTAGCGGTCGACGAACGAGCGCCCCCGCAGCAGCAGGATCAAACAGATGGCCAGGGTGAACACCAAAAACCGCCAGCCGCCGGGCCGGCCCGGGACCACCGCATAGCGGGCCGCCACCACCGCCACGACGCCGGCACCGATCAGCACCCCGGTGACGATCTGGTTGCCGCGCTGTGCCCACGCGGCGATCCGCTCCGGCGACTCGGCGCCCGACGGAGGAACCGGGGAGACCGTGTCCCGGGGAGCGCCGGGCGCTGTCTCGAACACGCCCCGCTCGGTCACCGACGGGAACACCGGCATCGGCACCCCCGAGCCGATCACTCCGAGGTTGGTGGCAAACGTGACGATAACCAGCACCACCAGCAGCGCCACCACCGCGATGCGTTCCGGTGCAAAATGCCAGCCCGACCCCTGCAGGGCCGCCACCACCGCCGCGAACCCCGCGACCGTGACGACCAGCGACACCGCGGCCAGGTGCCGATCGGTCAACAACGCCAGCATCACCACCCCGGCCAACAGCACGACGGTGCCGAGCACCACATGCCACCAACCGGGATGGCCGGGCACCGACATCGCACCTGCCGCGCCGGCGGGGATCAGCGCCGACCAGGCGAACGCGTCGGACGCGCGGCGTCGCTGCTCACCGCGGGCCCGTGAACACAGCCACGCGGTCAGCGCCAACACGGCGGTCAGCGTCCACGACACCGCCGCGGGCACCCATCCCCCGGAGTGCCACCACTGTCGGGCCATCATGACCTCGGCCCAGGTCACCAGCCCCGCCGTCAGCCAGCCCGCGACCCGCCGCGCGGTCGTTTCGTTCATCTCGTCGAATTGCTGGGCGGCCGCGCGGGCGATCGCCGTCGACACGTTCTCCACCACCGGCTCAAATGCTTCGGTCGCCTCGGTGGGCATCAGCCACAACAGATCGCCGTCGAGCACCCCCGATTCGTCCAGGGAGCGCTGCGGATCCAGTGCCCGCCCGTCCGGGCGGCACAGCTGATAGGTGCCGGCGGCGTCCAGCAGGGGGCGCCCGCGGCGGCGCAGCTGCTCGTTGATCCGCGGAACCAGATCTTCGGTGACCGCGATCAACGGCACCCCGGCCGGCAGGGTGTAGTCGATCTCGGCGTCCTGACCCACCAGCAGGGCCACCCGGCACAGCTGCACCGGGCTGACCGCGGCCGTTGTGCTGGCCGGTGCGCGGCGCTGGCCCCGGCTCGGTGCGCTCACCGGCGACCCTCGGTCGTGGCGGCGAACCCGGAGGCCAGCATCGCGGTGATCTCCAGGAACCGCCGACGGGTCTGCGGACGCAACTGGTCCAGGTCCAGCACGCCGGCGTTAGCGATGTGCTGGTCGAACGGCACCACGAACACCTTGTCCGGGCCCACCCAGTCACCGAACCGTTCCACCAGCGTCGCCACCAGCTGGTCGGATTGCTTCTTGTCACGGTGGCTCGAGAACGGTCGAATATGGTTGATCACCACCAGCATTCGCGAGGCCACCTGCCGGTAGCCCATCTCGGCAAGCCAGTCCATCGCCTTGGCCGCACCCTCGGCACCGTCGGGAACCGCCGAGGCCACCAGCACCACCGCATCCGCGCAACCCAGCACCCCGCCGGTCACCGGATGCTGCAGATCCACACCGGAGTCGACAATCAGCAAGCTGTAGAACCGCTCCAGGCGCCGATGGGCCTCGTTGTAGGTGGATGCATCCACAGGGCCGCGACCGGGCTGCGGGCTGGAAGCCAATACGTCCAGACCCGCCGAATTCTGGCCCACGTGCGAGCGCATGTCTGAGTATCGCGACAGCTGCTGATCGGCGATCACCTCGCCGAACGACGAGGACGCCCTTGGGTCGATCCGTGACGCCAGGTTGGCGGCCTGGGCGGGATCGGCGTCGATGGCCACGACCTTGTCGTTGCGCAGGAGCGCCAGCGTCGAGCCGATCGCCGCGACCGTGGTGGTCTTGCCGGCGCCGCCCTTACCACCGAGCACCACCACCGAATAGGTGCCCCGCAGCGGGGTGTCCACGGTTTCCTTCAGCGCGCGCAGCCGGCGCTCATCGGGCGACTCGCCTGGGTTGATGCGCCCAAATGAAGCGCTGTACAACCACTTTCGCCAACCTCGGGACGGCGGGATCTTGCGCACCGGGGTCAGGTTGGAGGCCCGAAGCTGATCGCGCATCAGCTCCCAGGAGGTGGCGCTCTTCTCCGCCGCCGCACTGCCCCACGGGCCCTCGGCCGGGGGCAGCAACTCGGTGTCCGCACCCCGGTCAGGGGCCGGAATCGGTCCCGAGGTCGGTCCGGAGGTAGGCGCGGAAATCGGTCCCGGGTTCGGCCCGGAGTACCGAGGGCCGCCGGCCTGCGAGCGGGGATCGGCGTCAGCGCCCGACGGGCGGCCCCCGCCCGGGGGCGCAGCGGGCGGCTGGTCGCGCAACTCGCCGGGGCGTTCGCCACGCGGCGCATTCGACGGCACCCACCGCGGCGCCTGACGTTGCGGCGGCGCTGACGGGCCGGCGTAGGGCACGTGGGCAGGACCCCGCGGCGGCGGGGAACCCGCCGGACCGGCTGAAGCCGAACCCGGCGGGACAGGCGCCCCCGGTGGTGGCTGCTCGGCTGGCGCGGCGTGCGGCTCCTGATCGCCTTCTGACTGCGGCGTGCTGGGCGCCCCGGCCTGCAAATGGTCGAAAAACTCGCGCTCGTCCGGTCCGGTCATGCGCCGCTCTCCCTGAAGGTCGCCAACGCGCCTGCACCGGCCACGCCGAAAATGCCTGTCACGTCGCGCCTCACACACTCGGAATACATACGTCTACGACGCGGCCACCCTAGCGCGTATCGAAGGGTCGGATCCGGGTGTGGGTGGTCCAGCCCCGCCCGCAGGGCAGGCTCTCGAGCAGCTCGGTCACCGCGGTGGCGATCCGATGGCCGGTACCTGGGAAAATCGTGGTCCACGGCCGCTGGTCGGGTCCGGCGACGGGGCTGACCAGCACGCGCCCTGAAAGTGTGTCGATCACGGAGATGCCGTGTGGCGCGAAATGCGGCCCCTCCACCGAATACTCGATGGCGGTGAGACTCGCCCGGGTGGCGGTGGCGTCGCCGGCCGCCGCGACGATGCGCGCCTGCGGCAGCGTCAGCCCCACGTCGACGAGCTCGGTCACCAGGTCCATGCCGGGGCGAGCCTGCCAGTCCGAAAGGATCGGGTTCAGCACCGCCGTCTCGATGTTGATGCCGTCGAAGTCCGCAGGCTGCCCTGGCCCGATGAGATCGTTGATCACCGCCCCGATCGCGGCCCGCCCGAGCGGGGACACCACGATCTCGTCCAGCGGTTCATCACCGACCTGCCACACCCGCGCGGCGGCGACCCAGGATCCGTCACGACGGCACACCGCCGCGGCGCGGCGGGCGGGCCCGTTCGCCCGCCACACCCGCAACGCCTCGGCGGCCTCCAGCGGGTCGGACGGCGCCTCGAACAGCGGCGGCGGCCCAGCCAGCCGGTCAGCTTGCCCATTGGGCCTCGACACGTCCAGCGCCACCTCGACATCGGGGCGCCCAAGCGTCGAAATCCATTCGGCGACATCGGGATCCAATGTGCCGCCACGGCACACGCCGGCGTCCTCCAGCACGGCCAGCCCCGGGTGGCCGGCCAGCATCTGCTCGACGTCGCCGACCGGGCGCACCCGCAACACCGCCGGCAACCGGCTCACACCGGCAAGCGCGGCCGTCAGCCACAAGCCCTCAGACGTGGTCGACAGCCGCGCTCCCACGGCCGACGCGCTGCTCAAATGTTTCCGAACCCCGCAGCCACGCCGTTGTCGCACACCCCTGCGTCGTTCGCGGCGCCGTGGATCGCCTGGGCGTGGAAGCCGATCGTCTCGAACACCTTCGCGAACGCCATGTCGACGTTGAAGTGCGCTTCCTGATAGGCGTTGGACCCGTGCTCGGTCCAGATGTGGGCGATGTGGTTGAGCACGTTGATCGCCTGTTGGCGCAGATCGGTCATGTAGTTGACCAGGTTGTTCTGTCCCGACACGTGATCGGCGATCATGCCCTGGTCGTAACGAATCGGTAGAGACATATCGAAAACTCCTCTTGTCGTCTGGTGATGCTCGATCCGGCTACGCCGGGCGGATGTTGGCCAGCCGGGCCCGGTTCTGCTCGTCCATGCTCTGGTAATCATGCGCGCCTTTGCGCATCATCTGGATCACGTGGTCGAACCGCGCCCCCACCTGCCGGCCGGTGTTCGTGATGTCCTCGCTGGTGGCCAGCGACGCGGTCGCCGCCGTCCCGTTCAGGCCCGGACCGGTCAGGTTCTGGTTCATCGTCAAGTACTGGCCCAGCGCGTTTACCACGTCCTGCTTGATCTGGTCGAGTTGGTTGGCCGCGGCGTACATGGCCTCGGCCTCGGTGTTCAACGCCATGTTGTTGACATCTCCTTCTGAATCTCAGTGTTGCCGTATCTGTTCTCATTGCGTTGTGGTGCCGTCACACCCCCTGCCCTTGGGCGTAGACGACCCCGTCGTCGGTCAGCACCGGCACTCCCGCGCCGGCGCCGGTGAGCAGCACCGATTTGTCCGGATCGGCCGCCTCGCGGGTGGATCGCCGCTCACGCGCCGACGCCGCCCCCGGCATCCCGTACATCCCCGGACCCATCGCCCCGCCCGGCGCGGCGGCGCCGCGAACCCCCGCCGGCGCCTTCTCCTCGGCGGCCCCCGCACCCGGGCTGGCCCACCAGGATGTCGGCACGCCGACCGGCCCGGCCATCGCGCTCGATCCAGCCGACGGCTTGGTCAGCGCGGCGCTGATCGCCGATCCGCCGCCGCCGGCGGCGAAACCGCCGTTGGCGCCGCCGAGCCCGCCGGCCGCGGCCGCGGGCCCGTTGAGCGCAAGGTCACTCAGCGGCGGCGCGCCGCCGAGGCCTCCGCCGGCCATCGACGACATCATCGGGCCCATCAGCGATCCGAGCTGCCCGCCGATCATCCCCGGCGCCTGGCCGAGCTGCGACAGCGGCTGGGTCGCGCCCTGCAGCAGCGACGACGGCGCCGACGTCATCGGCCCGGCCATACCCTGCGCGGACTGCAGCATCTGGGCCTCGGCCTGGCCCTGCTGACCGGCGGCGGCCGGCTCACCGGTCGACGACCCCGCCTGCCCGCCCTGGGAAGCCGAACCGGAGGCCGCGCTGGCCGCCCCCGCGACACCCGACGCCACCCCGGCGGCGACACCGGCGCCGGTGTCTGCCGTCGTCGAGCCCGCCGTGGCGGCCTGCTGCAGCACATTGCCCATGCCCTGCACCCCCGCCTCGGTGCCGGTCACGGCCAGCGAGGCGACCTCAGCGGCCATGCCGGCGGGGTTGGCGCCCAGCGGGGACGGCGCCAACGGCACCGACAGCGCCTGGATCAGCGGAACGGCCGCCGACAGGTATCCCATCATCGCGCCGGCGTTCTGGGCCCAGTACTCGCCGTACTCGAAGTTGGCCTCGGCGATCGCCGGACTGTTCTGGCCGATCACGTTGGTGGACTCCAGCGCGGTCTCGCGTACGCGGTTGGCGATCACCGTCGGGTAGGGAATGCTCGATGCCACCGCCCCGCTGTGGGCCTGCCCGGCTGCGTTGATCGTCTGGGCCGCGGTCTGGGCGTGCGCCCCCACGACGTCGATGTAGGCCGCCATCGGCAGCGACGTCTCGTTCATCGCCATGTCGCCGGCGCCGATCCACGACGAATTGGTCGCCATGGTCGTCGCCACCATCTGCTGCGCCTGCTCGAGGTGAACGGCCGAAGCCTCTTCATAGGCAAGAATGTGCGGGATCACCGCTGCCGCGCCCGGGCCGGTGCGCAGCCGAAAGTCGTTGGTTTCTGGCGGAATTCCCCAATACATGCCGACGCCTACAGCGTCAGCGGATTGGCCGCCAGCGCATCGGAAGCCGCGGCCACCGCCGCCGATGTGCCGACCTGGGCGGCGAACTGCCCCCGCTGGGCGACCGCGAGCCCGGTCATCGACAGAAAGTTGGCGGTGTGCGCGGCGATCGCGTTGGACAGCGCCGCCGACACCTCCTCACTGCCCATCGGCACCACCGCGGACATCTCCGGCGCCGCGCCGGCGAGCATCGCGCCGGTCACCGCGGTCCCCACCGCCTCACTGGCCGACTGTGCCGCCACCACCGGCGTCTCGATGAAATACATCGGCAAAACCCTCCTCGACCCAGATGCCACTGCGGGCATTTGTTCGGCCGAGCCTAAGCTGCTGGCAAACATTTACGCAACCGCTGGAGCCGATATTCGCCGCAGATCGTCAGTCTCCGGCGCCCAGTCGCCACCTCGGCGTTTGTGTCACGGTTTGTGCCTCAACCTGAGCTTGACCTCCAACGATGAAGCCGCACGCCGGATTTACTTTACGGTGCCGAAAATTATGAGCCGGGGGGTGGCGTCGCGCAGCTAAATCCCCTCCGCGGCGCCACCGAACTCGGTGCCGCGTTTACGTCCTGGTTTGAGTGGCTAGCAAATCCCGAGAGTCAAGGTGAGCGGGCTTCGCCGCATCTCATCGCCCGGCCGCTACCGCGATCTGCACCGGGGCCGCCAGCCTGTCGGTGACATAGATCCCCCGCCCCGGCGGCTGCGAGGCGGCCTTCACCCCGCCCAGGATGTCGCCCTGGCTGCGCGGGCCGTCCATCACCACGCCCGGGGTCGTCAGCTGCAACATCCGGCCCACCAGCGGCGAGGCCACCGCCCGCCCCCAGTTGCCGATCCGGCGCGACACCACGAAGTGCAGCCCCACCTCCTTGCCGCGATCCATGAACGCCAACAGCGGCTCCAACGGATAACCCGCCGCGCCGGGGGCGAAGCTCATCCCCGAATCCCAGGACTGGATGGTTTCCTCGTTGTCGACGAACACGAACACCTGCGGCCCGCTCCAGCGCACCCCGGCGGCCAGCTCGGCCTGGGTGGCGTGCTCAGGCGGCAGCCGCGTCTCCAGAAGCCGCGCCACCTCGGCGGCCATGTCGCGCACCTGCTGCTGGCGGTAGACGTAGCCGCCCAGATGCGCGCCCTCCACCACCTGCAGCAGCGAGTTGTGCGGATCC
>Ga0209656_10000682_pt1 | contig 22012 bp, 21 predicted proteins | sample BogFormECP12_OM2_FD_188239 | JGI IMG/M metagenome (GOLD analysis project Ga0209656, IMG submission 188239) | Bog forest soil microbial communities from Calvert Island, British Columbia, Canada - ECP12_OM2 (SPAdes) (version 2) | ecosystem: Environmental > Aquatic > Freshwater > Wetlands > Bog ... | reverse complement strand
CACTCACCGGCAATGTGCCAGCCAGAATCAACCGTCCAGGCCCCTGGCCGCGGTGTGCGCCGGGGGCCGATGGCCGACATCTCATCGCGGCCCAGCGCGTTGATCGTGAGCGGCGGTGTGGGCAGCCTCACCCCGCGCCAGGCCCGCACGTGCGTGCTGAGGATCCACCGATGATCGAAGGGCCCGCCAGCGGCCGCCCCGATCACTGCAGAACCGGCCGGCGAGCGAGCGAATCACCACGCAGCCCGCCGGCGGCCTGGTGAGGTGCCCGTAAGTGACGGGTCCCTCGCCCACATCGTTCTCACGACCATCGCGGCACCCGGCCGCCCGGCGGCCGACCGGCTTGACACCCGCCGCGAGCCCGCATTTACGACCTGCCTGCCGCTCATATCGATCAATTAGATGCGGCCTCCGGTGCCTGGAGCCCCATCTCGGGAACCGCGCCGAACGGCGGGTCGGTGCGCGGTTATCACATGGTGGCTTCGCGATTTCGGAACTCCAGCAGACCCGCGGTCGGCCAACATGCAGCCGCCTGGCCTGAATATTTATGCATAGAGTCCCGAACGGAGAATGCGCGCTCATGCCGCGATGAGGTGTGCCGGGTCCAGCATGACAGGGCGATCCTGGCGGGGTAGATGTAGGTCATGGAGCGAGCGAGGATCGCGGTTGCCGTTGCCCCCGGGGAAGCGGCTTGGGCGGTGGATGCGATCCGCCGGGGTGGCGGGGAGCTGGTCGGGCTGGGCGAGAAGCCGTCTGGCTTGGTGTGGACCGATCCGGGGGCGGTGGAGGAACTCCGGGACGTGCTCCGGGCCTATCCAGGGATCTCGTGGGTGCAGTTGCCTATGGCCGGTATCGAGCGAGTGGCGGAGGCTGGTGTCCTCGACCGTCGGCGGCGGTGGACATCGGCCAAGGGTGCCTACGCCGAACCGGTGGCCGAGCACGCGCTCGCGCTGCTGCTGGCCGGCCTGCGCTACCTCCCTGAGCGGGCCCGCGCGCGCTCCTGGGGGCAGCCCGCCGCGCGGACCCTATTCGACCAGCCTGTCACTGTCTTGGGCGGTGGGGGTATCACGATCGCGCTTCTGCGCCTGCTTGAGCCGTTCCGCGCCCGGGTGACGGTCGTCCGCCGGCGCGCCGAACCGGTCGCGGGCGCCGTCAGGACGGTGACGCCCTCGCACCTGGGCGAGGCGCTGGCCGGTGCCCGGGCGGTCGTGCTCACGCTCGCGCTCACCCCCCAGAGCCGCAGGATGATCGGACAGAAGGAACTCGAGGTTATGGACCAGCAGGCTTGGCTGGTCAACGTGGCTCGGGGCGCGCTGGTCGATACCGCGGCGCTAGTCGGGGCGCTGCGCTCGAACCAGATCGGCGGCGCGGCCCTGGACGTGACTGATCCTGAGCCGCTGCCCGTGGGCCATCCTCTGTGGGATCTCCCGAACTGCCTGATCACCCCGCACACCGCCGACACCGAGCAGATGACCAAGCCGCTGCTCGCCGCCCGCATCGCCGAGAACGTCCGGCGGCTCGCAGCAGGCCATGAGCTTGAGGGCCGGGTAGACCCGGATCTCGGCTACTAACATCCGCCCGATGAGCGGGTGGGGCGGAGGAAAGGATCTGCTGCCAAGGATCGTAACGAGAACGCTGTGACCAGCAACGAAGGGGCAAAACCGCAGGTGGCTGGCTCCCATCCGGGCTCCCGCCGCTAGACAGGATTTCGAAAAATGTCGTGGGCCGTACTGGATTTGAACCAGTGACCTCTTCCGTGTCAGGGAAGCGCTCTCCCGCTGAGCTAACGGCCCTCAGTGCCTCGCCGAGATGCTTACCAGAGCCGGACCCCTCTGCGCGCCGCCAAGGCCACGAGGGCACGCCGCGTGACCGATGGGTCGCGCTCCACACCTTTATATATTCCGAACGGTCCGGCGTTCCCGCACACCCGACGGCTAATCCGCCAGCATCTGCGGCAGCCCGAACCGGGCCAGGTTGCTGTTGTCCACGAAGCGGGTGATGGCGGAAATCTGGTCACCTTCCAGGGTCAGCACGATCAGCCCGTGCGCGCGGAACACCGGCGACTGGCCTTCCTGCAGATAGAACCCGAAGGCAGGCTGGCGGTTGGCCCGGGTCGGGATCAGCCGGTACCGTCTCGGACCCCGCCAGGTGTTGACGTCGCGCAGGAAGCCGGCGATGGCCTCAGGGCCCTGGTACTCGAGCGTGACCGGCGGCATCGTGAACCAGGCGTCGTCGGTCAGCAGCGCGACCACGCTGTCGATGTCGTTGGCGGCGAACGCGGTGGCGAACCGCGTCGCGACGTCCCGTTCCCGGGCCGAACGAGGCAGCGGCGCCCGCTCCCGGTCCGGTCCGGGCAATCGACTTGCCATGGTGGCCCTGGCCCGCTGCAGTGCGCTGTTGACCGAAGCCTCACTGCTTCCCAGCATGTCCGCCACCTCCGATGAGTGGAACCCGAGCACGTCCCTGAGCACGAGCACGGCCCGCTGCCGCGGCGGCAGGTGCTGGACGGCGGTCACGAAGGCCAGCCCGATCGCCTCCTTGGCCTCATACCGCGCCTCCGGACCGGCGCCCGCATCAGGCAGCCCGGCGAGCAACACATCCGGATAGGGCTCAAGCCACAGCGGCTCACCCCGGCGGGTCGGCTCGGCGGTCAGGAACGACGGCTCCGGCGCTTCCGTCCGCGGTCGGCGGCCACTGGCCCGCAGCGCGTTCAGGCACCGGTTGGTCGCGATCCGGTACAGCCAGGTGCGCAGCGACGCTCGGCCCTCGTACTGGCCGAGCCCCCGCCAAGCGGCCAGCAACGTCTCCTGCAGGACGTCCTCGGCGTCCTGCACCGAACCGAGGATCCGGTAGCAGTGCAGCTGAAGCTCGCCCCGGTACGGGCCGGTCAGCTCGCCGAACGCCCGGTCGTCCCCGCTTCGCGCCCGTTCCAGCGTCGCCTCTGTCGCCACGGCATTCTCCTTCACCCATACGGACTCCGCAGACGCCGGAAAGTCATCGCTCAGCTGCGGTCACGTCCGGTGTCTGAATCAGTGAAGACCACGAGGAGGAGACGGCCGCGCCGCGCGTCCCCGCCGAGAACCACGCACCGAAGGTCGAGACTAGGAGATAACCATGCAGCAGCGCCTCATCCGCTACCGGACCAAGCCCGACCAGGCCGCCGTGAACGCCGAACTCGTCCGCGCCGTCTACACCGAACTCCACCAGACCCGCCCCGACGGCTTCCGGTACGCCACCCTCATGCTGGACGACCAGGTGACGTTCGTCCACATCGTCCAGTCCGAACACGACCCTAGCCCCATCCTGGCCGTCAAGGCCTTCGGCGAGTTCCAGGCCGGCATCATGGACCGCTGCGACGAGCCCCCGGCCCAGCAAGCCTTCACCGAGATAGGTTCCTACCGCTTCCTCACCAGCTAGGCCTCCAGTTCACCGGCATCTAAGCCCCCGCCCCGCCAGCCCCACCCGCCTCGCCTTCGGACTGGTGGGTTTCAATGAACGTGGCGCTCTGATGACTCTTTTGATTAGAACGCCACGTTCATTGAAACGGCCGGAGGCTACGAACGGCCGATGACCGGCTCAACAAACGCAAGCTGCTCAGGCGTTTCAGCCCGCAGGAAGTCGTAGTCGCATTCCTCGGGCGCCTGCAAGACGTGCATCCGGTGCAGCACCGGCCAGCCCCGCCGGTCGCTGACTGCGGGTAGCACCGGCTCACGGGCGCCGAGGTCCGCCTCAACAGACAACGAACCTGCATAAGCGTCAAGGGAGACCATGTCCCCGTCGCGCAACCGGGACAACGGCCCGCCGACCGCGCTTTCCGGCGCCACGTGCAGCACCACGGTCCCGAAGCCGGTTCCGCTCATCCGCCCGTCGGTGATCCGCAGCATGTCGGTCACGCCCTGGCCGAGGAGCCGAGAAGGGATCGGGATGTTTCCCCACTCCGGCATGGCCATCCCCACAGGCCCGCACCCTGCCAGCACGAGCACGGAGGAAGGAGTCACGTCCAGCGAAGGGTCGTCGATCCGGCTGCGCATCTCCTCGTACGAGTGGAACACCACCGCCGGCCCACGATGCCGGAGCAAAGAAGGGCTGGCCGCCGCCGCCTTGATAACCGCCCCGGAAGGCGCCAGGTTGCCGTGCACCACCATGAACGCCGGAAGCGACGTCACCGGCTTCCCGACTGGCCACCGCGTCGGCCCGGTCCCGCAAACCGCCAGCGACTCCCCGAGCGAGCCCACGGCCGCCGTAGGAACAGAAAGGTCGAGCTCGGAGCCAAGAGCGGCGAGCACCGTCGGCACCCCGCCCGCCGCCGCCAGGTCCGGCATCAGCCCGGTCCCGATCGGCGCCACATCAACGATCACCGGCACGCGCGCGGAAACCGAGCCGAAGTCCCGCAGCGGCAGGATGAGACCGCGTCGCCCTGCCACCGCGCACAGGTGGATGATCGCGTTCGTTGAGCCCCCGACCGCCGCCAGCACCGTCATCGCGTTAGCGAAACCCGCAGGAGCCATAAAGACAGAAGGCCGCACCGACGAGCGGACCATGGACACGATCCGCTGCCCGGCCGTGTCCTCGGACTTCGCGCCGCGGACCGTCGGGTTCCAGGCGAACGCGGTACCTGCCGCGATCGTCGCGGTCGCGGCCGCGGTGCCTGGCATCACGTCGAACTCCCGGGACAGGTAGCCGATCGGGCCGCCCTGCACGTGCTCGCGCCACTCGCCGTCGAATCCTGCGTCGCGGTAGGCGTCCTGCCCGGCCGCCGACGCGTCCTCCCACGTGACGCCGGGCCGGGTCGCGGCGATCAGGGCAGCCTCCACGGCGCAGGCCGCATGGTGCCTGGCCGCGAGTTCGGGATCCGTGGTGCCCGCCGACACCGTCCGGGAGCACGCGACGTTCAGGCCGCCGCGGACGCCGACCACCACGGCCAGCACATCGCGCCCGCACACCGCGGTCGTCGGCACCGGATGCCGGAACGCCCTGCGCCGCGCCGCCCCGCCGACCAGCAGCACCGAGGGGAAGATCAGCCGTTCCTCGAGCGACGCGGCGATCCGCGCCGCCACGTCGCACTCACGCTCGACGGCTGCCAGGATCGCATCACCCCTTCCAGGGCCCGCGCGGTATCGGCGCCGAGGACCGCCATCCGTTCGGCCTCTTCATTAGGGAGCGGCATGCGCAGCGACGCCGGCGCCTCGCCGACCTTGAGCCCACCGGCCAGGTCGTCCACCGCCCCGGCCAGCCCGCGCGGGCTGTGCCAGGGACCGCGTGCACCGAGAAGCCCGCGACGTCCTCTTCGGCCAGGAGTCGCGGCTGCTCGATGTTGGTCGTGATCAGCCAGGCCACGGCCGCCGTGACCAGCGCCCAGACCAGCGCGGGCTCCTCGTTGCGGACCACCCGGTCCTCCAGCCCGGCCGTCACCCAGGCCACGCCCGGCTGCGAGCTGAACAGGGCCGCGTCGTAGTCGCTGCCGTCCAGCCAGCCGCGGACCCCGGCCAGCTTCGCCGTGACCTCGGCCCGTAGAGCCTTCATAGGACCGGAACGCCGAGCCCAACGGCCCCCGGCTTGGACTGAACGAGCCCAGGCGACAGCCGGTCCACCCATTCCAGCGCCACCGCCGCGCGGTGCACCTTCTCGATCGCGTTCGCGCAGGCCACCGCCTCCAGGTGGTGCCCGCTCGGGTACACGGCCTGGGCGTTGCGCAGCCCGAACTTTGCGTACAGCGGCGCCCCGGCCTTGATCAGGTCGCCAAGCTCCTGGCCGCGGACGACGCCGCCGAGCGGGTCGGGTGCCTCCACGTACAGGTCGAGCGGGATGCTGACCGGGGCCCGCATCTCGGCCAGTTCGGCCAGCGTCGCGTCGGCCGGGATGTTCACCGTGCTGGCGCCGAGGTCTTCCAGGAGCTTGACGGTCACCGGGTTGGACGGCGACATGGCCGCGGAGACCTTCCACACCAGCCCGGGCGGCAGCGCGCCCTGGGCCTGCGCCTGCGTCACCGCGCGGAGCAGGCCGAGGTCGGCGACAAGGAAGCTGCGGATCCCTTCCTCGGTGGCCCGCAGCACGTCCTCCAGCGCATAGGAGATCTGGCGCAGGCCGCGGACCTGGTCCCCGTGCGCCCGGCCGTCCTGCGACCTGGCGTGCGCCCCCACCCCGTAACGCTCCCGCGGCCCCACGAACAGGCAGACCTCGACGCCCGCCTCCAGGCCGGCCTGCGCCATGTCGCGCAGTTCGACGGCCCGCATCAGCACCGCGCCGCTGCCCTGGGAGACCCGGTTGACCGTAATGCCCTCGGCTTCGGCGGCGCCAAGTACGGCCTCGAGCACCTTGGGCCCCTCGACGCTGGGGATCTCGATGCGGAACGCGGCGCCGTCGGGGAAGGAGGTGCCGTGGTCCCGGCCGGTGACGCCCAGCCTGTCCAGCACGTCCGCGACCCAGCTCATCGCTGCTCTCCTTTTGAAGATCTTTATCCCGAACGATCTGGATATTCGGCTCTGCCGAAACTAATTCTCTACATCCGAATGAGCGGTGACATAATGACACGGCAGCGCAAGGCCTTTGTCAAGAGTTCAGATGTTGACGAGGACGGCCAAGGGTGTCAAGCTATTCTGCTATGCCGAACAGTGCTCGGGCCAAGGGAACAGCCTGTGAGTAACGATTCCGGCGCCGACGGGCAGCGCTACCGCCTGCACGGCGTGGAGCGGGCGCTCGATACCCTGGAGCTGCTGGCCGCGGCGGGCCGGGACGGCATGACGCTGACCGAGCTCGCCGAGAAGATCGCGGTCTCCAAGAGCAGCGCGTTCGCGCTGCTGCAGACGTTGATCGCCCGGGGTTTCGTGGCCGATTCTGGCGCCAGGCTAAGCCGCAGGTACCGGCTGGGCATGGCGCTGGCCAAGCTCGGCGACGCGGCCGAGTCGCAGTCTCCGCTGATCAGCCTGGCCATGCCGGTCATGCAGTCGGTCACCGACGCCACCGGGCTGACCACCCGGCTGGTGATACCGGACGGGCCCTACGCCATCGTCACCGCGCGGATCGACGCGCCCGGCACCGTCCGATTCGCCAGCTACCTGGGACAGCGGGAATACCCGCACTGCACGTCCGCGGGCAAGGCGCTGCTCACCGCGCTGGAGCCGGAGCAGGCCCAGGTGCTGGCCGTCGAGGCGGGCATGCCGCCCAGGACCGAGCGCACCATCACCGACCTCGACGACCTGCTCAGGGACCTCGAGCTGAGCGCGGTCCGCGGTTACACGATCGACGACGAGGAAGACGCGGACGGCGTGTTCTGCGTCGGCGCGGCGATCTATGACCGGACCGGCGAGTGCGTGGCCGCCATCAGCGGCACCGGGCTGAAGCTGAACCGGCCGACCTGGCGGATGGACGAGCTCGGCATCGCCATCCGCGACGCGGCCGACCAGGTCACGACGGCCCTCGGCGGCCTGCCCTTCGCGGTCCGGGCGGGCCATGGCTGACCGGCGGGCCCTGGTCATCACCTCGCCCGGGTGATCGGCCTGCAGGCGGCCGCCGAACTCGGCGCGACAGGGTTCGACCTGGCTCCTCCCGCCACCTCGTTTGACCTGGTGATCGAGGCGGCTGGTACCCCCGGCGCGGTCGAGCGCACGTTCGGCCTGGCCCGCCGCGGCGGTCGCGTGGTGCTGGTCGGGCTGGCCGGCCACAACGTCAAGGCCGGCCTGCCCATCGATGACGTGGTCAACAACGACTTGCTGATCAGCGCGAGCTTCGCCTATACCTCCGCGGCCTGGGCCGAGGTCACCGCGCTGCTGTCCGCCGGGCAGATCAGGCTGTCCCCGCTGGTCACCCACCGGTTCCCGCTCGAGGCGTACGAGGAGGCGTACCAGGTGCTGCGATCCAGCTCAGGCCCGCGAGGCAAGGTGATCCTGGAGGCGAGCGAGCCATGACCCGCGTTCTGGCGGCCGAGGTCGCCTTCCCGGCCCAGTGCGAGCTGGCCGAGGGGCCGGTCTGGGACGCCGTCCGCGGGCTGCTCCGGTGGGTGGACATCCCGCTCGGCCACGTGCACGCGCTCGATCCGGTCACCGGCGCGCACACCTGGTGGGAGGCCGGCGACCCGGTCGGCACCTTCGGGCTGACCCGCGGCGGCGGGCTGGTGCTCGCCCTGGTGGACAGGTTCGCCCTAGCCGGTCCCGACGGCCAGGACCTGCGGCGGTTGGGCGAGTTCACCGTCGACCGGGCCGTGGTCAGGTTCAACGACGGCAAGCCCGACCCGTGGGGGAACTTCTGCGCGGGCACCATGGCGTGGCAGGAGCAGAGCGGCCCGGCGTGCAGCCTGTACCGGCTCAGCCCGGCCGGCGGGGTCACCGAACTGGTCGGCGGCGTCAGCCTGTCCAACGGTCTGGACTGGTCCGATGACCGGAGGGCGTTCTACTACGCGGACAGCCTCAGCGGGGGAGTGGACGTGTTCGGCACCGACCCGGACACCGGCGCGCTGGCTGGCCGGCGCCGCTTCATCACCGTGTCCGGCGGCATCCCCGACGGCCTGACCCTGGACGCCGAAGGCTGCCTGTGGCTGGCCGTCTGGGGCACCGGTGAGCTGCACCGCTACACCCCGGACGGCCAGCTCGATACCGTCGTCCGCCTCCCGGTCAGCCAGGTCACCTCCGCCGCGTTCGGCGGCGCCGGCCTGAGCACGCTGTACATCACCACCGCCCGGGAGAACTTCACCCCCGCCGACCGGCAAGCCCAGCCCCAGGCTGGCGACATCTTCGCCTGCACCCCTGGCGTAACCGGACGGCTGCCATACTTGTTCGGTGCCTGACCTGGTCACGCTCCTGGACCGCTACCACCCGCAGGACGACGCCGAAACGGACGACATCCAGCGGGTACGGGCGCTGACCGAGGCTACCGCCGACCCGTACCGGCGCGACCTCCCGCTGCACGTCACCGCGTCCGCGCTGATCGTGCACCCGCCTACCGCCCGGGTACTGCTGCGCTGGCACCAACGACAGCACGCCTGGCTCCAGGTCGGCGGCCACGGTGACCCGGGCGAGACCGACCCGCTGGCCATCGTGCGGCGGGAGGCCGAGGAGGAGACCGGCCTGACCGACCTGACGCCATGGCCGGACGCCGAGATCAAGCACGTCGTCATCGTCGATGTCCCTCCCGGCAAGGGCGAACCGGCCCACCAGCACGCCGACGTCCGGTTGTTCATGGCCACTCAGGCCCCAGGCGCGATCCGCCCGGAAAGCGCGCACGCCCCGCTCCGCTGGCTCTCCCTGCCCGAGGCGCGCGACCTCACCTCCGAGCCCAACCTCAGGGAAACCCTGGCCCGGATTGAGCCGCTCCTATCCCAGTAAGCCAGCCCCGGCGAGCGCTCCCCTCGGAGCCGGCGGGCCCCTGGGTGCCCAAGAACGTACTCAATGTGCCCCCGACTCCGTTCGGATGCGGCCGCGGCGTTAGTCGCCGGCCTCCAGGAGTTCTCTGAGGCGGCGCCGGCGGTCGGGGCGTTCGGCGGCGAATCGCTCGAGGGCGACCAGGATGTGCGCCTCGTCTAGGTGCGCCTCCTCGATAACCTCGTCCACCGAGCCGCCGGTGCGCCACCGGTCGTCCCAGTCCGACGACAGCGAGTACTCCCGGACCAGGGGCCCGTCGGCCCATTCCCGCATCAGCTTGAACGCGCCGTTGGTGATGATCATGGCGTCGAGCCGTTCCGCCGGGCTGGCCACCGAGCGCTGGTACGACGAAGGCTGGCGAGCGAACAACTGCGGGCTGACCGCCGCGACGACCTTCACGTTGATCCCCCGTGCGGATAGCTCGGGCAGCACGTTCACCAAGTTCCGCGTCGGCATGGTCCCGCGGACGAAAACGATGCCGCCGCGAGGCAGTCCCGGCTGGTAGTCGCGGAGCACGTAGGCGCCGCGCGCCGCGGCCAGGTGGGACGGGATGCCCAGCGCCTCCCGGTCGGGGATCTCCACCGGCGGGCGGGTCAGGTGCAGCGCCACGATCGGGACGTCGAGCCCGAACGCGGTGCCGAGCAGCACGGGCACCTCGTTGTACTCCCACGGATGCAGGTCGATGACGTGCCCCTCCGGGAACAGCTGGGTGACGCCGATGGAGAAGATGCCGAAGTGGGTGCGGGAGTCCTCGGCCGTCTCGGGCCCGGAGTGGCCCGCGATCCACAGCACCTTGCCGACCTTGAGCTCGCTGTCCTGGGCCAGCTGGCTGAACAGCCGCATCGGCCCGTACTTCAGGTAGGAGAACGAGCCGTACGTCGAGCACGCGCCCCAGAAGCCGTCGAATCCGGTGAACGGGTCCGGCGCCAGGTTGACCGTGGCCAGCCCGGCGACCAGCCCGGCGTTGGTGAACTCGGTGATCTCCGTCGGCAGCAGCGCGCCGAACGGGTTGCCCGATCGCTCGTACCAGCCGGTCCCGGGCGAGCCGTCGAAGTCCTGCCCGAACCCCGCGATGTTGGTGGATTCGGCCAGGTCGGCGGAAGCCGCGATGAAGAGCGGCCTGCCGTGCTCGCGCAGCGCGACCGAGTTCACGTACGCGCCCCAGGCGGCCAGCCCGGCCCGGTTCGGCGCCTTCTCGCCCGGCTTCTTCCACATGCCGTCGGGGTAGCTCGCCACATCGAAGATGCGCCGGTCGGTGAAGACCCCCGGCGAGCCGAGCCGGAACCCTTCGACCGATTCGGGCACCGTCTGGGCGATCGCCAGCAGCCGGTCCGACAGCCAGGTCACCAGGTCGTCGTCACGCCGCAGGACGCTCATCGCCACCCGCAGGTTCGCCTCCGCCTGCGCCTGCACGGAAGCGGCGTCAGCCGGGGCGGGGGAGTCGACGCCCTCATAGGCCACCCCGTAGCGGTCCATGAACTCCTTGCGCACCGCCCAGAACTGCGGGGCGTTCATCGGGAAGGGCGTGCCGTGACTGGCCGCGTCGACCTTGCCGTAGCCGCGGCCCTTCTGCGTGACGAACCACGCCATGGTCGGCACCTGTTCGGCATTGGCGCCGCGCGAAGCCTTCAGGACCGTGCGGGTGACCGGCCCCCACTCCATGCCGTGCTCGGTGCCGGTGACCCGCCAGCCGTACGGCCCGAACCAGTCCGACGGCGTGCCCGCCACCACGCTCGAGGCCGGCCGCGGGTCGATGCCGAAATCGTTCCAGTCGACCATGAAGACCAGGTTGTCCAGGCCCAGGCCCCACGCGGTGTTCTTGGTCTCGTGGGCCGAACCCGGGGTGAGCCCGCCCTCGCCCTCGAAGACGAAGACCTTCACCTGGCCGGCGCCGGCTAGCTTCAGGGCGAGCGCCTCGCCCGCAGCCGGCGGCATGCCGTGCCCGGACGGGCCGGTATTGAACTTCAGGAAGAGCGTCTTGCCCTCCATTTCGGCGTGCCCGGGCAGGCCGCCGCGCCGGCGCAGGCGGAGCAGCCATTCCCAGGTCAGCGCCCACTGGCCGTCGTCGGGGAAGGCGAACTCGGCCGCCCTGGTGCGCTCGTGCCGCGCCCGGACGGCCTCGTTGAGCACCGCGAGGGTGGCGTAGACGAGCGGCACCGTGTGGCCGGCCGAGAGCACGAAACGGTCGCCGTACCGCCGCCACGGCCGCAGCACGTCCCAGCGCATGGCGCCGGACAGCAGCAGGGCCAGCATCATGTGCACCTTGGACCGTGACCCGCCGGGGTGCCCGCTCTGCCGGTAGTTGAGGGACAGGTCGATGCACTCGTCCACGAGGTCCTTGATCACCTCGTAGCGGGCGAAGTCCGCCTCGGCCGCGGCGAAGATCTGCTCCGGGTCATCGGGCATTTCCCGCACCTCCCCAAGATCACGACACTCTTATCACCAAACGATCGCAGACTTATCATCAGGCCATGACAGGTATCCGGCTCGCAGACCGCATGGCCAGGCTCGGCACCGAGTCCGCCTTCGAGGTGCTCGCCCGCGCCCGGGCCATCGAGGACGCCGGCGGGAAAATCATCCACCTGGAGATCGGCGAGCCGGACTTCCCGACCGCCCCGCACATCGTCGAGGCCGCGGTCGAGGCCCTGCGCGCGGGCGCAACCCACTACGTGCCCGCGCCGGGCATCCCGCCGCTGCGCCAGGCCGTGGCGGCCTTCCTCGAGCGCACCGGCCGGATGCGGGTGACCCCGGACCGCGTCGTGGTGACCCCGGGAGCCAAGCCGATCATGTTCTTCACTATCCTCGCCCTGGCCGGCGAGGGTGACGAGGTGCTCTATCCCGATCCCGGGTTCCCGATGTACGAGTCGATCACCTCGTTCGCCGGGGCGGTCCCGGTGCCCGTCCCGTTGCGCGAGCGCAACGGGTTCCGCATCGACACCGATGAGCTCGAGCGGCTGATCACGGATCGGAGCAAGCTGCTCATCATCAACTCGCCGCATAACCCGTGCGGCAGCGCGCTCACCCGCCAGGATTGCGAGGCGATCGCCGCCATCGCCCTGCGCCACGACCTGACCGTGCTGACCGACGAGGTGTACTGGGCCATCAGGTACGGGCACAAGCACGCCAGCGTGCTCGACGTCGACGGGATGGCCGACCGGACGATCCTGCTCGACGGGTGGTCCAAGACCTTCGCGATGACCGGCTGGCGGCTCGGCTTCGGCGTCTTCCCGCCCGTCCTGGTCGAGCCGGTCACCAGGCTGGCCATCAACTCGGTGTCGTGCACGTCCGCGTTCAGCCAGTACGCCGCCATCGCCGCCCTGGAAGGCCCGTGGGATCCGGTCGATGCGATGGTGGCCGAGTTCCGCCGCCGCCGGGACATCATCGTGGCTGGCCTCAACGACATTCCCGGCATCAGCTGCCTCGAGCCGCAGGGCGCGTTCTACGTCTTCCCGAACATCACCGAGACCGGCCAGACCTCAGCGGACTTGCAGGCCAGGCTGATGAACGACGCCGGGGTGGCGGCCTTGTCCGGTACCGCGTTCGGCTCGTACGGTGAGGGTTTCCTGCGGTTCTCCTACGCGAACTCCGTCGAGAACATCAGGCTGGCGCTTGAGGCCGTCAGGGCCCAGTTGAGCTAGCTCATCTGAGCGAGCGGGGGGCTAGACCGGCTCGTCTTCGCCCTCGTCCATCTTGAGGAACTCTTCCGCGGCCATGCCCATCGACAGGTCCCCGGGCTGGAGCCCTTCGTCGAGACCGGGCGGGCTGTCGGGGTTGATCTTGACGTACGGCGGCAGCTGCGGCTCCGACCAGACGACCTTCTTGCGCTTGCCCATGACCCAGCGCCTTATCCTGACCATGCCCCTATATCTACCCCTACCGTCCTCAATAACCGCGGCGCGGGGACCTACCTGGGGCAATTTGCGGACTCACCTGCAGGCCGTCCTCGCTGTCCGCGGGCGACTGGATGTCGCGGCGGGTGACCGCCAAGTAACCGACCAGTATGGCCACCAGAACCGCCACCACCACCGCGACCCGGCCGGAGCCGAGACCGAGCCCGCTCAGCGACTGCGGCCGGCCGAGGTAGTCGGCGAACGAGGCACCCAGCGGACGGGTCACCACGTAGGCGAACCAGAAGGCGGCGACCGCGTTGAGCCCGAACCGCCACCAGAACACGGCGGGAATGAGGATGATGAGGAAGAACATGATCCCCGACGCGAGATAGCCGAGGCCCAGCACGGTGGCCGTGAAGTCGCCCAGGGCGGTGCCGAGCGCGAAGGTGGCGAACACCACGGCCCAGTAGTAGGCCTCCCGCCGCCGGGTGAGGATGCTGTGGATCGACAGCGTGCCCTCGCTGCGGTACCAGAGCCAGAAGATCAGCGCGAGCACCACGGCCCACAGCAGCGTCGTGCCCGCGTAGGGGATGCCGACGAACAGGTGCAGGGCGTCGGACACCCCGGTGCCGAAGATCGCGATCGCGTAGGCGAGGAACCAGTAGGCGACCGCGGTATAGCGGCGGGTCCTGAACTGCCAGACCACGGCGATGGCCATCAGGCCGACTTCCACGACCCCGCCCACCAGCCGGTTGCCCTCGGCCAGGTAGTCCGACACGGCCTCGCCGCCACAGGTGGTGAGGACCTTGACCACCCAGAACAAGAAGGTGATCTCCGGCACCTTCGCCGCGAGCGGCTCGGGCCAGACGGCCTCCGCCCACCTCCGGCTGGGCGCCGACCTCATCCCAGCTCCGTGGCCGCACCGCCCGGCTGGCCCAGGTCCGAATCCAGCCGGGGCGGCGGTTGAGTCAAGACCCCTCCAACGACAGATGGTGACAAGCCAAGGTATGCCGCGGCCGGCCGTCGGCGGGATATCCCGGAGGACGAATTCCTGGCCGCCCGCGTCATCCCCAGGTCGGATAAGAGACCCCTGTACCCGCCTCTACCAGCGGTGATGCCGCACCTATGAAGGATAGCCGGGAGCCGGCCGGGTACGCTGCCGGTAAGTCACCACGAAGGAAGCACATTGGGCATCACGACCAAGCTGCCCGCCCCGCCCGTGGCCACGGTGCCAGCGCGGCCGGGAGAGCAGCCGCCTGACGAGATCACCCGCGGCCTGTTCGGCCGGGGCCGCGGGCTGATGCGTACCCACCCGCTGGCCACCGACACGCTGCTGGCCGCGGTACTGCTGGCCGTGTCCTCGGTGTGGCTGGCCGGGTCCGGTTTCGCCGGCCTCCGGGCGGCCGTTGTGCAGACGGCGCTGATCGCGCCGCTCGCGGTCCGCCGCCTCTACCCGTCGGCGGTCTTCGTGGTCACCAGCGCCATCGCGTTCGCCCAGTGGCTGCTCGGCTTCCCGCTGCTCGGTGACGCGGCGCTGCTGGTCGCGCTGTACACGATGGCGGCTCACGAGTCACGTCTGCGCAGCCTGCTCGCCACCGGAGTGCTCGAGGCCGGCGCCGTCATGGCGGCGCTCAGGTGGGAGCCGGCCGGCACGCCGGAACGCTCGCTGCTGTTCCTGTCCGCCACGGTGGTGGCCGCGTTGTTCGCCGGGCTGACGGTCGCCTCGGGCAGCAGGTACTTGGCCTGGATGGACGAGCGCGCCCGCAGGCTCGAGGTCGAGCGGGACCAGCAGGCGGTGATCGCGGCCGCCGCCGAGCGGACCCGGATCGCCAGGGAACTGCACGACATCGTCTCGCACAGCCTGTCGGTCGTGATCACGCTGGCCGATGCGGCCGCCGTCGTCAGCCGGGTCGATCCCGCCCGCGGCGTCGAGGCGATGACCGAAGTCTCCGAGGTCGGCCGCCGCGCCCTGACCGACATGCGGGCGATGCTCGGCGTGCTGCGCACCGACGAGCCGGCCGCCGGGCTGGCGCCGCAACCCGGCATCGGCGACCTTGGCGCGCTCGTGGAACGGGTCCGTGCGACCGGGCTGCCGGTGGACCTGGCCGTCGAGGGCACTCCCTTCCCGCTCGGCGCGGCGGCCGAACTTACCGCGTACCGCATCGTCCAGGAGGCGCTGACCAACACGCTGCGCCACGCCGCGGCCCGGCGCGCTTCGGTCACCATCGTCTACGACGAGCCCCAGGTCCGGGTGCAAGTCGCCGACGACGGCACGGCAAATGACAGGACTGCGAATGACGGCGCGGCGAAACCGCAGGGCGGCCGCCGGGGGCACGGCATCGACGGCATGCGCGAACGGGCCGCGCTGCACGGCGGTACGCTCCGCGCCGGGCCGGTCCCAAGTTCCGCAAATTCGGCGCAGGGCTGGCTGGTCGAAGCCACCCTCGGGCGGCCCGCGTGAGCATCTCCGTCTTGCTAGCGGACGACCAGCCGCTGCTGCGCCGAGGCTTCCGCATGATCCTGGAGACCGAGGACGACCTGACCGTGGTGGCAGAGGCGGGCAACGGCGAGGAAGCCGTCGATCTCGCCCGCCGGCACGCGCCGGACGTGGTCCTGATGGACATCCGGATGCCGGGCACCGACGGCATCGAGGCGACTCAGCAGATCACCGCCGCCGGACCGCTGCCCAAAGTCCTGGTCCTGACCACCTTCGACCTGGACGAGTACGCCTTCGGCGCGCTGCGGGCGGGCGCCAGCGGCTTCCTGCTCAAGGATGTGCGCCCCGGCGAGCTCGTCGCGGCCATCAGGACGGTCGCGGCCGGGGACGCGGTCATCTCGCCCCGGGTGACGCGCCGCCTGCTCGAGGAGTACGCCCAGGTCCTGCCCCTCGCCCCGGGACAGCGGGAGCAGCGCTTCCCGCAGCTGGACACGCTGACCGATCGCGAGCGCGAGGTACTGATCGCGGTGGCCCGCGGCCTGTCCAACACCGAGATCGCCGCTTCGCTGTTCGTCTCCGAGGCCACCGTGAAGTCTCACGTCGGGCGCATCTTGTCCAAGCTCGCCCTGCGCGACCGGGTTCAGGTCGTGGTGCTCGCCTACGAGGCCGGGCTCATCCAGCCCGGCGTCCGCTAGGCCCGGCTCGTGCTCTGGTTGAACCGGCTGACCAGCTGACCGAAGGCGGCCAGGTCGCGGTCGTCCCAGTCAGTGAGCCAATCGGCGAGCTGGCACCGGACGGCCTGGGCGGCGGCGGCCAGGTGCCGATGCCCGGCGTCGGTCAACGCGAGCCTGCACCCTCGCCGGCCCGGTCGCTCTCCCTCCCGTCGCAGCAGCCCGGCCGAGATCAGCTGCTCGAGCTGCCGCGACACCGTGGACTTGTCCAAGCCGAAGTGGGCGGCCAGGTCGGCCGCGCGCGCCTCGGGTGTGACGTCGAGGCGGGCCAGCAGCGTGTAGGCGACCAGGGACAAGCCAGGATGCAGGTCATCGCCCAGGTCACGGGCCCGCCGGACCAGCGTAGACAGGCCTTGGTACAGATCCTCGAGGTGGTCATCGTCGTCGGCCGCTCGGAACACGGATATCACCACGTCCTGGGCTCGGTCCCGCAGGCACTGGAGCGGCACGACGATTTTCCGGTCATCGTTATCCCCTGAGGGGGCGTGAACGCCGCCGCTCGCTGGGGCGACCTGGGAGGCGGAGACGGGAATCGAACCCGTGTACAGGGCTTTGCAGGCCCTTGCCTAAGCCACTCGGCCACTCCGCCACAAAGGGCATGCCGCAAGGGCATCCGGTCCCCTCAGAGCGGACGACGGGATTCGAACCCGCGACCCTCACCTTGGCAAGGTGATGCTCTACCAACTGAGCCACGTCCGCGTCGCACCCGGGAGGGTGCGTGTCAGAACTGTAGCCGATCCTGCCGCTCGCGCAAACTCGGACCCCCGAAACAGGTTGGTCATCCTTCGACGGCAATCGAAGGACTGGCGCTCACCTTCGGGCTGGACCTTGTGGGAAGCTGTCGATCATGCGAGAAATCGTGGTAGACGGAAGCCCGCTGACCGTGGACGATGTCGTGGCGGTGGCGCACGGGCAGGCACGGGTCACGCTGGGCGCGGACGTACCGAAGCGGATGGAAGCAAGCCGTTCGGTGGTGGTGAACGCACTCCGCGGCGACGCACCAGTGTACGGGGTGAACACCGGGTTCGGAGCGCTGGCCGACACGCCGGTGGGCGAGGCCGACCTGACTACGCTGCAAGGCGCGATCGTGCGCTCGCACGCGGCGGCCACCGGCGTGCCGCTGGACGACGAGACCGTGCGCGCGGTGCTTCTGCTGCGGGCCCGGACGCTCGCGGCCGGCTACTCCGGAGTCCGCGTGGACCTGCCTGCCCGGCTGCTCGAGCTGCTCTCGCTCGACCTGCTGCCGGTCATCCCGGGCAAGGGTTCGGTGGGCGCCTCGGGTGACCTGGCCCAGCTCGCGCACCTGGCCCAGCCGCTGATCGGGGAGGGGCGCCTGCGGTCGGCCGGCGATCCGCTGGCCGGGCGCCCGGCCGCCGAGGTGCTGCGCGAGTACGGGCTCGAGCCGCTGATGCTGGCCCCGAAGGAAGGCCTGTCCCTGGTCAACGGCACCGAACCGATGCAGGCACTGCTCGCCTTCTCGGTGCACGACGCCACCATGCTGGTCCAGGCGGCCGACGTGGCCTGCGCGCTGTCGGTCGAGGCGCTGCTCGGCACCGACCGGCCGTACGACGAGCGGGTCCAGGTGATCAGGCCGCATCCGGGACAGCTGGTCAGCGCGGCCAACCTGCGCGAGCTGCTGGCCGGATCACCGCTGCTGGCCAGCCACCGGCATAGCAGGCACGCGGTGCAGGACGCTTACTGCCTGCGCTGCGCCCCGCAGGTGCACGGCGCAGTGCGGGACGTGCTCACCTTCGCCCGCCAGGTGCTCACGACCGAGCTGGGCGCGGTGGTGGACAACCCGGTCATCGTGCCCGACGGCGAGGTGATGACGACGGGGAACTTCCACGGCGAGCCGCTCGCGTTCGCCGCCGACATGCTCGCCATGGCGGTATCCGAACTGGCCTCGATCAGCGAGCGGCGGGTGGACCGGATGCTCGACCCCGCGTTCTCCCGCGGCCTGCCGCCGTTCCTGGCCCCCGCGGCCGGCACTAACTCCGGCTTCATGCTGGCCCAGTACACCGCGGCCTCGCTGGTCAGCGAGAACAAGGTGCTCGCCCACCCGGCCAGCGTGGACACCATCCCGACCTCGGGCAAGCAGGAAGACCACGTGTCGATGGGCTGGACCTCGGTCCGCAAGCTGCGCGAGGTCATCGGCAACGTCCGCGTCTGCCTGGCGGTGGAGATCTGCTGCGCTACCCAGGGGATCGACCTGCGGGCGTCGGTGGCCGAGCCGAGCGTCCCGCTGCGGGCCGTGCACGACCTGGTGCGCGCGTCGGTGCCCCGGATGGACATCGACCGCGAGGTGGCCGCCCAGCTCGCCTCGGTCAACGACCTGCTCCCGGAGATCTGCCGGGTCGCCGCAGAAAACTCCCCGGCCTTCCGGTAAGGCGCCTGCCGTCACGAAAAGTGACCCCAGCCCAGTACGAGGGAGTGGACCGGGCCTGGGCCGGGCCGAGATGCCCTGCTAGGCGTTGCGGAGCAGCTCGTTCAGCTCCGCCTCGATGTCGATGTAGCTGCTTTCCTTACCGGCCGGGACGATTTGATAGGTCCGCGCCAGGAACGCCGACATCGCCTGGGCTGGCGCCTCGAAGTGGGCCTGGCCAAATGGCGACGACAGCTCGATATTCAGGACCTTGCCGCCGGTCTGGTTCGGGCCGATCACATCGAGGTCGTCGGTTTCCGCGCACGACACCGGCGAGGGCCACACCTGCACGTCTCCATCGCCCTGGCGCGACTCGATCCCCGCGGCCAGCAGGTCCCTGGCAAAGATCCACTCGACCGGCTCGTCGGTGCCGACATGGAACGCCATGCGGACCGCGTAGGGGTCGCTGCCGCTGTAGTACATACTGGCGACAAGCGGAACAATCGTTTGCTGCGGGACAACAAGCCTAAGACCAAGCTCGGCCGAGATCGTGGTGCTGCTGCTTCGGTTCATCGCCTACCCACCTCTACCTAGCCGGGTCCCGGACAACCGGGCTCTGCCAAACTGACGCGACCAGCTCACTACTATGACGCGCACACGGAGGGTGAGGTTTACCAGGTAGTAACCACTTCGTTTTGCGCCTTTCGTTCCCAGCCGGAAGGCAGGCCCTAATCATTGCCTTGACCTGGACAAATGCCGTTCAGGCCCGGCAACGACGTTGATGCAGTTTAGTGTTTCGGTACGTCGATTGCATAGCCTGTGACGATCATCTCACGCATTTATCTACAAGACGTTGTGATAACAATACTGTGCGTAATTAGTGACAATCCGATGCGCACGTTTGCAAGATTTGGTATTTACTCAGAGTTACAGAGGTCCGGATGACGTCCCTCCGCCGTGCCGGACGTGCGACACGCCGCGCCGATGCGCTACCCTATGGGGGCGCCGGGACACGGGGTCCCGGGGGCCGTCGGCCCCTGGCGGACGGCCCAGACCCGGCGACGGGCGATTGGCTCAGCGGGAGAGCGCCTCGTTCACACCGAGGAGGTCACTGGTTCGATCCCAGTATCGCCCACCAGGTCAGAGGCTATGTGGATCTTCATCGAGATCGCCATGGGAGCCATTCCTGTAGCCAAGTGGTCAGCGAGCCGGTACGCTGCCGGCCATGGCGGGCAAGCGTGGCTGGGGCGAAGACAGTATCTACTTCGATCACTCGGGGGAGTGCCGCGACCCTGAGACCCATCGGCATTGTCCGGGCCGCTGGCGTGGCGTGGTCAGTCTCAAGCCCGGCCCTGACGGCCAGCGGCGGCGCAAGAAAGTCTCGGGCAAGAACAAGACTGAGGTCCGGGCCAAGCTCGTGGAATTGCACGACGAGCTGAACGACGGAGTAGTCACAAACGCTTCCTACACCGTGGCACACGCGATCGAAGACTGGCTGACCGATGGACTTGCTGGCCGGGCACCGAAGACAGTCAGCACCCAGCGGGAAGTCCTGGAGCCGCTCATCGACATCATCGGGGCAGTGCCGCTGCGTGAGCTCTCGGCGCCTACCGTCCGGTCGGCCCTGAAAGGCCTGGCGGCCACCCGCGCCACACGGACAGTGGGCATGACGCACGCCGGGCTCACGCGGGCCATCAGGCACGCCGAGGCCAACGACAAAGTGCGCCGGAATGTCGCCACGCTTGTGGACACGCCCGCCGGCCAGGAAGGCCGCCCGTCAAAGTCGCTCACATTCGGGCAAGCCGTTGCCCTGATCCATGCGGCGCGGCCGTACGGCTTGTATGCCTACGTAGTCCTGAGTCTCCTCGTAGGCGTCCGGACCGAGGAGGCGCGTGCACTGCGGTGGGATCATGTCGACCTAGAGGGCGACCCGGACGCCCACCCGCCTGTACCTCCCCATGTCGACGTGTGGCGCTCAGTACGTGCCCACGGAGACACCAAGACGAAGAAGTCCCGGCGCTCTCTGGGGATGCCCAAGATGGCTGTGGAAGTGCTCCAGGAGCACCTACAGCGGCAAGCGGACGCGCGGCTACGGGCGGGCGTTCTGTGGCAGGACAACGAGCTCGTCTTCACCACAGCGCTCGGGACGCAGCTCGATGCGGCAGACGTGCGCCGGTCGCTCCGGACAATCTGCAGGAAAGCGGACCTCGCCGAGGAGTGGACGCCGCGGGAACTGCGACACACGTTTGTCTCTCTACTGTCCGACAACGGGATGGCGATCGAGGAGATCAGCCGCCTCGTGGGTCACAGTTCATCGAACGTTACTGAGACGATCTATCGCCACCAGATCCGGCCGGTCATCACCACCGGGGCAGAGGCGATGGACAAGATCTTCGCCAACGAGCCGTGATCTCCCGGGCGGTACTAGGTGCAAGGAAGCGCTGTCCGCCTGCACGTCGATTCCTGGGAGTCTGGGGCTGATCTCGGGCGGGTGACGGCAGGCAGCGCAAGCCAGGGCGTTGGTTTTATCCATGGTAAGGAGAAGGTCTACGGTTCGATTCCGTAACGGGGCTCCAGCTCGAGGAATTAATTCGAACATATCGAACAGGCCGTGGGGGCCATTCCGGGGGCCAAATGGACCGGGCTCCGGTCAAGATAAGGCGCCCCAAGGACATCGGCGGCGCCACGGGGTTCGTGGCGGTCTGCAACAACGGGACACTCGACAGGCTGGGGAGCACCCGCCTGCTTCAGGCGATCGGGTTCCGCCTGCTGCGCGCGGGCCACGTTCCGCTGCTGCTCGCCAACCTTTCCGAGGTCGGATTCGGACCCGATGCGGGCGTTCCGCGCACCCTGCGCGCCGTCGTCGCTGAGATCCTTCAGCGGGCGATTACGGTCGTCGAGAAAGTCGGATCGCGACCGCCGCGGCTGCGAGCACTTGGCGTCGACCCGTCGTCCGCCGCCGATGCCGCGGTCACCGGGGCCAGCCTGGCCGACAAAGACCCCTGGCAGGCACGCCAGGATGCCCGCAAGGCGCTGGTCGCGTTCCGGGAGCGACCGGAGGGGCTCGATCCCGACCTGGTGAAGGCTCCCCTCGCCGCGGATCTCAGCGAACTCGCGAGCATCATGGAACACGCGGGCGAGCCGTTCGGATCGCATACCCGGGTAGTCGTGCTCGCTCAGGGAACTCGCCCGCGGCGGAGCGGGGGTGCCCCGCCGTCCCGGGAGAACCCGGCACTCACGATGGTCACAAGACGGAGGCGCTAAGTCACTGTCCGGAACAGCCAGAAATTATGCCGACC
>Ga0209656_10000681_pt1 | contig 22019 bp, 26 predicted proteins | sample BogFormECP12_OM2_FD_188239 | JGI IMG/M metagenome (GOLD analysis project Ga0209656, IMG submission 188239) | Bog forest soil microbial communities from Calvert Island, British Columbia, Canada - ECP12_OM2 (SPAdes) (version 2) | ecosystem: Environmental > Aquatic > Freshwater > Wetlands > Bog ... | reverse complement strand
CATCGGAGCGTCCAGAGGCTTGAGCCATGTAGACGACGCCAGTTAGCGCTACAACTGCAACCAAGAGGTAAGCAAATCCTTTCATACGATGTGCTCTTTTCCAAAATGCTTATTTATCGATGCTTTCTCTGGTGAGGACCATCAATATTTTCATGTTTCATTCTCCTTGTGCTCTTGGTCGTTCGCATCCCGATTGAATCGGTCCACGCGCCATGAGAACAGATGCTTAGGACATGAACAATTAGACGATGGTATCGCCGATACTTTGGTAGGAGAGACACAGTTCGCGCGACTTTCATGGGCTGAGAGGCCATTACGAGAACAGACCTCGCGCACCCATGTGCTGTGGAACGCAACACGATCCTCATCTCGTTGATTTCCATTGGGTTGTCGTTGTAGAATTCCTTCAAGAGTGGGGCGGCATCAGTCAAGTGTGCACAGTGAAGCAGGAGTTTAGGTGCACACACTTGGCCATGAAATGGGGGACCGCCCATGTTGCAAGTCACACCAATCGTCTTCGTTGCCGACGATGACGTGTGCGTACGCGAGTCGCCGGAATTGCTGATCCGCTGTGAAGGCTGGCAGCCGGAGACCTTCGCTTCGGCGCAAGAGTTCCTCGACCATCCACGAGCGCCCGTTCCAAGCTGTCTCATTCTCGATATTTCTCTTCCAGGGCTCACTGGTTTAGACCTGCAAAGGCTTCTCGCCGTCGACCGGACGGATATGCCAGTCATTCTCATCACGGGCCACGGCGGATGTACCCATGAGGGTCCAAGCCATCAAAGCCGGGACTCTGCAGCGGGATCACGGTGAAGGCACACTGAGGCAAGGCGATGCAAACGATGAAGGACCATTCTCTTGCTGACTTGGTGAAAATGGCTGCGAGGCTCCGCCCCGCCCCCGCAGCGATAAGAGCGGCGTAAAGTTCACAAGACATGACCACTGAAGCACAACGTGCACAAACCATCGATCCGCTAGATCTTCGGAATCTTATCGAAACGATGCCGACGCCCGCGGTGTGGGCGTTGCCCGACGGATCTGTTGAGTTCGTGAACCGTGAGTGGCAGGAATATACGGGTTGCCCAACACAACAATTAAATCGGTGGGTCTGGCAAACAACGATTCACCCAGATGATGCTGCCAAGTTCACTGACGAATTAACCGCGGCTTTGGCCGGCAGGAGACCATTCCAAACTGAGGCACGCATCCGGCGGGCGGATGGCCAATACCTCTGGTTCTTGATCAGGAAGGTCTTGGCCGTTACCCCGGCCCGCGGCCGCGAATTATCCTTGCGAACGTTGATCGCTTGCGAGGACATTCATGAACGTAGACAGGCTGAGGCCAAGCGGCAAAAGGGCGAGGGACTGCTGCAGGCATTCTTTGAAAACAGTCCAAACTTGGTTTTTGTGAAAGATGGGCAGAGCCGGTACATCTATGCCAACAAGCAGTTCAAGAAGGCCTTTCATATCTCCGGCGAAGTCACAGGCAAGGCCGACGACGAGCTATTTCCAGCGGAACAAGCTGCTGCCTTTCAAGCCGTTGACCGGCAGGTATTGCAGACCGGCCAGCCGGTGAAGCTTGAAGACGTGGCTCGCTACGAAGATGGACCCCACACCAGGATCGTCCAGAAGTTTCCGTTATTCAATTCAGAAGGCGAAATCTACGCCATCGGCGGGGCGGTTACCGATATTACCGACCGTAAACGGGAGGAATCTGCCCTCCGCTACAGCGAAGAGAACTATCGGCTCGTGGTCGAAACGGCCCCTGATGCCGTGATCAGCATTGACGAGCGCGGTGCAATTCTGTTTGCCAACCCCGCCACTATGAGAATCTTTGGTTATGATCCGACGGAGTTGATCGGGAAGCCGTTGACCATCCTAATGCCGGAATTCCTGCGGAAATTGCACGAGAAAGGATTCGGCCGTTATTTGGCTACCGGCCAGCGGCACATCAACTGGCAAGGCACTGAACTGATTGCGCTGCGCAAGAATGGCCAAGAATTTCCCGTGGAAATCTCGTTTGGAGAACTATCTAGAGACGGGCATAAGGTATTTACCGGCTTTCTCCGCGATATCAGCGAAAGAAAGCAGGCACAACAAGCTTTGCAGACGGCGCAAACAGAGCTTGCCCGCGTTTCCAGGCTGACAACCATGGGCGAACTGGCTGCGTCCATCGCCCATGAAGTTAACCAACCTCTCACCGCTGTAACCAATAACAGTAGCGCGTGCCTGAGGCTCCTCGCCGCTGGTAACCTCAAACCTGAGACTCTGCATCGAGCTCTTGAGGAAATCGTTGCGGACGGCAATCGAGCGAGCGCCGTTGTTGCTCGAATCCGCGGATTCATAAAGAAGGAGCCGGTCGAAAAGAACAGGCTGGACATGAATGACGTGATTCAAGAGGTGTTGGCTCTGGCTGACCGTGAGCTTTTTGAGAATCGAGTTCGGCTCGAACGCCAATTGACGAAGGCCCTCCCACTGGTGTTGGCGGATCGGGTTCAGATGCAACAGGTCCTGCTGAACTTGATCATGAATGGCATCGAAGCCATGATCCCGGTTACAGATCAACCTCGCTCGCTTTGGGTGGAATCCCGGGTTGACGAATCTGGCGACATACTAGTTGCGGTACGCGACTCGGGCACTGGCCTTGGATCAGCAGCAGATCGCGTCTTCACGCCCTTCTTTACAACCAAAGCGAACGGCATGGGAATGGGTCTGTCGATCAGCCGGTCACTGGTTGAAAACCATGGAGGGCGGCTCTGGGCCATGCCGAATTCTCCAATAGGTGCTGTGTTTTCCTTCACGCTGCCAGTAAGTACCGGGAGTCCAGCGTGACTATTGCTTCCATCGTCTTTGTGGTCGATGACGACGCATCGGTACGTTCTTCGCTCAAATTCCTCTTAAGCACTGTGGGGCTGCAGGTTGAAAGCTTTGACTCGGCCGATACCTTCTTGCATAAGAAACTACCAGATGCACCGACTTGCCTTGTGCTGGACGTCAGACTGCCCGGATTGAGTGGCATCGATATTCAGCGTGAGCTGGCAGCGAGAAATATTCGTATCCCCACAATCTTTCTCACCGGTCACGGCGATATTCCGATGAGTGTTCGCGCCATGAAGGCTGGGGCGGTCGAATTCCTCACCAAGCCGGTCCGCGACCAGGATTTGCTGGACGCGGTTCGAGTAGCACTGGAGCAAGATCGTGCGAGGCGTGAAAACGAGAAGGAAGTTACGGACCTCCAACAACGCTTCAGCTCGTTGACTACCCGCGAGCAGCAGGTGATCTCGATGCTTGTCTCGGGCATGCTCAATAAACAAATTGCTGGTCAGCTCGGCACTGCGGAAAGTACCGTGAAGGTCCAGCGCAGCAGGGCGATGGAGAAGATGCGCGCGGAATCCCTTGTCGACCTGGTAAGAATGATCGAGAAGCTCAAAGGCCCCTCGGAAAAAGCCTCGTAAGCGAAAGCTTACCCGCATCATCCTTTTTAGGACCTAGATCTACCAACGCCCAATAGATTCTTTCTCCCTCCGCGAATACTTTGAGATCGGTGAGGGATTTTGAGTGACAGAGAATCTGATCTCGATAGTTGACGACGATGAGTCAGTTCGCAGGACCACCACGCTACTCATCGAGTCCTTCGGCTTTCGGGCGGCAGCTTTTGAATCTGCCGAAACTTTCCTGAGATCCGGGCATTTGCACGATACCTCGTGTCTCATCGTAGATGTGCAGATGCCAGGCATGAATGGATTACAGCTTCAAAGTCACCTCGCTGCCGCAGGCTGTGGCATTCCTATCATCTTCATCACCGCTTACGAGAACAACGATTCTCGTCAGCGAGCGATGCAAGCCGGCGCTGCCGCTTTCCTGGGCAAGCCTTTTAGCGACGAACAGCTTCTCCAAATCATTCGTTCAGCCTTAAAGTTCTTTCAGCGGAACGATTGCTGAGGGCAAATTCAGGAGTGAGACATGAGTTTAAGTCACGCAATTTGCCACGAATCAGGCGCACCACCCAGGTTGGGCATGGGACCAATCGTATTCGTGGTCGACGATGACATCTCCGTGCGTGAATCGCTGGAATTATTGATCCGCTGCGAAGGCTGGCATCCGGAGACCTTCTCTTCCGGCCAAGAATTCCTTGCCCGTCCACGAGCTCGCGTTCCGAGCTGTTTGGTGCTGGATTTTTCTCTTCCAGGACTCAACGGTCTCGAGTTGCAGAAGCGCATCGCTGTCGAACGAACTGACATGCCGATCATCTTCATCACCGGCTACAGGGACGTGCACATGACAGTCCAAGCCATGAAGGCTGGTGCTGTCGAGTTCTTGACGAAGCCGTTCAACGACGACGTGCTGTTGACCGCCATCCGGGCAGCCCTCGAACGTAGCCGAGTTGCTCTTAGCCTGGAGGGGGAGATGCGGGTGCTCCGGGACCGTTACGCCTCGCTTTCCCAGCGCGAACGACAGGTAATGGCCTTGGTGGTTTCAGGCCTGCTAAATAAACAGGTCGGTGGGGAGCTCGGTATCAGCGAAATCACGGTGAAGGCACACCGAGGCAAAGTGATGCAAAAGATGATGGCCGGCTCTCTTGCCGACCTCGTGAAAATGGCCACGAGGCTCCGCCTCGCACCCGCAGTGATCACGGCGGCGTGATGGCCATGTTCAGGGTCACAATTATTGGTGACGACGAGGAATTTGCAGACGCCGTCCTTCAAGCGTTTGTCGGAGTAGTGGACGAACTCGTCCTGAGACCGGGCGGATAAGATCAAGGGGCTGGTAAGCCGCCAGCATAGAAAGCTGCGTTACGGTGACCCCTATGGGAGGAGAACACCATGAAGAAGACCACAGCACCGATTTCCCTTTTTGGCTCCCAACTCGGCGAAGTACGTCATGTCTGCGCGTTTTTCAATAGCGACGATGAGGAATATCGCGCGTTGCTGCCGTTCATTAAGGACGGGTTCGAGTGTAGCGACAAGGCGGTCCACGTCGTGACTCCGGATCAACGTCATGACCATCTGCGACGATTGGCCGCAGTCGGAATCGACTCGGCAACTGCCGAGCAGAGCGGACAACTCGAGATTCACATCAACAGTGAAGCCTATCTTCGGGAAGGCCGTTTCGATAAGGATCGGATGCTGGCAGCATTCGAGCAAATGGCGAGCGCTAATGCTAAAGGGGGCTTCCCGCTCAGTCGTATTTGCTGCCGCATGGACTGGGCGATTGAAGATCGGACTGCCTGATATGGACGTCCAATACGAACAAACCGCCGGAGAGATCAAGCGCCTTCAACGGTGCATCAACGATCTTGTCAGCCTCCTTGCTCTTCCTGCCATCTGGAGCGGCGGGGATATATCCCAAGTCCTTGATACCTTGCTGAACACGCTCATGCGCATGCTTCGCCTGGATCTCGTTTCTGTGCGCCTGAACCTTCCGGTTGTCGAGGCGCCCATTGAGATCGTCCGGGTCGCGCAACCGCTGGGCCCGATGCCCCCGGCGCACGAGATCTGCGAGGCGCTCAATGACTCTTTGGGAGACAACTCGCCGAAATGGCCTCCGCTGCTTCGGAACCTTATGGGTGACGGAGACGTTTCGATGGTGCCTCTGCCACTGGGGCTGCAAGGCGAACTCGGCATGATCGTTGCGGCGGCTCAGCGGTCAGATTTCCCTCAGCAAACGGAGGCACTTCTCCTGAGCCTAGCGACGAGTCAGGCGTGCATCGGGCTGCAGGAAGCGCAGCTCCGGAGCCAGCAGAAGCGTATCGCTGCCGAACTCGATCAGCAGGTCGCTCAGCGAACGGCCGAACTTGCCGCAGCCGAGGAACGGTGGCGCTCGGTTTTCGAGAACTCAGCCATCGGGGTTGCCCTCACTGACCTGACCGGTCGATTTCTTGCCGCGAATCCTGTGTACGAGAAGATGGTGGGTTACAGCGCAGAGGAATTGCAGAAGCTCTCTTTCTTAGACGTCACCCGTGAGGAGTACCTCGAATCGAACCGGACGCTTGTCGGGGAGCTGTTGGAGGGAAAGCGCCAGCAGTTTCAGATCGAGAAGCAATATCGGCGGAAGAACGGGACCCTGATATGGGTACGCAACAATGTTTCTCTGGTGCCGGGCACGGAGCGGGTGCCGCGATTCCTCATGGCGCTATCGGAGGACATCACAGAACGCAGGCGGATGGAGGAAGCACTCAACAAGGCTCGATCCGAACTCGCGCACGTGTCCAGGGTCACAAGCCTTGGAGCGCTGACGGCATCGATCGCGCACGAAATCAATCAGCCGCTGTCCGGCATCATCACAAACGCGAGCACCTGTTTGCGGATGCTGGCGACCGATCCTCCCCAAGTTGAAGGCGCTCGTGAAACCGCCCGGCGCACGATTCGCGATGGCAACCGTATGTCTGAAGTGATCACCCGGTTGCGCGCACTCTTTAGTAAGAAGGAACCCACGACCGAATCTGTGAACTTGAATGATGCTGTTCTGGACGTGATTGCCCTGTCCTTAGTGGAACTTCAGAAGAACCGTGTAATGCTTCGTCCCGAACTTGCCGACGACCTTCCGCTAGTCACAGGCGATCGTGTCCAACTTCAGCAAGTCATACTGAACCTGCTTAGGAATGGCTCAGACGCCATGAGCACAGTCGAAGATCGTCCGAGACAACTGGTGATCAGAACCGAGCGAGACGATGGTGATCGGGTGCGTCTGACGGTGCAAGATGCGGGAGTCGGGTTTGACCCCCAGGCTGCAGACCGGCTTTTCGATGCGTTCTATACCACCAAGGGTGACGGCATGGGAATCGGGCTATCTGTCAGCCGTTCCATTATCGAGAGGCATCATGGCCGTCTGTGGGCGGCACTGAATGATGGTCCAGGAGCCACATTTTCGTTCTCCATTCCACGAGCGTTCGAGGGTTTGGCTCGCGGCGACGGCATCCGCAACTTTCAGGCGCCCGTCGTAAGCGGTCCGGCTGCGGCCTGAAGGATACGCGCTAGTCCTCACATCCGCGGCAAGCCAATACCAAAGGATAATGGACGCCCTCCCCGGAAGTGGAGCATTGTGAGCGTGGAGTCGTGCTAAGAAAGGAGCGCCATCGACCGCTTACTTGTGTCCGTAGTCGACGACGATAGATCCGTCCGCGAGTCGTTGCCTGACCTATTGAAGCAGTTCGGTTTTGCAGCCCGCGCGTTCTCGTCGGCGGAAGAGTTCCTCGCGTCTGATTGGATCGACCAGACCAGATGCCTGCTCCTCGATGTCGCTATGCCTGGAATGACCGGGCCTGATCTTCAACAGGAACTGATACGACAGCGACAAGCGATTCCGATCATCTTCATTACGGCTGATAGAGATATGATCATTCGCCAGCGGCTACTCGAACAAGGTGCGGTCGAGTGCCTGTTCAAGCCATTTAGCGACACAGCCCTGCTCGAGGCGGTTAATTCGGCACTTCACCGGGAGTGAGAGTTCCCCACTCCTTTGATTGTGAGGCATAAAATGAATGCGACGTACGGGTTTGCGGGTCAATTGGGTCGTCGCGGTTTTTTGTCACTGGCCTCATAAGGAAGGGTTCTCGGCAAACTCCTGACACAAGTGGCGGCGTGTTTTCCGATCGCGATCGCCACATCGTTTCACAACCACTAGCGGAGACACCCAAGCGTGAGGGTGTACCAACCGCGTATCGACCACGACAAAAGTACGAATTAGGGATACGGAAACAGACTCGGGCGCACTTCATTCCACGGGGCCCAATACAAAGGTATCGCCGATACCATCGTCCAATTGATTCGCCGCAGCACCTCGGGTGTAATCGCCCCATCGCATCCGATTCGGTCGGCAGAGCGACGCTTAGAAAAACGGGCTTGGCCGCACCACTCGCCTGTCAGGAGAAAAACCATGAGCATAGGTCCCGGCACGCGGCTTTATTTTCAACGTGGACACCGGGAGACTGAGCGAAGTTAAACCACTTGAAGAAGAGCGCGCTGCCTGACGATCGTCGGACAACTAAATGCAGGTCGGGTATACGCTCCGCTCGCCCTCTGCTAAGTATTTAGAGAAAGGATGGTAGAAACATGCCGGAAGCAACTTGGAAGCCTTACGAGAAACATGGACGGCTGACGACGCAAAGCGACTTGCCCGACAGCGTGTACGCATTTCCGAAGCAGCGCAAAGAACCACTGACCGACGCACAACATGTCCGTAATGCGGTCGCGCGATTCGATCAAGTCATCGACGTTTCCGATGCTGATCGCGCTTTGGCGTTCGCCAACATCGAGAAAGCTGCAGGCTACTACGACGTGAACCTCGCGGAAACGTCGTGGCACGAACTGGGCATTCATCCTCAAAAGAAAGCGGTGACCCGTTGAACGCATCGTGAGGTGAGCCTCAACTCGTTCGTGGAACCTCGCCTCACGCTAGTTCGCATGGAAGGATGACTGTGAGGGTTATGCCGAGAGATAAATCCATTCGATCCGGCTGGCGATGCGATAGTTGCGGCGAGCGTGTGCCAGATCTGCAGGCAGGCTGGGTGGAGTGGCTTGCGGCGGAGGACACCAGGGGAAAACCAAAAGTAAGCGGTTTACGGTTAGTGCACCGTCGCACCACCAGCGGAAGATCGCCAGAGGAATGCGGATGTCGCTACAATCCGCGAGACGAATTCAGAAAAAACCGGGGCATCGTAGAGGGGTTAGCTCTTGACCGGTTCTCGGGTCCCGACGGGCTTATGTTGCTGCTTTCGATGATTGCTGAACGCGAACTTCCGCTGCAGGAACTGATCGAACTCGCCAAGCGAGTGCAGATCCCGGGTTACGAAGCAGCATACGAGCTGGTTCATGATGCCGTTAGCCAACGAGTGATAGCGCCTTGCATCTCATCAGGCTTTTACTTGCAGTGCGAGATCTGGGATGTGCTGAAGTGGGCGAAATGCCGAACTTCAGCAGAGACGAGCCATGTTGAGCACCAGAATCGGTTCGTCGTTTCTCGCTAAATTATTCGCCGCGCCCATTCCGGGGGCTTTCCAGTTTCCGAATTTCTGGCGGGCTATGGCGGCGACCAACTCGACATTCATTCCATCTAACTGTTTGTTAGTGACCGTTCGCCTACCGCACACAATGGAGATGAAATATGAAAGCAGTTGTTGTCCACCAATATGGCGGTCCGGAAGTGCTGAAATTTGAAGACTATCCTGATCCAGTACCCGGTCCGGGCGAGGTGCTGGTGCGCGTCGCAGCTGCGAGCGTGAATCCGATCGATTACAAGCGACGTGCCGGATTAACGAAGGATTTTTACCCCATGAAGTTCCCAGGCCTGATAGGCGTCGATATGGCGGGGACTGTCGTCAAGATTGGGCCGGCAGTGGAGGGCTTTTCCGTCGGCGACCGGGTGTTCGCGATGGCGGACAATACTTACGCCGAACTTTGTGTCGTGAAGGCAGCAGTCTTGGCGAAGGTGCCGAAGGGGCTCGACTTGATCCAGGCGGCGGCGTTGCCGCTGGTGACAACGACCGGCAACCAGCTCCTTTCCGCTACGGAAATCAAAGCCGGCCAGACGGTTTTGGTCGTAGGTGCGATAGGCAATGTCGGGCGTTCGGCGGTATTCACTGCGAAGCAACGGGGAGCAATCGTAATTGCGGGGGTGTTAAAGACCCAGATGGATCAAGCGAAGGCCATCGGCGCAGATCAGGCAGTCGCAACCGACGACGACACCGCGATTGCAAGCCTCGCGACGCTCGATGCGGTGGCGGACACGGTCGGCGGAAGAACCGCCGAGAAGCTGGTCGCCAAGGTTAAGCCGGGAGGAGTCTATGCATCGGTTGTCGAGGTGCCGCAAAACGCCGCGAAATACCCGTCGGTAAAAGTGGTGCACGTATTCTCGAAATTCGACAGGAAAACGGTCGAGTTCATGGCCGAAGCCGTGCGCGATGGCAAGCTGGTTATCCCGATTAGCCAGAAACTGGCACTCAGTGACGCGGCCGAGGCTCAAGCAACGGCAGAAAAGGGCGGTATCGGCAAGATCTTGCTGGTGGCTTGACATTGCTTTGCGAACAGACGACACGAAAGGACAATCGGAAATCAAAAAGGTCCGCGCGGGTCAACCTGCGTCAAAACCCAAAGAAGCTGTGACTTGTCGGGAGTCGACATCCGGGCCTATTACAAACAATGGGGCAACAAAGGGCGCCGATGGCTACCTTCTTCGTGGGCCTGCAGGAGGGGTGGAGGCGCCAATGCCAACCACCATGTCGAGTCCAGGATCCGGGATGAAGTCGTGGGCAAGGCAGGGGCAACGGTAATTAACAAACTCCCGGCGAGAATCGAACGACTTTGCACTTCGCCTAAGGTTGGTACCCGTCTGCCATCCACTTTGCGAATAGCTCGATGCGAGCCTGAGGCCAGGGACCTTCTCCTCTCGGGGGCGGGGGCGGCATTACCGCGCCACCGATTCCCCGAATGCGGTCGTAAATGGCAGCCGCGTGTGTCTTCACGTCATCATAACTTCCCAGGTTGAACGCTTTGCTCATGCCTCGAATGTCTCGCTCCGTAAAAAGCGGGCGAATGTCCGCTTCAAAGCTCGTCGTTTTCGTCATGGTTCCTCGCAGCGATTGGATTATACGTATGGGGCGCTCGCGCCTCGTGACTCTAAAGCGGAGTACCAGTTTTCACCACTTCATTCAGCCGTCTGGCTATGCTTCGCCGATCGATCACTCCAGCAACTTTCCGGCGAGCCAGTAATCGACACTGAACCTTCCCGGACCGGAGCAGATCAGCCAGATAAAGAAGAGCACGTAAAGGACTTCCGGGAGGTAAAGGAAATCGTCGAGCCAGTTAAGTGGAGAAAGTCCCTTAGGCAGGGTGGCAACCGCGCTGGTCAGGGTGGCGACTGTCATATCGATCAATAAAGCCACACAGGCTGCGCTCGAAAGAAACCCCACGGTTAACAAGGACCCGCCAACGAACTCGACACCCGCGACGAAATAAGCCACCTGGTGGGGAAACGGGACTTTGGCCTGAACGAGCGTGTCGTAAACAGGTTTCGTGCCGGCGGCGACAAACAATTTGTTTGCCCCGGAGATGGCGAAGAACAGCCCGATCGAAACGCGTATCACCAGGATGGCATATTGTTCCAAATCACTGCTACCCTGCAGCGCAAACTGGACCAACCGTTTCCACTCCATCTCTTGTGTCTCCATCCAAGGGAAGCGCTGTGACGATACCCGGTGTCACACCGACTTGCCCCGGCAACCGCGCCAATGTCAGCCTTACGTGAGGTCGATGCTTTGTCCGACCTCGACAACGTACGCTGCTCATTCTTGCCTGATTTTCAGGCGGCATCAGCGAAAAACCGCCGAACGTAGTTTTTCATCGATATTTACGCCCTCCAAGTGTCGTCCCTTTCTCAATTAGCTCCTTCTGGGCGTCCCCGATTCTTATGCCGCTGAAACCGACTTCTTCTTCCCATCGAGTGCCGGTAGAAGAAGGTTCAGAAGCGCTTGATCAGAGAACGGGTTCTGACCTGAGATCAGCTCGCGATCTTGTACGACATAGCTCGTCCATGGGGCGAGCACACTTACGTCACCCCCCGCCGTACTCAAGGCGAAGTCCGGATAGAAGAGCACCTTGCCACCAATCTCAAGTGGCTCCCGCTGCTGCTCTTCCGCTGTCGAAAAGATGGTCATCTTATATCCAGAATAGATCCAGCCTTGAGCCTTTGCGTGTGCACCGGCGGCATCGCCCGCCGCCAGCGCGGCGACCACCTCCGTCGAATTCGGAAGCGCCGAGAGAAGTGAAATCGGGCCATGGCAGAGCACTGCCGTAGGTTTGGATGTTTTATGAAAGTGTCTCATCACGGTGCCGGCGTCGGGATCATCGAGCAGATCCATCATCGGGCCGTGGCCGCCGGGGACGAAAACAGCGTCATATTGATCCAGGCCCGATGCGATGACATCCGAGATACGAGTTGGATTTTTGAGCCCAGTCAGGGTGTCGCGGAATTTTAGATAGTCCTGAAGCTTAGCCTCGTCCCCACCGAAGAACTGGGCTATCGCTGAATTGACATCCATTTGCGGCGTGTTGCCTTTGGGGTTGGCGAAAGTGATTTCGTAGCCCTCCTTCATCAGGGCGCGAACCGGAACCGTCAGCTCGTTGAGATAGTAGCCAGCGCCGGCATATACCTTGCCATCTTTCAAGGGCAAGCCGTGACCGCTCGATACCAGCACTAAGACTTTTCCATTGGTTGTCATTGTTGTTCTCCTCTTAATCGAATTCTGTTCTCCTGAATATGAGCCGGCTCATCGTCCGCTGCTTCCTCCAAAGTGCGCAAGGACCGGCTACCTCGGTTGATGTGAGTTATGCCCCCGGGAATCCAAACATCAACCACGACTGATTGGCCACCCAATGCGGGTATAGCTCCGTCATCTGATCGAACAGTGCCTGGTCGGACGTCGCGGTTTTCTGCAGCCGATCGAAGTCCTGGAGGTAACGCTTGGTGTCCTGGATCGTCGAGGGAGAGTCGGGCGCGCCAGGCTTCTTGTGACCGGCGACAACCATCGTCGGGTTCAGCGCTGCTAACCGGTCCAGGTCCGCCATCCAATTCTTTCGGCTCTCGGGGGTGGTGTCGCCGACATACATGCGGCATTGGTTGTACACAACGTCGCCAGCGACGATCAGGCCGATCGACGGAATATAGAGTGAGGTCGAATCGGGACTGTCGGTGCGGCCCTGTTTGATGATGCGCAATTCGTGGCCCTCGAGAGTGAACGTGTCGTTCGGGTAGGGCTGAGGTGGAACCAACTTGGTGGCCACTTGCCCAGGAAAGAGCCGGCGGGCCAGCCGCTCCACTACGGGAGTGAAAGATATCTGCATGGCGTTCACTGCCTCGGGCGTTGCTATCGCCCGAGCGCCGGGGAAACGGTCGAGCAGAATGCTCAGACCGTAGAAGTGGTCGAAATGGGCGTGCGTTATATAGATGGTCTCCAGGTTGCGGTTGTGCAGAGCGACCCAATCCGCGAGAGCCTCGGCCTCAGCCACTGTGCCCATTGCGTCGACCAGCACGGCGTCGTACTCGCCGAAGATCAAAGTCGACGTGATCGGGTCAAAGCCGAACGCTTCGCCGAAGGGCTTTGGCCGCTCGCCGACCATAGTCTTTCCCGGGGCGGTAAAGACATTCACACTAAGCGTGTTCAAGTCGACAGGCGCGATCACGCGCACGGCCTCCTTCAGTTCGTTTGTGACGACCATCTGGCACTCCTTTCGATGTCAGAGCGAGTGACTGTTCAAAGCAAAAGTCGCAGAAGACGCAACGATGAGGCGCAGAGTCGGCATCCCAATCCGCCCCAAGTGTTAACCGTACGTGAGGGTAGTGCTCTGTCCGACCTCGATAATGTAGCCGTCAGGATCGCGGATGTAACAGCGAATCTCGCCGTACTTGGGTATTGGCGCCGTGATGAACTCGGCTCCTCGACTTTTCCATAATTCATAGCACGCTTGAATATCCGCAACGCGGAAATTCATGAAGCTGTTGATGTGATTCGGGTCGGGGACGCTGAGCGTTACCGTCGGCTTATCCGGGGTTGGCCCGCCTCCGACGTTCAGAATCATCCAGATATTCGCCAGCTGAAGGTACGGAGGCGCGTTGCCGTCACCCATGGACAGAATGCGAGCGCCGAAGACCTTTTCGTAGTAGCGAGCCGATCGCTCGACGTCGGCGACGGTGAGAAAATGCGCGATGCTGATCCCCTCGCGCGGGGGCATCTCATAGCTCTTCTGTTCGACTTGTACGGCGTTCATTGACGGCTCCTTTCGATAATTGCCATGGGACCTTCCTCTGCGACCATTGAGCCAGAAGAAAATGGGTCGCGCAATTGGACGATGGTATTGCCCATACTTTCGTATCGACCGCAGCGTCTCATGCCTGGAGCAGATGGCTTTTCACGCAGCTAGTTCTGAAGGTCAATCAGTGAAGGAAACTTACTTTCCCAACAATACGAAGGTATCGTCGATACCATTGTCCAATTGCCTTACTCCCTTCACTCTGGTTTAATCGCAGCCGTTCGAGATGCACGTTGATCGGGCTTGCAAGACTTTCTTGTGAAGGAAAATACAAATGTCCGAATTTGTGACGAAATCTGTGGCGCAAGAACAAGAAGAACAGAGGATAGAAACACGCACCGCCGTGAAACGTATCGGCGGCTTTACCATCGTTGCGACAGCCGTGGCAGTGCTCGCCGTCCTCGGCGTCGTGGCCCTTTTTGCGCAAGGCCAAGACAAGGACAAGGACAAGTACTCGCTGGTATCGCCGGGCGGAATTGCGTTCTCCGACTTCAGGGGATACGAGGACTGGGCTGACGTCTCCTCCGCCCGAACCACCGAAATACTCAAAGTGATCGTCGCGAATCCCACGATGATCAACGCGTATAAAGCCGGCGTCCCCGGCAACGGCCAGCCTTTCCCGGAGGGGTCCATGATCGTCAAGCTCCAGTGGAAGTTGAAGAAGAGCACGGAGGCCCCTTTCGCCGTGGAAGTGCCAGACGTCTTTTCCCAGGCTTTCGTGATGGAAAAGGACAGCAAGAGATTTCCGAAAAGCGGCGGATGGGGATACGCGGTGTTCAACTATGACCCCGCATCCGATAAGTTCACGGCCGATGCCAAAAGCCCTTCAGACTGCGGATACGCGTGCCACACGCCAGTGAAGGCGAAGGACTACATCTTCCACCCGTACCAGAAGCGTTGAACCGCTGCGTGCTTCGAAAGCAAGTGCCCGGCGCGGCGCCGCCGAGTGACACCATCAAGCAAGCCGCCCCAACGTTCTCCTTGTCTAGTCGGGAATGTCTACCGCGCCTAAATTACGAGGAACGCTATATGCCAAATGAGGGAACAGCAGTGATGACGGGAGAACAACGAAGATCGGTTGCAGCACATCAGCCAGGCCAAGATGTTTTCAAATCGGTCCTGTCCGAAGACATCAACTGGAAGCCCTTCGCGGCGTTTCCACCTTCGGTCCGCCTGGCTGTCATCGTGGGTCAACCCTCGGAGGCCGGACCCTACACGATCAGGGTCCGAGTGCCCCATGGCGTTAAGCTGATGCCACACCGACACCCGGAGGACCGAGTCTATACAGTAATCTCGGGTGTTTTCTACATCGGCCTGGGCGAGCAGTTCAATCCGGAAAAGCTGGAGGCATATCCGCCCGGAAGCGTCATCGTTCTGCCGGGCAATACTTCCCATTTCCACTGGGCGAAATCGAGTGAGTACATAACTCAAGTGACGGCGATTGGACCGCTTGGGCTTGAATACTTCAGCGCGAACGACGATCCAAGAAACCACAACTCTTAGGAGGCATTTGCGTGCTTTCCGCGACGCAGGATAGATAGAAGCACCATGTCTTGCTTGATCGCAATCGTTCGAGATGCACATTGATCGAGCTTAGAAACTCTTTTTGCGAGGGAGAAGACACTATGAGCAAGCACCTCGAATCGCTGTACCAGAATCTTCTCAACGGCAAGCTACCCCACAACCTAAGTTGGAGCGAGGCTGTCGAAATGGTCGGGCACCTGGGCGAGGTTCAACCGCATGGAGGCGATGAATTCGTGTTCCGCGTCGGCAGCCGACGGGTCTTTTTCAAGAGGCCGCAGACCCATGATCTTGGTTTGGAGGAAGTTTCTCGGCTGCGTAAATTCTTGAAGGAAGCCGGACCTGATACGCATAAATCAGGTTCACACGCAGAAGTACCGGCCCAGCCCAGCCGGATGATTGTTGTCATCGACCACCACGCCGCCCACGTTTATCAGGATTTCGGTGGAAGTCGTCCAGCAGACGAACACAAGGTGCAACCTTACGATCCTTACAATTTCCATCATCATCTGATTCATCGAAAGGAAGCGCACTACCGGGGCGAGCGCGTACCCGAAGAGGATTCGTTTTATGAGGAAATCGCGAAAGATATCACTCCGGCGAATGAGATCGTCCTGATCGGTCACGCCACTGGAAAAAGCAACGCCGCCGACTTCTTGAAACAATACTTGAAGGCCCATCATCCCGACATTTCCCGACGCGTCATCGCTACCGAAAGCGCAGACCTCTCAGCCGTGACCGAGCCGCAGATTGAGGCCCTAGCAAAGCGACATATGATCCCAGTCGTCTAACGGTGTGGTTCGTAACCGCAATTAATTATCGGTTCCTGCGCTTCTGTGGTTTAGGGCCGCGGGAGGGCATTCGCGTTTTCCAGCCAAGAGTTAAGCGGACATCGACAGTTTCACCGGCTTGGATGGAAGGGCGTTGGGACGAATATACATACCGATGAGCTTTAGGAAACCGTTGAGGGCGGGGGCTCAGCCGCAACCTGGAAAAATCATTGAGTTTTGTTTGCAGACGAGGAAATCAGCCTAGGTCATGTGCGTGGGCGCCGTCCTTCTTGGGAAGCGCGTCCGCAAGACATGGAATGGTTCCGGGAGACGGAGAAATGGCGATCTGCATCGAAAAACCGGTCGCGGACAGCGAAGAAAGCAAACACGGCAATGCCGAAGATCTTCTCCATATGTTTTCCGATGACATGGATGCGCTGGACCGGCTCTCGTTTCTTCTGACCCAGCCGGACCTAGCTCCTGGAACGCCCGCCCGCGATTAGAGTAAGGGAGGAACAGAGAGGTCTGGCATAGGCCGATTCGTACTCATAAGACGATTGCCAAACGACGGGCGAAGCTCAATTTTCGAGGTGAGTAATCTGTAGTCGACGCATTTTGTTTTGCAGTGTCGTACGCTTCAGACCAAGACGTTCCGCCGCGCCGCCCGCGCCGGCAATCCTGCCTGACGCAGCTTTCAGCGCATCAATGATGGCCTGTCGCTCGGCATCGTGGAACGTGGACGGCGAGTTAGTTCGACGCACTTGTATTCTGCCCTTCAGCTCTGCGATCGGTACATATAACTCGCTGTCCTGTGTGAGAATGACAGCGCGCTCGATAAGGTTTTGCAGTTCGCGCACATTGCCCGGCCACGAGGCATTCGCCAACACGTCCATGGTTTGCTTGGAGATCGAATTGATTTTCTTCCCCATTCGTCGTGAGAGCTTGGAGACAAAATAGTTAACGAGCAGAGGGATGTCGTCCGGCCGCTCGCGAAGTGGTGGAATTTCAATCGGAAATACGTTGAACCGATAGAAAAGATCTTCGCGGAACTTGCCTTCGCGAATCATCACGGGAAGATCCCGATGGGTTGCGGCGATGATTCGCACATCGACGTGAATCGTTCTGGTACTGCCCAGACGCTCGAACTCCTGCTCCTGAACGGCACGCAACAGCTTGGGCTGCAATTCGAGGCTGATGTCGCCGATTTCGTCGAGAAAGAGCGAACCATGATCGGCAAGCTCGAACCTGCCCTTTTTTTGCATCAGGGCTCCAGTGAAAGCCCCTTTTTCGTGCCCAAACAATTCACTTTCGAGCAATCCCGAGGGGATGGCGGCGCAGTTCATCCGCACAAAAGTGCGCTCTCGTCTGGGGCTGAGATTATGAATGGCGCGTGCGATCAATTCCTTACCCGTACCGGTCTCCCCATGAAGCAAGACGGTGGACGCCGTCGGCGCAACGATCGACACCTGTTCAAAGACTTTCCTGATCGTCGAACTGTGTCCGACAAAGTCTTCGAAGTTGTATTCCGAGCTGATCTCCGATTCCAGATACATCCGCTGCTCTTCCAGATCGTCGCGCGATGCCCTTAGCCGTCCATAGGCAAGAGCATTCTCCAGTACCAGAGATATCTGGGTGCCGATCTGCGACAGCAGGTCGCGGTCCGCCTCTTTGAACCCATCCGCCTTGCGACTACACATGGTCAACAGGCCCAATGGACTATCGCGGCCCTGCAATGGCACCAGGACGGCCGAAAGGAGGGATTCAGCTCGGGAAGCTTCGCGGAGGGCCGGAGGAATATCTGCTTCCCATGGTGAGTAATACTGTGGCGTGCGGAGGCGCGACCATTCGCTCCATAGCTTCGTGGGCTCGGCGACAAAAACCTTATCTAAAAAGCCCCTTCCAGTAGGGAAATCGAGAAATCTACGTTCCAGACTGCCCGACTGCTTGTTGACGAGCCACAAGGAAGTCATGTCGTTGCCCAAGTGTTTGCGCATCGATGCGGCCACAGCCTGAAAGAGTTCCTCCGCTTCAAGCTTGCTCACAATGTGATTGTTGATTTCTAGCAACAGGCCGAGTTGATCCCGCTGCTTCACCACTTCCCGGTGGTATAGCTCTGCCGTGTCCCTCGCCAACGCGCACTCGAGCGCGACCGCAACGTGCGATGCCAAAGAACGGAGTAGCTCGACATCTTCGGCGATAAATTTCTGCCCCTGCAACTTTGTTACTGCAAGAATTCCGTATCGTTTCTGGGCGGTTGACACTGGAAACAAATAGGTGCTACGTCCAACAACCTCGGGTGCGAAGGGAGCCAAGTCAGGATGTCTCAACATTTCTAACGACACATCCGGGATGAAAACTGGCTTCTGTTCCTCAAGCACCCGCGCTGGTGCGCTAATCCGTAACAGTTTGGCTCCGATCTTGATTGTAGGTGCGTCGGCTTCCCGATCGAACTCGAGAATGTGCAGACCTTGTTCGTCATCGTCTAAGACGTAGAGGTCGGCTCCGTGCAACTTGGAAGTGCTCGACAGAACGCCCCGCAGGCTGTGTAGAATGGCTTTGACCGTGGGCTGATGGGCCAGGGTGCTTGAAGCGTCCAGCAAAGTTCGATATCGATCCTCGGCGTTCGTCATAAGGCGGCTACGCGCCTGCGGCCCCTTCGGATGCGATAATTCTGATGCTAGCGCAACGAGGTTGATTTCTGGCGACTTCGAGTTCAACGGCGGTTCTTTACTGTTTTCATGGGAAAGATAGGTCGCAAACACACCTCAGTCAAGCAGAAAAATGGGATGGCTCTGGAACCGCGCTGAAGTTGGAACGCGCCTTCGTTTTGCGGTCCCACATCTGAGGCCCAGTCCGACAGAGCGGCCTGCCTCACCCGTGCGTCACCCCCTGGACGGTCCCTTACGAATCCCAGCCTCCACCAAGATTTCTGTAAATCTCAACAAGACTTACAAGTTCATTCAACTGCGCCTGCGCCAATCCCAATTCTGCATCGAAGGCATTGGTTTCATTGGTCAGCACCTCCAGATAGTTGCTGGCGCCGCCCCGGTAGCGCACTTCCGAAAGCTGCGCAGCATCCTGAGCCGCAAGCACCAGCTCCTCCTGATGCTGCCGGAACTCGCGACTCTTTTGATAACCGACGAGTGAGTCGGAGACACCCCGAAATGCCTGCTGGATTGTCTGCTGGTAAGTCAGCACCAATTCTTGTTTGCGTGCCTCGGTCAAGCGCACGCCGGACTTGATTCTGCCGCCGGCAAAGATGGGCTGTGCGAGAGATCCACCGAAGTTCCAGAAGCCAGCTGGGCCAGTAAACAGGCTAGTCAGCGCCGAACTCAGGAACCCACTATCTGCAGTTAATGTTATTTGCGGGAAGTAAGCTGCCTTGGCGACTCCTATTTGGGCGTTGGCCGCTATCAACTGCGCTTCAGCCGCACGGATATCGGGCCGCCGCTCAAGTAGGCGGGAGGGTATTCCAGCCGGAACCTCCGGCAAGTGGGGCTGCTCCGTCAGCTTCATTCCACGTGCAATCGGACTGGGATTATTGCCCAGAAGCGTGCTGATGAAGTTCTCCTCTTGCTGGATGCGCCGTTCCAGGTCGGGTATGCTCTCGGCTGCAACGGCGACCAGTTGTTCCGCCTGTCGCACGTCGAGCATGGTGCCAACCCCACCGTTTGCGAGTGTCTGAGTAAGTTGCAGCGACTCTTGGCGGGAAGCCAGGGTGCGGCGCGAGATTTCAAGCTGAAGGTCGTATGCACGAAGCTGAAAGTAGGCAGCCGCGACATTACTCACCAGTGTGTTGGTGACTGCACGGCGTGCCCACTCGGTTGCCAGCAGATTCGCGCGTGCTGCTTCGGTGGCGCGGCGGTACTTGCCCCAGAAATCGAGGTCCCACAACACGGAGGCGCCCACCTGGTTCGCACTCGTTTCGTACGGGAAAGGCGCAACGATTTTTTGTTTTGGGACGCGCTGGTTGATCGCTGCAGCCCCAGCATCGATCGTCGGCAACTGATCAGCCCGTGTGATGCCCAACTGCGCTTGTGCTTCCAGGATTCTGGTCGCCGCGATGCGAACGTCATAGTTTTGCTTCAGTGCGGTGCGAATCAGTTCCTGCAGTTGCGGATCCTGAAAAACATCCCACCATTTCTGATCACCAAACGACGGCTCTGAAGACTGCGACGCTTGCTGTGGCTCCTGCTGCGGAGTACTCGGCTGAGTCAGCGCCGGCGCTCCGCGGTATGCATCAGGAACATCCACCTTCGGCCGCCGATAGTTAGGTCCCACGGCGCACCCGGACGTGATGAGCATCATGAATAAGGTGACAATTGCTTTTTTCACGCTAATCTGCCTCCATTGGATGAGGTTCGGGAACTTCTGCGGTTGCATGCGCTCTTCGTTTCCGAAGATTCGCCAGGCGTTCGACCAGCACATACAGCGCCGGGATAATGAAAATGGCAAGGCCAGTCGCGGCCAGCATTCCGCCAATTACGGTCGTACCCATGATTTGTCGGCCCACGGAACCTGCGCCGGTAGCGATGAACAGGGGCACGCAACCCAGAATGAAAGCGAACGACGTCATCAAAATCGGCCTTAACCGCAGTTTGGCTCCTTCCAGAGCGGCATCGACTAGTGGCATGCCTTCTTCATATTTGCTCTTGGCGAATTCCACGATCAGAATTGCATTCTTGGCTGCCAGGCCGATCAACATCACCAATCCAATCTGCGAATAGACATCGTTGTCGATTTGCACCATGAAGGCCGGGAAAATCATGCCGAGCACGGTACGTCTTAGCCACAACAACCCGAATGCTCCGAAAACCGCGACTGGCGTGCTCAGCAATACGCCAAACGGCAGCGACCAACTTTCATAAAGTGCCGCCAGGATGAGAAACACGAACAGAAACGAGATGGCGAAGACGGCCCACGCGGGCAGCCCCTCGCGCGCCTTCTGTTCTTGCCGGGACATGCCCATGTAATCGAAACCCATTTCCGGCGGCATGGTTTGATGGAAGACCTCTTCCAACGCCGCGGTGGCCTGGTCGGAGCTGTAGCCCGGCGCGGCACTGCCGATAATCTGCGCCGCTGAATATTCGTTGAAGCGCATCTTGAATTCCGGGCCGTAACGTGACTCGAATTTCGTCAGCGCTGACAATGGCACCATCTGCCCGCGGTTGTTGCGCACGTAGAACTGTCCTACGTTCTCCAGGCTGGCGCGATAGGGCGCGTCTGCCTCCACATACACCTGCCATGTACGGCCAAATTGGTTGAAGTAATTGACGAACTGTCCGCCCATGAAAGTCTGCAGAGTGCTATATACGTCGCTGAGATTCACGCCCTGCTTTATTACCTTCTCCTTGTCCACATACACGAATTTTTGCGGCGTGCTGGGTATATAGGTGGTAGTCACCATGCCGATTTCGGGCCGTTTGCGAGCCGCCTCCAGGAACTTGTTCAGGTTGTTCACCAGAAATTCGGACTCGCGTCCGGAGCGATCTTCAAGAATGAACTGAAATCCGCCTGAGGTACCCACTCCCTGAATTGCCGGTGGGGAGAAAGCGAAGACCGTTCCTTGAGGAAGAGTAATGAGCTTCAGGTTCAATTTAGCCTTAATTGCCTGATACTGCTCCTCGATTTTCTTGCGGCTTTCCCATGGCTCCAGAGTCACCCAAAAGAACGCGTTATAGCTGGTGCGCGTCAGGCTGAGGAGACTGAATCCGGTAGTGTTGGCGCAGTATTTGACCCCTGGCGTGGATCTCACGACAGCCTCCACCGCTCGGGACGCTTCCAAGGTGGCCTGAATGGAGGAAGCTTCAGGCAACTGCATTTGGATATACATGTAGCCCTGGTCCTCGTCGGGCAGGAAGCTTGACGGTAGTACCTTCGCACATAAGAAACCTGCCGCAGCGAAACCCGCGAGTGCTGCTACGGCC
>Ga0209656_10000679_pt1 | contig 22044 bp, 20 predicted proteins | sample BogFormECP12_OM2_FD_188239 | JGI IMG/M metagenome (GOLD analysis project Ga0209656, IMG submission 188239) | Bog forest soil microbial communities from Calvert Island, British Columbia, Canada - ECP12_OM2 (SPAdes) (version 2) | ecosystem: Environmental > Aquatic > Freshwater > Wetlands > Bog ... | reverse complement strand
TGACCGAACAAGACTAACCCATCTTGCGCTGCGGATCAGCTGCCCACACGTGCCATCATCGCCTCGCGGGCGGCAATCGCCGCTTCGCGCTCGAGCAATTGCCGGGCGCGCTCGACGACCGGAACGTCGATCATGTTGCCGTCGACAGTGACGGCGCCGATGCCCTCGGCGAGCGCCTTGTCATAAGCGGCGACGACGCGGCGGGCATGATCGACCTCCAGGGCATTCGGTCGGAACTCCTCGTTCAGGATCGGCACCTGGCTCGGATGGATCACCGAGGCGCCGATAAAACCAAACCGGCGGGAGCGGCGAATCGTCTGGCGAAAGCCGTCGAGATCATGGAACTCGGCGATCGAGCCGATGAAGCCCAACGGCATGATGCCGGCGGCTCGGGCGGCGAACACCGCCATCTGCTTCGGCATCGACAATGCCTCGGCGTCTGGCGCGATGCCGGCCGAGGTGGCGAAATCCTCGGCGCCGAGGTTGAGGGCGCATAGCCGCGGGTGGGCGCGGGCGATCTCGGCGATGTGGAAAAAGGCCGCGGCGGTCTCGACCATCGCGATCAGCCGCGTCGACCCCGGCGCCACGCCGCGCTCGGCTTCGACCTCGTCGACGATCTCGGCGATGAGCCGCACAGGCTCGGCGCTGTCGGTCTTCGGCAGAGCCAGCGCCAGCACGCGCGGACCCACCACCGCCTCGATGTCGCGCACCGCAAGTCGCAGTGGCCGGTTGACGCGGACCACGACATCGGCACCACCCCGCGAGACGATTTCGGCCGCCTCCGGCACCAGAGTGCGCGCCCGCTCTTTCTCCGAGGCCGCCACACTGTCCTCGAGATCGAGAATGATCGCGTCGGCGCCGCGCCGGGCCGCACCGTCGACAAACCGCTTCGCGGTCACCGGCACGAACAGCAGCGAGCGCCACACCGGCAATGCCGCGGCGGTCACGGCATATCTCCCGCAAGGCCGATGATGCCGTCACGTGCGAGCCCGTCGATCGCCGTGCGGTCGAGCCCGAGCGCACCCAGGATCTCGGCGGTGTGCTCGCCCAATACGGGCGCCGGGCGGCGCAATCGGCCGGGTGTCGCGGACAGCCGGGGGATCACATTGTGCATCGGCAATTGTCCGATTTGGGTGTCGGGAAGGTCGACGAGGATCTCGCGGGCAATCACATGCGGGTCGGCCATGAACTGGTCGATGTCGTATACCGGTGCGGCGGTGACCTCGGCACGCTCGAACACCGCCATGTTTTCGGCGAGGGTGCGCACACCGATGAAGGCGGCGATCGGCGCCTCGCATGCCTCGGCATTTCGCACCCGGTCGGTGTTGGTGCGAAACCGCGGGTCGGCGAGCATGTCGGCACGGCCGATGGCACGAAACAGCCGCTCGGCCATCGCCTGGATCGAGGCGGAGATGCCGATATAGCGCCCGTCCTTGGTCCTGAAGACGTTGCGCGGCGAGGTCGTCTCCGACCGACTGCCGGTGCGCTCGCGTACCACCCCGGTCAGGCGGTAGATCGCCGCCTCGGTGGCGATGAACGAGAACAGCGGATCGAGCAATGGCAGATCGATGACCTGACCGCGACCCCCCTTGGCCTCGACCTCGCGCAGCGCGACCAGCACCGCCATCGTGCCATAGAGCCCTGCGACCATGTCGGCGAGTGCGGTCGGCGGCAAGGCCGGTTCGCGGTCGGCAAAACCGGTGCGCGCGGCATAGCCCGACATGCTCTCGACCAGTGTTCCAAAGCCGGGGCGGTCGCGATAGGGTCCGTCCTGGCCCCAGCCGGAAACCCTGACGACGATCAGGCTGGGGTTGCGCCGGTGCAGGACATCGGGGTCGAGACCCATCGCCTCGATGGTCCCGGGGCGGAAATTCTCGATCAACACCTGGGCGGTCGCGGCGAGGTCGAGCAACAGCTCGCGGCCCCGCGCCTCTCTGAGGCTCAGTGCGACGCTCTTCTTGTTGCGCGAATAGACCTTCCAATGGACGCTGACACCGTCGGTCTGCCAGGCGCGCAGCGGGTCGCCCTTCTTCGGGTCCTCGATCTTGATCACTTCGGCGCCGAAATCGGCGAGCTGGAGGCTGACCATGTTGCCCGATACGAGCCGCGACATGTCGATGACCCGCATCCCGTCGAGCGGGCACGCTGCCCCGGGCTCGAAGGATTTCGCAGCGATGGTCATCGGCGGCTCCGCTACGGCTTCTCGGCGGCCGGAGGCGTGACGGTCCGGCGCGCGGCGATCGCCGCAGTGCGAATGTCGTTGAGGTCGATTTCCGGCATCGGCAGATCGAGCTGAGCCAGCACCGCGTTGGCCAGCTCGTTGTAGTCCCGAAAGTTGCGCCGTAGCCAGCCGCGCCAATTCGGCATGCCGCCGCTGGCGTGATTCTCGAAGGCCGACTCGCGGGCGTCGAGCGCCGACGAGACATGGTCCCAGGCGAGCTGCAACAGGGCCGCGCGCTGCAGCGCGGTATATCCGCCGCCGCCGAATGATGCCTCCAGCCCGTCGGCCAGCTCGGGCGCCGCGAGATCGCGATCGGACGGAGCGACGACGAGCGAGGAGCCCGGCAGGATCCGCAGGATCTCGGACATGCGCTGGCGGGCCTTGAGGAGGGCGATGCCTCCGCCGGCGAGATGGGCGTGCCGGGGGAAGCAATAGCCGGCTGGGGTAAAGTCGGGATCGTGTTCGGCCGCGGTCAGGCAGCTGCGGACGGTCTGCACAGGGACGACCAGATCGACCAGGTATTCGATCGTCTGCTCATGCTCCTTCAGACCCATCGCATGGGTCAAGGCCAGCGCGAGGCCCAGGGTGAACTCTGCTTTCGCCAGCCAGCCATAGAGGTGATGCCAGCGCAGCCAGCGCGGGATCGCTTCGGGCGAGGGATCGACGAAGAACACGCGCTCCCACGGGATGAAGACGTCGTCGAGCCACATCTGACCGTCGAGCTCGTCGTAGCGGCTGCTGAGCGGTGACACGAACGGGTTCTCGTCGCGCGTCGCGATCTTGCGGCAGAGGGTGGTAACCCCGGGGGCATTGACCGGCACGATAAAGCCCGTCGGATGCCCACCGATTTCCAGCCGCGAGAGCGCGCCGACGTAAACATCCTCGACATAGGCCGGGCTCGTATGCATGCCGAGCTTGCCGCGGACGACCATCCCGGCATCGGTCTCGCGAACGAGCTTTAGCGAGACCCGCTCCTTCGGGTCGGGATGCATGCGCTGGCCGATGATCGGGGCGCCGCCGCAAAAGGTCAGGAAGCGCCCGGTGCGGGCGATCCCCTCGCGATAAGCCATCGCCTCGGCGATCTGCTCGGGAGACGCGTTCCTGGCTTGCGCGGCGGTCAGCACGCCGAGCTGGATCAGATTGCCATAGGCCGGGGTGTGGGTGATGTTGCCGGCGCTCAGAAACGTCGTCCTGGCAAAGGAGCGGCCCATGCCGAGCAGATCCTCGGAGCTCTTTGGCAACACATAGGCCCACGGCACCCGCTCGCCGGCGGCATCGGTCGGCGCCAGCAGCAGCTCCTGCCACTCGGGATCGAGGTGGCGGTCGTACCAGGCGGCATATTCCTCGACCATCGCGCGAGTCGCCGGGTGGGTGGTCACGTCCCCGACCCAGCCCTCGCCCATGACCCAGACCCGCCGCCCGTCGCGCAGCGCCTCCCGGTATTCTCCGCCCGTCCTCATCGGGTGCTTTTTCCCCTGAGGTCAGGGGAAAAACACGTTTCGGCATCTGAATTGCGGTGTTGCGCCGTCAAGAATTCTTTGTAGATCAGTGTCTTGAGTACGATTTTGGCGCTTCGGCCGTCAACGGAATTTCGGGCGGTCGGCAGCGGATCGGCAGCGGAATTTGGCGTACCATTTCCAGCTTGCTTATTATGCATGAAAATCTGCCTCATAATTGATAATTCAACACCAAGCCGCTACTACATAGGTGCAAGCTCGACCGGCGCAAGGGTGGCCGTCGCATCGACCGGGCGCGTCGCGGCGTCGTAGTAGACATGCGCGTGATAACCGTTGAGCGGAATGGGTCCGGTGGATGCGTCTGCCATGATAGAACCTCCGGGATGTCGTTCTCTTCGCCGCCTGCCGCGCCACCAGAGCGTCTCATCGAGCCGTGCAACCGTCAACCGGGAGGTCCGACATCATGGCACAGGAAACCGTCCGGCTTGCCGAATACGCCGCCGCTCTGCGGTACGAGGATCTGCCCGCGGAGATCGTGCAGCGCGCGAAGGAGTGCATCGCCGACACCGTGGCGGCGATCATTTGCGGCAGCGCATTGCCGTGGAGCCGGATCGTCATCCGCTACGCCGAGCGCACCGGGCCCGGCGGCAAGAGCCATATCCTCGGCCACCGCGGGGCGCCGGTCCAGGCGAACGCCGCAGCACTCGCCAACGGCGCGCTGGCCCATGCATTCGAGCTCGACAGCCTGACACGCCCGGGTGCCGGAGCTCATCCCGGCGCCACCGTATTGCCGCCCGCTCTCGCGGTCGCCCAGGAGCGCGGCGCCGATGGCCGGGCATTGATCGCGGCCTTTGTCGCCGGCAACGAGGTGATGATCCGCATCGGACGCGCGACCGGACACACCAACGAAGCACGCGGCTTTCACGCGCCGGGGACCACCGGCCCTTTCGGGGCCACGGTCGCCGCCGGGCATCTATTGCGGCTCGGTCCCGCGGCGATGATCAATGCGCTGGGCATCGCCGGGTCATTGTGCGGCGGGTTGCTCGAATTCGCCCGCGGCGACGGCGGCATGGTCAAGCGCCTGCACCTCGGGCGGGCCTCGGAGGCGGGTGTGCTTGCCGCGAGCCTGGCGGCCGACGGTTTCGAGGGGCCGCGCACCGTGCTCGAGGGCGAGTTCGGGTTCCTCAAGGTCTTCTGCACGAAATGGGACGAGGCCGAGCTGACCCGCGGCCTCGGCGAGGAGTTTGTCGTCTCTAGCACTGTGCTGAAGCGCTATCCGTGCCACGCCACCGCGCATGCCGCGGTCAGAGCGGTGCGCGATCTGCAGGCCGAACACGGCTTTGGCGGCCCGGACGTCGAGGCGATCACCGTCACCGGCACCCAACGCATGGTCGAGCGCCACAACATCCTGGAGCCCGCCGATCTGATGCTGGCGCAATACAGCATTCCGTTCTGCGTGGCACTGGCGCTCCACCGCGAGGCGCGCGACCCCGAATCCTTTGACGAGACCGCACTCCGCGACCCGCAGATCCGCGCCCTCTGCCGGCGCGTCCGGCTGGTGCCCGAGCCGGGCGGCGAGCATGCCGGGATGGCGAGCACGGTCACGATCGCGCTCGCCGATGGGCGCCGCTTCGAAGGCCGCGCCGAGAATGGGATGCTCGAACCTGGCGAGCTGGACGATAAATTCCTCCGCCTGACCCGCCGCGCGCTCGGCGAGCGTGGCGCAACAGCGCTCTACGAGCGGCTGCAGCGGCTCGTAGACGAGGAGAACCTGGGGTGGCTTGGAGCCTAGTCGAGCTAGCCCAACTTATGCACCATATTGCTGAATCTGGGGTCGACGACCCAGCTTAAGCCGCGCTGGCGGCCCTCGGGATTGCCATCGGGGGAGCAGTTGGTTTTATCACACCGGCAGAAGTTGCAGGTGTGGTCACTCGATGATCTCGTCGGCACGGCCGAGGATCGCCTGCGGGATCTCGATACCGATCGCGCGCGCCACTTTTTGGTTGATCACCAGCTCGAACCTGGTCGGTTGCTGGGCGGGCGTGTCGGCAGGCGATGCGCCTTTCAGTATCTTGTCGATAAGCGCTGCGACCATCCCGTAAAGCTCGTGCACCGTGGTGCCGTAGCTCGCCAGACACCCGGAAACGGCCATCTCCCGCCATTCGCAGACCGCCGGAAGCTTCTCCTTGAGGAGCAGCGAGCCGAGCTCCTCGCGCAGGCCAAACAGTAGCGGCGAGCCAAGGACATTGACGCCTTCGGCGCCGCCGGCTCGAAGCGCTTCGAGGGCGGGCGCGAAGTCGGTCGGGCTACGCACTTCCACAGTCTGAAACTCGACACCGAGTGCCCGCGCCGTGTCGGCGATCGCTTGCAACCCGTCGGGCCCGCTGATCGCCGGATCGATCAGCAGGCCGAAACGTCGTCCTGAGGGCACGATCTCCTTCAGGACCTCTAGCCTCTTTGCGTCGAGCTCGGTGATCATCAAACTGACCCCGGTAATGTTGCCCCCGGGTTTGGCCAAGCTGGCGATTGATCCGAAGGCGATAAGATCACTGGCGGCGGCGACGATCGGGATCGCGCGCGTCGCGCGCTGCGCCGCGCGTACCGCTGCCGGCCCGAAGGCAACAATGACCGTCGGTTTATCCTGGACCAGCGCCACCGCCAGCTCGGGAAACCTGGTGGCATCCCCGTCGGCGAGCCTGAAGTCGAGACGGAGGTTTCTGCCATCGACATCGCCGACCGCCACCAGCGCCTGGCGGAGCATCTCGGCAAAGGGTTCATTGGTGGCCACGGTATTGATCCGCAGCACGCCAACCAGCGGCAACGGTGGCGTGGTTTGCGCAAATGCCGGACCCGCGGCGCACAGCCCAAGCGCGAGAGCGAACGCGATGCGCTTCATTCGATCACCTCGTCGGCGCGGGCGAGGATCGCGGGTGGTACGGTCAGACCAAGCGCCTTCGCGGTCCTGAGATTGACAACCAGCTCGAAGGTCGTCGGCTGCTGGACCGGCAGATCGGCCGGCTTCTCGCCCTTGAGGATCCTGCCGACGTAAATGCCGGCCTGGCGAAAGTTACTGGGGATGCTCGATCCATAGCTGATCAGGCCGCCGGCCTCGGCGAATTCGCGCCATGAATAGATCGCCGGAACGGCATGGCGTGATGCCAGTGCCACGAGCTGGTCGCGCCGGCCGCCGAAGAACGGATCGGCGGCGACGATGAGCGCGCCGGCATGCAGCTGGGCAAGGGAGGCGAAAGCGGCGTCGATCTCGCTTTCGGTGCCGGCCTTCACGACAGCGAGCTCCACCCGCTTCGCGCGCGCTGCCTCCTGCACCTCCCCTATCACGCGCTCAGTCTGAGACTCGGTCGCCACGAGTAGGGCGATCACTCTGGCCTGCGGAACCAGATCGGACAACAGATCGAGCCGCTTGGCCATCAGCTCGGTTTGCATGGGGCTGATGCCCGTAATGTTACCGCCCGGGCGGGCGAGACTGGCGACCAGCCCGTTCCCGACCGGGTCGCTGGTGCCCATGAAGACGATCGGGATCGTCGAGGTTGCGCTTTTCGCCGCGCGGACCGGCATGGGGCCGCCGGCGGTCGCGATCACGTCGACGTTGCGGCCGACAAGATCGGCGGCCAATGCGGGCAGTCGATCGTATTGGCCTTCCGCCCAGCGGTATTCGATCGCCAGATTTTGTCCCTCTACGTAGCCGGTGTCGCTCAGTCCTTGCCGGAACGCGGCCACAATCGGTGCAAACGGGCCGGGCGAGGCGCTGCCGATGCTGAGATAGCCGACCACCGGCATCGCCTTTTGCTGCGCGCGGAGCGCACGCGGCACCGTCAGCGCGCCGCCGAGGAGGAGCATCAGCTCGCGCCGGTTCACTCGATCACCTCGTCGGCGCGCTGGAGGATCGATTGCGGCACGGTGAGGCCGAGCGCCTTGGCGGTCTTGAGGTTGATGATCAGCGAGTATTTCGTCGGCTGCTGAACCGGCAGGTCGGCCGGTCCCACGCCCTTGAGGATGCGGTCGATATATGACGCCGCCTGTGCGTACACCTCGACGTTATCGTACCAATAGGACATCAGCCCGCCCGCCCTGGGAAACAGTTCGGTCGCGCCGATTATGGGCAAACCGTGACGGGAAGCTGCGGCGATGATGGCATCGCGATGGGTGGTGGTAAAAGGGTCCGGCAAACTGATCAAGCCGCCTCCCGGCTGGCGCGCCTCGATCGCGATGGCTTCTTCGATCTCCGAATCGGCGTGCACCGGAGCCGGCGTTACCGTCATCCCGAAGGACGGGGCGGCCTCCTCGATCGCACGATTGTACAATGGGGCGATGGGCAGAGTGTCAGGGTTAAAGATGACGGCGACGCGCGTGACGCCTGGAGCGATCTCCTTGAGCCATTGCAGCCATTTTCCGTATAGCGGCGCGTCGGGAGCGCTGAAACCGGTCATGTTGCCGCCGGGCCGCGCGAGGCTCTGAACAAAGCCCTGGCGAACCGGATCGCCCACGCCTGCAAAAACGATCGCTATCGTGCGTGTCTGCTGCCCCAATGCCGCGACCGCCGCTGAGCCGCTTGCCAGAATTACGTCCGGCGACAGGCCGACCAGTTCTGCCGCATAGCGCTTCAAGAGAGCTTGATCGCCCGCGGCAAAGCGGTAGTCGATCCGGATATTCTTACCCTCGATCCACCCGAAACGTCCTAATGCCTGCGCAAAGGCCTTCACACTTGCCCGAATGAGTGGGTCGTTTTCGGCGAAAGCTATCAGCACCCCAACACAGCGAAGCCGCTCGGGCTGCTGTGCGCGTCCGGCGAGCGGCCATGTGATCGCGCCGCTCCCGAACAGGATCGTTAGATCGCGCCGGTTCATTCGATGACCTCATCGGCGCGGGCGAGGATCGCGGGCGGGATCGTCAGGCCAAGGTTCTTCGCGGTCTTGAGGTTGACGACGAAATCGAACTTCACCGGCTCTTTAATCGGCAGGTCGCCCGGCTTGACCCCCTTGAGGATGCGATCGACATAGCCGGCCGCTCGGCGGAAGTTGTCCAGCACATTGGTCCCGTAGGCCATCAGCCCACCCTCGTCGGCGTACTCCCGCTCGGGATAGATGGCCGGCAGCCGCGCCGCATTGATCAGCGCAACGACGTCCCGACGGTAATTGTAGAACATCCCGTTGCCGACAACGAATACCGCGCCGGCTCCCGATAAGTCGGCAGGGCGCAGCGCGCGCAGAGCCTCGGGGCTTGCCGCCTCAACTCTGCCGACGCTTCCTAGACCCAGCGACTTGGTGGCTCCCTCGACCCCCTCGACCATTGATTTGAGGTTCGGGCTTGAGGGGTTTACCAGCACGGCGATCGCGGTGATATGCGGAACGACCGCACGCAGCAGCCCCAGTCGCTTGGGATTGAGCTCGGAAAGCATAAGGGTGAAACCCGCAACATTCACGCCCGGTCGCGAGAAACCAGCCAAAGTCGGAACGACAATCGGAACCTGACCGCTCGCCTTTGCGACGAGGGCTCCGCCTTCGGCCACGATGACATCGACGGGTAGGGCGACCAGTTCCGCCACCAGCTGCGGATAAAGCGAGTAATCGCCATGGGCCAGCCGAAATTCGAGGATGACGTTGCGGCCTTCGATATAGCCGATATCGTGGAGCCCCTCCTTGAACGTATCGATCATCGGCGTCCTCTCGGTTTCTCCCGGGGTCAGGACGCCGACGCGCGGGATTTTCGCTGGGCCTTGCTGAGCCGCACCAGGCAACGGCACGCCAGCCATGAGTGCAATCGCGAGAACGAATCCAGCCACGCACTTCATTCGATGACCTCGTCGGCGCGGCCGAGGATCAATGGGGGGATCGTCAGGCCGAGCCCCTCGGCGGTCTTGAGATTGACCACGAAATCGAACTTCAACCGGCTCCTGAATCGGCAGATCGGCGGGCTTGGCCCCCTTCAGGATGCGGTCGACATAGCTCGCCGCTCGTCGGAAATTGTCCGGTACACTCGGGCCGTAGGCCATCAGGCCGCCATCGTCGGCATATTCGCGCTCGGGGTACATGGCGCTCGGCGCGCGCCATTGACGAGTGCGATGATGGCTTGGCGATGGTTCCAGAACATCGCATCCGGAAGGACCACCACCCCTGTAGTGCCGGCAAAGACGCTCGGCGCGAGCGCGCAAGGCTTCGGGCGTGTCTGGCTCGACGCGGGTGACGATGTCCAGGCCCATCGCTCGCGCCGCCTCCTCGCTCTGACGCAACGACGAGGCCGAGCCGGCGCTCGAGGGATTTACCAGCACCGCCACCGCGGTCACGTTCGGGAAGGCGCTGCGGAACAGGTCCAGCCGCTTGGCGTTGAGTTCTGTCGACATCAGGGTAAAGCCGGTCAGGTTCCCGCCGGGCCGCGACAGGCTGGAGGCGAGCCCAAACGATACAAGATCAGGCCCCGCCCCCATGACGATCGGAATCTGCTTGGTTGCTTCTGTCGCGATGCGGGCAACGGTGACGCCGCCATCCGTCACGATAACGTCGACCGGCAGGGCCACCAGCTCCGCCGCCAGCGGCGGGAGGCGGGTGTAATCCCCACGGCCGAAGCGGAATTCGAGGACGATATTGCGGCCCTCGACGTAACCCAGTTCGCGAAGCCCGTTTTTGAACGCCTCGAAAATCGGCGTTTCATCGTTATCCGCGGGCGTCAGAATGCCGACGCGCGGCATCCTCCCTCCGGGTTGCTGCGCGAGCGACCGCCCGGGCGCAAGAAGCAGGGCAGTGAGCCCGGCGATGACGCTGCGGCGCCTCATTCGATGACCTCGTCGGCGCGGCCGAGGAGCGTGAACGGTACCGTCAACCCGAGCGCATTGGCGGTCTTGAGGTTGATCACGAGCTCGAAGGTGGTCGGCTGCTGGACCGGCAGATCGGCCGGCTTGGCGCCCGCGAGAATGCGGCCGACATAGGCGCCAAACAGGCGATACATGCCGGTGAGGCTGGTTCCATAACTGATCAGCCCGCCAGCCGCGGCGAATTCGCGCCACTCATAGATCGCCGGAACAGCATGGCGTGCCGCCAGCGCCACGAGCTTTTCACGCCGGCTAAAGAAGAATGGGTCATTGGCGACGATGAGCGCGCCGGCTTGCAGTTGGGGGACGGAGGCGAAGACGGTCTCAAATTCACTCTCGGTGCCGGCCTTCAGTATAGGAAGCTGCAACCCCTTCGTGCGCGCCGCCTCCTGCACGTCTCGTATAATGCGCTGGACACCCGGATTTTGCGGGTTCACCAGCAGCGCGATCACCCTGGCCTGAGGAACCAGCTCGGACAGCAATTCGAGCCGCTTTGGATTCAGCTCGCTGGTAATGATAGTGATGCCCGTGAGGTTGCCGCCCGGCCGGGCGAAACTGGCGACGAGGCCAGCGCCGACCGGGTCGATGCCGACTTCGAAGACAATCGGGATTGTTACGGTCCCGCTCTTCGCCGCCAGTGCCGAAGGGGGACTGCCGCTTGTCGCGATCTCATCAACCTTGCGGCCGACGAGGTCGGCGGCCAATTCGGGCAACCGATCGTCGTGGCCTTCCGCCCAGCGATACTCAATCGCCACGTTTTGTCCTTCGACATAGCCGGTCTGCCTCAGTCCCTCGCGGAACGCGGCTACAAGAGATTCATATCCACCGGCCGCGGTCCTGCCGAGAAAGCCGATCACCGGCATCGCCTTCTGCTGCGCGCGGAGGGCCCGCGAGCGGCCGAGCGCGGCAGCACTTATGCCGAGCAGCAATTCGCGCCGCCTCATTCGATTACTTCATCGGCGCGGGCGAGGATCGAAGGCGGCACGGTGAGGCCGAGTGACTGAGCGGTCCGGAGGTTGACGACCAGCTCGAAATCGGTCGGCTGCTGGACCGGCGGATCGCTGGGCAGCGCGCCGTTCAGGATCCTGCCCGCATAGACGCCGACCAGATGATAACCGGTGGCAATATTCGCGCTATAGCTGATCAGGCCGCCATCGGCCACGTATTTGCGCCAAATACCAATCGTCGGAACCTTATAGCGCGCCGCGAGCGCGGCGATTTTTGCACTGCGGTTATCGAACAGGACATCGGCGACAATCAGCGCGCCGGCATGCAATTGGACCAGGGAGGCGAAGGCGGCATCGATCTCGGTTTCAGTGCTGGCTCGCAGGATTTGCAGCTCCAATCTTTTCGCGCTCGCCGCTTCCCGCGCGGATTCGATAATGCCCCCGACAGCCGGGTTTGTCGGATTCGCCAGCAGCACGATGAGGCTTGCCGCTGGAACCAGCTCGGAAATCAGCTCGAACCGCTTTTGCATCAGCAGGACGTTGAGGAATGTCACGCCCGTAAGGTTGCCGCCCGGCCGGGCCAAACTGGCGACCAGGCCGTTCGCGACCGGGTCGGCACCGGTCGTGAAGGCGATCGGGATTGTCGAGGTAGCGCGTTTCGCCACCAACGCCTCGCCGGCGCCGCCGCAGGCTGCGATCAGCATGACCTTGCGACCGACGAGATCGGCGGGCAAGGCGGGCAGCCGATCGTAATGGAACTCCGCCCAGCGGTATTCGATCGCCAGGTTTTGCCCTTCAACGAAGCCGGTTTCGCTCAACCCCTTCTTGAATGCGGCGACCAACGCCGCGTTCGCGTCGGGGGTCGTGCCGTTGAGGTAGCCGATCAGCGGCATCGGCTTCTCCTGCGCGCAGAGGGCCCGCGAGCGGCCGAGCGCGGCAGCACTTATGGCGAGCAGCAATTCCCGCCGCCTCATTCGATCACCTCGTCAGCGCGGGCGAGAATCGAAGGCGGGATCTCGATGCCGATCGCACGCGCCACTCTCCGGTTCATCACCACTCAAGGCGGGTCGGCTGCTGGGCCGGCGTCTCGCCGGGCTGCGCCCGCTTCAAGATCTTGTCGGTCAAGGCGACGAGCATGGCATAGCCTTCGGATACTCTGTAGCCATAGCTCACCACGCAGCCCGCCTCGGCCATCTCGCGCCATTCACAGATCGCCGGAAGCTTATGGGTTAGACTGAGCCGCCCAAGCTCTTGAGGGGCGCCGAAGAGGATTGGTGAGGAGAGGACGTTGATCGCCTCGGCGCCGCCGGCCTGGAACGACGAGAAGGCCGGCGCGAGCCGGGCAAGCAGCGCCGCGTCGCGATAGAAGGTAGGGTTGGCCATGATCACCAGACCCTGGGCGGCGGCCGCTGTTGCGCCCGAGCACGCCTTTACCAGGCAATCGCCGCCCCGCCCAGCAGAAGCATTAGCGCGCGGCGGTTCATTCGATGTCTCCGTCCGCAGGTGGCACCCCGGCATAGCCGAAAACGTTCGGCATGATTCTCGTGCCGAGGCGGACAACATAGCGCGTTCGAGAGCTACAAACTCGCCATGGACGAGGATACCCATCTGCCCTTCGACCTGCCAGCGTAGCGCGCAAGAAGGTAACGGCCGCCTGCGATGGCGGCCGGATCACTTCGGACGGCGGCGTCATGCTGTCCGCCCAAGCGGAGTGGCGTCTCGGATTTGCGCCAGCTCGCGGCGGTGATCTGCGGCAGCGCATTGCCGTGGAGCCGGATCGTCATCCATTACACCGAGCGCACTGGGCCCGGCGGCAAGCGCTGTATCCTCGGAAGCGGTGCCGCCGCGGTCCAGGCTTCCGCCGCGGCACTCGCCAACGGCGCCCTCGCCCATGCCTTCGAGCTCGACAGCCTGACGCGCCCGGGTGCCGGGGCTCATCCCGGCGCAACGGTGCTGCCGCCCTCTCTCGCGGTGGCCCAGGAATGCGGTGCGGATGGCCGGGCATTGATCGCGGCCTTAATCGCCGGAAACGAGGTGATGATCCGCATCGGACGCGCGACCGGACACACGAACGAGGCACCCGGCTTTCACGGGCCGGGCACGACCGGCCCGTTTGGCGCGGCGATCGCCGCCGGGCATCTGCTGCGGCTCGGTCCCGCGGCGATGACCAACGCGCTCGGCATCGCCGGGTCATTATGCAGCGGACTTCTCGAATTCGCCCGCGGCGATGGGGGCATGGTCAAGCGGTTGCACGTCGGGCGCTCCTCGGAGGCGGGTGTCCTCGCCGCGAGCCTGGCGGCCGACGGTTTCGAGAGGCCGCGCACTGTGCTCGAAGGCGAGTTCGGGTTCCTCAAGCTCTTCTGCACGAAATGGGACGAGGCCGAGCTGACCCGCGGCCTCGGCCAGGAGTTTCTCGTCTCGACCACGGTGCTGAAGCGCTATCCGTGCCGCGCCACCGCACACGCCGCGGTCAGAGCGGTGCGCGATCTGCAGGCCGAACACGGCTCCAGCGGCCCGGAGGTCGAGGCGATCACCGTCACCGGCACCCGGCGCATGGTCGAGCGTCACAACATCCTGGAGCCCGCCGATCTGATGCTGGCGCAATACAGCATTCCATTCTGCGTGGCACTCGCGAGGCGCGCGACCCCGAATCCTTCGACGAGACCGCACTCCGCGACCCGCAGATCCGCGCCCTCTGCGGTCGCGTCCGGCTGGTCCCGGAGCCGGGTGCCGCGCACGCCGGGATGGGGAGTACGGTGACGGTCACGCTCGCCGATGGCCACCGTTTCGAGGGCCACGCCGAGAATGGGATGCTCGAACCCGGCGAGCTCGACGATAAATTCATGCGCCTGACCCGCCAAGCGCTCGGCGAGCCCGGCGCAACGGCGCTTTTCGAGCGCCTGCAAAAGCTAGAAGATGAGAGGAGCCTGGACTGGCTTTCCTGAGCCCCTCTCCTGCACCGCGGGACAGGGGCTTGAACGGCGGCCGGGACGGATACCCGCACACCAGCCTCGCAGTGTCGGTTTGTGGCCTGACGGGCTGAAGGGAGGAGACCACAGATGACGGATTCAGTCGCACTCCAGCCCGCCCGCGCCGGCTTTTGGCCGCAGGGTTGGTGGAAGCTCGTCGAGCTCCGCATCGGCATCGTGCCGCTACCGGTCTATGTTTTGCTCGCTGCCCTCGTCACGTTCTTCATTCTGCGGGACGGGAAGGTGGCGAGCGACCTACCGACCATGATCGCCGTCTTGGCCCTAGGCGGGTTTGGCTGCGCCGAAATCGGCAGGCGACTGCCGGTGATCCGCAACCTTGGCGCGGCGGCGATTTTTGCGACCTTTGTGCCGTCCTACCTTGTCTTCGCGCACCTCCTCCCGGAGGGGATGGTGAAGCCGATCGGCGAATTCACCAAGACGTCCAACTTCCTCTATCTCTTCATCGCCGCAATCATCGTCGGCAGCATCTTCGGGATGGACCGGCAGGTGCTAATCAAGGGCTTCCTGAAGATCTTCGTCCCGCTCGCGGCCGGTTCGGTCGTCGCCGGCACTGTCGGCACGCTGATCGGCGTAGCCCTTGGGCTCGGCGCCTACCACACCTTCTTCTTCATCGTGATCCCGATCATGGCAGGCGGCGTCGGCGAGGGGGCGATCCCGCTGTCGATCGGCTATGCCGAGATTCTTCATCAGGAGCAGGGGGTGCTGTTCGCCCAGGTGCTGCCGCCGATCATGCTCGGCAGCCTGACCGCCATTCTGCTTGCGGGCTTCCTGAACTGGGTCGGCAAGAGGCTCCCGCACCTGACCGGCGAAGGCCGGCTGCAGCCCGGCGTTGGAGAGGAACTCGCGGCCGGCGAAGAGAAGGCTGCCGCCTCTACCGTGGACGCAAGCGCGATTGCGGCCGCCGGCGTCACCGCGATCGCGCTGTACCTCCTCGGCACGGCATGCTTCAAGCTTTTTGGACTTCCCGGCCCCGTCGCGATGTTGTTCTTCGCGGTCGCCGTCAAGCTGACGCGCGCGGTCCCGCCATCGCTACAGCTCGCCGGCCAAGTCGTCTACAGGTTCTTTTCGACCGCAGTCACCTATCCGCTTCTCTTTGCGATCGGCGTTGCACTGACGCCGTGGGAGACGCTCGTCGCTGCCCTGACCCCGGCGAATATCGCGGTGATCGTCTCGACTGTCGCGTCGGTGATCACAACCGGGTTTTTCGTCGGGCGGTTGCTGGGCATGTACCCGATCGACGCGGCGATCGTGACCGCATGCCATAGCGGTCAGGGCGGCACCGGGGATATCGCGATCCTGACTGCTGCGAACCGCTTGCAGCTGATGCCCTTTGCCCAGATCGCCACCCGCATCGGCGGTGCGATCACCGTCACATTGACGATAATCCTGCTCGCGCGACTAGGTTAGCGTCACTGGCCGCCGCCTAAAGTAGCGGCGCGAATCCGAACATGCCACGCCACCGTGCATGCCGCGGTCAGGGCGGTCCTGGAACCCCCGAACACTCTACGGTTAGAACGAAGAAGAGGTAGGGCGTGACCCTCCGGCACCAACTTGGCCACGCGGTAGTTCGCGGTCCCGACGACGTGCTCAGCGAAAGGCCGCACTGGCAAATTCCTGAAGCCGAGATACTCTATCGGGGATCAATCCCGTTCCTCTGGTTCAGAGATCCCCCGACGCTCTTGTTCGGTTCACTCTAATGACAGACCTGGTCTGGTTGTGGGTTGTGTATCGCGTAGACAGTGACGCGGTGTTCGGAGCTATAAGGCGGGCCGAGCGGCTTTACAGAACGGCTGAAGAGGCCCGGAGTGTGGTCGGACAGGTAGCCGATCGGATGGGTGCCGGTGAAATCCGTTGGGATCAGACGGACGAGGCCACTTGGGTAGCGAGAACCACGAGGTACGTTTGCGTCGTATGGAGCATTCGGCTACCTGAGTGAAATAAGTTCATGCGTTTCCGTGAACTTGTCGAAACTCCTACCGACGAAACCGAACGAAGAGGCCGGCGACAATGGGGTTTTGCGGCTCCCGCCTCGGAAGGAGCAGGCCCTACGACTGCTGCTCTACTTGATGGTCGGGAGTGCCGCGATCGCGACTGGTGGTCGTGTGTTTCTGATGGTCTGCCCCCCAGAAACAGGCAAGTCATGGGTGCGGTAGTGCAGCATCTCATCGGCCGCAGGCTCGAACACGAATGATACGGAATTATTTAGCAAACACACCTAACCGTGCGATGGGCGGAACTTTGCGCGGGTGAGTGCGGCGCTGCGATCCATGTGATCGGCCCGCCGCTCATATTGTTGGGCGAGATCGAGCAATTCTCGCTGCGGATACGGCAGGCGGCATTTGCGCGCGATCTCGCGGAGCCGTGTCGCGAGGTCACGGTAATGCGTGCCCGTGCCCTCTTGCCGCCAGACCTGATCGCCCGTCATACGCACGGTATGCCAGAGAAGAGTTTACTCGACCGTTAAACAACGGCTCGAATGTTTATTACTGATAGTATTCGGGCGGGAATAGTGGCGAAGACCCCTCTCTCGATAGCGCACCCGACCGTCCCCAACCCTGCCGAACAGGGTAATGGCCGAGTGGCCGAATTTGTTGATGATGTAGCCTCTTAAAGTTGGCGGAATCGCTGGCTTATAGCCCTGCTGGCGTGATGCCACCGACGTAGGGCGACTATCGCCCATATGGCTTCAACCAAGCCGAACGGCCACGCGCCTTGGAGGAAACCGTGGGCGGAGCCGAGACCGCACGAACCGGCGAATGCCAGGATGAACCATGCGCAGTGAGGCCGTCCATCGTCAACTGCTCTGGGCGTGCTCGTGCCGATGATGCGTATCCGGGTAGTGAGGGTGCTTGTGGATCATCGGCACGTGCCGATGCCAATGGCTGTGGGGTTCGCCTACCGGATCGTTCGGAGCGTGCGAATGCCGGTGATGGGCATCATGAGTGTGCCGGTGCTCATGGTCGATGGCCTCGTGCCGATGTTCGTGTTCGTGCGCTTCCGACAGGTGCAGATAAAGGCCGATTGCCATCAGGAAGCCGGCGCCGATCAGGCGGGCGGTGATTGGCTCGTCGAACATTGCCACGGCCAAAATCGCCCCGATAAAGGGGGCAGTCGAAAAATATGCGCCCGTCCTCGCCGCCCCCAGATGACGTAGCCCCAGGACAAATAAGACCAAGCTGACCCCGTATCCAAGGAAGCCGACCAGCATGGCCCCGCCGAGCGCGGAGATCGTCGGCAGGTGGGCACCCGCGATCAGTGCGAGTGCGAGGTTCACAGCGCCCGCTACGAGCCCCTTGATCAGCGCGATCTGAACCGGATCGGCAGCACTCAATTTGCCGGTCAGGTTGTTGTCGAGGCCCCAGGCGACACAGGCTCCCGCTATCGCGATTGCACCCAGCCCGAACCCTCCCGGCCCAAATTGCCATGATAGCAGGACAGCCCCGGCTAGGATCGCCGCCGCGCCGACCAGGAGCCGCCGATCGACATTTTCTCGGAACACAACCCAGGCTATCACCATCGTCGCGAGGCTTTCCAAATTGAGCAGCAGTGCGGTTGACGAAGCCGGCATCGTCGTCAAACCGATCATCAGCAGGACCGGTCCTATCGCTCCGCCGCTCAGCACGACGAGCGCAAGCCAGGGCATATCCGCCCGCCGCAGCGGCGCTTCCGCCGAGGCGAGGCCGACGGCACGGCGTCCCAGATGAATGATGCTGAGGCCGATGCCTGAACCGAGATAGAGAAGACCCGCCAGCAGCCACGGGGCTACGCCGTCGCCCAGCAGCAGCTTGGCGAATGGCGTGCTCGCCCCGAAAAGGGCGGCGGATACGATGGCCAACGGCGCGCCCGGCCAAGCCAAGAGATCGCGACGCATCGAACGCCTCCCGAGGGCGCAAACTATAGCGGGGTGTCGCTCACGCCGTAATCGGCTCGATCAGGTTGGCGTCGTTGTGCTTGACGTTGCCGACGCGCCGGCTGACCGGTCATTGGGTCATGCCTGAAAACACCCGCGGTTGACGCGCGCCGGCAGACGGCCGAGATTGGTCGAAGTGCGGGCCCCCGGCTGACGTCGCTTGCGTCTTCCGCAGAGCACCTCGATGCCCGTCCTGATTGGCGCGCGATCGGAAGCGACATGGACCAGATCAAGCCGATCTTCACGGCGACGGCCACCGCGATCGGTGGCCGAAGCGGACACACCGAGACCAGCGACGGCTTGGTCAAGGCCGATGTCTCGGTGCCGAACGCGATGGGCGGTCCGGGCAAGCCCGGTACAGCAACGCCCGAGCATCTCTTCGCAGCCGGCTACGCCGCTTGCTTTGGCGGCGCACTCGACTTCGTCGCCAAGCAGCAGAAAAAGGACGCGACCAAGGCGAAGGTGACCTGCGCGGTGTCGATTGGGCCGCGCGAGGGCGGCGGCTTCGGCCTCGCCGTGAAGTTAATGATCGAGGACAGGAGCCTCGCGCAGGCGGAGCTTGCGGCGCTCGCGAGGGACGCGCACGAGAAGATCTATCCTTACTCACACGCGACGCGCGGCAACGTCGATGTCCGGCTCGAGGTCGTGGGCGCTTAAGACATTGCCCCCCTAGCAGGTCTGCCCGCGCCGAGCACAAGAGTTCGCCCGGGCCGTAGCTGCCGCCGATGGGAACGCCGATAACGCTTCCGTAACGCCGTCGCAGCCACCCTTCCCCCGGATCTGTCGGCTCGCGGGCCGGACGATGGGCTGCACAAAATGGGACGAGGCCGAGCTGACCCGCGGCCTCGGCGAGGAGTTTCTTGTCTCGACCACGGTGGTGAAGCGCTATCCGTGCCACGCCACCGCGCACGCCGCGGTTCGAGCGGTGCGCGATCTGCAGGCCGAGCACGGCTTCAGCGGCCCGGAGGTCGAGGCGATCACCGTCACCGGCACCCGGCGCATGGTCGAGCGCCACAACATCCTGGAGCCCGCCGACCTAATGCTGGCGCAGTACAGCATTCCGTTCTGCGTCGCGCTGGCGCTCCACCGCGAGGCGCGGGACCCCGAATCCTTCGACGAGACCGCACTCGGCGACCCACAGATCCGCGCGCTCTGCCGCCGCGTCCGGCTGGTGCCGGCGCCGGGCGCCGAGCATGCCGGCATGGGGAGCAGAGTCGCGATCGCGCTCGCCGACGGCCGCCACTTCGAGGGCCGCGCCGAGAATGGGATGCTCGAACCGGGAGAGCTGGACGACAAATTCCTGCGCCTGACCCGCAAAACCCTTGGCGAGCCCGGTGCTGGCGCTCTACGAGCGGCTGCAGCGGCTCGATGACGAGGAGAACCTGGACTGGCTGGGAGCGCCTCCGCGCTAGTGGTACGCCTCTAACGCTTGGTACCCGCGTACCTTCTACCCGCGAAAGCGGGCATCCAGCGCGGCCGATACCGGGCGTGTGGCCCCGCCTTTGCCAGATGCAGGCGAGTGAATTCGTGCTTGCGAGCAAGCGCTTGTTTTGAGCTCTTCCGGGCAGGGCAGGAGGTGCCGTCGTTGAAACGACGGTACCTGCTTACTGTGAGACGGGTCGCCCCGTACTCAGGCTGACTTGTGGACTAGCCGGTGGGCCAACCTTCAGTCACGGCCCGGGTGAGAATTACAGCTACACTAACGCTTCGATCGGCACTAATGACGTTGCGCGTCTAGACAAGATCTGTATTGAGCGTCGGTGAGCAATCTCCGCACGCAGCCTGTTGCCTTTGCTTCCTCGCAATCCTGCGGGCTTAGTTCATTGTGGACTATGCCTGCGATGATGCAGCTTCTTCCGCTGACATTCGCAGACTTGTTTGCTTGCAGACATGATGTGTACTGATCGGGTGTGAGCAAGTGCCGGACGCAGCCTGTTCGTTGCGCTTCCAAGCAATCGCCATCGGGAATGTCGTTGTGGATCTGGCCTCCGAGGAGACAGCGTGCTTGTGCTGGCGCGGCGACAGTGATCGCTAGGCCAGAGACGCCAAGCAATCCGAGTCCAGAGGGTCCGATCGAACCGACACCAAAGCTTAGGACCGTGAACGCCACGGCTGCGGCTCGAAATAAGCCCTTAGCCAGTCCCAGCGAAGCCGACTTTGCGTGTGTCCGAACACCTCTGATCATCTTGCCACCTCCCCTGATGAACCCATTTAAGGCCCGAATTCCAGGCCCTCTCGGGTATAATTTTGCTTATTATTAAGGCATCTTTAGGCATCGTTGCAATGATATTCGTCTAAAATCAACAAGAAGGTTGTTGAGCTCAAGCCCGGTCATTTTGTCGGCATGGGCAACCGCGAATTAGCGCTGATGGGGACAGCCCGAAGCCATCGCGAATTTGATACGTCGCACGCTGGTGCGCACCGGCACGCCGATCTGAGGAGCTTGCAGGTGGCTTTGGCGAATTCGGTGTGTTCCAGGGCGATGCTGCGCAGCGCGCAGAGTAGCCGTAGGCCATCGGCCAATGCCGCTGCATCCGGGTCGCCATAGGGAGCCAGGTTCCGCGGCCGGGCGAGAGCCAATTCGACGGTGCTCCGGTCGCGCACTCCGTCCAGGCCGCCATACTCGGCAAGCTGCCGGCCGTGAACGGCATAGGCTACATCGGCCACGATCCGGTGCCAGGCCGTCACTCGGCAAGCGCGCGCAGCATATCGCGGTCGTCGTGCATGATCTGCTCGGCACGAGCCATCTGGCGGTGAAAATCCGGATTGTAGGGAGTCAGACGATAGCCTCCGTCCGGGGCTTCCGTTAGATAGATCGTATCGCCCTTCTGAATTTTGAGCCGGGCCATAGCTTCCTTGGTCAGGATGACCCCGGCGGACGCACCGACGGTCGTGACTTTGAACGCGAGCATCAAGCCCTCACGATTATATAATGATAATTATCATTATATAATCGTGAGGCGCCGCGCCAACCAGCGCCGCAGCCGATCGCCGCCTTCGGCAACGGATGGGTGAGAAGCCCAGCTAGCGACTCAGCCGTATCGACGAACTGCGCTCAGCCGTAGCGCTGGATTGTCCCCCGTACGCCGGACAAGGCCTTCTGCAGATCGTCCGCATTCGTGACCGGTGTCATTTCGATTTAAGCGTGCAGTCCACCATCCAGAAGATGTCGCTGACTGTGCCATCTACAAACGTCCCTATCGGCGAGGTCGGGTGGCGGGTAGGCGGGGAGCGTCAGCCCAGCCAGCGGTCGACCCGCGCCGGTCGCACCCTACCCAACGCGGCTCCGGTTGTTTTACCGGGCGAGCATCAACTCGCCCGGCTCGTAGAAGAATCCCAGCCGAACTTGAAGAGCTGCATATAGCGCCGATCGCGACGGCGCGGCGTGCCACAGTTTATCTTCTCGCGGTGAGCGGATTTGACACTCGCGCTTTGCGAAGCATTCTACCGAACGGCGAGGCAGCGATGAGATCGAGAATCTTCTGTACGGCAGCGGGAATGTCGGCGCCGGCGATAATGAGCACGGCATTCCCTGCTTTAACAAACCAAGCGCCAGCGTCGCTCACAATGCCGATTATCCTCGAAGGCGAGGCATGAAGACGGTCGTCGATCCTCGCCGCGGCGACATCGAGGATGATGCGTCCAGCACCAAACGCCGCTCGCTGCTCTCGCTCGTTGGCAGTCTACTCGGGGAGA
>Ga0209656_10000677_pt1 | contig 22098 bp, 18 predicted proteins | sample BogFormECP12_OM2_FD_188239 | JGI IMG/M metagenome (GOLD analysis project Ga0209656, IMG submission 188239) | Bog forest soil microbial communities from Calvert Island, British Columbia, Canada - ECP12_OM2 (SPAdes) (version 2) | ecosystem: Environmental > Aquatic > Freshwater > Wetlands > Bog ... | reverse complement strand
GCCCAGGGACTGTAGTGGCCGACGACGATGCAGAACGAGGCGATGAGCTGGCGGCGCCACCCGCTTGTGGGGGCGAGCGGTGCGGTGGTCGCGCCACGGTTCCGGTGGGCCGCCGTGTGGCGACTCGCCGTCGTCGTCGGCATCCTGACGGCTTTCACCGGCGCATTCACGCTACCCACCGCCGCGCCGCGCGCCGCCGCGGGCGAGCCCGGTGCCACGCCTTTCGTCCAGGTCCGCATCGATCAGGTGACTCCGCAGACGGTCACCACGACCAGCGAGCCCGTCGTCACCGTGGCCGGAACCGTGACCAACGTCGGCGACCGTCCCGTCCGCGACGTGATGGTCCGCCTCGAGCACGCCGCGGCGGTGAGCACATCGGCGGGGCTGCGCACCAACCTCGATGGCGGCACCGACCAATACGAGCCGGTTGCCAACTTCCTGACGGTCTCTCCCGAGCTACAGCGCGGCCACAAAGTCGGCTTCTCGCTGTCCGCCCCGGTTCGCTCGCTGACCAAACGGTCGCTGGGGATCGGCAAGCCCGGCGTGTATCCGCTGCTGGTCAACGTCAATGGGACACCCGACTACGGCGAACCCGCACGACTCGACGACGCCCGGTTCCTGCTGCCGGTGGTCGGCGTCCCACCGGATCCGCTCGACACCTCCGGCCAAGCGTTAGGCGCCATGGGCGCTGTGATCGCGCCCGATACCTCTAAACCCGTGCCGATCACCATGCTGTGGCCGCTGGCCGACCGGCCCCGGCTCGCACCCGGAGTACCGGGCGGCACGATCCCGGTGCGGTTGATGGACGACGAGCTGGCGACGTCGCTGGCCACCGGCGGCCGACTGGACGTCTTGCTCGCCGCCGCCGAGTTCGCGACCAGCCACGACGTCGACCCAGACGGCGCAGTTGGCCGGTCGATGTGCCTGGCCGTCGACCCCGACCTGCTGGTCACCGTCAATGCGATGACCCGTGGATACGTCGTCTCCGACTCCCCCGACGGCTCCGCCCAGCAGCCGGGCACGCCAACACACCCGGGGACCGGGCAGGCCGCGGCGGCGGGTTGGTTGGACCGGTTACGCGCGCTGGCTCACCGGATGTGCGTGGCCCCGCTGCCATACGCCCAGGCCGACCTCGACGCCGTGCAACGTGTCGGCGACCCCGGGCTCAGCGCGATCGCTACCAGCTCCGCCGGCGATATCATCGACCAGATCGTGGGTGTCACCGCGGTCCGCGGCGCCACCCTGATCCCCGATGGCTCGTTGACCCGCCGGACCGTGGACCTGTTGAGCGCCAACGGCAATAACGTCGTGATCGCTGCGGCCGGCTCTTCCGCCGAAGACTCCGCCGCCGCCGCGCCGACGGCGCCGAGCACCGCGCCGCTGCGGTTGTCGCCGCAGGTGGTGGTCGCGCCGTTCGACCCGGCCGTCGGCGCTGCCCTCGCGGCGACCGGCTCTGATCCGGTCGCACCGACCTATCTGAGCGCCGCGCTCGCGGTTCGGCTACAGCATGATTCCGACACCGCTCGTCGTCAGGACGCGCTCGGCTCGATGCTGTGGCGCAGCCTGCAACCGAGTGTCGCGCCGCGGGCCGAGATCTTGCTGCCGCCGACCAACTGGGAACTGCGCTCCGACGACGCGGGCGCGATCCTCACCACGCTGGCGACCGCGATCCGCTCGGGCCTGGCGACCCCACGGCCCCTGCCGGCGCTCATCGCCGACGCCTCAGCCACCCCACCCGTCACCGGAACACCGCAAGTCCCCGGCGCCGACGCGGGCCAACGTGGCCGGTTCGACAATAACGTCGTCGCCACGATCGCGAACGAGGTCGGCCGGCTTTGGGGGCTGACCGCGGCGTTGACGACCGACGCCCGTACCGGGCTGACCGGTGTCAGCTACACCGCGCCGCTGCGCGAGGACATGCTGCGTGCCGTCAGCCAGGCCGACCGGCCCGACACCCGCAACGGGCTGGCGCAACGGCGGCTGGAGATCGTCGGCACTGCGATCGACGACTTGTTCGGGGCGGTCGTCATCGTCAAGCCGACTGGGTCGTACACGCTGGCCACCGAGCACAGCCCGCTGCCCGTCGCCTTGCACAACGGGCTGGCCGTGCCGATCCGGGTGAGGCTGTACGTCGACGCCCCGCCCGGCATGCAGGTGACCGATCTCGGTGAAATCGAGCTGCCGCCGGGATACCTGCCGCTGCGGGTGCCGATCGAAGTGAACTTCACCCAACGGGTCGCCCTCGACGTGACGTTGCGCACGCCGGCCGGTGTGCCGCTGGGCGAGCCGGTGCGGCTGTCGGTGCACTCCAACGCCTACGGCAAGGTGTTGTTCGCGATCACGCTCAGCGCGGCGGCGGTGCTGGTGGCGCTCGCGGGACGACGGCTGTGGCACCGATTCCGTGGCCAGCCCGATCGCGCCGACCTCGACCGGCCGGAACGCTCCGAGACACCGTTCACTGGTGCGGACCACCAGGCTGACGAAGAGCACAGCGTATGAGTTCCGCCGGCCGGCCCGTGCCGCCACCGGCGCAGCCACACCCACGCTCACCGGGCTCGCGCCCGCGCCGACCGCACCGGCCAGGCCCGCCGACTGGGCCGCTGCCGCCGACCGGGCTGGTGTCGTCGCAGGGAACGACACAGCCGCCAACCCGTCCCGAGCTCTCCGACGCCGCGCTGGTGTCGCGGTCGTGGGGAATGGCGTTCGCCACGCTGATCAGCCGTCTCACCGGGTTTGCCCGCATCGTGATCCTGGCAGCGATCCTGGGCGCGGCGCTGTCCAGCGCATTCTCGGTGGCCAACCAGCTGCCGAACCTGGTCGCCGCGCTGGTGCTGGAGGCGACGTTCACCGCGATCTTCGTGCCGGTGCTGGCACGCGCCGAACAGGACGACCCCGACCGCGGCGCGGCGTTCGTGCGGCGCCTGGTGACGCTGGCCACCACCTTGCTGCTGGTGACCACGCTGCTGTCAGTGGCCGCCGCCCCGCTGCTGGTGCAGCTGATGCTGGGTCGCAACCCGCAGGTCAACGAGCCGCTGACGGCAGCGTTCGCCTACCTGCTGTTGCCGCAGGTGATCTTCTACGGCCTCTCCTCGGTGTTCATGGCCATCCTGAACACCCGCAACGTGTTCGGACCGCCGGCGTGGGCACCCGTGATCAACAACGTCGTCGCGATCGCCACCCTGGGCGCCTACCTGGCAACACCGGGGCAACTGTCGGTCGACCCGGTGCAGATGGGCAACGCCAAGCTGCTGGTGCTGGGCATCGGGACCACGTTGGGGGTGGTCGCGCAGACCGTCGTGCTGCTGGCCGCGATCCGGCGCCAGCGGATCAGCCTGCGCCCGCTGTGGGGGATCGACGACCGGCTCAAACGCTTCGGCGCGATGGCCGCCGCGATGGTGTTCTACGTGCTGATCAGCCAGATCGGCCTGATCGTCACCAACCAGATCGCCAGCACGGCAGCCGCTTCGGGCCCGGCGATCTACAACTACACCTGGCTGGTGCTGATGCTCCCGTTCGGCATGATCGGCGTGACGGTGCTGACCGTCGTGATGCCGCGATTGAGCCGCAATGCCGCCGCCGACGACACCCCGGCGGTGCTGGCCGACCTCTCGCTGGCCAGCCGATTGACCATGATCACGCTGATCCCGACGGTCGCGTTCATGACCGTCGGCGGGCCGGCGATCGGCAGCGCGCTGTTCGCCTACGGCCATTTCGGTGACGTCGACGCCGGCTACCTGGGCATGGCGATCGCGTTGTCGGCGTTCACGTTGATCCCGTACTCGATCGTGCTGCTGGAGCTGCGCGTCTTCTATGCCCGCGAGCAGCCGTGGATACCGATCGTGATCATCGTCGTGATCACGATCGTCAAGATCGCCGCCTCGCTGCTGGCGCCGCACATCACCGACAACCCCGATCTGGTCGCCGGATACCTCGGTTTGGCCAACGGCCTGGGATTTTTGGCCGGCGCGATCGTCGGCTACTACCTGCTGCGCAACGCGCTGCGGCCGGTCGGAGGGCACCTGCTCGGCGTCGCGGAGACGCGGACCGTTCTGGTCACGATCACCGCGTCCTTGCTGGCCGGGCTGGCCGCATACGTGGTGGACGTACTGATCGGGATGCAACGGCTCACCGCCTACGGCGGCGGCGCCGGCTCGCTGTTGCGGTTGTTTGTGCTCGCGGTAATCATGGTGCCGATCGTGGCCGCCGTGATGCTGCGGGCGCGGGTGCCCGAGGCGCAGGCGGCGCTGGCGGCACTTCGCCGTTGGGTCGGCGCCCGACCCGCCGAGGCTTCCAGCCGCAAGCAGGTGGTGCCCTCCCCGGCTGACCAGTTGCCCCGGCGCGCGCCGGCTCCGCCCCGTCCCGGCGCCCCGATGAACGTCGCTGCGCACGGTCCCGACGCGCCCGATCAGCTGTTCCGCCCCGGCGACTTCCCGTACCCTGAGCAAAGGAATTCGAGTATGCCGGGGGGATATCCGGTTCGCCGGCCCGTCTGGCGGGGGCTTCCGGAGGAAGTTGCTGGGGAGGAGATGCGGAAAGGACCGGGGATGACCGATCGCCCATCGGACAACACCTCAGCCAAAGCTGTCTCCGAAACCGAATCGCCCCGGCAGGGCGCATCGACATCGGCTGTCGATGATTTCCAGCCCGACGTGCCGCCCGACCTCCAGGTCGGCACCGTGGGCGCATCGGAGCCGCCGACGCGCTCCAACGGCGACCCCTCCGCGGATCCCGAGCCCGAAACGACGCGCCTCGACGCCGGCCCTGATCCCATCGATCCAGCACCGGAACCGTCGTCCCCTCGCGAGGAGCTGCACCTGGTTCCCGGCGCCAGCATCGCCCGCGGTCGCTACCGGCTATTGGTGTTCCACGGCGGTGCGCCGCACCTGCAGTTTTGGCAGGCGCTCGACACCGCGTTGGACCGCCAGGTTTCGCTGACGTTCGTGGACCCGGACGGGATGCTGTCCGACGACCAAGTTCGCGAGATCCTGTCTCGCACGATGCGGCTGAGCCGCGTCGACAAACTCGGGATCGCCCGGGTTCTCGACGTCGTGCACACCGGCACGGGCGGCTTGGTCGTCGCCGAATGGATCCGGGGTGGTTCGTTGCAGGAGGTGGCCGACACCTCGCCGTCGGCCGTAGGCGCCGCCCGCGCGATGCAAACGGTCGCCGCCGCCGCCGAAGCCGCCCATCACGCCGGCGTCGCGCTGTCCATCGACCATCCCAGCCGGGTGCGGGTCAGCATCGAAGGCGACGTGGTGCTGGCCTTCCCCGCGACCACGCCCGAGGCCACCCCCGAGGACGACATCCGCGGCATCGGCGCCGCGCTGTATGCGCTGCTGGTCAACCGTTGGCCGCTGCCGGAGTCCGGGGTGCGCAGCGGGATGGCGCCGGCACCGCACGATCCGGCCGGTCAACCCCTCGAACCCAGCGCGATGGACCGGGACATCCCCTTCCAGATTTCCGCGGCCGCCACCCATTCGATACAGGGTGATGGCGGGATTCGCAGTGCCGCAACGCTTTTGAATCTGCTACAGCAGGCGACCGCGGTGGCCGACCGCACCGAGCTGTTGACCCCGCTGCAGGATCCGCCGCCGCCCGAACCGGTACCAGCGCGGCCGGGCCGGATTCGCACGCCCGCGCTGGAAGAGGCGCAGTCCCGTGTCCGTCGTCGCCGCGTCCTGACCATCTGGATCGGTGCCGGCGCCGCCATCCTGGTGGTGGCATTGCTGGTCATGGCGTCAGTGCTGAGCCGGATGTTCGGCGACGTCGGCGGGCTGGACAAGGACCGGTTGGGCCTCAATTCGCCCTCGTCCAGTTCGAGCGCCAACGGCGGCCCGGCGGCCGGCAGTCTGGTCAACCCGGTGAGCGCGACGGTCTTCTCCCCCGGCGGCGGGGCCGACAACCCGGGCGAGGCCGCGCTGGCGATCGACGGTAACCCGGCGACGGCGTGGCACACCGACATCTACCACGACGCCGTCCCGTTCCCGAGCTTCAAGAGCGGTGTCGGCTTGCTGCTGCAGCTGCCGCAACCCACCGTGGTGGGCGCCGTGAACCTCGACCTCACCAGCACCGGAACGAAAGTCCAGATCCGCTCGTCGGCGACGGCGACACCGGCCAAACTGGACGACACCACCGCGCTGACTCAGCCGGTGACGATGCAGCCGGGCCACAACAGCATCCCGGTCAAGGCGTCGGCGCCCACATCGTATCTGCTGGTGTGGATTTCGACGTTGGGGACTACCAACGGCGAGAGCCGCACCGACATCGGTGAGGTCACGGTCCAAGCCGCCTCCTGACATCGGCCCGGCCTGGTGAAGTGCCGGCTATCCACCGATTAGTTACTGTCCGGCCGTGGGATTGCGGCGCCTGGTTCGACAGGAATCACGAGAACGACTTAGCGACGCCGAATTGCTGGCTGCCCATGTCGCAGGCGACCGGTACGCCTTCGAGGAGCTGTTCCACCGTCACCACCGCCAGCTGCACCGGGTCGCCCGGTTGACCAGCCGCAGCGTCGAGGATGCCGAGGACGCCCTGCAGGACGCGATGGCCTCGGCGCACCGCGGCGCCGGCTCCTTTCGACACGACGCCGCCGTCAGCAGCTGGCTGCATCGCATTGTCGTCAATGCATGCCTGGACCGGTTGCGCCGCAACAAAACTCATCCCACCACCGCACTCGACGACGTCCACCCGGTGGCCGATCAGACCGCGCAGGTCGAGATCGCGATCGCCGTGCATCGGGCGCTGATGCGGCTTCCCGTCGAGCAGCGCGCCGCCGTGGTGGCGGTCGACATGCATGGCTATTCGGTCGCCGACACCGCCGCGATGCTCGGGGTGGCCGAAGGCACCGTGAAGAGTCGCTGCGCTCGCGCGCGGGCCCGGCTTGCCGCGATCCTCGGCTACCTGCAAAACGACGCCGCACCCAACCGTCCGGCCGGATAACCAGGCGAGCCGCGCGTGGCGTTCGGGTTACCGATGACGGACACTGAGGCGGATGGACGCAAGTGGGCCGGGTGAGCGCGACGAAGCGGGCGCCGATCCGCCGCTGACGGTGGACTCCCTCGCCGACCTGCAGGCAGGCCTTCTCGACGACGACACCGCCGCCAGGCTGCGCAAGAAGGTCCGCGCCGATGCGGAGGCCCGGCAGACGATGGACGCGCTGAACCGGGTCCGCCGCCACATCGCGGCCCTTGGCGCCGACGCGACGTCGGCCCCAGACGTTGCCCCCGCCGTCGTCGACCGCATCGCCTCGGCGCTGCACGCCGAGCGGCCGGTGCGTGCCAAGCACGCCATCCGGCCCGGCCGTCTCCCCCGCCCGGCGCGGATAACCGTGGGTCTGGCGGGGTTAGTCGGCTTGGCCGCAGCCGCCGTCGCGGCCTGGCTGGGAACTGCGGCGCTGATCACAGCGCCGCCACCCACCCCGAGCAGGCCGACCACCGCAGAGCACATCACCGTGTCGCGTCCGCCGGCGACGATTCCGTTGTCGGACCAACAGATCCTCGCCCTGCTCGACAACCAACCGGACTTCGGCCCGTTGGCCGACCCGCAGCGCCGAACGTCATGCCTGGCCGGCTTGGGCTATCCGTCGAACGCCCGGGTTTTGGGTGCCCGACCGGTGCAGATCGCCGGCCGGCCGGCCGTCCTGCTGCTGCTGCCCGCCGACACGCCCGGCACGGTGACAGCGCTGGCAGTGGCGCCGAACTGTAGTGCAGTAGACACCGCCCTGTTGGCTGACAGGATCGTGAACCGTCCGTAGTGTTCGCGGGAACAGCACCGCCTACCCTGACGTTCGACTGATTTAAGCGGCTCTTTGAACGGGTTAAGTATCCGAAAGGCTGGTATGAGCTCCTCAACCACCACTGTTCACAACGTGATCATCATCGGCTCCGGACCTGCCGGCTACACGGCGGCGCTGTACGCGGCGCGCGCCCAACTGGCGCCGGTGGTGTTCGAGGGCACCTCCTTCGGCGGGGCGTTGATGACCACGACCGACGTGGAGAACTATCCCGGTTTTCGCGACGGGATCATGGGCCCCGAATTGATGGACCAGATGCGCGGGCAGGCACTGCGGTTCGGCGCGGACCTGCGCATGGAAGACATCGAGTCGGTGTCGCTGGACGGCCCGGTCAAGTCGGTCACCACCGCCGACGGGGAGACCCTGCACGCGCGGACCGTCATCCTGGCGATGGGCGCCGCGGCGCGCTACCTGGGCGTGCCGGGCGAGCAGGAGCTGCTGGGCCGCGGGGTGAGTGCCTGCGCCACCTGCGACGGCTTCTTCTTCCGTGATCAGGACATCGCCGTGATCGGCGGCGGGGACTCGGCAATGGAGGAGGCCACCTTCCTGACCAGGTTCGCCCGCAGTGTGACGGTTGTGCATCGCCGCGACGAGTTCCGCGCATCGAAGATCATGCTCGAGCGGGCGCGCAGCAACGACAAGATCAAGTTCATCACCAACAGCATCGTGGTCGGCGTCGACGGCGACAGCACGGTGACCGGCCTGCGCCTGAAGGACACCGTCACCGGCAAGGAGTCCACGCTCGCCGTGACCGGGGTATTCGTCGCAATCGGCCACGACCCGCGGTCTGGACTGGTGCGCGGCGCCGTAGACCTGGACGCCGAAGGCTATGTGCTGGTGAAGGGCAACACCACTTACACCTCGCTCGACGGGGTGTTTGCGGCTGGCGACTTGGTCGATCACACCTACCGGCAGGCGGTCACCGCGGCCGGAACGGGCTGCAGCGCGGCGCTTGATGCCGAACGCTGGTTGACCGACCATGCGGAGTCCGAGCCGGCCGCACCAAAATCCGCGAAAAAGCCAGCAGCAGCGACACTTTGATTGGAGCACTCCGATGACAAACGCACCTGTAGAAGTCTCTGACGCATCGTTCGAAAGCGACGTGCTGGCCAGCAATACGCCTGTGCTGGTTGACTTTTGGGCCACCTGGTGCGGACCGTGCAAGATGGTGGCGCCGGTGCTGGCGGAGATCGCCGCCGAAAAGGCAGGGCAGCTGACCGTCGCCAAACTCGATGTCGACGCAAACCCGGAGACCGCCCGCAACTTTCAGGTGGTTTCGATCCCCACGTTGATCCTGTTCAAGGACGGCCAGCCGGTCAAGCGCATCGTTGGCGCCAAGGGCAAGGCCGCACTGTTGCGCGAGCTTTCCGACGACGTTCCCAACGTCGGATAGTTCGCTACAGATCGCCGCGATTTGCCTGGCGTTTTCCCGAAATCGACGAGCGTCTGCGACAATACCGCCAAGCCTGTCAAACAGCGGCAGGGCTATTACACCGGTTCACCGGAGGCCTTGGAATGTCGAGTCCGCAACGCGGCGCCGGCGAGGCGCTGCGCTGTGGTGACCGCAGCGCAGCGGTCGCCGAGATTCGGGCTGCGCTGTCCGCGCTGGGGCACCTGGACGCCGATGAGGACCTCACCACCGGAAAGCATGTCGCGTTCGACGTCTTCGACGAAGAGCTCGACCACGCAGTCCGGGCGTTTCAGCAGCACCGGGGGCTGCTGGTGGACGGCATCGTCGGCGAAGCGACGTACCGCGCACTGAAAGAGGCATCCTACCGGCTCGGCGCCCGCACGCTGAACCATCAGTTCGGTGCGCCGATGTACGGTGACGACGTCGCAACGCTGCAAAACAGATTGCAGGATCTCGGCTTCTACACCGGGCTGGTCGACGGATACTTCGGCTTGCAGACGCACAACGGGTTGATGTCCTACCAGCGCGAGTATGGGCTCTACGCCGACGGCATCTGCGGCCCGGAAACATTGCGCTCCTTGTACTTTCTCAGTTCGCGGGTAACCGGTGGCTCGTTGCACGCCATCCGTGAAGAGGAACTGGTCCGTCGATCCGGTCCGAAGCTGTCCGGCAAGCGAATCATCATCGACCCCGGCCGCGGCGGCGCCGACCACGGGCTGATCACCCACGGTGCGGCCGGCCCGATCAGCGAAGCAGACGTGTTGTGGGACTTGGCAAGTCGTCTCGAAGGCCGGATGACCGCCATCGGCATGGAGACCTTCCTGTCGCGGCCGACCAACCGCAGCCCATCGGACGCCGAGCGCGCCGCGACGGCCAACGCCGTCGGTGCCGATCTGATGATCAGCCTGCGCTGCGCGACCCAGGCCAGCCCGTCGGCCAACGGCGTGGCGTCCTTCCACTTCGGCAATTCGCATGGTTCGGTCTCCACCATCGGCCGCAATCTTGCTGACTTCATTCAACGAGAAGTGGTCGCGCGCACCGGTTTACGCGACTGCCGTGTCCACGGTCGGACGTGGGACCTGTTGCGGCTGACCCGGATGCCGACGGTTCAGGTCGACGTCGGCTATATCACCAACCCGCGTGATCGCACGCTGCTGATCACCACGCAAACCCGCGACTCGATCGCCGAGGGAATCCTGGCGGCGGTCAAGCGACTTTATCTGCTCGGCAAGAACGACCGACCCACCGGCACATTCACTTTCGCCGAGCTCCTTGCCCACGAGCTATCGGTGGAGCAGGCCAGCCGGCTCAGCGGTTCGTAGCCGACGATCCCGCCGCAGATCCCGCTCCGACGGGCTGCTGCAGCGACGAGGTTTCCATCAGCCGCTCCAACGCAGCTTCGACCTCCGCCTTCCAACCGAGACCCTTGTCCAGCTCGAGGCGTAGGCGCGGGAAGTACCGATGCGGGGCCACCACGACGAATCCCACGTTGCGTAGGAAGTCGGCGTCGATCACGCAGTGCTCGACCGAACAGTCCCCCAACGCCTCCAGCGCCGGCCGGACATCGGGGCCGACGTTCTGCGGGTCGAGCAACTCGCCGACGTTCTCGGTGCGACCGAACGCCTCCAGCGCCCGAACACCCCGGCGGACCAATTCATCGACCACCCGCGCCACGAGGCTGTACGGCAGATCATCGGCGGCCGGTCCGGGCTCCACCCGCATCGAGGTCAGCAGTACAGCGTCGGCCGACACCGGCGCGGTGGGAAACCGGTGCGCCCGGGGCACCGCCCGGGGCGGGGCGTAGAACGCGTAACCCAGGCAAGCCGGCTCGCTCTGACCGACGTCGGCGGGGGCCGCCGTCGCCATCTGACCGCACGACCCCCACTCCAGCATGACCATCGACAGCCATGCTTCCTTCTCGAATTCCGGGTCAGCCAAGTGGTCTTCGTCGCCTAGCGTCGCGGGGTCCACTTCCCAAAAGGTGCAGCGGCGCGCGTGCTTGGGAAGCTGTTCGAAGGCTTCGAGTCGCAGCGGTGTGATTCGAGCAGACACTAGACTCCCGGGCCTTTGTGGAGCGCGAGAGACACCGGAGCCGATGGCCCGGCTTTCCCGCGACCGGGTGGTGCCGCCACCCCGCAAGTGAGCGTACCCCCCGTGCGCGGCCGACCGCGATACCCGAGCGACCCGGGTTCAGCGACCCGAAACGCCGTTGCCGCGGCTAATCGGGGGCCATGAGCTGGCCGCCGTGTGGCTAACGGCGCGTCGAGAACGAAAGAAATTGGTACACAGCCTGATTCAGTTGATCGCGGCATGTCGGAGCAGTCTTCTTGACCGGATTGTCACAGTGACGTAATCGGTTCGTGTCTCTGGTCAGGCTTCCGTCGCGTTCATCAGGCCGACGATACGTTGCAAATCGTCCACCGACCCGAACTCGATCACGATCTTGCCTTTGCGTTTGCCAACGCTGACGGTGACGCGGGTATCGAAGGCGCTGGATAGTTGTTCAGCAACGTCCTGGAGGCCGGGCATGTGGATCGGCTTGCGCCGCGGGGGTGCGGGCTGGTTGGTGTCGCTGCGATTGGCGAGTGTGACGGCCTCCTCGGTTGCCCGCACCGACAACCCCTCGGCGACGATCCGTGCCGCCAGGGTTTCTTGTGCGTCCGGACCACCCTCCAGCGACAGCAGTGCCCGGGCGTGGCCGGCCGATAGCACTCCCGCCGCGACCCGACGCTGAACGGGAATCGGCAACCGCAGCAACCGGATCATGTTGGTGATCAGCGGGCGGGACCGGCCGATGCGAGCGGCGAGTTCATCGTGGGTGACGCCGAACTCGTCGAGCAGTTGCTGATAGGCCGCCGCCTCTTCCAAGGGGTTCAACTGCACCCGGTGGATGTTCTCCAGCAATGCATCGCGCAGCAGGTTGTCTTCGCCGGTCTCGCGGACGATCGCCGGGATCGCGGTCATGCCGGCCGCCTGGGCCGCGCGCCATCGACGCTCCCCCATCACGAGCTGATAGCGCTGGCCGCCGGGCGCCGACGGGTGGGCTCCCTCGACTGCGCGGACCACGATCGGCTGCATGAGGCCAAACTCGCGGATCGAATGCACGAGTTCTGCCAATGCCTCCTCGTCGAACGCCTGTCGCGGTTGGCGCGGGTTCGGCTCGATGAGGGCCGGATCGATCTCGCGGTAGACCGCGCCGATCCCGGATGAGTCTGTTGTAGCCGTGGCCGGCGGACCGCCCAGCACGACGTCGGCGGCCGCGGCGCCCATCCGCGGGCCTCCGGGATCGCCCGGCCCGGTGGGGATCAGCGAAGCCAGGCCCCGCCCGAGCCCCCCCTTCTTACGTAGCGGCTGGGTCATGCTTGTCCCCCTCCTCGGGTGCTGGATCGTTACGCTCGGTGAGCTCGCGGCTGGCGTCGAGGTAACTCATCGCGCCGCGCGATCCGGGATCGTATTCGATGATCGTCATGCTGTAACCGGGCGCCTCGGAGACCTTGACGCTGCGCGGGATCACGGTGCGCAAGACCTTGGTCCCGAAGTAGCGGCGGACCTCGTCGGCCACCTGATCGGCGAGCTTGGTCCGACCGTCGTACATGGTGAGGATCACCGTGCTGACATCCAGGCCAGGATTCAGATGCGCCTTCACCATCTCGATGTTGTTCATCAACTGTGACACCCCCTCCAGCGCGTAGTACTCGCACTGGATCGGAATCAGCACTTCTGGGGCAGCGACCAACGCGTTGATGGTCAGCAGGCCCAGCGACGGCGGGCAGTCGATGAAGACGTAGTCGAAGTCGGTCTCGTCGAGGTCGGCGAGCGCGGTGCGCAATCGATTCTCCCGCGCCACCATGCTCACCAATTCGATCTCGGCACCGGCCAGGTCGATGGTCGCCGGCACGCAGAACAACCGCTCGCTGTGCGGGCTGCGACGCAGTGCGGTCTGCAACGGCATCTCGCCGAGGAGCACCTCGTACGACGACGGCGTGCCGGAATGGCGCTCGGTGATGCCCAACGCGGTGCTCGCATTGCCCTGCGGATCCAGATCGATGACGAGCGTCTTGAGCCCCTGGATCGCGAGCGCGGCGGCCAGGTTCACCGCCGTGGTGGTCTTGCCGACGCCGCCCTTCTGGTTGGCGATCGTGAGGAGGCGGCGTTGGTGTGGGCGGCGAAGCGGCTGATAGGAGTTGGAGAGCACCTGCATTGCGCGTTCGGCGGCCGCTCCGATCGGCGTATCGAATTCCGATGTTTCACGTGAAACATGGGTGGCGGCAGAGGCCCCGAGCTCGGGACCCAACGGGTCGTGCGGCGCACTCATAGGCTCTCCCTGTTCGACCGTCGACGCCTCACAGTCCGGACCGGAACCGGCTTGTCGCGCCGCGCCACCACCACCCGCGTTGGCGGGGACAGATACTTCACGCCACATTCCACCACCCTGGCATCCGCGGCGCCCAACGAGGTCATCACACGCCGGTACTCGCGTAGTTCGTCGGGTGCTCGCTCCCCCTTGATCGCCAGCATCCGGCCGCCCGGCCGCAGCAGAGCCATGCTCCACCGCGTCAGTTTGTCCAGCGGTGCCACCGCCCGCGACACGACCGCGTCGCATCCACCGATGCCCTGCCGGACCGCCGTGTCCTCGGCCCGGCCACGCACCACGTCCACGTCCAATCCGAGGTCGGTGACAGCCATTCGCAGGAACTCGGTTCGGCGGAGCATCGATTCGATGAGCACGATGTCGAGGCCCGGCTTGGCGATCGCCAGTGCCAACCCTGGCAGCCCCGCGCCGCTGCCGATGTCGGCCACCCGCTCCCCAGGTTCCAACAACTCGGCGGCGACACCGCAATTCAATAGGTGGCGGTCCCACAGCCGGTCGATCTCGCGCGGGCCCAGCAGCCCCCATTCGACGCCGGTGCCCGCAAGCAGGTCGGCATAGCGTTGTGCGAGTTCGAGCCGCGAACCGAAGATTGCGCGCGCTACGTCAGGCGGCGGGGGCGCTGGCGGCGCCTCCGGCAGCTTTCCGGGAACGACATGTTTCACGTGAAACATTCCTCCCGTCCGCGCCTGGCGGAGCCCAACGAACTACAACTATGTAACTCTGATGCCGGTTCAGTCGACGAGAACGACGACCCGCCGCGACGGCTCCACGCCCTCGCTCTCGCTGCGGACCCCGTCGACTGCGGCTACGGCATCGTGAACGATCTTGCGCTCAAACGGCGTCATGGGCGCGAGTTCTTCGCGCTCGCCACTTTCCAGTACCCTCCTGGCAACCTTGTCGCCCAACGCCGCCAACTCGTCGCGGCGCCGACGGCGCCAGCTCGCGATGTCGAGCATCAGCCGGCTGCGCACCCCCGTCTTCTGATGCACCGCGAGCCGGGTCAGTTCCTGGAGCGCGTCGAGCACCTCGCCCTTACGGCCGACCAACTTATTCAGGTCGTCGCTGCCGTCGATGCTCACTACCGCGCGGCTACCTTCGACGTCCAGATCGATGTCGCCGTCGAAGTCCAAGAGGTCGAGCAGCTCTTCCAAATAGTCGCCGGCGATCTCTCCCTCGGCGACCAATCGCTCCTCCGTATCGCCCTCGTCGTCGGTGTCGCTGGCGCCCGTCGCCGTGTCCTCCGCAGCGTCCACGGCGTCATCGGCGTCCCTAGCGACCACTTCCGTCGGGGCCTCGGTCAGAGCTTCGTCGGTGTCGTGTGCGGTTGTGTCGGTGTTCGTCATGCTTGTCTGTATCCTTCCCGTCGTCCGGGCCGTCGCCCGGCTAAGTCTGTTGCCCGCTATTGCGCGCTGCGCTTACCCCTCGCGTACGCCGTGGGCCGTTCGGTTCGACCCTTCGGTCACCGTTTCCGCTTCTTCGGCCTTACTCCCGGGCGCGGGGTGCGGCTGGCCTGATTGCCTTCTCGCGCTACCGGATCCGCGGCGGCTGAATCGCCGTCGGAACCGGCGGAAGCTGCCGACGATCCGTTTCCGGCTGCCGGTGCGTTTTTCGCCGGCCGCTTGGGTTTGGCGCCCGGCGCCGGTGCGTTGGCCGCCCGGCGTTCCAACGCTTCGCGCTTCTTTTCCTCTTCCTCTTTTTCGATCTTCCCGAAGACGATGTGCTGCTGGCCGAAGGTCCAGATGTTGTTGGAGAACCAATAGAAGATGATCGCCAACGGCAAGAACGGCCCACCGACGACCACCCCGAGCGGGAAGACGTACAGCGCGAGCTTGTTCATCATCGCGGTCTGCGGATTGGCCGCGGCCTCCGGACTCTGCCGCGCAATCGACGCCCGGCTGTTGAAGTAGGTAGCGATGCCGGCCATGATCATCACCGGCGCGCCGACCGCGATGACGGCAGGCCGACTGAATTCGGCAAAGGCCGCCAGGCTGGCTCCCCGCTGTGTCATGGTGGCGCCCAGCGGTGCACCAAACAGGTTGGCGTCCAAGAAATGTCCGACGTCGGCGGCGCTGAAGACATAGTTGCCCAGCTCGCGGTTGCGCTCGGGTGAGAGCCCCAGCTGTCCGATACCGGTGGTCGTCCGGTTGAAGCATCGCAGCACGTGGTACAGCCCGAGGAACACCGGGATCTGCGCCAGCATCGGCAAGCAGCCGAGGATGGGATTGAATCCGTGTTCGCGCTGCAGCTTCTGCATCTCCAGCGCCATCCGCTGGCGATCCTTGCCGTACTTCTTCTGCAACGCCTTGATCTGTGGCTGCAACTCCTGCATCTGGCGGGTGGTGCGAATCTGACGGACGAACGGCTGATACAAAATCGCGCGCAGCGTGAACACCAAGAACATCACCGACAACGTCCACGCGAAGAAGTTGCTCGGGCCCAGCAGAAAAGCGAACGCCTTGTACCAGAGCCACATGATCGCCGAGACCGGGTAATAGAAATAGTCGAGGCTGAACGGATCAAACAACTTCAATCACTCTCCCCTGGCGTCGCTGGGGTGCCCCAGACTTCGACCCGGGCCGCTTGGCGCTCCGGTATCGGATCCCATCCTCCCCGATGCCACGGACCACACTTGGCCAGCCGGACGGCCGCCAGCCCACTCCCCCGCACCAATCCATACTCGGCCAGCGCGTCCACCGCGTACTGGCTACAGGTCGGGGTAAACCGACATGTCGGCAGTCGGAGCGGCGACACCATGTGGCGGTACAGCTGAATCAGGAAAATCAGTCCGCGGACCACCGCGCTCTCAGCGCCGCGCAGCTGCCGCCGCAACGTTGACGTTATGTCATTCACCGGCGCGGTCCTATCGTTTCGATCCGCCGTAGGCCGGCCCGCAATTCTTCCTCCAACCGGGCGGAACCGACGTCGCGACTGCTCGGCAGCGCGCGAATCACCACTTGTTCCGATCGTCCCAGTCCACCCACCAGACCGCGAGCCACGTGGCGCAACCGCCGGGCCAGTTGGTGGCGTTGCACCGCCGAGCCCACCGACCGCGAAATGATCAGTCCCACCTTCGGCGCCTCGGCATCAGCCTCGTTGCCGCGCCGCGCATAGATGACAAGGTCGGGCTGCACGGCCCGAACTCCGTGCTTCACCGTCGCCCCGAAATCGGCCGACCGCGTCATGCGGTTCCGCGCGGAAAGCACCGCTGTGACACCGGGATTGGAATCAGGCAGTCAACGAACGGCGGCCCTTGCGGCGCCGGCTTGACACGATCGCCCGCCCTGCCCGGGTGCGCATCCGCAGCCGGAAGCCGTGCACGCGGGCTCGGCGCCGGTTGTTCGGCTGGAAGGTCCGCTTGCCCTTTGCCACGACTCTCTCCTCGTTGCATCTGGCATCGTCTTCCGGCCGGACGCGTATGCCGGTGGAACACGATTGCCCTCACGCAGCCTCGGCGGGCTTTGTGTCTCGCTGGTAACCGGCGCGGGCCCCGCTGCATATTGCGCGGATCGCAGCCGTATCGCCGACTTTCGGGCGACTGTACGAGGGTACGCAGCAGCGTTCGCCGGGTCAAACCTGCCCTTCTCGGCTGTCCGCCCCATGCTGATATTCAACTGGCGTCACACCCGCCACCGGCACCCGGCGAGCAATTCTATGAAAGCGCGGGCTAATGTTGCAGAACGGTTGGCACTCCGCGGGAAAACTGTTAGCTTCGGGCAATGCCGTTTCAGACTGGAACGGCGCACGACAACGAAGCGAGGATGGCGGATCGGCTTCCTGGCCAGGTAACCCACGCTGGCTTTCTCGAGCGCCGATCTCGCGTGCCGTCGGCAGCCAACTGCAGCGCGATGGCGGCTGTCCTGTCCACACTTGTGGATAACCATGTGGACAGGTCGTGGTCGCAGCTAACGGTTGTACGTCGACGTCAAATCAGGGGGATCCGTCGTTGACCGAGGATTCCGGATCAGGTTTCGCGACCGTCTGGAACGCGGTCGTCTCCGAACTCAACGGTGAGCTCTCCACCGACGCCTCACCGAGCAACGGCGAACCCTACGTTCCACCACTGACGCCCCAGCAACGCGCTTGGTTGAATCTCGTCCAACCGCTGCAGATCGTCGAAGGGTTTGCCCTGCTGTCGGTGCCGAGCAGCTTTGTGCAGAACGAGATCGAACGTCATCTGCGTACCCAGATCACCGAGGCATTGAGCCGGCGGCTGGGCCAACCGATCGAACTCGGCGTCCGGATCGCCGCGCTGGCCACCGATGAATCCGATGACAGCCCCGGCGCCCCGCCCGAAGAGTGGAGGGCGGACCCCGACGACGTCGAGGAGGACCTCGAGGTTGTCGACAGCGCGCATCAGAACTGGCCCAACTATTTCACCGAGCGGCCGCACAACAGCGACCCGGAAGCCTCGGGCGGTACCAGCCTGAATCGGCGCTACACGTTTGACACCTTCGTGATCGGCGCCTCGAACCGGTTCGCTCACGCCGCGGCGCTGGCGATTGCCGAGGCGCCCGCCCGGGCCTACAACCCACTGTTCATCTGGGGCGAGTCCGGTCTCGGTAAGACTCACCTGCTGCATGCGGCCGGCAACTACGCACAACGGCTGTTCCCCGGCATGCGGGTCAAGTACGTCTCGACCGAAGAGTTCACCAACGACTTCATCAACTCGCTGCGTGACGACCGCAAGGTCGCCTTCAAACGCAGTTACCGCGATGTTGATGTGCTGCTGGTCGATGACATCCAATTCATCGAAGGTAAAGAAGGTATCCAGGAAGAGTTCTTCCATACTTTCAATACGTTGCACAACGCCAACAAGCAGATCGTCATCTCCTCCGACCGACCACCCAAGCAACTGGCCACTTTGGAAGACCGGCTGCGGACCCGGTTCGAGTGGGGACTGATCACCGATGTCCAGCCGCCGGAGCTGGAAACCCGCATCGCCATTCTGCGCAAGAAGGCACAGATGGAACGGCTCGCGGTGCCCGACGATGTTCTCGAACTGATCGCCAGCAGCATCGAACGCAACATCCGTGAACTCGAGGGTGCGCTGATCCGGGTCACCGCATTCGCGTCGCTGAACAAGACTCCGATCGACAAGGCGTTGGCCGAGATCGTGCTGCGCGACTTGATCGCCGACGCCAGCACCATGCAGATCAGTGCGGCGACCATCATGGCGGCCACCGCGGAGTACTTCGATACCACCGTCGAGGAACTTCGGGGTCCCGGTAAGACCCGGGCCCTGGCGCAGTCTCGGCAGATCGCGATGTATCTGTGCCGCGAACTCACCGACCTGTCACTGCCGAAAATCGGGCAGGCATTCGGCCGCGACCACACCACAGTCATGTACGCACAGAAGAAGATCCTTTCGGAGATGGCCGAGCGACGTGAAGTCTTCGATCACGTCAAGGAACTCACCACCCGGATCCGACAGCGCTCAAAGCGCTGAACGCCGGCTCGAATCAAAAAAAACTTTGGGCACTGCCAACCCACCAGTCACACGCTCACTTGTGGATATTCCTGTGGGCAACCTGCGTGTGCTCTCCCCCGGCGCTCGGCGCTGCGTGCACAACCACCGGCAGTCCCCAACCACTACACACAAACCACCCAGCCATCCACTCGTCATCCACAGCAGCCCCGCCAGGTTCAGCAGCACAGACGCCATGCTGTCCCCAACGTGCACAGGCCTTAATACTGTTACTGGTATCTCTCCATAGTTTCTTCTTCCTAAAAGACACTTGGGGACGGGCCGTTCCACGCCCTCCCGTCAGGGCAGGAACACCTTGAGTGTCATTGATTTCGATTAGCTTTCAAGATGGCGCTCAAGGCTCTACGGTTGTGGTTCGACTGCCGGTTCGGTCGTCGAAGCCGGTTACGGGCACGGGCGTCCGTCAGCGGGAAAATCGCACTCCACCGGGGGCTGGAGCCGCTGAAGTTTAGCCTTGTTGTTCGGGGTGATGAAGGGACGCAATGGACGTGGCGACGACCACAGTCGGTGTGACCGACTTGAAGTTTCGCTTGGTGCGCGATGACTTCGCTGATGCGGTGGCTTGGGTGGCGCGTACGCTGCCCACCAGGCCGACGGTGCCCGTGCTGGCCGGTGTGCTGCTGACCGGATCGGACGCCGGCTTGACGATCTGCGGATTCGACTACGAGGTGTCCGCTGAAGTACGTTTGGCAGCCGAAATTGCCTCTCCTGGAACGGTTTTGGTGTCCGGTCGGCTGTTGTCCGATATCACCCGGGCGTTGCCGGACAAGCCCGTCGACGTTCACGTGGAAGGCACCAGGGTTTCGTTGACGTGCGGAAGTGCGAGGTTTTCGTTGCCGACGATGGCCGTCGAGGACTACCCCACGCTGCCCGCGTTGCCCGACGAGACCGGTGCGTTGTCGGCCGATGTGTTCGCCGAAGCGATCAGTCAGGTCGCCGTCGCCGCCGGCCGCGACGACACGCTGCCGATGCTGACCGGCATCAGGGTGGAGATTTCCGGTCAGGCGGTGGTGTTGGCTGCTACCGACCGGTTCCGGTTGGCGGTTCGCGAGCTGACATGGTCGGCGGCCGGACCCGATGTCGAGGCGGCTGTGCTGGTGCCGGCCAAGACACTGGCCGAGGCAGCCAAGACCGGAACCGACGGTGCCGAAGTGCATTTGTCGTTGGGATCCGGGTCCACGGTGGGCAAAGACGGGTTGCTCGGCATCAGTGGGAACGGGAAGCGCAGCACGACCCGGTTGCTGGATGCGGAGTTCCCCAAGTTCCGCCAGCTGTTGCCGACCGAGCACACCGCGGTGGCCAGCATGGGTGTGGCCGAATTGACCGAAGCGATCAAGCGAGTCGCGCTGGTCGCCGACCGAGGCGCGCAGGTCCGGATGGAATTCTCCGGCGACGTGCTGCGACTGTCGGCCGGCGCCGACGATGTCGGCCGGGCCGAAGAAGACGTGGCGGTCGACTTCGCGGGCGAAGCGCTGACCATCGCCTTCAACCCGACATACCTGACCGACGGCCTGGGGTCATTGCACTCTGAGCGGGTGTCGTTCGGCTTCACCACGCCGAGTCGGCCTGCCGTGCTGCGGCCGGCCAGCGACGACGATCCACAACCCACCGATGCCGGACCTTTTCCGGCGGTTTCGACCGACTACGTCTATCTGTTGATGCCGGTCCGTCTTCCTGGTTAGCGGTCAGGTGTACGTCCGTCATCTGGGCTTGCGGGATTTCCGGTCGTGGGCACACGCCGAGCTTGAGCTCACGCCGGGCCGGACGGTGTTCGTCGCGCCCAATGGGTTTGGTAAGACGAATCTTGTTGAGGCGCTGTGGTATTCGTCGACTTTGGGTTCGCATCGGGTCGCGACGGACGCACCGCTGGTCCGGGTTGGCGCCCCGCGGGCGGTGGTGTCGACGATCGTGGTGAACGACGGTCGCGAGTGTGCCGTCGACCTGGAGATCGCCGCCGGCCGTGCCAACAAAGCCCGGTTGAATCGGTCGCCGGTGCGAAGCCCGCGCGAAGTGCTAGGTGTGCTCCGCGCGGTGTTGTTCGCGCCGGAGGACCTGGCCCTGGTCCGGGGCGATCCGGGCGATCGACGCCGCTACCTCGACGATCTGGCCGCGGTGCGCCGACCGCGAGTCGCTGCCGTGCGGGCCGACTATGAAAAAGTTCTGCGCCAGCGCACCGCATTGCTGAAGTCCGCGTCCGGCGCGCGGTTTCGCGGTGACCACGGTTCCCTGGACACGCTCGATGTCTGGGACGGGCATTTGGCTGACCACGGAGCCGAGTTGATGGCGGCCCGGATCGATCTGGTCAACGAGTTGGCACCCGAAGTCCAGAAGAGCTATCAGCTGTTGGCGCCGGGATCGCGGTCGGCGGCGATCAGTTACCGCGCCAGCATCGACATCGAGCCCGATGGCAGCGACGTCGACCTGCTGCGGGCGACGCTGCTGGAACAGATGGCACGGCGCCGGGACGCCGAACTGGAGCGCGGTGTCTGCCTGGTGGGTCCCCACCGCGACGATCTTGAGTTACGTCTGGGTGAGCAACTCGCGAAAGGCTTTGCCAGCCATGGTGAATCGTGGTCGATGGCTTTGGCGCTGCGGCTTGCCGCCTATGAGCTGTTGCGCGCCGAGGGCGGCGACCCGGTGTTATTGCTCGACGACGTGTTCGCCGAGCTCGACACCGCCCGCCGCGAGGCACTGGCCGCGGCCGCGGCTTCGGCAGAGCAGGTATTAGTGACCGCGGCGGTCCTCGACGACATCCCCCGCGACTGGGATGCCAAGCGGGTGACGATCGCGCTGCGCGACGATGACAGTGGACCGGTCTCGGAGGTGCAGACTTGATGGATCGGGACGAAGCACCTGACTGCGGACCGCCGGAGCGACTGAGCGCGTTGCCCGGAATGGATCTGGTGCGGCGTGCACTGGAAGAGGCGCGCGGCGCCGCTCGTACCCAAGGCAAAGACGTCGGGCGGGGTCGGCGGCTGCCGCCCACCCGCCGCGTCGCCGGCGCCAGTAGCCGACGCCGCTGGTCTGGGCCGGGGCCC
>Ga0209656_10000675_pt1 | contig 22138 bp, 23 predicted proteins | sample BogFormECP12_OM2_FD_188239 | JGI IMG/M metagenome (GOLD analysis project Ga0209656, IMG submission 188239) | Bog forest soil microbial communities from Calvert Island, British Columbia, Canada - ECP12_OM2 (SPAdes) (version 2) | ecosystem: Environmental > Aquatic > Freshwater > Wetlands > Bog ... | reverse complement strand
GGACAAGATGACGTTCGCCCCCGACACGATCTCGATGAGCGCTTCCTCCTGGTGCGGGTACAGCGCCAGCCCGCGCCGCTTGGACCACCCGGCGAAGGCGTCAAAGATGGCGTCCGGGTCGGGCGTCGCAGGCAGCAGGTCAGTAAGCGTCATAATGTTCCATGGTGCCGTGCCCAGGCGACCACCGAGGTCATCTCGGGTCCCGCGGGCTCAGGGCGAGCCGTGTCTCCGCAGCAGAGTCTCCACCGCGAATGGCAGCAAGAAAAGGGGGTAGCAAAGACAACAGCAGCAAGCAGAGCTGTGGTATTCCGGCCAGGTTCCCGTTGCTGCCGACGATCCACCACAGCGAGTTCCTGAAGGCGAAGACCACGTTGTCGTACGGGTCGTTGAGCCAGGGCGCGTGGCCGTACATGACGGGCGTTTCCTTCACCGGACCCGTCAGGACTGAGAACACCGCCCCGTACGCTAGCGTCCTCCGGATCGCCCGCCTGCCAGGCACCCCGGATCGCCTGCGGCCAGCACGGTCAGCGTCCCCGACCGGAAGCGGACCGCAGGCGCCCGCCCCGGCTACGCCTCAAGTAGCTACGCACGGCGTAGTAGTCGGTTCATGGCCGGTCCGCCCGGTGTGCCCGCCTTCGAGGACCGAGCCACCCGGCGCTGACCGAGGCGGCCGCCGCGTGCGGGATCGTCGTTCCTGCCGCTCGTTGAGCAGCACGCTCACAGCGAAGAGCAAGACGCCGGTCATGGTGATCGCCCAGAGGATCAACGCGGCACCGCCGATGAGCAACGCGCCGCCGAGGGTGGCGGCCGCGATGATCACACCGGTGCCGCAGGCGACTACCCGGTCCGGCATCCGGGCGGGCCGGACCGGGACCGGGGCGGCCGGGATGTCGGCGGTGACCGCGGCCAGGTCCGCGTGGGTCCGCGAGGTGAACGCCTGGCCGACCCGGGCCTCGAACTCGTCCTCGGTCAGCCGGCCCGCGATGTACGCGGCCTTGAGCGCGTCGATCGCTGCCTCGCGGTCGGCCTGCGCCGCCCTGAGCTGGCCGCGGCGCGCCGCCGCCACTCTCCCGTGGTCTTCCGGTCCTCTCGTCACCGGTGCCTCCCGCGAAGCCGAACCAGATAAAGCGTAACCCGCGGTCATCCCGGCGAGAACCGGTCACGACGCGAGCCGTGCGCAGGACGGGGACCTCGCCGCGGCTCCCATGATCACGAAGGGTTTGCCCCCGCCCGCGGGGGCAAACCCTTCGTGATCAAGAAATCGCCTTACAGGTGGCGGTCCCGCTGGTCCACGCCGAGCTCACCATAGGGGTAGTCAACCGGGTGCGGGTCGCTGGCGGCGTCGAGCGCGGCGGTCTCGGCGGCGGTCAGATGCAGGTCCGCCGCGCGCAGGTTGGTCTCGAGCTGGCTGAGCGTCCGCGCCCCGAGGATGGTCGAGGTGACGGCGGGCCGGGCGGTCACCCAGGCCAGCGCGACCTCGGCCATGGACACGCCGCGATCTTCGGCCACCTTCTGCACCGCGTCAATCACGTTCCAGGTGCGCTCCGTGCCGCGCCGGTCGTAAGCCTCCATGCCCCGGTTCGGGTCGTCGCCGAGGCGGGTGGCGCCGGTCGGGCGCTGGTCGCGCTGGTACTTGCCGGACAGCCAGCCGCCGCCGAGCGGGCTCCACGGCAGCAGGCCCAGGCCGGCGTCTAGCACGGCAGGCACGATCTCCCACTCAATCTCCCGGGCCAGCAGGCTGTACTGCGGCTGGAGCGTCACCGGTTCGGCCACGTTCAGGGCGCGGGCCAGATGGACCGCCTTGGTCAGCTGCCAGCCGGTGAAGTTCGACAGCCCGTAGTAGCGGATCTTTCCGGCCTGGACGAACGCCTCGAGCGTGCGCAGAGTCTCCTCGAGCGGCGTCAGCGGATCGTAGGCGTGTACCTGGTACAGGTCGACCGACTCGAGCCCCAGCCGTCGCAGCGAGGCGTCGAGCGCGCGAGTCAGGTGGCGCGCGGAGAGCCCGGCACCGTTCGGCGAGTTGTCGCCGCCGCGCGCGAAGCGCCCCTTGGTGGCCAGCACCACCGGCTCGGTGACATCGGCCGGGCGGCTGGCGAACCAGCGGCCGATGATCTCCTCCGACCGCCCATCGCCATACACGTCGGCCGTGTCCACCAGGTTGCCGCCCGCCTCGATGAAGCGGTCGAGCTGGGCGTGTGCGCCCTGCTCATCGGTCTCGACGCCGAACGTCATCGTGCCCAGGCACAGGCTCGATACCGCGCAGCCACTGCGTCCCAGCGTGCGATATTCCATATCGTCAGGCTATACCGGCCGCGGCCGCCCGGGCGGGAACGCCCGGGCGGCCGCGGCTGACGGCCGGCTCAGGGGAGCCGGGAGATGAGGGTCGGCGTTATGCTCCCAGTCGCCTCCGGGCGGATTCCAAGGTGCAGGGTCCCGTAGTCCGGACTGCCGAAGTTGAACAGGGTCATCAGGTTGCCGATGGCCGGCCTGTTCTGCGGGACGTAGACACCAGGAGTCGGGTTCGGCAGGTTGTCCTCGCTGTAGCTGGTCAGCGGGGGCAGCCCCCAGTTGGCCTCGATGAACTTCAGGATCGACACGTGGTCGGTGTAGGTGTGGTCGACGAAACCGCGCTTGGCGTACGGGGACACCACGATCATCGGCACGCGCGAGCCGTCGCCGAAGAAGCTGACCGGCTGGATGTAGCCCGAGTCGTAGTAGCCGCCGCTCTCGTCGAAGGTGACGAAGATGGCCGTGTTCCGCCACAGCTTCGGGTTGTTCTGGACCGCGGCGATGGCCCGGGCGGCGAAGTTCTCGAACGCGGCGAGGGTGGAGTAGCCGGGGTGGCCGTCGTCGTCGCCGGGCTTAAGGAAGGAGACCGCAGGCAGGGTGCCCTTGGCCGCGTCGGCGATGAACTGGTTGGAGTCGTGCTGGGTGTAAGAACGCAGCGTGGGGTTGGTCATGATCGACGCGGAGTACTGCATCGGGTCGCAGATCCCGCACTAATCCGGCGTGGGGTTGCCGTTGTTGTAGCCCTCGCCGAAGTACCCCCAGCTGATGCCGTGCGCGGAGAGCGAATCGCCGATCGTCACGTAGTCGGTCTTCTGCGGCGGCACCGTGTAGGGCGCCGTCTCCAGGGAGCCGTCGGCCTTGTAGCCGGGGTTGTAGTTGTTTAGCAGGTAGTACCGGCCGGGCTGGCAGTTGTACATCACCTGGTAGGGCAGCGTGTTCAGGTAGCTGAAGATGGGACCGACGCCCGGCTGGGACAGGTCCGCGCATTCGGAGTAGCTGCCGCCGGTGTTGGGCTTGGTGCTGCTGCCGTAGCCGTCCTGGGTGTAGTTGTTGTTGGTCCCGGGCTTCGGGTTGGGGTTCTCGATCTCGCCGACCGGCGGCACTGCCGCGTTGCCGGACGAGTCCTGGTAGGACGCGGCGAACCCGGTGCCGAGCGCGATGTGGTTGGCGCCGGTGCCACCCTGCACGGCCTGGTGGTAGTTGTCGCTGATCGCGTATCTCTGTGCCAGGTTACGCAGGATGGGGGCGTCGCCCTCCGCCATGTTGTAGAAACCCATCTGGACGCTTCCCTGGTAGATAGGCGCCGGCGGGATGACGCCGTTGTCGTCCCCAGCCGTGTTGGCCACCCAGGTGGCGAGTCGGTCGTCGTGGGCCGCGGTCTGCTGCCACATCTGGTAGAAGCGGTGGATCGGGTCGCCTACGTAGGCGCCGAACAGCTCGCACTGGCCGAGTTTCGAGTACTCCTGATGGCTGTCGAAGTAGGGGACGGACTTGGTGATCTGGAACGGGCCGTTGGGCAGGTTGGCTGGGAACCGGGTGTCGGTGCTGTTGCCGGGCAGGCCGCTGCAGGCCGGCGACACCGAGTTGGTGTTCGGCGGCGGCAGCGGCTTGTACGCCCCGGTAATCGTCGGCGTAAGCGTGTACTTCTTCGTGTTGACCGCCGTGAGCTGCGAGGCGAGCGCGAAGTTGGGGCCGGGGGTCCCGTTCTTGTTCACGATGCCTTCGGACAGCAGGTTCCAGATCTTCTGGTGGGCAGGCGGCTGGTACGTCGCGAAGACGTTGTCGAAGCTGTGGTTCTCGCCGATGATCACGACCACGTGCTTGATCGGCGTGGTGGTCGGGACGCTGAGCGCGATCGTGCCGCTGTCCGCCGAGGCGCGTGAGACGGGCGCTGCGGTGGCGCCGGCTGCGGACAGCCCGCTCGCGGCCAGCCCGGCCGCGGTGACCAGGCTGATCCGCCTGACCAGTTTCAGGTTCATGGGGCTCCCTTCGCCTTCCGTACGTGAGCTGAGCGGATGCAGGGAAATAGCTGTGAATTACCTCAGAGCCAGCGCCAGCATGGATGCCGTAATCGGCCACGGAAGGAACAAAAGGTAAATAAGCAGAAACCATTGCAATAACAAATACGACCATAAACGCACAGTAGATGACACTTAGGCCACTTAAGCACCACAACATGGCATTTAAGATCGGAAAAGGCCCCGAGCCGGTCAGAACAGGACGTAGAGCTTGCGGATCGTCTCGTGGATCTGCCAGGTCCCGGCCCAGCCACGGGGGAAGACGGCCGTGTCGCCCGGCCCGATCTCGGTCGTCTCGCCGCCGTCCGGCGTGACCGTCATGCGGCCGGACAGGATATGCACGAACTCGTTGTCCGCCAGGCTCCACCGTGACGGCCCGGGCGTGCACTCCCAGACCCCGGCCTCCTGGGCGCCTTCGCCGGACCACAAGGTGGTGCCGGAGGTGTGCATGGGCTCGCCGCCGGGAATAGGCAGGGCCTCATCGAGCGGCCCCCAGTCCTCGAGCTTCGCATCGGCCGCGGTGGCCAGGAACGGGGTGGCGATGATCATGACGAGGCGATCCTCTCCGGGAAGGGCAGGGCGATGGGGTCGGTCGCGAGGCGGCTGTGGCCTGCCTCGTCGAAACGGTCGAGGCCGAGCGGGGACACGTCGAGCACGTCTGAGGAGCCGGTGAGCGCGACGTCGGCTGCGGCCCGGGCCACGCCGGGTCCCCACATCATGCCGGCCCCGCCCGCGCAGGCCACCGTGACGCCGTCCAGCCCAGGCGCGCGGCCGATGATGGGCAGGTGATCCGGTGTGAAGTCGATGGTCGCCGCCCAGAGCCGGCGCAGCCCGAGCCCTGCGGTGACCGGCACCAGCGCGGCCAGCCGGGCCCGCATCTTGGCCAGGTACTCCTCGTCCACCTCGCGGTTCTCGCCGGGCGGCTCGTCCGGGTTGCTCATGCCGAACAGCAGGCCGCCCTCTTCGGGCCGCCAGTAAAGCCCCGCGGCCAGGTCGAACACCATCGGTACCCGGGCCCGATCCAGGTCCGGGTGGCGCTCGGTCACCGCGACCTGGTGCCTGGCCCCGCCGGCCGGGATGCGCAGGCCGGCCAGCCGGCCGACCTCGGCGAGCTTCGGCCCGCCGGTGAGCACCACCAGCCCCGTGTGGATCGGCCCCTGGCTTGTCTCGACCGCGACGCCGCGGCCCTCGGTCTCGAGTCCGCGGCCCTCGGCCTCCACTCCGCGGCCCTCGGCCTCCACTCCGCGGCCCCCGGCCTCCAGGCCACGGAACGCGACGCGCTCGCGGACCTCGACGCCGCTGCGGATCAGCGCCACCGTGTAGGCCGCCACGTTGCGCGGCGGCGTGATGAACCCGTCCTGGGCGCAGAAGGTGCCGCCGAGCGTTTGCCCCGGCGCCAGCGTCGGGTTGATCGCGTCCACCTCACCGGGATCGAGCCAGCGCACCGGGACGCCCAGCGCGGCCTGCATCTCCATCCGCGCGTGCGCCGCTGCGACCTCCGCCTCGGTGAAGCAGGGCAGCAGGTAGCCCTGTTCGGTGAACCCCGAGTCGGTGCCGATCTCGTCCCGCTGGCTCAGGTAGAACCGGCGGGACCACTGGCCGAGGCGCACCGCCTCAGGCGTCCCGCCCTGCATCCGGACCACCCCGGCCGCCCGGCTGCTCGCGCCCTGGCCGAGGAGGCCCTTCTCGATCAGGACGACCCGGGCCAGGCCGGCCTGGCGCAGGAAGTACGCGCACCAGGCGCCTACCGTCCCGCCGCCCACCACCACGGCATCCGCCGCATCGCTCATTGGCACACGATCGATGCTGGCATAGACTGAACATTCAGTCAATACAGTGCTGTCACTACAGTGCTGTCCAGACAGGGGCTGGCGCCTGGAGGTACCGCGCATGTACGGGTTGTCGGAGGAAGATCGCCGGATCCAGGCGCGGGCCCGCGAGTTCGCGGACGACCTGATCCCGTTCGAGGAAGAGGCCGAACGGTCCGGCGGGGAGCTACCCGCCGACGTGACCGCCGCGCACGCCAAGCGCGCCCGCGAGCTCGGCCTGTACGCCACGAACATGCCGAAAGAACTTGGCGGCGGCGGCTGCACTTCGCTGCAGCAGGTGCTCGTCCAGGAGCAGGTGGGCCGGGTGACCAACGCGCTGGGCTGGGTGGCGGCCACCCCGCCGTCCTGGCTGCCCGGCGTGGCCACCCCGGACCAGATCGACAGGTACGTCAGGCCCGCGATCGCTGGCCAGCGCGAGGAGTGCTACGCGATCACCGAGGAGAACGCGGGTTCCGACGTCGACGCGATCGAGGCCACCGCGCGGGCGGACGGCGACGAGTACGTGCTCAACGGGGTCAAGTGGCACGTCACCTCGTTCAACACCGCCGACTTCGCCTTCTTCCAGGCCCGGCTGGCGGGCGGGCCGCACCACGGCGAGCACGCCATGTTCCTGGTGGACCTGCCGAGCCCGGGCGTGGAGGTGGTCAGGACGCCGGCCTACTCGCATACGATCAGCCACCAGCATCCGATCGTCGCGTTCACCGACGTCCGCGTCCCGGCGGGGAACCTGGTCGGCGCGGAGGGCGACGGGATGGCCTTCGCGTACGAGTGGTTCAGGTTCGAGCGGCTCATGGTGGCCGCCCGCTGCCTCGGCGCGGCCGGCCGGCTCACCGAGGAGATGACCGCGTTCGCCGCCGCGCGCCGGGTCGGCGGCCAGCCGATCAGCGAGCGCGGGCTGGTGGCCGGGATGCTGGCGGACAGCCTCACCGAACTGTTCGCGGCCCGGGCGATGACGTATGAGACGGCCCGCGCCATCGACCGTCTGCGGGACGGCGTCGACGTGAAGGTGTCCCACGCGCAGTGCTCGATGGCCAAGCTCTACTGCTCGGAGATGGCGGGCCGCGTCGCCGACCGCGCCGTCCAGGTGTTCGGCGGCCGCGGCTACATGCGGGAGAACGTGGCCGAGCGCTTCTTCCGCGAGCTGCGCGTGGAGCGGATCTGGGAAGGCACCAGCGAGATCCAGCGCATGATCATCGCCCGCCAGATGACCAAGCGCGGCCCCGCCCTACTCGCCTAGCCCAGTCCCCGAAAAAGGGGCGCTTAGCCGAGGTAGTAGTCGGCGGGGAGGTTGGCCTCGATGACCGCGAGCACTTCGGGGTCGTCGGGCGTAGTCCGGGGGCGGAACCGCGCCGCCACCGTGCCGTCGGGTCGCAGCAGGAACTTCTCGAAGTTCCACTGGATGTCGCCGGCCTCGCCGTTCGCGTCCGGTACCGCGGTGAGCTCGGTGTAGATCGCGTGCTGGCCGGGGCCGTTCACCTCGATCTTCTCGAACATCGGGAAGGTGACCCCGTAGGTCGCCGAGCAGAACTCGGCGATCTCGTCGGCCGTGCCTGGCTCCTGCCCGCCGAACTGGTTGCACGGGAAGCCGACAACCGACAGGCCGCGAGAGGCGAACTGCTCGTGCAGCTTCTCCAGCGCCGTGTACTGCGGCGTCAGCCCGCACTTGGAGGCCACGTTCACCACGAGCAGCGCCGAGCCGACCGGAACGACCGAGCCGAGCGAGGAATCCTGGCCGGCCAGGGTCTTCACCGGAATATCAAGTATGGTCACGCTGCCTACGGTACCGGGCTCCAGACCGATTGGCCTAGGTAGGCCCCGGCGATGGTGGTGACGTACGAGTACACCGCGTCCTCGGCGGGCGACAGCGGCCCGGGGGAGGCATGCGGCGAGGTCAGACCCCGCTGCACGGACTCGCACGCGGCCCAGTCCTGCTTGTTGGTGATGTCCCAGAAGTCCACCGCGTAGGTCGGGTCGAAGTCCGGCCGGGCGACGGCCTCGGGCGCGAACGCCCAGGTGCACTCGATCGTGGTCCGGTCGGCGGCCACCGGGATCAGCCGGTGCGTCATCACGTAGTCCGGGTGCAGGCTGAGCAGTACGTTCGGGAAGATGTTGACGTAGATGACCGTCCGCAGGCCCTGCGCGTCGAGGCCGCGGAGCGGCACGCCGCCACTGCTGCCGTCCAGGGACATCGTCGTCATTCCGTCGCGCAGGTCCATCCAGCCGCCGATCCAGGCGCCGTCGGCGGCGTAGTTCTCGCCGCTCTTGGGCGGGCTGACCCGGCAAAGTTCGGGGTGGATGGACGGGCAGTGGTAGCACTCGTGGTAGTTCTCGGTCAGGGTCTTCCAGTTCGCCGCGGCGTCGTAGCGGTGCTGCCCGGCGGTCACCAGGCGCTCCGGCTCGTACGGCGCGACCAGCTCGTCCAGCTTGGCCAGCGCGTCGGCCAAAGAACCCGCAGCGCCGCCCGAACCGTCCGCGAACACCAGCCCGTGCCACTCGGTCACCGGCAGCGAGGCGAGGCCCCACTGGCCGAAGTCGAAGCCGCGCTGCGACCGGAAGCCCGCCGCCGCGCGGAGCTCACCAGAAAGCGAGTACGTCCAGGCGTGGTACGGGCAGATGATCACCTTCTCCTGGGCACCCTGGCCGCACGGCAGCAGCTCGTGACCGCGGTGGCGGCAGCTGTTCGCGAACGCCCGCAGCTCGCCGTCCTCACCGCGGACCAGCAGCGCGCCGCCCTCCCCGGTGGCCTCGGCGCGCTGGTCGCCCGGCTCGGGCAGCTGCTCGCTGCGGGCCACGCACATCCACCCGCCGCCGAAAAAGTTCCGCTGCTCCCAGTCGAACACCGCGGGGTCGACGTACGCCGCCCGCGGCAGCATCCGGCTTTCCCCGAACGGCCGTAGTGCGAGCTCCAGCTCACCGCGATCAAGCGGAGCGGGGGCAGGGCGGGACCTCAAGTCTTGACTGACCATACAGTCAAGACTAAGCCGCCCGCCCGCGCCTGTCCAGGCCGCCCTAGGGCGCCGTGTCCGGGGTCACGCCCACGTCCAGCGTGAGCCAGCCCTTACTGCCTCCCGGCCCGGTCGCCGCGATCCGGTAGTAGCCGGCCGCCGGGAACGACACCGTGACGTCCGCCTGGCCGCCGGCCAGGGTGGCCGCATGCGGGAAGGAGGCCGGGACCGCCACCCCGGGCGGCGGCGTCAGGGCCAGGCTCACCGGCCCGCTCACCGACGAATCGAGTGTCAGCCCGCCGGTCTCCGCCTCCAGGTTGACCGTGACCGAACCGCCCGGCCGCAACGGCCCGATGTCGGTGAGGATGCCGCCACGTGCGTGGAACCCGATCGTGTCGGCCGGCGCGACCGGCACGGACGGCGGCGCCAGCGGCCGCTGGCCGAAGTCGAACGCGGAGAACAGGTCGTTCTGCCTAGCGTTGAGCGGGGTCAGCGCAGGCAGGCCCCAGAGTTTCTGCAGGAACGACAAGACCGAGACGTTGGTGGTCTGCGCCGAGAACACGCCGCGCCGGGCGTACGGGCTGATGATCACCATCGGCGTCCTGGCCCCGTAGCCGGTGCTGGCCGGCGGGGCCACGTGGTCCCAGAAGCCGCCGCTCTCGTCGTAGGTCAGGAAGATGGCAGTCGAGGCCCAGTACCTGCTGTGCGCGACCGCGTTGACCAGTTGCCCGACCCAGGCGTCGCCCTCGCCGATGTCCTCGGCGGGCTCGGTGTTGTAGCCGACGCCGGGCCGCACGAAGGAGAACTCGGGCAGGGTCCCGTCGGCCAGGTCGCTGAAAAACGCCTGTCCGGTGGTCAAGTCCTGCATGTGCCCGGCCGGGATGAGCTGGGGCCAGACCGAGCCGTCCAGCGCGGCTAGCGGCAGCGCATAGTAGATCTTCCAGGTGTGGCCGTGCTCGGTCAGCTCGTCGAAGATGGAATTCCACGGCTGGGCCGGGCCTGGCTCCAGGTTGTTGTACACCCAGCCGTGATCGGTGCCGTTCAGTGCGGTCAGTACGTTCGGCTGGGTCGGCGCGATCACCGGCTGGAAATTGTGGTCGGCGAGTTCATAGGCCGACGCGAGGTATTGCTCGTTCGGGTCGAACCGCGGCCCGAATTCGGTGATCGAGGCCATGCCGTCCTGCGGGAAGACGGTGTAATGGTCCATCAGGTAGCCCCGGCCCGGCTGGTAGTCCATCGCCATCTGTTCCACGGCCGCGCTGTTGTTTAGCACGCCGCCGACGTCACCCTCGTTCGGCGTGGCCCAAACCGGCTGCACGGCAGGCGCGGAATCGTAGTAGGCGTTGGGGTTGAGCAGCGACGTGTTCGCCGGGATGCCGTCCGCGCCGGGGAATTTGCCGAAGAGATTGTCGAACGAGTGGTTCTCGATCATGATCTCGATGACATGCTTGATGGGCGGCGCGGGCGAGGCGGCCCGGCCGGCCGTTACCGCCGATGCGGCCGTCCCCGTGGCCAGCAAGGGCAGCAAGGCCATCAGCGACCCGCTCGCGGTCAGAAGCCTGGAATGTTTCACGCGCCAATTGTGCGCGCGTCATGGCGCGCAAGCCCGCGTCCCGGCGAACCCGGCGTTTCCGCCCAATCGAGGCGTATCGTCCATCCTCCGGGCGCGGCGTGAGCTTGCGGATCGGCGGGCGCGGTACGGATACTGCATGCATGGGTGACCGTAATGTGCTCGGCGGCGAGCTTGAGCCGTGTGGAACCGATCCGCTCACCGGCTTCTACCGGGACGGATGCTGCACGACCGGCCCCGAGGACCTGGGCAGTCACACCATCTGCGCCGTGGTGACCGCCGAATTCCTCGAACACCAGCGCCGGATCGGCAACGACCTGTCCACGCCGATGCCCCAGTTCAGGTTCCCCGGGCTGGTGCCGGGGGACCGGTGGTGCGTGACTGCGGCCAACTGGCTGCAGGCGCACCGGGACGGCGCCGCCGCCCCGGTGGTGCTGGCCTCGACCCACCAGCGCGCGCTCGAGATCGTCCCGCTGGAGATCCTCAAGCCGTACTCCGTCGACGTCCCCGCCGACCTAGGCGCCCTCGAGGAATAGCTCAGCGCCACCGCGCGGCGCCGGCCCCGCGGTCAGGTCGAGGAGCACGTCATAGGACCAGACGTCGAGCAGTGCGGCCCGGACCGTGGCTTCGGTTCCGCGACACGGTGCAATCCGCGCTGCGCGAAGGCGGCCTGCCCGAGGCCGAGGTCGCCCGGGCCGAACGCCTGATCAGCACCGCGGTCCTCGGCTTCGCCGCCAGCGAGGCGGCCGGCCGCTTCCGCCAGCACGACCAGTCCGTCATCGACGCTGACTTCGCCGAACTCCTCCGCTGGCTGCGCCTTCCCCTGGCTGTACCTTAGGGATACTCTCTGCAGGCCCGCTTGCCATCCAGTCACGTCATAAGGGACAAATTCATGCCGATTTCGCGCGGCGGGCCAGGACCGGGCCGGCGTCAGCCCAGGATGCAAGGGGAACAGCCTTGGTAGTGGACAGGGAGGGGAAGCTCATGGGCACTGGGAAGGTCAGCCTGGGCACGCCGACGCGGCTCCGGTCCTTTGATCCCGTCCGGATCGCCGACCTCGAGTACCGGGCCTGGATAGGCTACTACCAGCGCCGCTGGCCTCAGGTCCTGCGGGCCTCGATCGGGCTGGTCAGGGTGGGCTTCGGCATGGACTGGACCCGGACCTTGCACGGCGCCTGGCTGGCGCTGCGCGCCATCCAGCTGTGGGCGCCGTTCCCTGACAACCATCCCAAGCGTGCCCGGGCCTATATGCGGCGGTTCTACGCGCTGGTCCGGCTCACCTACGGCGAGCCGGCCAACCCGGCCAAGGCCGCCGAGCTCGAGGTCGACTGGTGGCGCGTACACCGCGAGATCCAGCACGAGCCCGGTTCCACCCCGGACGAGCTGGTCGACTCGCTGACCCGCCTCTACTGCTACCTCTACGGCGAGCCCGAGGAAGCCGTCCGGCCCGTTGCGGTACACCGGGCCGCGGCGATGGACCTGGCCGACCAGTGGGTCGAGCAGGGTTGCCAGCCCGACAGCCCACTGCTCCCGCTAGAGCACGCGGCCCTGGTCCGCTGCTACTCCGCCCTCCTCACCGCCGTCCACCACTGACCCCGCCGGCGCCATATCGACCCGCCCGGGCGTGTACCTGGCCAGCCTGGGTAGGCTAGGCGGGCCAGGGCGCGTCCGCGGCGACGCGGGCCAGGCTGCGGCAGAACCGGGCACGTTCGGCCGGGGGGAGCACATCGGTGAGCTGGGCCAGTTCGGCGGAAAGCTCGCGGTGGAAGACGGTCGCCGCGTCGCGCCCGTGCGGCGTGAGCGCGACCGACAGCGCGCGCCGGTCGCCCGGAACGGCGGTCCGGGCGATCAGGCCGCGGCGTTCGGCCCGGTCGGCCAGCCCGGTGAGCGCCGCCTTCTCGATGCCGAGCAGGCCGGCCAGTTCCGACATGCCCCGCGCCCCGCCGGTCAGCACGCACAGCAGCCTGGCCTGCGCGGCAGGCAACCCGTGGCGCTCGGCCACGCTGGCGAAGGCCGACTGGGTGAGGACGGACAGCCGGATCAGCCCGTCCGCCACCGGCTGCTTGCCGCCTGCGGCCACCGCTTCAACCACCGTCCGTTCGGCCCAAAGATGTTTGTTATGTTTATAGTAATCGATACAAACTACATGAGGAGACACCGATGGCGTTCACCGAGGACGAGGTCGCTTACCTGAAGTCGCAGCCGCTGGCCCGGCTGGCCACCGTCGACGCGGACGGACAGCCGGACGTGGTCCCGGTGGGGTTCGAGTTCGACGGAACCTACTTCTACGTCGGCGGCCGGGACCCGGAGCGGACCAGGAAGTTCCTCAACGTCAAGGCGGGCCAGGCCAAGGTCGCGCTGGTCGTGGACGACCTGGTGTCCACCGACCCGTGGACGCCGCGCTTCCTGCGGGTCTACGGCACGGCTGAGCTGACCGAGCGGCCCGGCCGGTTCGGCGCCGGCCCGTACATGCGGATCACCCCGGAGATCTCCTGGAGCTGGAATCTGGACGGCCGTCCCTACGGCGGCGGCGACGCCCTCCAGTCAGGCCCGCGCCGCACCGTGCACCGCCGTGAGCCGTGACCGCTTCCTCCCGGTGACCCAGGAGGCGACAGCCGGCGACCTGGAGCGTTTCTCCGCGGCCTACGGGACCTTCCGGTGGTGCTCGTGCCAGCGCTGGCGGCTGCCCTCGACCCCGTTCCGCGAGGCCGGGAAGGAAGGCAGGGTCGCGGCGCTGGCCGGACAGGTAGCTGCCGGGGAGCCGGTCGGCGTGCTGGCCTACGACGGCGACGAGGCCGGCGAGGGGAAGGACCCGGTCGGCTGGTGCTCGATCGCGCCACGGGAAAGCTACGCCGCGGTCCTCGCCTCCCGGGTGATCCCGCAGCTGCCGGGGGAGCGGGTGTGGTCGGTGGTGTGCTTCTTCGTCGCGCCGCCCGCCCGCCGCCGGGGTCTCCGGACGGAGTTGCTGGACGCCGCCTGCGGTTACGCGGCCGAGTCCGGCGCCGCCGTGATCGAGGCCTACCCGTCGCCCGACGGGAAGACCTACCGGTACATGGGCACCCGCGAGCTGTACCGCGCGGCCGGCTTCGAGGAGGCGCCGGGGTCGCCCGAACGCCGTCCCGTCATGCGCAGGCCAGCCTAGGCAACAGAGCCTAGGCAACAGAGCCCAGGCAGCCATTACCGAGCCCAAGATCATTATCCCGAACGGGCCGGGTGCGTGCCCCCCGCCGCCTCGAGCCCCCGCCGCCTCGAGCCCCCGCCGCCTCGAGCCCCCGCCGCCTCGAGCCCCCGCCGGCGGAAGAATGAGCCGCTCCGCGCTGTTCGGGTTAGTCGTGGACAACGTGGCCCTGACCTTCGGCCCGCGGGCCGTGCCCCTTTCGGTACTCGACCTGGCGCCGGTGCCGGATGGCGGAAGCGCGGGCGGCGCCCTGCGCGCCACGATCGACCTGGCCGGGCACGCCGAACACCTCGGGTTCCGGCGGTTCTGGGTCGCCGAGCATCACAACATGCCCGGCATCGCCAGCTCCGCGCCGCCCGTGCTGATCGGCCATATCGCCGATGCGACCGAATCGATCCGGGTCGGGTCCGGTGGCGTCATGCTGCCCAACCATGTGTCGCTGGTGGTCGCCGAGCAGTTCGGCATGCTGGAGGCGCTGCATCCCGGCCGGATCGACCTCGGCATCGGGCGCGCGCCGGGCACGGACCAGGTCACGGCGGCGGCGCTGCGCCGCTCACCGGAGGCACTCTCGGCGGACGACTTCCCCGAGCAGCTGATGGACCTGCTCGGCTTCTTCACCGGCCGCTGGCCGGAAGGCCACCCATTCGCGCAGATCACCGCGGTGCCCGGCCGGGGCAACCAGCCGGGCATGTGGCTGCTCGGCTCGAGCGGCTACAGCGCCCAGGTGGCCGGGCTGCTCGGCCTCCCGTTCGCCTTCGCGCACCACTTCAGCCCGGCCAACACGCTGCCCGCACTGGCCCTGTACCGCCAGCACTTCCGCCCGTCGGAGATCCTCGAGCGCCCGTACGCCATGGTGGCCGCCGCCGTGGTGTGCGCCGAAACCGACGAGCGCGCCCGCTGGCTGGCCGGCTCCGGCGCGCTGTCGTTCCTGCGGCTGCGCTCCGGCCGGCCGGGACCGCTGCCCTCACCCGAGGAGGCGGCCGCCTACCCCTACACCGACCTGGAACGCGCGTTCGTCGAGGACCGCCAGGCCTCGCAGATCGTCGGCTCGCCGGAGACCGTCCAGCGCGGCATCACCGAGCTGCTCGAGGCGACCGTCGCCGACGAGCTGATGATCACGACAATGGTCTTCGACCCCGCCGACCGCCTGAGCTCCTTCGAACGGGTCGCCGCCCTCGCCCGCGCCTCCGAAGCCCCTGCCCACCAAGCCTCCGCCTAGCCCCGTGCCCCGCACCTCCGCCTAGCTCCGCGCGCTTCCGCCTAACTCTCGGGCGATGCCTTCTTGGCCTGGTCGGGTCGGCCTACCCGGCGGCGCCAGCGCTCGGCGCGGCGGTCGGCGAGGATCTGCCGAACCACGTTGCGGCCCGGGATGCCGGTGACGCCGCCGCCCCCGTGGGTGGCCGAACCCGCCTGGTACAGGCCCCGGACCGGCGTGCGCAGGTCGGCATAGCCGGCCGCGGGCCTGGCGTGGAACATCTGCCCCAGCGACAGCTCCCCGTGGAAGATGTTGCCGCCGACCAGCCCGTATTCCTCCTGCATCTGGTGCGGCCCGATCACCTGCCGGTGCAGCACCGAGCTGGTAAACCCGGGCGCGACCTTCTCCACCCGGGCCAGCACCCGGTCAGCGTAGGCCTCCAGGTCGGACGTCTGCGGCGCGTCGGCGTAGCCGCAGGGCACCCACTGGGTGAACATCGACATGATGTGCTTCCCGCCGGGCGCTAGCGAGTCGTCGAAGACGCTGGGGATGCAAATGTCGGCGAACGGCAGCGTGGCCGGCGCACCCGAGACGGCCTGCTGGAACGCGGTCTCGATGTCGTCGAGCGATTCCGCCAGCACGATCGTGCCGCCGTAGACCGACGGGTCGGGCTCGGGATGGCTGCTGAACACCGGCAGCCGGTCGAGCGCCAGGTTGATCTTCACCGTTCCGCTGCGGCTGCGCCAGCCGCGGATGTCGGCGACGAACTCGGCGGGCAGATCCGCCGGGTCGAGCAGCCGCAGGAACGAGATCTGCGGGTGCGCGGTGGTGACGACCACCGGCGCGTCGATGGACTCCCCGCTGGCCAGCGTGACGCCGGCGACCCGGCCGTCCTTGCTGCGGATCTGCGCGACCTCGGCGTCGGTCCTGACCTGCGCCCCGAACATCCGGGCGGCCCGGGCCAGCGCGCCCGACACCCCGCCCATGCCGCCGCGGGGGAAACCCCAGGCGCCGGCGGCCCCCTCGGTCTCGCCGATGTGATGATGCAGCATCACGTAGGCGGTCCCGGCGGACCGCGGTCCGGCCCAGGTGCCGATCACCCCGGACACCGACAGCAGGCCGCGCATCGCGTCGCTCTCGAAATACCCTTCCAGCAGGTCGGCGATGCTGCCGGTGAGCAGTCGCGTCACGTCGACCGCGCCGCGTTCGTCGATGCCGCGCAGATGAGTGAGTAGCCGCGCCTGCCGCAGCAGGTCCTGAGGCCGCCGCGACCCGAGTCGCGGCGGGATCTGATGCAGCAACGGGCCGAGCACCAGCCCGATGCCGGCCAGGTGCTCCTCGTACCTGGGATAGGCGTCGGCGTCCGCCGCCGAGAACTTGGCGATCTCGGCGTGCCGCTGTGCCGGGTCATGGGGGAGCCGCAGGTAGCGCCCGTCGACCCGCGGCGCGTAGTAGGGGCCTTGCGGGTACACGTGGTATCCGTGCTGCTCGAGGCGCAGGTCGCGGACGAGGTCCGGCGGCAGCAGCGAGACCACGTACGACAGCGACGTCACGGTGAAGTCGGGGCCGAACGGATGCTCGCTGACCGCCGCTCCGCCGACGACACCGCGCCGCTCGCACACCACCGTGTGCAGCCCGGCCCGGGCCAGGTAGGCCGCCGCGACTAGCCCGTTGTGCCCGCCGCCCACGACCACGACATCCGCGTTTCCCGTCACCGTCCGCCTCTTCTTCCTCAGCTGCCGTTGGAGGATGCTGTCTACATAGTCCTATCCCGGCCGAACGGAGTACGCATAGTGGACCCCTCGCAGGACGCCACCCTGATCGCGGTCGCCCAGCTCGCGATCGCCGTCGGCGAGCCGGACGCCAACCGGCAGGCCGCCGCGGGCGCCGTGGCCGAGGCGGCCGCCGCGGGTGCGCGGCTGGTCGTCCTACCCGAGCTATGCGATTCCGGCTATGTCTTCGACGCCGCCGCCCCGGCCGCCGAAGCCCGCGGCCTCGCATCGCCGGCCGTCGGCAGCGTCACCCTGCGCCAGTGGCGTTCGCTGGCCGCCGCGCACCGGCTGGTGATCGTCGGCGGGTTCTGCGAGCTTGACGCCGACGGTCGCCTGTACAACAGCGCGGCCCTGGTCGATGCGTCGGGCACCCGGGCGGTCTACCGCAAGGCTCACCTGTGGGATGCCGAGAAACTCGTGTTCACCCCGGGCGACGCGTCGCCGCCCGTGGTGGATACCGAGGTCGGCCGGGTGGCCGTGATGATCTGCTACGACCTGGAGTTCCCGGAATGGGTGCGGCTGGCCGCGCTGGACGGCGCCGACCTCATCGCGGCCCCGGTGAACTGGCCGGCGGTCGGCTGGCCGGCCGCCCAGCCGAACGCAGCAGAGCGTCCCGCCGAGGTGATCAAGGCGCAGGCCGCGGCGGCCACCAACGGCGTGTTCGTCGCGGTGGCCGACCGGTGCCGGGCCGAGCGCGGCGTGTCCTGGATCAGCGGCTCGCTGATCGCCGGCCCCGACGGCTACCCGCTGGCCGGTCCGGTGCTGGCCGACCGGGCCGCGGTGCTGACGGCCGCCTGCGACCTGCCGCGGGCCAGGGACAAGAGCCTGTCCGGCCACAACGACCTGCTGGCCGACCGCCGGCCCGAGCTGTACACGTGGGCGCCGGACAAGCGCGTCGCGGCGGCGACCGAGCACTGGGCGGCCCGCTTCGTGGCGAACGGCACCAGCTACCCGGATTTCCAGGCGACCATGGCGCGCATCGGGCGCTGGGACGACTGGTGCCGCGAATGGGGCCGTACCGGACAGCACTATGAGCAGCTGGCCGAGACCGCAGAAGCGGCCGGGCAGCTGGTCACCGCCGGGGAAGCGTGGCGGCGGGCCGCGCTGTGCTGGCACTGGGGCAAGTTCGTCTTCACCGACCACCCGCAGGAGCAGCGGGCGGCGCACGAGCGCACCGTGGCGTGCTTCCGCCGCGGGGCCGCCATGCTCAGCCCGCCCGCCGAGCCGGTGCGGGTGCCCTACGCGGGCAGCACGCTGGCCGCCTACCTCCGGGTTCCGCCGGGCCGCCCTCCAGTGGTGATCATGATTCCCGGACTCGACTCGGTGAAGGAGGAGCTGCAGGCCACCGCGGAGCACCTGCTGAGCCGTGGCCTCGCGGTGATCGCGATCGACGGGCCTGGCCAGGGGGAGGCCGAGTACGAGCTGCCGATCGAGCCGGCCTACGAGCGGGTGACCACGGCCGTGGCGGACTACCTGAAGGGGCGCGACGACGTTGATCCCGACCGGCTCGGCGTCTTCGGGGTGAGCCTAGGCGGTTACTACGCGGCCAGGTCGGCGGCCTACGAGCCCCGGGTGCGGGCGGGGGTGGAGCTGGCCGGGCCGTACCGGTGGGACCTGGACTGGGACCTGCTGCCGGCGCAGACCCGGACCACCTTCCAGCACCGGTCGGGCGCCGGCAGCCGGGCTGAGGCCCGGGAGCGGGCCGCGGCCCTGACGCTGGAGGACGCCGCCGCGCGGATCACCTGCCCGCTGCTCGTGGTACACGGCGGGCGAGACCGCCTGGTCCCGCCCTATCACGCCGAGCGCCTGGCCCGCGAGGCTCCGGGCGCCGAGTTGCTGATGTACCCGGACGGTAGCCACGGCGTTACCAACCACGCGTTCGAGTCCAGGGCCGCGATGGCCGACTGGCTCGCCGCCCGTCTGTAGCGGCGCCGGGCCGCTACGACGGGCCCGGTCGCTGCGCGGCGAGCAGGGGGATGGCCGCGATCTTCTCCTCGGTCAGGTCCTCCCAGCAGATGCCGGCGGCCGGCCGCGGCCCGTCCCGGCGGCAGTCGATGACGCGCTCGGGCGTCACGATGAAGTCCACCGGCACGTCGTGGCCGGTCAGCGGGATCGTCCCGGCCGCGCATCGCGGACCACACCTCCTGCCGCAAGGCCGCCTTGGCGGCCAGCAGGTCGGCCGGACCGCCGGCGTCGCGATCATGACGGGGCGCGGGACGGGCCATGTCCCTATCCTGCCGCAACCGGCCCGCCCAGCCGGCTGGCCCCGGGCAAGTTACCCGGGGCCAGCCGGTCTACGGGCCCGCCGGTAGCCACGATCCATGCCGACAGCCCGAAGGAGTTGGCGGAACTACTGTCAGCCAAGGGGTAGCCTTTGTTACCGTCCGGTAGCCCCGCTCTCCCCCCCGCGGGTACCGGGATAGCCCGGCCCGAACCCTGTTCGGGCCGGGCTTCTTACTTGTCCGCCTGCTGAGCCCATTGTGGCCACCCCGCCGGTCGGCTGGCCTAAGGTCAGGCGGGCCGCTCGTCCAGCCGGAAGCCGACCTTCAGCGTGACCTGGAAGTGGCAGCGCCCGTCCTCGATCCGGCCCCGCATGTCGGTGACCTCGAACCAGTCGAGGTTGTGCAGGGTCTTCGAGGCGCGGGCCACGGCGCCCCTGATCGCATCGTCGATGCCCTCCGTGGAGGAGCCGACGATCTCGCTGATGGAGTAAACGCTGTCTGCCATCGGTGATCCCTTCGCAGTGAGCCTGCCCGGCTGCTTACCCCGAAGTCTGGGCTCTGTCACCTAGCCTCAGCCGACAAGCAGGCTCAGGCGGCCCGCGGAGCACGCAGCGGCCGCATCCAGCGCGGGGCACCCGGCCTGGCAGGCAGGACGACACCGATGAACGGCCATGAGCGCCGGGCCGTCCGGGAGCGGCGGATCTCCGCGACGTGTCGGCCCGCGGCGGCTTGTGCGTGCAGGTCCCTGATCCGCTCGGCGGCTGCGGCCTGGACGATCGCTGGATGCATGGCTTCCTCCTGGTTTTCGGGCCTTGCAGGTCACAGATAAGACTGCGGATCGCGGCCAAGTTCATCGGTCCGTCGTCGGCCCCGCAGCAGCAGGCAAATCTCGATTGCGTCGAGGACCACCGGTGCCTACGCTTCCGATAAGGCAAGTGAGCCATTGAGGAGCTGAGGTGCCCGGGCAACCACGCACGCGCTGACGAACGAGATCCCGACTCCGTCATCGCGTGCTGCTCAGATCCGCGGCACGGCGAACTCATCCTTGACCGGCTCACCAGGAAGTCCTCACCGTGCCTGCCCTCCTGCTGGCCTGCCTGGCGTACCTGAGCGTCGCCTTGCCCGCTTCCACCCTCGGCCTGCTCTGGCCTTCGATGCGGCTCAGCTTTGGCCAGCCGGTCGGAGCTCTCGGGATCCTGCTGGTCTTCGGGATCACTGCCTCGGTCATCTCGAGCGTCGCCACCGGGCGCGTCCGCGTACGCACGGGCCTGGTGGTAGCGGCTGGCACCATGCTGATCGCGGTCGCCCTGACCGTGGAGGCCTTCGCGCCGTCGCTGTGGGTGATGGCCATCGGGACGGTGCTGTTCGGGCTGGGCTTCGGAGCAATCGACACCGCCCTCAACGCGCATGCCGCCCGGCACTTCGGCGCGCGGGGCATCAACTGGATGCACGCCAGCTACGGGCTCGGCGCCATCATCGGGCCCCTGCTCGTCACGGCACTGCTCAGCGGCGGGCTGGGCTGGCGCCGGTCGTATGAGCTCATGGCACTCGTCCTGGCCACCCTGGCCTGCGTGTTCACCGTGACCCGCCGGGGTTGGCAAGAGTCTCCCGGTGTCTGCCGGGCAGCCGAGGATAAGCCCGAACCTGCTGACGCGACAGCGTGCCGCAAGCCGTCGGCGGCCGCAGCCCTCACCTTCGTCGCCATCGAAACCGGCATCGAGTCGGGGGCAGGCATCTGGGGGTACGTCTTCTTGACCGCCGGCCGGGGCCTGGCCCCCGAGACGGCTGGGGTGGCCGTCTCGGCGTACTTGGCGATGATGTTCGCCGGACGCGTGGTTCTCGGCCCGGTCGCCGAAGGCCTCGGCCTGGCCAGCGTCCTGGCCGTGGCGGTCGCGGGCATACCCGCGGGCGCCGCGCTGATGACGGCTCCCGGCCCGGGCTTGCTGGCCGTCATCGGCCTGATGATCCTCGGCCTGGCCGCCGCCCCGGCCTTCCCGCTGCTCACCCTGATGACCCCGCAGTGGGCCGACTCCGCCGCGGGGGCCACGAGGATGGTAAGCCTTCAGGTCGCGGCGTCAGCCGCCGGCAGCGCCACGCTGCCGGCCGGCCTGGGACTGGCCATCGGAGCCGTCGACGCGCGAGTCCTCGCCCCGTCGCTGCTCGTGCTCGGCCTGGCCATGGGCACCCTCTGCGCGCTCCTATCGCGCTGGTCCGGACGCGGGGCGCGGCAGATAACCTCGTGACGGCCACCCTAGCTCGGAAGCCGGGACGGTACCTTCACGGCACTGGTGGTGATGCAAGCAAAATGGCGGGTTGATGCGCTCGCAGATACACCCATGACTAGGAAGAACAGTGCAGTCTCCCTGCCGAATATTTGTGACTTGTCAAGGTGAACCGAGACCTCTGGACATCGCGCCCGATCTTCCGGTTTTGTGCTCTCGATGCGGCTGTGTGGCCCGATAGTTCGGGCATGATCGGTGGCCACGGTTTCGCACTGGGCTAGACCTGCCCTCCCGGCGCGGCAGTCCCCGGGGTGAATGCCTCGGCGGCGGCAGCCAGCCTGAGGGGCACCGGGAGGGCGAAGGCCAGTGCGCAGAACACGACTGGTGATCTCGTGCGTTGTGCTGGTACTCATGACGCCTTGACAAAGGCGATGTCATTTCCCGATCTCGGATCCCTCTGGTGGCATCCGGCGATCAGCTCAGCGATGTCCATGATGGTACTCCTCTGGCATGCCTGGCCGACGGGGTGACGGCGGCTCCTTTGGGCCCGTGGCTGTCGTGGCTGATGGGGTCACGCCCGGGTGATCAGGTACCGGAAGGAATTGTCCTGGCGGTAGCTGCCGCCGGGCTGGCGGCTGCCGGCGAAGGCTGCGGCCAGCGCCTTGCGGGTGGACGGCTCGCCGGCGTGCTCGATAGCCAGCCGGGCCGGCCCTGAGGACAGCTGAGTCCGCACTGCGGTGTCCAGGTCGGGATAGATGAACGGGGTCGGCACCTCACCTGCCTGCTCCGGGACCAGGCCCGCCGCCTCGGCCAGTTGTTCCAGCTTGCCGGGCACGCTCAGCGCGAATGGTCCCTCGGCACCTGGCGGGGGCGGTGGCAGTGGCCCGCCGATCGCGGC
>Ga0209656_10000674_pt1 | contig 22154 bp, 24 predicted proteins | sample BogFormECP12_OM2_FD_188239 | JGI IMG/M metagenome (GOLD analysis project Ga0209656, IMG submission 188239) | Bog forest soil microbial communities from Calvert Island, British Columbia, Canada - ECP12_OM2 (SPAdes) (version 2) | ecosystem: Environmental > Aquatic > Freshwater > Wetlands > Bog ... | reverse complement strand
TGCCTTCGTCCGCACGTCGTAGGCGAAATAGTAGGTGTGGCAGACACCCATATCCCACACCAGGTCTGCATCCGACCGTGGTGGATCGTTCGGCATGGGTTGCCCGGGGCACCACTGAAATGGGCCATAGTTATAGGCCTGGGCGATGCCAGCTCCCAGGCCCGAACCCGCAGACAGCGACATGACGGTTGCTACCCCAACGAGTACTCGCTTCATAGGCCGCAGGGTATCCCTGTGTGAGCTGCAAAAACGGCGAAGCCGCAAAGATCGGCCCATCGTCGGCTCATTCGCTACAGACCGGGCAAGCAAATCGGGGCTCCGTAGCACGGCGGCGGACCATGAGGCGGTGGAGTATCGCCATCCCAAACAAACTCGCCGGCATTGCCCATACCCCCGACCGGCACCCAGAACCAGGTGTGGCAGATATTGGTGTCCCAATGGACATCGCCCTCCGGCAACGGCTGCCCCGGGCACCAGTGATGCGGAACCGAGAAGTTGTCTCCGGGCTGGGCCTGCGCGTCACCTGCGGCCAGTCCGATAGCGCCTAGCGTGAGGCCGCCCGACAACAGCACAGTGGCAATCACCCGCTTCCGGGTGCGGATAGTTTTCATGGTCGCGACGGTAAGTCCGGGACCAGAATGGATTCTTAACGATCCTGACCCGAGACTTCTGGCTAGTCGCCGGTGCGCTCGAACTTGTCTTCGAAATCGCCGCCGGCGCAGGCGCTTCCGGTCGTTACATTTTGGCCATGCCCGGTGAGCACCGGAATCGGCTCCTGTAGCGGGTCAGGCAGTGGATACTCCGCGGTGAGTTTGATATGCACCGTGCCGCCGAGATTGCACGGTACGGTGCCCTCGTCGTCGCGGGTCCACTTTCCGCCGCTGAAGACAAGTGGCACAACGCCGTCGGGCGCGTGGAACAGGCTCATGCACCGCTCGCCGGTGCGAAGACACTCGGTACGGACAGTGAGATCGTCTTGTCCCGGCGCAGAATTGCCGTTCGCGTAGGTGATCGTTTCGTGGTACCGGCCGTGTAGCGCCATGGCCGGGGACGCCGCCCGCGGTGGTAGGGTAGCCGGGTCGGGTACTTTGGCGACGTCGGGATCGCCAGTGCGGGTGAAGGTTACGCTTCGTTTTCCGGCGCTGCAGCTGTTGGTGGTGGACCGGACGGTTTCGCCTTTCAGGGTGCCGTCGGGCTGTGGTTGCAGGGTGAACACCACCCAGACTTCGGCAGGCGCGTTATTACACGGCGTTGAGCCGAGGCCCACGGCCACCCAGCTGCCGCCCACCTGATCGAACACCAAATTCGAGACCAGCACGATTCCGCTGCCGCCGACGTAAGACGCCGTCGCCACGCAGCCGCCGGAGCCGCACGTCGAGCGCACGTCCCAGGTGCCGGTCATCGCCGGCGCACCGGCGACCGGTTTACCCTCGAGATCGGTTCCCGGGCCATAATCCGCCCGGTAGGTGCCAGCAAAAGCATCGGCTTTCGCGGTGGCCGACGGGCTCGCCGTGCCGGCCTGACGGCGGTGCCCGAAAAGCGTCACGCCGGCGACGACAACGGCGGCGACGATCAGCAACGGGATGACCACAAGCGCCGCAAGCCGAGCCTTCGAACGCGAAACCCGCTGCAGGCCAGCCCCGATCGCGGACGCCGTCGCAACTTGGCTTGGCTGGGTCGGCGGTAGGGTGTGCAAGTGCGCGCTGGGCGGCCCGAGATGGTGCTGCAATGCGGTGGCGAATTCTCGGCAGCTGGCGAATCGGTCGGCGGGCGCTTTGGCCATCGCCTTGGCCAGCACCGGATCCAGCCCAGCCAACTCCGGGCGGCATTGCTCGAACGATGGCGCGGGGGCCATGCAATGTTTGGTGATGACCACCGCGGGATTGGAATCGACATACGGCGGCGCGCCCGTCAATAGGTGAAATGCCGTGCAGGCCAGCGCATACTGATCGGCGCGGCCGTCGAGCGACTCACCCTTCAACTGCTCGGGCGCCGCATAGGACACCGTACCCACCGCCATGTTCGTCTCGGTCAGCCCCGATACATCATCGATGCGCCGAGCGATTCCGAAGTCCGCCAGGAAAATTCGTTGCGACTGAGAGTCCAGCAGAATGTTGGCCGGTTTGACATCGCGGTGCAGCAGCCCCCGCTGATGCGCGTAATCCAATGCCGAACCGACTGCAGTAATGATCGCCAGCGCGTCAGCGAGGGGCATTCCGTCCGGGTGGTGCTCGCGCACGAACCGACCGGCGTCGGTGCCCGCGACGTAGTCCATCGAAATCCAAAACTGCTCTTCGTATTCGCCGCGGTCGTGGACGCCCAAGATGTTGGGATGCGACAAGCTGGCGGCCAAATCGGCCTCGCGCAGGAACCGCTCGCGATATTGGGGGTCGGCGGTCAACTCCGCCGACAACACCTTCAGCGCATCCTGGCGCGGTAGCCGGGGATGGGCGGCTAGGTACACCGTGCCCATCGCGCCGGCGCCCAGTACCCGCAGGATGGTGAATCCCGCAAACAGTTCGCCCACCGACACCGGCATGGCCAAATCCTATTCCCGGCATTTCAGCGGCATGATCAATTCAAACTGATCGCCAGCACGGCCCACGGGGGTCAACCGGCTATGCTGCTGCTACTTAGCTGGCTTACTCGTTGGGCTCAGGAACATCACGATCGGGGACTGGTTGGGGGCGCGATGACTGCGGCTTCGCCACGTACCGGCCCTGACGACGCGACGGACGGCGACGACGTCGAATTCGGCGTGTTGGGCCCGTTGCAGATGAGCGTCGGGGGCGAGTTGGTGCCGTTGGGCACGCCGAAGCAACGTGCCGTGCTGGCGGTGCTGGTCGTCAACGCCAATCGACCGGTGGACATCGACACGCTGATCAGCGCCGCCTGGGATCAACGGCCACCGCCCGGAGCGAGAGCCACACTGCACGCCTACATCTCCAACCTGCGTCGCCTGATGAGGGGCGCGGGTATCGACCGGGCGCTGCTGGCCAGCGCGCCGCCGGGGTACCGACTGACCGTCGCTCCCGATCAGTCTGACCTCGGGCGTTTTCGCACCAAAAAGGACGCCGGAGTGCATGCCGCGGCCGCCGCGCAATTCGAGCAGGCCAGCCGGCTCATGTCAGATGCGCTGGCCCAGTGGCGCGGGCCGTTCCTGGAGGACCTGCGGGATTTCCAATTCGTGGAGACCCTTGCCACGGCCTTCGATGAGGAAAAGGTCGTCGCTCACACCGCTCATGTTGAGGCCCAAATCGCCTGCGGCCGACCGGACGCCGTGATCATGGAACTACAGACGCTGATCGACGAGCATGCCTACCGCGAGCCGCTGTGGGCGCAGCTGATCACCGCCTACTATTTGGCAGGCCGCCAATCAGATGCCCTCGACGCTTACCTGCGGCTCAAAACCAGACTGGCCGAAGACTTGGGCATTGACCCGGGCCCCAAGCTACGGGAGCTCTATGAGCAAGTCCTGCGCCAGGAAGAGGTGGATGTGCGCAGAGCTGCTCAGGCCCATGCCGAAGACACGTTAGTGTCGTCCGTCGCCGTCGAGGGCAACGCAACCCCGACCCGCCGGCCCGTCGCGGCCGCGTTGCGCGCCGCCGACGGTCAACGGTATGCGTTGACCGTCGGCACGGCCACCCGGATCGGCCGCAGCTCCGATAATGACATCGTGCTGTCCGACGTCAAAGTCAGCCGTCACCACGCGGTCATCACCGACAACGGCACGGCATTGACGATCACGGATCTGGGATCAGTCAACGGGGTCCGAGTGGACGGGAAGCGGATCGATCCGAGCGCCGAACTGCGGGACGGCGATCGTCTTCGCATCGGCGATCAAGAATTCACGCTCGAAACCAAGCGTTAGTATTCTTCCGCCACAACGGAATTCATGAGATGGGGTCGGACTACTTAGAATCCATTAAGGCCTCCGCCGGACCCTATAGGCATGACGAACACCAACCTCAGCAACACACCACAAACAGAGCGATTCTTCTACAGCAAGCAGCGATGGCGGCGCCAGGACGAATGGGGTAACCAGCGTCTGGCCGACGAGTTCGGTCGTGTCGTGTTCACGAATGTCCCGCGGCACGCCAGGGCCGACGATGAGTAACACCTATCGGCCCGAGCCGCCCCAACTACTACCGACCACCATCGCGGACGGGAGCGCGCCGGGCGTGTACTACCGCATCCACGGAGAGCTGGTGCCGGTACTGCACATCTGGCTGGACGGCAGCGTCCCGGTGTTTTTCGAGCACCACGTCGTGCTCTGGAAAGAACCGTCGCTCGCCATCGGGATCAAAGGTAAGGGTGCGTTCAAGCGCATGATCGCCGGCATGCAGCTGCTTTTGACCGAAGCGCGTGGGCCGGGACAGGTCGCATTTTCCCGTGATGGAAGTGGCCACGTGTTCCCGCTGCATTTGCGCCCCGGTTCCGCGGTAGAGGTGCGTGAGCACCAATACCTGGCGGCGACAGGCAATCTGGAATATGGATTCACCCGCCAGAAGGGGATCAAGAACATGATGTTCGGCTCGACCGGGTTCTTCGTGGACCGGTTCGCCGCGACAGAGTCCGAAGGCGTCGTGTGGTTGCACGGCTACGGCAACGTTTTCGAGAAAGTCCTTGGTCCCGGTGAGCAGATCGACGTGGAGCCGGGAAGCTGGATCTACCGCGACGAGAGCGTGCGGATGGACCCGCATGTGTTTGGCTTGCGCACCGGAATATTCGGCGGCAGTGGCAATCTCATCTTCAACCGTTTCACCGGACCCGGCCGTGTTGGCATCCAGTCGATGTACCTGGACATGGCGACCGGCGCGGAGTGAGCGTCACTGCTGAGCAGTCCATTAAGGATCCAGTAAGCCCTGTCCCGCAAAGTGTTTAACGCGTCGCGATGAGCGACGAAGAACGATCAGCAATGAAGAAAAGGAGCGTAGCTAATGAAACGCGAAATCATGATCACGGCCACCGCGGCGGCAATCCTCGCCGTGGCGTTGGCGGGCTGTTCCCACAGCGGGACGGTCAGATCCGGCAATGGAGCGGTGGCCGCGACCAGCGACGCGAACACCAAGGTGCTCGTCGACGGTCACGACCAAAGCGTCAAGGGCACGGTTGCCTGCACCAACGCCGCCGGCAGCGTCAACATCGCTATCGGTGGGCCCACGGCCGGTGCGTCGGGTGCCCCCACGGCGATCGGCGCTGTGCTAACGGATGCCAACCCGCCGGTCGTCAAGTCCGTCGCGCTCGGCAACGTCAACGGCGTGTCGTTGGGAGTTGGCGGGACCTCAGGCAACGCCAGCGCCACCAAGGACGGCAACTCCTACAAGATCACCGGCACCGCGAGCGGCGCGGACATGTCCAATCCGATGGCGGGACCGGTGAGCAAGCCCTTCGAAATCGACGTGACTTGCCCGTAGCCAACCCACATGTGGCGTATCGGCCCGCGGCAACGGGCCGATACGCCACCCACCTCACGCTCCTGCAACCAGGAGCTAACTCCCAGAAAGGAATACATCAATGAACAACCGGACCAAAGTGGTGCTCGGAGCGACCGTCGCGCTACTCGTCTTCTGGATCCTCTTGCGTGTTGTCGTGCTGAGCCAGGCCGGCGTATCCGGCGTTGGGGTCTTCTACTTCGCCCTGCCGATCGGCGGTGTCGTCGCGATTCTGCTGCTTCTGTTGCGACTCGGCCTGCTCAACTTCGGCGAAAGGCCAAGCGCCACAGTGCAGCACTGGCAGCACAACACTGCGGCGCGGGGGCATCAGCCGGTGTCTGCGCCTTCGGAGGCACCGGCGTGGCAGCGCCTGCAGGAGCTTGATGCCCTCCGGGCCAACGGCGCCATTTCGGACACCGAATACGCCGAGAAGCGCGCCCGTCTCATCTCCGCCATCTGATCCACAACGTGGCTGCGGCTCAACCGATCTCGGATACCCTGGACATCAGCTTGTCCCCGAAGCGCTGCACGAAGCCGGCGGGGTCCGGGGTGCCCGGGACCGGGCCGATGTTGATCATCTCGATGCCCAGCTCGGCGTAGTCTTCCAGCCGCTTCAGATAGCCGTCGACGTCGTCGAACGGATCCGCGAACAGCCCAACTGTCTTGCGGATCTCGGCGACGTCGCGGCCTTCATTCTCGCAGTGACGCGTCAACACCTCGATCTTGTGCCTGAGTACCTCGGGCTCGGAATCGGTGCAGTTCCAGACATCGGCGTACTGCGCGACCAGCCGCAGTGTCTTCTTTTCGCCGCCACCGCCGATCAGGATCGGCGGCCGACGAATCGGCTTGGGCACACAGATTGTTTCGGCCAGCTGATAGTGCTTGCCGTTGTAGGGACCGTCGTTGCCCCACATCTGCAGGCAGATCTGCAGCGTCTCTTCGAGCATCTCGAACCGCTCACGCAACGGCGGATACGGGACACCCAACGCGACATGCTCGCGCTCGTACCAGGCGGCTCCGATACCGAACGCCGACCGGCCCTGCGAGAGCACGTCGAGCGTGGTGACCGTCTTGGCCAGCACTCCCGGATGCCGATAGGTGACCCCGGTGACCAGCAGCGCTAGCTCGATGCTGGCGGTCTGACCGGCCAGATAACCCAGCGACGTGTAGCCCTCCAAGAACGGATCTTCCGCACGCCCAAAGTTTTCCATCTGGAAGAAATGATCGGCCAGGGTGAATATCGACGCACCGATGTCTTCGGCGGCCTTGGCGGTCGCGACCAGCGTCGGCGCCAGATTCGCCGGATCGCCGGGCAGAAAGTCGATGAAGTGTATTCCCAATCCCATTGGTAACTCCCTTCGCTAATTGGTTAAGCGCTGGAGCAGGGAAAACGCGTCGAGGATGACGCGGCGTTCCCGCTCCGAGTAGCGCTCCTGCATGGCACGGGCCAGCCATTCCTCGCGGACCTGACGGTCGCTTTCCGCGCGGCGCCGGCCCGCGGTTGTCAATGAGATCACTTGGCGCCGACCATCATCGGGGTCGGGCGCACGCCGGATAAGGCCGTGCCCCGAGAGCCCGGTCAGTATCGTCGCCATCGACTGCGGACGCATCCGCTCGGCGGCAGCCAACGCGCTGGCCGACGAAGGTCCTTCTTTCCAGAGCCGGGTGAGCACCGCGGTTTGCGACGGCGTCAGATCATTACCGGTCGAGACATCCTTCAGCTGGCGTCGTAGCCGGCTGAACGTCACCCGAAGATCTCGGGCAGCCGCTCCCGCCGACTCGCTGATCCCATCCACAGCCGCCAGTCTAAACTTAACAGTCTAGACTGTCCAGTTTTAACTGTCGAATACGGCTATGTGCTGTCCCCGCTCAATTCCCAGAAGCGCGAGCTTTCCTCGTCAGAAGGTTTGGTGTGCGCCCAGATCGCGACAAGGCCGGTGAGTATCACCCAGCCCAGGACGACAGCCGGGATCGCCCAGATGCGCCGCAGCAGCAGTGCCGTATCACATTGCGCGACGAGGCCCTGGCCGCCGGCGTCGGAGGCCTGCGACAGGTTCGAACTGAAGCCTCTGCCGCAGGCGATCTGCACGCCGTAGTGGTCGTACTGGCTCAGATAAACCGGAAACCAGAGTGCCAGCAGCCCGACCACGACCAGTGACGCGCCGACGATGGCGATGTATAGCTGACGATTGCTCACGGACTTCCTTTCAAATCTTGATTGCGGCGGCGACGGAGGCCGGCCGCTCAGTTATGTGAATGGAAGTATCGAGAACGGTCGGGGGCACTCCGGTGGCTTCAGCGCTCATGTCATGCACACGTTCGCGAACAGCAGCACCGGCCAGGACACGATCGAGCCGAGGAACGACACCACGAAGTCGGCACCGTGCATGTGCTGCAAATGGGCGGTGTGTGTCGTCGACCAATGGTTCCCACCAGCAGATATGGTGTCTCGACGATCAGCCCGAGGCCGATCAACTCGGCGACGGTGATTTGGTAGCCAAGCACTTGGCGAACTTTGCTCAGCATCTCCAGATACCCTTCGACCCAATTTCGCACATCGTCCTCAACGGACGACGAACAATCCACTATGTTAATGATTGTTCTGACTCTTCGGTAGCTTTTTGAGCTAATGATCTGCGCGCTAGGGTGAGGCGGTGACGAGCGCGCGCACCGAGCCTGCCGCCGTCGTGCGCCGCCGGCCCAAAGACCGCAAAGCTCAGATCGCCCGGGTGTCCGCCGAGTCGTTCAGCGCGCTGGGCTACCACGCAGTCAGCATGGAAGCCATCGCGGCCCAGGTCGGAATCTCCGCGCCGGCGCTGTACCGGCATTACGCCAGCAAGTACGACCTGTTCCGCGGCGCGGTCCTGGCCTTGGGTCAGCAACTGGTCGACTGCACCGATTTCGCCGACGCGGAACCGGCCGAGCTCTCAGCTGCCGACGCGGCTGCGACATTGGATCGACTGGTCGACGCGCTGATCGACGTGACGTTGGCGAACCGCGAGTCCGGCGGGCTGTACCGGTGGCAAGCCCGATACCTGCACGGCGACGACCAATCCACTTTGATGGAGCAATTGCGGGTGGTCAATCGTCGAATCCAACGGCCGCTCATGGCGATTCGGCCGACGTTGACGTCGTCGCATCGGTGGATGTTGTCGTCGGGGCTGCTCAGCGTGATCGGCAGCATCGTCGACCACCGGGTTGCGCTGCCGGCCGCCGAGATCCGCACGCTGCTGGCCGAAGCCGCCTCGGCTGTGCTCGGCGCCGAGCTGCCCAAGCCAAAGGATGCGCTGAGCCGCCCTACGTCCTGGCGGATCTTCGAATCGGATACCGGTGTCTACGAAGCCCTGTTGCAGGCGTCGATGGTGTTGTTCAACGCTAAGGGCTACCCCGAGACGAGCATGGCGGAGATCGCTTCGGCGGTCGGTATCCCGGTGTCCGGGATCTACCGGTATTTCCCCGGCAAGTGCGACATCCTCTCGACGGGGTTGCGGCGGGCGGCCGACCGGGTTTCCGGCCGATTGTCGACGATCCTGACCGGTCTAACCGAGCCACGCCAGATGCTCACGCTGTTGATCGAGGCTTACGTGGCAACGTCGTTCGCCAATCCGGAACTGGTCGCGATCTACTACACCGAGCGGGTCAACCTGACTCGGGTGGACGAGCAGTTGTTGCGCAGTGTGCAGCGCACCACGATCGACTCCTGGATGCGTCTGCTTACCTCGGCCCGCCCGGAACTGACGCCGACACAGGCGCGCATTTTGGTGCACGCGGCGATGGCCATGGTGGTCGACGTGGGACGGCTGGTGCAATACGAGCACCCGGCCGACAACTCCGCCTACCCGCAAGCTTGTGTGCGAAAACTGATGCAGGTTATGGTGTTTGGGAGTGGCGAATAGCATTCCCGCCCAGGTAGGCGAGATAGCCGATCAGCCCGACGATGGCCAGGCTGCGGGTCGGCCGACTGCTGAAACCCAGACCCAGCACCGTCTCGATACTGCCGTTGGTGTAGACGTGCTGACGGGTGTTACGTGGAAATGCGGCCTTGGTGATCGGCTCGAACAACCGCGGACTGGTGAAGTGCGAGAGCCCGGCCCCGGCCAGTGCCAGACCGGAAAAGCGGGCGAGGCGGTTGCTATTGCGAGACATGGTTTTCGCAGTCCTCCGTTAGCCGATTGCGTAGTCGCTCAGCGGGAATCGAGAGCCGTCCCGCACGGCGTTGCGCACTGACGTCGGCCGTAGCAGCGTCGCCTCCCCGCTGTGGTTGAAGTAGTAGGACCGCGACGTTGCGCAGTCACCCGCGTAGAACACCGAGCTGTCCAGATATTTGGTCATCCGGTCCAGGAAGCGCGCGTTGGCGTCTTCGGTGACCTCGAATGTGCTTGCGCCCCTTCGCTTCACCTCGCCCAGCAACCGGTCCATATGCCGCATCTGGTATTCCATGGTGTTGAAGAAGGACAACCCGGAGAAGGCGTACGGGCTGGCCAGGCTCAGGTAGTTGGGGAAGTACGGAACCGACACCCCTTGGTAGGCCTGGAACCTGTTCTCCCGCCACCACTTTCCGAGATTTCTGCCGTCGCGGCCGACCACCTCGATGGCCGGGAAGTTGGCGTCCCACAGATCGAATCCGGTGGCCAGCACCAGGGTGTCGATCATGGCCTTGCGCCCGTCGTTGGTGACGATGCCATCGGGCTCGATACGGCTGATGCCGCCGGTCTCCAGGTGCACATGCGGTTTGGTGAAGCTGCGGTAATAGTCGTTGGACCAGCTCGGCCGTTTACAGCCAATGTCGTAATCGGGCGTCAGCTTGCGCCGCAATTCTTTGTCCCGAACCTGCACGAACCGATGAATCTTGCACAGGTCCATCCCGGCGATGGACAGCCGCCGGAAATAGCGGTAGTTCAGCACGGCGGTGAGCGTCATGAACTCGAGCAGGTTGTCGGTCACCCAGCGCACTGCCCGTTGGGCGACTGGCACCCGGGCGAACAGCCGACGTACGGCCGGCGCGATCCCGAAGTCCAGCTTGGGCGCCACCCAGATCGCGGTGCGCTGGTAGACCGTCAAGTCGGCCACCGTCTTTGCCAGTTCGGGGATGAGCTGGATCGCGGTGGCACCGGTGCCGATCAGGCCGACCCGACGACCCGCGAAGTCGTAGCTGTCGTCCCACGCGGTGGTGTGCACGACCTTGCCGTTGAAGCTGGTGATGCCCGGGATGTCCGGCGTGTGCGGTTGGGACAGAAAGCCGGTGGCACTGATCAGGAAGCGCGTGGTCAGCGTTTCACCACCGGCAAGCGCGACCTGCCACAGTTGCGAGTCCTCATCCCAGCGGGCGCTTTCCACCGTCGTGTTGAACCGCATGTGACGGCGCACGTCGTACTTGGCGGCGACATCGTTGGCGTACTGCTTGAGCTCCGGGCCGGTGGCGAACAGCCGCGACCAGTTCGGGTTGGGCTCGAACCAGTAGGAATACGTGGTCGACGGGATGTCGACGGCCAGGCCCGGATAGCGGTTGACGTGCCAGGTTCCGCCCAAGTCGGCCTCGCGGTCGAGGATGGTGATGTTGTCGTAGCCGAGGCGCTTCAGCTGGATCGCCGCACCGATGCCGCCGAAGCCGGCGCCCACGACGACGACGTCGAGATGCTCCGCAGTCATGGAACGACAATATACCCGGTACCCCTGGTATCGGGAATCGCCAGCGCGCGGGCTCAGCCGCTGTCGGTTTTGGGTTTGGCTTTCTCCTTGGCTTTCGTGCCCGCTGAAGAGACGGCCCGGTTGGCAGCGAGCAGCGCCGCGTTGTCGTCTTGCAGGTTGAGGATTTGGGCGATGCCGGCGAGGTTGACACCGGCGGCAACCAGCTCGCTGATGCGCTGCAACCGAGCCAGGTCGTCGGCGCTGTAGCGGCGGGTGCCGCCGTCACTGCGTGAAGGGGTCAACAAGCCATGGCGCTCGTAGAGACGTAGCGACTGCACCGGGATGCCGGAGAGTTCGGCGGCCACGGTGATGCCGTAGACGCCTTGGCTCGGGTCGGGCATGTCTGGCGTACCAGGTCGATCGATCATCACAAGCTATCCTTGGCTGCACACACAGGAAATCTTTGTAACACACTTGCGACATCATCGCATGCATGCTATATCAAATCTGTGTCATTCAACACAGATTATAGATGACATCCTGCAGAGGATAGGAGAGTCGGAGGTGACCACGATGTTGATGCGTACCGACCCGTTCCGTGACCTGGACCGCTTCACCCAGCAGGCGCTGGGCACCGCCGCCCGTCCGGCGGTGATGCCGATGGACGCGTGGCGCGAAGGTGATGCGTTCTTCGTTGAGTTCGACCTGCCTGGCATCGACCAGGATTCATTGGACCTCGACATCGAACGCAATGTTGTAACTGTGCGTGCGCAGCGCCCTGCCGTTGATCCGAACCGGGACATGCTGGCGACCGAGCGGCCGCGCGGAGTGTTCAGCCGGCAGCTGGTTCTGGGCGAGAACCTCGACACCGAGCGGATCGAAGCCTCGTACTCCCAAGGCGTGCTACGGCTGCACATTCCGGTGGCCGAGAAGGCCAAGCCTCGCAAGATCACGATCGGTCGCGGCGACGGCCATGACGCCCTCAACAGCAAAGTCGCCAAGCGCGAGGTGATCGACGCCTGATTGTCCGGTGGCGGCAGCGGGGGACGCGCAGTGTGAACCCGCTGCCGCCCCGGCGCCGTCGGCCTGATCGAGAAAGAGTGGAGTTTGTCATGCCGTCTTGCAGCCATGTCGATCCGGCAAGCGTGTTCACGTCGCTGGCTGACATCGTCACTGAGGGTTTGACGCCGAAAGAAATTTATGCCGCGATCTGTGTAGCGGCCACAATGATGGTTCCCGGCTGCGACCATGCCAGCTTGATGATCAGCCGTGGCGGCGCTTGCAGCACGGCGGCCGTTAGCGACCCCGTCGCGCACGCGATCGACAAACTCGAGCTGGCGCTGGGCAGTGGGCCGTGCCTCGATGCCTTCGACGAGCAAACCGCTCAAATAGCGTCGGATCTGACCACTGGCGGTCGGTGGCCGGTATTCGCAGCCCGCGTGGTCGCCGAAACGCAGGTTCGCGGCGCTCTGAGTGTCCGGATGCTGGTGGATCGCGCCAAAGTGGGTGCGCTCAACCTGTTTTCCGACACACCCAATGTATTCGACACCAAGTCAGTCGAACGGGCCCTCGTGTTGGCGGCGTTCGCCACGGTGGCTGCCAACGCCGCAGCGTATGGCGAAGACGCGGCCGGGCTGCGCCGGGGGCTGGCCAGCAACCGCGCGATCGGCAAGGCCGTCGGCATGCTGATGGTGCTCAACGACGTCTCCGAGGACGAGGCGTTCGACATTCTCCGCCGAACCTCCCAAGACACCAACGTCAAGGTCGCTGACATCGCGGCCGAGTTCATTCGGCGTCGCTCAGCGCAGCAGCTTCAATGCAGCGTCGACCGCTAACCCGGCGACGTCGAGGGTCTTCGAGCCTAGGTCGTGGCGCGCGCCGGTGATCTCGACGATCTCGGTCGGTGCGGGAATCAAAGCCGCGGCGGCGCGCACCTCGTCGACGGTGCCGAACGGATCCGACGTGCCGTGGGTGAACACCGTCGGCACCGCGATGTCCGGCAGGTGCTCGGTGCGGGCGCGTTCCGGCTTACCGGGTGGATGCACCGGGTAGGAGAACAGCGTCAGCACGTCCACCCGCGCTTCCTTCGCCGCCACCACCATCGACGTCTGGCGGCCGCCGTAGGAATGGCCGCCGGCGATAAGCGGGCCCGCGGCAAGGTCGCGGCAAACGGTGGTCGCCTCGACGATGCCGGCGCGGTCGGTTGCCGCCGAACCCGACGGCGGCCCCTTGGGCCGTCGCCGCCGGTAAGGCAGGTTGTAGCGGACCGCAAGCCAGCCGCGCCGGGCCCACTCGTCGCAAAGTTGTTGCAGCAGTGCGGATTCCCTGCTACCGCCGGCGCCGTGTGTCAACACCACAATTCCTTTTGGGCCACCGGGCGGGGCACGCTCGGGTTCGTGCGCGACGCCTGCGATCTGCTCGAGATGGTTCACGGCGACAGCCTGAACAGCGGAGACACCGGGCCGTGGCCGTGCCCGAGCGGATAGGCGGCACGCAGGCATCCGGTTACCCATTGCTTGGCGAACGCGACGGCGTCCGGCACGGTGTAGCCATGGGCCAGGGCGCAGGCCGTCGCGGCGGCCAGGGTGTCGCCGGCGCCGTGGTCGTGGGTGGTGTCCACCCGCGGCGAGGTGAACTCGTGAAAGTCGTTGCCGTCGAACAACAGATCCGTGCTGCTGGCCGACCCGAGCAGATGGCCGCCCTTCACCAGCGCCCACTGCGGCCCCAGGGCATGTAGCCCGCGAGCCGCGTCGGCCTGGGTTTTCGCGTCGATGACTTCGATGTCGACCAGCAACCGTACCTCGTGCAGGTTCGGCGTCACCAGTGTCGCCAGCGGAAACAGTTCGGCGCGAAGGGAATCCAGTGCGCTGCGGTCGAGCAGCGGATCGCCGTGCATCGACGCGCAGACTGGATCGACCACCAGTGGCGCGCCGGCGCCATGCTCGCGCCAACTCCGCGCGACCGCGGTGATGATCTCCGCCGACGCCAGCATGCCGGTTTTGGCGGCCTGCAGCCCGATGTCGTGGCAGACCACCTCGATCTGGGCGGCGATGACATCGCCGGGCACTTTGTGAAAACCCTTGACGCCCACCGAATTCTGCACCGTCACCGCCGTCACCGCGCACAGCGCATGCACCCCCAACAAAGTGCAGGTGCGGATGTCGGCCTGGATACCCGCGCCGCCGCCGGAGTCCGATCCGGCGATCGTCAGCACCCGCAGCGGCGTCGTACCGGGCGGCGCCAGCGGCAGGTAATTCACTGCGTTATCGGCAGATACACCCGGTTGCCGTGCTCGGCGAACTCGGCCGACTTCTCCGCCATGCCTTGCTGCATCGCCGCCTCGATGGCTTCCTCGCTGTCGAGCCCGTGCTCGGCGGCGTAATCGCGGACATCCTGGGTGATGCGCATCGAGCAGAACTTCGGACCGCACATCGAGCAGAAGTGTGCGGTCTTAGCCGGTTCGGCCGGCAGCGTCTCGTCGTGGAAGTCCTTTGCGGTGTCCGGGTCCAGGGACAACGCGAACTGGTCGTTCCAGCGGAACTCGAACCGTGCCGTGCTCAATGCGTCGTCACGCTCCTGCGCGCGTGGATGGCCCTTGGCCAGATCGGCCGAATGCGCGGCGATCTTGTAGGCGATCACTCCGTCCTTGACGTCCTTGCGATCCGGCAGCCCGAGGTGCTCCTTGGGGGTCACGTAGCACAGCATCGCGGTGCCGGCTTGGGCGATGATCGCCGCGCCGATCGCCGACGTGATGTGGTCATAAGCCGGCGCGATGTCGGTGGCCAGCGGCCCCAGGGTGTAGAACGGGGCCTCTTCGCACAGCTCCTCTTCGAGCCGCACATTCTCGACGATCTTGTGCATCGGGATGTGCCCCGGCCCTTCGATCATCACCTGTGCGCCATGGGCTTTCGCGATCTTGGTGAGTTCGCCCAGGGTGCGCAACTCGGCGAACTGCGCGGCGTCGTTGGCGTCGGCGATCGATCCCGGGCGCAGCCCGTCGCCCAGCGAGAACGTCACGTCGTAGCGGGCGAAGATGTCGCAGAGCTCTTCGAAGTTGGTGTACAGGAACGACTCCTGATGATGCGCCAGGCACCACGCCGCCATGATCGATCCGCCGCGGGACACGATGCCGGTGACCCGCTTGGCGGTCAGCGGCACGTAGCGCAGCAGCACGCCGGCGTGCACGGTCATGTAGTCCACGCCCTGCTCGCATTGCTCGATCACGGTGTCGCGATAGACCTCCCAGGTCAATTCGGTCGGATCGCCCTTGACCTTCTCCAAGGCCTGGTAGATCGGCACCGTACCGACCGGTACCGGCGAGTTGCGCAGAATCCACTCGCGGGTGGCATGAATGTCCTTGCCGGTGGACAGATCCATGATGGTGTCCGCACCCCAGCGGGTGGCCCACACCATCTTGTCGACCTCCTCGGCGATCGACGACGTCACCGCCGAGTTGCCGATGTTGGCGTTGACCTTCACCGCGAAGGCCTTCCCGATGATCATCGGTTCGCTCTCGGGATGGTTGTGGTTGGCCGGGATCACCGCGCGGCCGCGGGCAACCTCGTCGCGCACCAGTTCGGCGGGCATGTCTTCGCGGGCGGCGATGAACGCCATCTCCGCGGTGATCTCACCGGCGCGGGCCCGCTGCAGCTGGGTGCCGCGGTCGCGCACCACGCCAGGGCGCGGTAGCAGCCCGGCCGTCACGTCGATCACCGCGTCGTCGTCGGTGTAGGGGCCGGAGGTGTCATAGAGGTCGAAGTGCTGTCCGTTCGACAGATTCACCCGCCGAAACGGCACTTTGGCGCCGGGAACGGAGTCGATACTCCGGTAGGCCTTACTGCTGCCCGCGATGGGGCCGGTGGTCACGGACGGTTCGACGGTAACGGTCATTTTTGTCATCTCCCTACGTCGGCATTACCCGGTCAGGTTCATACGGTCGACGGCCCCGAGCCGTCCTCTCAGCACACTCGGCGTGCGCTCCCGTGTTCTCTTGCTTGTGCCTGATTGCCCGGCTCCTCCTCGGACCGCTGCACGGTCCGCATCGTCGCCGTGCAGACCACGCTAGCGCAGCCGGACGGCGCTGCCCACCCCGCGACGATGCACGCCGCGGAAGCGGCGTGAGGAGAAGCGGGGTACTAGTTCAGGCCGAGACGGAACGTTCGTGTTTCCCGTCTAACCGGTGGGCAGGCTGTGTGAACGGTGGAATGATTCGAAACGTGCACGAGGGCCCCGAAGTTCTGGCAACGAGCACCGACACCGCGGGCTCACCTGCCCTGGGGTCGGCGAAACTCGACGTCGACCACGTCAGCGTGGGAACTTTCCGGTTTTGGTTTGTGGGCCAGCGCTGGGAATGGTCCGACGAGGTGGCCCTCATGCACGGCTACCAGCCCGGGGCGGTGGTGCCGACGACCGAACTGCTGCTGTCGCATAAGCATCCAGAAGACCGGGACCACGTTCAGGACATACTCGACCGGGCGCTGCATTCCAAGAGCTCGTTCTCCAGCCGTCACCGCTTCATCGACGTGGGCGGCAACGTGCACGACGCGATCGTGGTGGCCGACCGGATGGCCGACGAGTCGGGCGCCGTGGTGGGAACCGCCGGCTATTACATCGACTTGACTGACACCTTCGTCGAGACCCGGCAGGTCGCCCTCGACGAGACGCTTCCCGACCTGTTCGAGGCTCGCGCGGTGATCGAGCAGGTCAAGGGTGTCTTGATGGCCATCTACCGGGTCAGCGCGGAGCAAGCCTTCAGCGTATTGCGGTGGCGGTCGCAGGAGACCAACACCAAACTGCGGGCGCTGGCCAAGCAGCTGATCGCCGAAATCCCCACGCTGCCACCGCCGTCGGCGGACGTGCAGAGCGCCTTCGACCATCTTTTGTTGACGGTGCATGAGCATATTCCGGGTGAACCCGACGCATAGCTTGGTCGCCGACTAGGCTCGACAAGGCTGTGGACGGTACGCCGCCACGACATTGCATTGAGCGGTGCATCGAAGCGGGTGAACGCGATGGATTTGTTGGTCGTCGACTATGAGGTACGACCGGAAGCTGTGGTTGTGCAGGCCAAGGGCGAGGTGGATTCCAGCACCGCCGGCGACCTGAATTCACAGCTGGATGCCGCGCTGCAGCAGACCGAAACCCACGCCTCGCGATTGCTCATCATCGATTTGCAGGGCGTGACCTATTTCGGCAGCGCCGGACTCAACGCCGTCCTCGACTGTCACCGGCGCGGGCAGCAAGCCGGCACATCGGTCCGGCTGGTTGCCGACAATGGATTGGTGGTTCGCCCGATCGAGGTGACGAACCTGGACAGCGTCCTCGAGCTCTACCCCACGCTGCCCGATGCGCTGCAAGGCCGTGATACCGAGCAGGGGCAGTGAGCGGGCCTCCCCGCCGTCACTGGAGAAGCGAGCCGCAGGTCCTGCCACCCGACCTCGCCAAGGCCGTGGCACTCGGCGGCGAGATGGGCTGTCTGTTCGCCGAATTCGACTGGGCCGCGCACCCGTTGGGGCCGCCGGATGAGTGGTCGCCCGAGGTGCGGTCGGCCGTCGCGGTGGTGTTGACCTCGCGGTTTCCCATTGTCCTGTGGTTGGGCGTCGAAGACCTGTTCCTGGTGTACAACGACGCTTATATCCAGATCCTCGGCGAAAGGCACCCGGCCGCATTGGGCCGGCGTGGCCGATTCGTGTGGTGGGACATCTGGGAGGCGATCAGCCCGATGCTGGCCAGCGTCATCGCTACCGGTGAGGCGACTTGGTCGTATGACTTGATGCTGCCGATGGTGACCGCCGGCCGACGCCAGGAACGCTACTTCACCTTCACTTACAGCCCACTGGTCGGCGCGAACGGCGAAAGCTACGGGATTTTCTGCCCATCCTCGGAGACCACCGAACGGGTGATCAGCGAGCGACGGTTGCATCTGCTCAATGCGGTCGCCTCGGCGACGATGGAGACCCGCACCGTCGACGACGCGGTGAGCGCCGCCGTGTCGGTGTGTGCCGAGCAGGCCGACGTACCGCTCGTCGCGGCGTATGTCCGTGGAGCGGACGCGGCCGATACCACCCTGCGCGGAGCAACGCCGTCGGTGCTGCCGCTGCTGCCGCCCACGCTGGAGAAGCTGACCGACTGGGTGCCGACAACGCGGTCGCGGGCGGAAGTGCGGATCATCGAGAACGTCTCGTCGGTGATTCGCGGTCTGCACGAGGTGTTGGGCGGCGATTGCCCAGACCAGGCGCTGGTGCTGCCGCTGGGCGAGAACGCGATCACGGGGGCGCTGGTGGTGGGGACCGATCCCCGGTGTCCGCTGGATGAGCAATACCTCGGCTTCTGTCAGCTGCTCGCCGATCAGTTGTCGTCGGCGCTGGCCTCCGTGGTCTCCCACGAACAGCAGCGCCGGCGCGCGGATGCGCTGGCCGAACTCGACCGCGCCAAGACGACGTTTTTGACCAACGTCAGCCACGAATTCCGCACTCCGCTGACCTTGCTGCTGGGCCCACTGGAGGACGCGCTCTCTGACGTGGGTTCGCACACGGTTCTCGCCGACCGGCTGCGAATGGCCAGGCGCAACGCGGGACGGCTGCTGCGCCTGGTCGACTCGCTACTGCAGTTCTCCCGCATCGAAGCAGGGCGCGCCACAACGAAGTTGGTGTGCACCGATGTCGGGGCGCTGACGTCGCAGATCGCTTCGTCGTTCACCGAACTGTGCGAGCGGGCCGGGATCGAACTCGTCCTTGACTGCCGTCGGGCGCTGGCCGACGTCGACCAGGACATGTGGGAAACCATCATGCTCAACGTGATGTCCAATGCGGTCAAGTACACGCTGAGCGGCTCGATCACCGTCACGGTGCACAGCGGTGACTCCCCGGCTGGCGACGATGCGGGCGCCGCAGGGGCCCGCGGTGGGGGCGTCCGACCCGGCCGATGCGTCATCAGCGTCCGCGACACCGGCGTCGGTATCAGCGAGGCCGACTTGAAACGGCTCGGCGAACGCTTCTTTCGGGCCGACACCGCGCGGGGCCGCAGCGTGGAGGGCACCGGGATCGGGCTGTCGCTGGTGCGCGGGCTGGTGGAACTCCAGCAAGGCAGCATGCAGATCGCCAGCGAACTCGACCGGGGTACCACCGTCGCGATCACGCTGCCGAAATCGCTTGCGGCCACACCGATCGACCATGCATTGGCCGACCTGCTGGACAACCCGTATGTCGTCGAGGCGGATCAATGGGTGGCGCCGCTTCCGATCGAGACCGCGCCCGCCGGCGATGACCGCAAACTGGTCTTAATCGCCGACGACAACGCCGACATGCGGGCCCACATCGACCGGGTCTTGTCGGCGCACTGGAGAACAGTTCTGGTCGCCGATGGCGTAGCGGCTCTGCGGACCGCCTACGAGCTTCGCCCTGACGCCATCGTGACCGACGTGATGATGCCCAAGCTGGACGGCTTCGACTTCGTCGCGGCCATTCGACGCGATACCGAACTGGCCGCCACGCCGATCGTCATGCTGTCCGCCCGCGCCGGAAACGAGGCCGTCAGCGAAGGCTATGCCGGCGGTGCGGACGACTATCTGCCTAAACCTTTCCGCTCGCAGGAGCTGATCGAGAGGGTCGCGGCGCGATTGTCCGCCGCCGGCCGCGAACGTGCCGGTCAGCAACAGCGTGAAGCCGAGCTTCGGCATACTTCCGCGACCGCGCAACTCGATGCCGCGTTGCAGGCCGCCGACTCGGTCGCCGGAATCGCCGATGCGCTGCTGGCGTCTTCGGTCGGCTCGGGCGCTGCCACGATCGTGGTGATCGGTCTGCTCGACGCCGAGGAGAACAACGTCCGGTTCGAGTACGCCGGTCCGGTCCCCGTCGAAATCCGCGACCGCTACCACGTCGCCACCCTGGACACGCCGCTGGTGCCGATTGACGTCATCAAGACCGGCCAGCGGATGGTCATCACCGATACGTTGGCGCTCGCTCCGCGTTATGGCCATGTGGTGCACGAAACAGCGCACAACGTTCGGTCGTGCGTCAGCCAGCCGCTGCGTGGTCATGACGGGAAGGTGATCGGTTCGCTCGGGTTGCTGTGGCCCATACCGCAGGAGTTCGACGCGAGCGAGCTCGAGATGTACGCCCGCACCGCGGAGATCATCCAATCGGCGGTGGGCCGGGTCCGCAGTGCACAACGCGAACATCGGATTGCCGTCGACTTCCAGGAGCATCTGCTCGATCTCGACCGCGGGTCAACGGCCGCGGTGGTGGCGGCGGTGTATCAGCCTGGCGGCGAGGCGATGCGCGTCGGCGGCGACTGGTATCTGGTGGCGCCGCTGCAGCAACCGGGCCAGATCGCGGTATCCGTCGGCGACGTCGTCGGGCACGGTCTGCCCGCCGCGATCGTGATGAGCAGGCTTCGCGCGGCGGTGTCGGCCACCGCCCTGACGGGTGGCGACCCGGGTGCGGTGCTCAGCTCGCTGGACAGGTACGCAGCGGCGGTCCCCGGTGCGCGCTGCGCGACCGTCAGTTATGTCGTGATCGACACGGAGCGACCGGCAACGGCCGACGGCACGTCCAGCATCACCTATAGCTGCGCGGGTCATCCCTATCCATTACTGGTGACGCCGGACCAAGCGCCGGTTTTCCTGCAAGCCGGCCGGCGTCCCCCGATTGCGGCGTGGGAACGCCATCTCAAGGCCAACACGGCAGAACACGAGTTGCCCGCGGGCAGCCTGCTGTTGCTCTACACCGACGGACTGATCGAGCGGCCGGGCGAGACGCTCGACGAAGGGTTCGCGCGACTGCAGGCCGCGGCCGCATATCGTGCGGAACTATCGGTCGGAGAGTTCTGTGACGAGTTGCTCGAGCGGATGGCCCCGCCTGGCGGCTACACCGACGACGTCGTCCTGTTGGCGGTGCGGCCTAACCACACCACGGCGCGCAGTTTCGCCGCGGTGTTGCCCGCCGCACCGGCGAATATCCCCGAAGCCCGGCACCGGCTCCGCTACTGGCTGACCGGTATCGCGTTGGATCCGGGTCGGGAAGCCGACATCCTGTTGGCCACCGGCGAGGCGGTGAGTAACGCGATTGAGCATGGCAGTGGGGGCGATTCGCTCAGGACGGTATCCATCGAGGCATTCGTGCGCGGGCACACCGTCAGCGCGACGATCAGCGATACCGGCCGGTGGTCGGGCGATTCCTCGGCCAGCCAGCGTAGTCTGCGGGGCGGACGGGGACTCACCATGATCAACGGACTCGCCGACCACGTGAAGACCGTGCGCACTGCTCACGGCACCCGAATTACCCTAGATTTTCACCACGCAGTTGTCCCGGGGGCCAATCTGGTGGAGGGCGTACCACGATGACCCGGGCGGTTTTCCAGCTACACATCCCCGAAAGCGGCAGCGCGGCGGCCACTCCCGCCGAGGTGACGGTCACCGGCGAGGTCGACGTGACCAATGTCGACGAGTTCACCCAATCGGTGCTGGCCGTGCCGGGCCCGCGGCCCGTCATTCTCGTATTGAGCGGGCTTAAATACTTGGACAGCTCAGGATTCGCGGCGCTGGATCGACTGCTGGAACAGGACGCTGTTGTCCTGGTTTTATCGCCGGACAGCTTCATGTACAGAGTGGCCGAACTGATGTGTCTGCCGATTCAGCACGACACCGAAAGCGCGCTGCGCGTGCTGCAAGAAAGGGAAGCGGGCGGGCTGGAGCCAGATCGTTCGCCCTAGACCTCTTTGCCCTAAGCCTCTTCGATGGCCTCACCGAGCTCTTCGAGAATTTTGTTGTGGTGGTTACTGGCCAAGAGATGGCCCGCCGCGATGACGACCGCGACCGGCCAGTCGATGAGCTCGAATGCTGCCAACGCGGCTAGACCTCCGTAGTAAGCGAGCGCCTCGGGTCGAGGAATTTCCAGCCGACCAAAAATCGGCACGCTCACAAAGAACGTCTCGCCCTCGCGGATGTGCGCGACGGCCTCGGCCTGGGACATTGCGCGACGGGGCTTCTTTTCGACCATCATTTGCCTTTCAGTAACTTAAGCTTTGCCATTAAGCAGAGTGACACGGTCACCGTCGGGAGTATGACGTCGACGAAAGATTCTCTCGCCGACC
>Ga0209656_10000673_pt1 | contig 22189 bp, 16 predicted proteins | sample BogFormECP12_OM2_FD_188239 | JGI IMG/M metagenome (GOLD analysis project Ga0209656, IMG submission 188239) | Bog forest soil microbial communities from Calvert Island, British Columbia, Canada - ECP12_OM2 (SPAdes) (version 2) | ecosystem: Environmental > Aquatic > Freshwater > Wetlands > Bog ... | reverse complement strand
TGGAGAGAGGTTTGCTGCGCGAGGAGAACGATCGCTACGTGCTCGATCGCCCGTTGCAGCCGCTTGCGATCCCTGCAACCCTGCACGCCTCGCTATTGGCGCGGCTTGACCGCCTGGCGTCGGCGCGGCGGGTAGCGCAGATCGGCGCGGCGATCGGGCGCCAGTTTTCCTACGCGCTGGTGCGCGCGGTATCCCGCCTTCCCGAGGACGAGCTGCAAGCGGCTCTTGGCCAGCTGGTCGCTTCCGAGCTGGTCTTCCAGCGCGGCCTGCCGCCCGAGGCCGTCTATAGTTTCAAGCATGCACTGGTGCAGGACGCGGCGCACGGCAGCCTGTTGCGCAACGCCCGGCAGCAATTGCATGCGCAAATCGCCAACGCGCTCGAGACCCATTCCCCCGAGATCATAGAAAGCCAGCCTGAGCTTCTCGCACAGCATTACGCCGAGGCCGGGCTCGTCGAAAAATCTGTCGCCCATTGGGGCAAGGCCGGTCACCGGTCCGTCGCCCGCTCGGCGATGGCGGAAGCGGCTGCGCAATTTCAAAAGGGGCTGGACCAGCTGGCGCTGTTGCCCGACATCCCCGAACGCCGGCAAAAGGAGCTCGAGTTTTCCAGCGCTTTGGGCGCGGTGTTGAATGTCGTCAAAGGCTCGGCCGCGCCGGAGACGGGCGAGGCCTACGCTCGCGCACGAGAGTTGTGGGAACAGCTCGGTTCCCCCGTGGAGTTCATTGAGGTTCCCTGCGGTCAGTCCCGCTATCACGCGCATCGCGGCGAATTGGATCGGGCGCAGTCTCTCGCCGAGGACTTGCTGCATCTGAGCCGTCGACGGAACGATTCCGCCGGGGTCGTAATGGGTCACTACTCCTCCGGTCGAAACCTGATGTTTGCCGGCCGCTTTGCCTCGTCCCGATCGCACCTTGAAGCGGTGCTGGCACTTTACGATCCGAACTCCCATCACTCGCTCGTGCGCCAGACCGGAATCCACCCACAGTTGGCAGCACAGGCGGCTTTGTCGATCGTCCTCTTTTGTCTCGGCTTTCCCGACCAGGCATTGGCACAGAGCAATGAGGCAATCGCCGAGGCGCGGAGACTGCCTCATCCGCCGAGTTTGGCCATGAGCTTGGGGATCGACGCCCTTCTGCTATCGATCATCGGCGACGACGTAGGCTTGGAGCAGCGGGCGGACGGTTTGGTTGCGTTCGCGACCGATCAGGGCTTCCCTTTCTATCGTGCAACGGGAGCGATCTTCCGTGGCTGGGTTAAGGCCAAGAATGCCGATGTGACTGAGGGCCTGTCTCTTCTACGCGCCGGTTTGAGCGCTTACTGTGCCACCGGGGCCACGGTGTGGATGCCCTTGTATATCGCCCTCCTGGCTGGGGCATGTGAGATCGCAGGTCAAATCGAAGAAGCCGCGGCCCAGTTGGATCAGGCGTTGCAGCTCGTTGAAAAGACGGGGGAGCGCTGGTTCGCCGCGGAGCTCGATCGGCGGAGAGGCCGGCTGCTGCTACGGCAAGGCGATCCCCAAGCCGCTGAGGAACTGTATCGCAAAGCCCTCGGCATCGCCCAAGAGCAGGAAGCCAAGCTGTGGGAGCTGCGCGCCGCCGCGAGCCTTGCCCGACTGTGGCGCGACCAGGGTCGCCGCGCCGCAGCCCGCGACCTGCTCGCCCCGGTCTACGGCTGGTTCACCGAAGGCTTCACCACGCCCGATCTCAGAGAGGCAAAGGCGCTGCTCGACGAGTTAGAATGAGCGAGCTGTGCGCAGCGGATGCATTCGACAGGGGTTCAGCGCCCCGTCGTGGCGGGGCTTGGTCCCGGTCTTTGCCCATAAGTCTGCGTCGGTCCGTCCCTTCCGTCATCCCGGCGAAAGGCCGGGAAATGGGCACCGGCCGGAGCCTGTCCTAGAAACCCGACCGGTTTTTAAAAATGTCTGCTGCGCCGGCTTTCAAACGTCATAGGGCTGTTCGACATTCCAAACCGAGAAGGAAAGACAATGAGTGAATTTACCTATCTGTATCGCGGCGGCAGGGATACACCCGTTTCCCCGGAGCAACGGCAGAAACAGCTGCAGAAATGGGCCGCGTGGTTCAAGGAGCTCGGCGCGAACGGCCATCTAAAGGAGCTCGGACATCCGCTGGAGAGCGCCGGCATGGTCGTCAAGGGCAGCCAGAAGATCGTCACCGACGGCCCGTACGCCGAGGCCAAGGACCTCGTCGGCGGCTTTAGCCTGATCGAGGCTAAAGATCTTGCGCACGCGGCGGAGATCTCGAAGGGCTGTCCGATATTGAAGGTCGGAGGCTCCGTAGAAGTGCGCCCGGTCATGCAGCTGAACATGTGATGCAGCCCGGCGATCATCTCTTCCGGCACGAGTCGGGGCGCATGGTCGCCGCGCTGATGCGCATCTTTGGCGTCCACAACCTCGCGCTGGCAGAGGACGTCGTGCAAGACGCCTTCTGCCGCGCGTTGGAGGTGTGGCGAATTCGCGGTGTCCCGGAGAACCCTTCGGCATGGCTGATGGCCACTGCAAAAAACGGCGCACTGGATGTTCTGCGGCGTCAGCGCACGGCACGCACCTTTGCGCCGGAGCTTGGCCGACTTCTCCAGAGCGAATGGACACTCGCCCCGGTCGTCGAAGAACTCTTCGCCGCGAACGCAATCAAAGACGATCTGCTTCGCATGATGTTCTCCTGCTGCCATCCTCGGTTACCCGAGGCGGCGCAGGTCGCGCTGGTTCTCCACATCCTGTGCGGCTTCAGCGTGGATGAGATCGCGAGCGCGTTCGTCACCAGCCACGCCGCGACCCAGAAACGGCTTACGCGGGCGAAGAAGGTATTGGCGGGATCAGAGCGGCTGTTCGACATCACGGCGCTGGCCGACTTCTCGGCTCGGCTTCCAGCGGTGCACCGCGCGCTCTACTTGCTGTTCAACGAGGGCTACCACGGGGCCTCCACCGAAAGGGCCGTACGTGTCGAGCTCTGCCGGGAGGCAATGCGGCTCACGGCGCTGCTCCTGGAGCATCCCTTCGGAACGACGCCCGTGACATACGCGCTCGCCGCTTTGATGTGTCTCGGCGGGGCACGCTTACCGGCGCGCGTCGATGCATCGGGCAACTTGATCTCACTCTTCGACCAGGATCGATCGCGATGGGATCAAGAACTCATCGCCGAAGGACTGAAGTTTCTTGAGCTTTCCGCCGCAGGCTCCGAGCTCACCCCGTATCACCTCGAGGCCGCGATCGCACCGATTCACGCATGCGCTCGCCACACGGAAGACACCGACTGGCAAACCATCGTTTCACTCTACGACAGGTTGACGACGATACGTCCTTCCCCGATAGTGGCACTCAACCGGGCGATTGCGGTCGCGCAAACCGAGGGTCCCGAGCGTGGGCTCGAAGAGATCCGCTCGATCACCGATTGCGATCGCCTTGCCGCATATCCGTTCTATTCCGCGGCGGTCGGCGAGCTCGAACTTCGCCGCGGGAGGCACGACACCGCGCGCGAGCACTTCCGAGCAGCGCTCGCATTGGCGCGCAACCCGATGGAATGCCGGTTCCTCGATCGCCGCCTTGGCGCGTGTGAACGAGGCTACACGCAGCGGGCATACTACGAATAAATTTGGGAAACGCGTCTGGAAGCCGAAGACCCAAGCTGAGGAGTTACAACCGGCTACGGCCTCGGTTGCCCCGGCGCATCGCATGACCATCCGATATTTGTGAGGTCGCGCAGGCGTACTCCGCGCTTGATATGAGGGCACATACGCCTAAAATAGGCGTGTATGCACACTTCCGCCCAACCGAGGAGCCATCAAATTCCGCAAAGAGCAGGGCGTCCCATGCCCTCATCCGACGGAGCCGCCGAACCGCAACAGCGGAGCTTCTGGATCGCCGTGATCTGCGGAGCGGTGATCCTCACGATCGGGGTCGGCGCGCGCCAAAGCTTTGGCATCTTTCAAAAGCCGATCGCCGCCGACCTCAAGGTCGGGCGTGAGCTGTGGTCGTTCGCCAATGCGCTGGCGGTGCTGCTGATGGGCGCGTTCTCGCCGTTTGTCGGCAACGTTGCCGATCGCTTTGGTACGGCTCGGACCGTCGCCGCGGGTGGCGTGCTTTACGTGATCGGCATGTTCATGATCGCGTTCGCGAGTGAGGGCGTCATGCTCACGCTCGGCAATGTGTTGTGCGGCATCGGCATGGCGGCTGCGGGGTTCGGGCCGATCTTTGGTGCGATCAGCCGGAATACGCCCCCAGGGAAACGCTCGATCGCGCTTGGTGTCGCGACCGCCGGCGGGTCGTTTGGCCAATTCGCCATCGTGCCGTTCGCCTCGCTGCTGCAGTATCGGCTCGACAACTGGCATACGACGATGTTGATCCTCGGAGTGATGTCGATGGTGATGGTGCCGCTCGCCTTTGGGCTGCGCGAACAACACGCGGTGGCCGCAAAGCCCGGCGCGGCGCTCCCGCAAGGCACCAAAGACGCATTGCAGGAGGCGTTCCGCACGCAAGGCTTCTGGTTGCTGACGATCGGCTTCTTTGTGTGCGGCTTCCATGTGAGTTTTATCGGGCTGCATCTTCCTTCGTACATTTCCGACAAGGCGCTCGGCATGTCGGTCTTCGGCAACCGGATTTCGGCCATCGAGCTCGGAGGCTGGGCCATCGGCCTTGTCGGCCTGTTCAACCTCGCCGGCTCGTTGATCTGGGGCTGGCTCGGCAGCCAATATCCGAAGAAAGACATGCTGGCGCTGCTGTATGCCTTGCGCGCGCTCGCTTTTGTTGTGTTTCTTGCTTTGCCGCTGTCATGGGTTTCGGTGCTGCTGTTCTCGGCCTCACTCGGGTTCCTCTGGCTCGGCACCGTTCCGCTGACCAGCGGCCTCGTCGGTTACATGTTCGGTCCGACGCACATGTCGATGCTGTGGGGCATCGTGTTCTTCAGCCATCAGCTCGGGGGCTTCCTGGGCGGCTGGGGTGCCGGCCGTCTCTACGACATCAAGGGCAACTACGATCTGATGTGGTGGATCGCGGTCGGGCTCGGTGTGTTCGCCGCCGTGATTCACTGGTTGATTCGCGAGCGGCCGGTGCCGCGGCTGGCGATGGCGATGGCGCCGGCATGAGCACTGCCGGCGCGCGCACCCGAAGCGGCCGCGTTGCTCGGCTCGTTCCGAATACGCGCGCAGAGCAAATAGGTCCCGCCACCAAATCATCGTCCACCAACACGTCCTATCGGTTGTTGTGGTCGACCGGGATCATCGCCTTCGTGCTCTGCATCCTCGCATTCGTGCTGTGGGGCATCAACGGCGCCAGCACTCTGTTTGACATGATGGTCGCGCTCTGCACCTGAGTGTCTTGGGGCTTGCGACCACGATCCTTGCGGTCCTGCCGGCGCTTACCACGACAGGGTCGAGTCCGGCGACATCCCTGGCAGCCGAATTTTCCCGACCTCCCCTCGAACTGGCGCACGTCAGACCCGTAACCGCCCTCATTTTACGGGCGGTGTGATCGAGGTAGGATATATGCATCCGGGGAGCACCGCGGCGGCGGCAGGGAATGAGTGAGCCGCGTACGTGGTGCCAGGGTCCAGAATGGCCGATATCTTCATCAGCCATAGCGGTACGGACAACGAGATCGCCGCCGCGATCGGCGAGCGCATCCGGCGCGAGCGGCCGACCTGGTCCCTGTTCTACGACAAGGACAACATCCGCGCCGGGCAACGCTGGCAGGAGCGCCTGCGCGTGGAATTGACGAGCTGCCGGGTGGTCCTGGCTCTGCTCAGCCGCAACTGGCTGGGCTCGCCATGGTGCTTCACCGAGGCGGTGACCGCCGCCTTCCGCGGCAAGGACGTGGTCGGCATCGAGACCGAGGACCTGACCAGCGACGACCTGGCGCGCGCGCCGCCTATCCTGCACGAACGCCAACGCGTTCGTCTGCGGGACGGCGACGACCGGGCCTGGCAGGAGGTCTTGGAGGCACTCGATCGTTCGGGGCTCGACCCCGACGACTGGTTCCCGATCCCGCCGAGTGTCGGTCCCTATCCCGGCCTCGTCGCCTTCGACGAGAAGGACGCCGGCGTGTTCTTCGGCCGCAAGCAGGAGATTACCGAGTATCTGGGGATCCTCGACACCTTGCGCGGCCCGGACCGGTCACAGGTGCTGGTCATCTCGGGCGCTTCGGGCAGCGGCAAGTCCTCTTTGCTGCGCGCCGGCCTGATCCCTCGCCTGCGCCGCAAGCCCGAGTGGGTCGTGGTCAGTCCGTTCGAGGTCGCCCGCGAGCCCGTGCGCAGCCTGCTGGGCCGGTTGGACGAGGCGCTCGCTGGCCTCGGCACACCGGCGCACGGGCTCGACCTGACAAAGCTCCCGGACGATCCGGGCACTCTCGCTCAGATCCTGGATGAGACATTACGGCGGCTGGAGCAGGCCGCCGGCGCCTCGGTATTGCTGCCTCTAGATCAGGCCGAAGCGCTCCTCGTGGGCGACAAGCCAGCGGGCGATCCGGCAAGGCTGCTGCTCGATGCCCTGGCCCAACTTCTCGCTGGGCGAACACGGCGTGCCGTCCTTGCCGCCACGATCCGCACCGAGTTCGTGCCACGCCTAGAGGCGGTTTTTGCCGGACCCGAGGTGCGGCTGCGCCAAGTGCCATTGAGCGCGATCGGCTCACTCGCCGAAATCATCGAGAAGCCGGCTGACCGGTTTGGCATCGAGCTGGAGCCGGGGCTCTCCGAACAGATCGTCGAGGATGTCCACACCGCCGATGCCCTGCCGTTGCTGGCTTACACGCTGAAGGCGCTGCATGACCGTAGCGGCGCAGATCGGCGCCTCACCCTCGATGGGTACCGAACCATCGGCGGGGTCCAGGGAGCCATCGCGGCGAAGCTGGAATTGGTGCTGAGCGACCCGGAACCTACCGCCGAGGAGACCGGGGCCCTGCAGCGCGCATTCACCCGCCATCTCATTCGGGTCGACGAGGGTGCGGTTGAAGGCGAGCGTTTGCTGCGGCGCGTCGTCCCGCGCGCATCGCTGCCGCAATCGGCGGCTCGCGTCATCGGCCGTCTGGTCGATGCCGGCCTGCTCATGACCAAGAACGGCACGATCGAACTCGCCCACGAGCGCCTGATCAACGACTGGCCAAAGCTGCCACTGAAGACCTGGCTCGCTCAGGACGCTAGGGATCGACGGCTGATCGACCAACTCCGTCAGCGTGTGAACGACGACACGTTGCCGGAGGGGCTTCTGGCTCAGGCCGAAGAGCTGCTACAGCGCGATCATGAACTGGCGATAGAAGAACCGGGGCTCGCGAACCTGGTGCAGCGTTCGAGAGACCAGCGGCGGGCGCGTGAGCGGCGACGGTGGATCATTCTTGGCGTCATATCGATAGCTGCGCTCGGCTTCTTGGGGCTCGCTTGGTGGGCGTTGGGGCAACGGAGTGAGGCCATATACGCAAGGGGGCAATCCGACAAGAACGCGATCGCTGCCGACGCCGCAGCGAAGCAGGCCCAAATCGAGCGCGATAAAGCGCGCACACAGCTCCTAGCCATAGAGGCGCGCCGAGCGGGCGCGGATACAGACACACCGGATGACATCGAGCGTGCCGGCGCCCTGGCTTTGGAAAGCGTCGAAATCGCACGCAAAAGCAGCAGGCCCGCCGAGGCAGACGCCATCGAGGCCGCCAGGAGCGCCTTGGTCCGCCTCCCGCTTGTGGTCCTCTCAACTGGCAGCTACGTCCAGTGCATGGCGGTGCTGGCGGACGGGCGGCTGGCCAGCGGCGGCAATGACGACCAGATCAAGCTGTGGCCCAAAGAAGGTATCGGCGAGCCGATGGTCCTCGCGCACGGCAGCTCAGTCAACTCCCTGGCGGTGCTGGCGGACGGGCGGCTGGCCAGCGGCGGCGCGGACGGCAAGATCAAGCTCTGGCCCAAGGAGGGCGCGGGCGAGCCGGTGGTCCTCACGCACGGCAGCTCAGTCAATTCCCTGGCGGTGCTGGCGGACGGGCGGCTGGCCAGCGGCGGCGAGGACGGCAAGATCAAGCTCTGGCCCAAACAGGGTACGGGCGAGCCGATGGTTCTCGCGCACGGCACCCGGGTCGTGTCCCTGGCGGTGCTGGCGGACGGGCGGCTGGCCAGCGGGGACTTCGACGGCAACATCAAGCTCTGGCCCAAGGAGGGTACCGGCGAGCCTGTGGTCCTCACGCACGGCGGGCCGGTCTGGTCCCTTGTGGTGCTGGCGGACGGGCGGCTGGCCAGCGGCGGCGGAGCCGGCAAGATCAAGCTGTGGCCCAGGGAGGGCACGGGCGAGCCGGTCGTCCTCGCGCACGACGGGGTCTGGTCCCTGGCGGTGCTGGCGGACGGGCGGCTGGCTAGCGGCGGCCTAGACGGCAAGATCAAGCTCTGGCCCAAGGAGGGTACCGGCGAATCGGTGGTCCTTCCGCACGGCGGCCGGGCCCAGTCCCTGGCGGTGCTGGCGGACGGGCGGTTGGCCAGCGGCGGCCAGGGCGACATCAAAATCTGGCCCAAGGAAGGTAGGGCTGAGCCGGCGGTCCTCTCGCACGGCAGCTGGATCGGGCCCCTGGCAGTGCTGGCAGGCGGACGGCTGGTCAGCAGCGGCGGCCTTGACGGCAAGATCAAGCTGTGGCCGAAGGAGGGTACGGGCGAGCCGGCGGTCCTCTCGCACGGCGCCGAGGTCAGGTCCCTGGCGGTGCTGGCGGACGGGCGGCTGGCCAGCGGCGGCTTGGACACTAAGATCAAGCTCTGGCCCAAGGAGGATACGGGCGAGCCGGTGGTCCTTTCGCACGGCGACCAAGTCCTGTCCCTGGCGGTGCTGGCGGACGGGCGGCTCGCCAGCGGCGGCCACGACGGCAAGATCAAGCTCTGGCCCAAGGAGGGTACGGGCGAGCCGGTGGTCCTCGCGCACGGCAGCAGGGTTTTTTCCCTGGCGGTGCTGGCGGACGGACGGCTGGCCAGCGGCGGCGACGACGGCAAGATCAAGCTCTGGCCTAAGGAGGAAACGGGCGCGCCGGTGGTCCTCTCGCACGGCAACTGGGTCTGGTCCCTGGCGGTGCTGGCGGACGGGCGGCTGGCTAGCGGCGGCCTAGACGGCAAGATCAAGCTCTGGCCCAAGGAGGGTACGGGCGAGCCGGTGGTCCTCACGCACGGCAGCTCAGTCAACTTCCTGGCGGTGCTGGCGGACGGGCGGCTGGCCAGCGGCGGTGATGACGGCAAGATCAAGCTCTGGCCCAAGGAGGGTACGGGCGAGCCGGTGGTCCTCACGCACGGCGGCAAGGTCAGGTCCCTGGCGGTGCTGGCGGACGGGCGGCTGGCCAGCGGCGGCGGTGACGGCAAGATCAAGCTTTGGCTTGTTGACGAACAGAAACTGATCGCCGCCCTCTGTCTTCGCGCCGGCCGCAATCTTGCGAAGGACGAGTGGGCGCGCTACATCGGCTCCGACACTCCCCGGCAGCCGAGCTGTCGCGACCTCCCCTCAAACTGGCGGACACCGGGTTAAAATCGCCGCCCCTTGCAACGGCCTCGGCGACGCCTACTTAACGGTATAGATGCTATAGTAGCAATATAAAATGGTTATATAATGCGTATGAAGCAAGGTCTGATTTCTCCGCCAAATTCCGCTGCCGGTCCGCTGCCAACCGCCCAAAATTCCGCTGTCGCCGGACACGCCCAAATCATAGACAAGCCAATGATATACAGAAGCCTTTCGGTGTGGGGAGGGTGCTTTTCGGACGCTGAAAAGCGTTTTTTCCCCTGCTGTCGGGGAATGGCGAGCGGGTCAGGCGATGGCCCGACCCTGTCACGGATCGTCATCGGCGGTGCCACGGTGCGCTTGCCGACCTTCGCTGCGACGCCTTAAGCTTTTGGGGTCGGGCTACGGGAGCCTCGGATGTGCGGGATCGTCGGGTTGTTCTTCAAGCGCGGTGCCGCGACGCAGGCCCTCGGGCCGCTGTTGGCCGGGATGCTGTCGCAGATGCGCGAGCGCGGCCCCGACAGCACCGGGTTTGCGCTCTATGGCGACGAGGCGCCGCCGGGGGCGTTCAAGGCGACGTTGCGCGCCCCTGACGGCGGATACGATTGGGCGGCGTTCGAAGGTACGCTTGCCAACGCCTTTCAAGTTGTCTGCCCGGCCCGAAAGTATGGCAGCCACGCCGTCTTCACGATCGGCTCTGATCCGGAGCCGGTCTTTGGCTGGTTCGCCCAACATCACCCCGAGCTCGACATTTTCGGCTTTGGCGAGCGCATCGAGGTGTTCAAGGATGTCGGGCTGCCCGACGCGGTCTCTCAGCGCTTCGCTCTCGAGCAACGGGCCGGCACGCACGGACTGGGGCATACGCGAATGGCGACCGAAAGTGCCGTGACGACCGAGCACTCGCATCCGTTCTCGACCGGGCCGGACCTCTGCCTCGTCCATAACGGTTCGCTGTCGAACCACAACCGGCTGCGTCTGTCCTTGCGGCGCGAGGGCATCCGTTTCGCGACCGACAACGACACCGAGGTTGCCGCGGGTTATCTGACCTGGCGCCTGCGCCAGGGGATGAGCCTGACCGAGGCTCTCGAAGCCGCGCTCGCCGATCTCGACGGGTTCTACACCTTTGCCGTCGGCACGAGGGACGGCTTTGCCATCCTGCGCGACCCGATCGCCTGCAAGCCGGCCGTCCTTGCGGAAACCGGCGACTGGGTCGCCATGGCGACCGAGTATCGCGCGATTGCGACTTTACCCGGTGCTGCTGGTGCCGAAATCTGGGAGCCCCGTCCGGCGACGGTGTATTCCTGGCATCGCCAATAGGAGAGTTGGCGTGATCGAGGTCGACCTCGCGCAGAGCTCGGTTCGGGAGCTGAACCAACGGCTGCACCGGATTGGCCCCGGGGACAATGAACATCATTGGCGGGTGGTGAACCCGAACGGCGCCCATGCCGTCGCGGTCGGGCTCACCGCGCCCGTTCATGTCGAGATCAAGGGGCATGTCGGCTATTACTGCGCCGGCATGAACGCGTCGGCCGAGGTTGTCGTCGACGGCCATGCCGGAACCGGTCTCGCCGAGAACATCATGAGCGGGTCGGTGCGGGTGCGCGGCAACGCCGCGCAGTCGGCTGCGGCCTCGGGGCGCGGCGGCCTCGTCGTCCTCGAAGGCGACGCCAGCGCGCGTTGCGGTATTTCGATGAAGGGCGTCGCCATCGTCGTTGGTGGCTCGGTCGGCCATATGAGCGCCTTCATGGGTCAGGCCGGTACCCTCGTCGTGTGCGGCGATGCCGGGCATGACCTCGGCGACTCGATCTACGAGGCTGACATCTTTGTCGCCGGCAAGGTCGCCAGCCTCGGCGCCGACTGCATGGAGAAGGAGATGACCCCGGCCGATTTCGACCGTCTCGCGGACTTGCTAGGCCGCGCTCGAATGGCCGCCGATGCGGCGCGGTTCCGGCATTACGGCTCGGCGCGGCGGCTCTATAATTTCCACATCGACCACGCTGCCGAATATTGACGATGGCAAGCGCTCCGCGACGGTATTCCGCCGCCTTTTCGCCCGAGGTCATCGCCGAGATCCAGCGTGCCGCCAACGAGGGCCTCTACCGAATCCGCGGGTTCGGCACCCTGCGCCCGCTGCCGAGCTTCGACGACCTGGTGCTGCTCGGCGCCTCGATCTCGCGTTACCCGCTCGAAGGCTACCGCGAGCGCTGCGCGACGGACGTGACCCTCGGCACTCGCTTTGCGAAGAAGCCGATCGAGCTGAAGATCCCGATCACGATCGCCGGCATGAGCTTTGGCGCGCTCGGCGCCAATGCCAAGCGTGCGCTCGGCCGTGGTGCCAATGCGGTCGGCACCAGCACGACGACCGGCGATGGCGGGATGAGCGACGAGGAACGCGCCGAGTCAGACATCCTCGTCTATCAGGTATTGCCCTCGCGCTACGGCTTCGATCCGGCGCACCTCAGAGCCTGCGAGGCGATCGAGATCGTCGTCGGTCAGGGGGCAAAGCCGGGCGGCGGCGGCATGCTGCTCGGCCACAAGATCACCGAGCGGGTGGCCGAAATGCGGACCTTGCCGGCAGGGATCGATCAGCGCAGCGCCTGCCGCCATCCGGATTGGACCGGCCCCGACGATCTGACGATCAAGATCACCGAGCTGCGCGAGGCCACCGACTGGGAAAAGCCGGTCTTTGTCAAGATCGGCTCGGCGCGGCCGCGTTACGATGTCCAGCTCGCGGTCAAGGCCGGCGCCGATGTGGTCGTGCTCGACGGCATGCAGGGCGGCACCGGCGCTACGCAAGAGGTCTTTATCGAGCATGCCGGCATCCCGACCCTGCCGGCATTGCGCCAGGCCGTCGAAGCGCTCGAGGAACTGGGTATGCACCGCAAGGTGCAGCTCGTCATCTCCGGCGGCATCAGGAGTGGTGCGGATGTCGCCAAGGCGTTGGCGATGGGTGCCGACGCGGTCTCGATCGGCACCGCCGCCCTGGTGGCGCTCGGCTGCAACCGTGCCATACATGTCGAGGACTACACCGCACTCGGCACCGAGCCCGGCGCCTGCCACCACTGCCACACCGGGCGCTGCCCGGTCGGCATCACCACCCAGGATCCGGTGCTCGAAAGCCGACTCGATGTTGCCGAAGGCGCACGCCGCGTGCGCAATTTTCTGACCGTGCTGACGATGGAGGCGCAGACCCTCGCCCGCGCCTGCGGCAAGTCGCACCTCCACAATCTCGAACCCGAGGACCTTGCCGCACTGACCGTCGAGGCCGCCGCGATGGCCGGGGTCCCGCTCGCCGGCACCGATTGGATCCCGGGACGGAGCGGTCAATGACGCGCCAACGAGGAGAACATTGATGTCGCAAGATCTCGCCAAATGCGCATCAGATCGGGGGATCCGCTATTTTCTGATTAGCTTTGTCGACCTGTTCGGCGTCCTGCGAGCCAAGCTCGTGCCCGCCTCGGCGATCGGGCAGATGCAGCGCGACGGCGCAGCGTTTGCCGGGTTTGCAACCCACCTCGATTTGACCCCGGCTGACCCGGACATGTTCGCGATCCCGGACCCGGCGAGCCTGATCCAGATGCCTTGGAAACCCGAGATCGGCTGGCTCGCGGCCGACCTCCATGTCGGCGGCGAGCCGCTCGAACACGCCCCGCGGCAGGTGCTGAAATGCCAGATCGCGGCCGCCGAGGCCAAGGGATACCGGATGAAGACCGGGGTCGAGGCCGAGTTCTTCGTGCTGCGGGTGGATGGCCTCGCGGTCGCCGACGAGGCCGACCGGCAGGCGAAGCCGTGCTACGACCAGTCCGCACTCTTGCGCCGATACGAGCTGATCCGTGCCATCAGCGACGCGATGCTCGAGCTCGGCTGGGCGCCTTATCAGAGCGATCACGAGGACGCCAACGGCCAATTCGAGATGAATTGGACCTATGACGACGCGTTGGTCACCGCCGATCGCCACGTCTTTTTCAAATTCATGGTCAAGGAGCTGGCTGGCCAGCATGGGCTGCGCGCCACCTTCATGCCAAAGCCGTTCATGCATTTGACCGGCAATGGCTGCCACGCCCATGTCTCGCTGTGGGACCGCGGCGGTGACATCAACCTGTTCCACGATCCCGAGGGCGAGCTCGGCCTCTCGGCGCTCGCTTACCATTTCCTCGGCGGCATCCTCGCGCACGCCGAGCCGCTCTCGGCGCTATTCACACCGACGGTCAACAGCTTCAAACGGATCAACGCGGCGCCGACCGTGTCGGGCGCCACCTGGTCACCCAACGCAATCAGCTACGGCGGCAACAACCGCACCCATATGGTGCGCATCCCGGAGCCGGGCAGGTTCGAATTGCGGCTGATGGACGGTGCGGCCAACCCGTATTTGCTGCAGGCGGGCCTGCTCGCCGGGGGTCTCGATGGGATCCAACACCAGCGCGATCCCGGCAGGCGGCTCGACATCGACATGTACGAGCCGGCTGCTGCTCCGCCCGGCATCCCGCGGCTGCCGCTCAACCTGCTGGACGCGCTGCGCGCGTTCGCCAGCTCAGGCGTATTCCGCGAGGCACTGGGCGCCGCGTTTGTCGACTCCTACGTCAAACTACGGATGGCCCAGTGGCACGACTACGCCCGCCACCTAACCGAATGGGAGCGTGAACACACCCTCGACGTGTAGGACTGTTCGGATCGAGAATCCCTCGCGGAGTCGTGATCGTCAGGCAGGGGTCGCGGCGGAATAACACGGCGCGACGTTCTGTCTATGCCATAATCCCGCGAACCAACCCTTGCCCGGCCGGGACATTTTCCCTTGATGCATCCTTTCCCGCGTCTGCTCGCTGTCGCAACCTCGGTCCCGCCCTATCCGCTCGACCAAGACGACGTGGTGGAACGCGTCAAGCTGTTGTTCGGAGGCTCGGAGAACATCGACCGCCTGCTGCCGGTATTCACCAACACCGGGATTCGCACGCGCTACTCCTGCGTGCCGATCGAATGGTACGACCGGGAGCACGGGTGGGCAGAGCGCAACCGCATCTATCTCGCTACCGCACTCGATCTGCTCGAATCGACGACCCGGCAGCTCCTCGACAACACCGGCCGCGACAAAAGCGAGATCGGAAGCGTCGTGGTCGTCTCGACGACCGGGATCGCCACGCCGAGCCTCGATGCGCGTCTGATGGAACGGATGGGGCTGCGGCGCACGGTGCGACGGCTGCCGATCTTCGGGCTTGGCTGCGCCGGCGGCGTCATCGGCTTGGCACGGGCCGCGAGCCAGGCCGCGGCGGCCCCCGGTGAGACGGTGCTCTTCCTGACCGTCGAACTTTGTGCGCTCGCCTTCCGGCGGGACGATTGGTCGAAGAGCAATATCGTGGCGACGGCGCTGTTCGGCGACGGTGCATCCGGTGCACTGCTTTCGACTGACGGGGAGGGCCCCGCCATTGTCGCTTCGGGCGAGCATACTTGGCCAGACAGTCTCGACGTGATGGGCTGGGAGGTCACTGACAACGGCTTCAGCGCGGTCTTTTCCCGCGACATTCCTCAGCTCGTCACGACACAGCTGCGCGATGTCGCGTCGGACTTCCTTGTCCGCCATGGGCTGGCACTCGGCGATATCGACCGTTTCGTGTGCCACCCGGGCGGTGCGAAGGTGGTCGCGGCACTCGAGCGCGCCTTCGGCCTCGGGCAAGGCGCGCTGGTCGAGGCATGGGGCGTGCTGCGCGATTACGGCAACATGTCGGCGACTACGGTGATGTTTGTGCTCGAGCGCATGCTGGCCGAGGCGCGCGCCACCGGGGAACGCTGGGAGCGCGCGCTGATGAACGCGCTCGGACCAGGCTTCACGGCAGGGTTTTTGGTGCTCGACAACCGGTGACGGTCCTCCACTGGACACTCGGTCTGGTCCTGCTGCAGCGCGTTGTCGAACTCGTTTGGGCGCGCCGCAATACCATCCGGTTACGGCGTCTGGGCGGCGTGGAGGCCGACGCCGAAGGCTACCCGTATTTCGTCGTGCTGCATGCTGGCTGGCTGGTGAGCCTCGCGCTCTTTGTACCCGGTGCTGCCCGGCCAGTCTGGCCGCTGCTCGGCCTCTTCGCGCTGCTCCAGCTGGGCCGGCTCTGGGTAATTTCGAGCCTGGGCCACTATTGGACGACGCGGGTTGTAACCCTGCCCGGCGCTCTGCTGGTGCAAACCGGTCCGTTCCGCTGGTTTCGGCACCCGAACTACCTGCTGGTGATCGCGGAGATCGTCGTGTTGCCGCTCGCCTTCGGGGCCATCGCGATCGCGGTGTCATTTTCGGCCCTCAACTTGATGCTGATCCTCCGGCGCATTCGGATCGAGGAGAGTGTTTTGGCGCCGCGGCGAGGGCCGTGAGATCGAGAGCATGAGGGGGCTCCCGACAGTGGCCGGCGTCGTCGGAATCAAGACCTGGACCGGGTTCCTCGCGATGGCCTTCGGGATGTTCATGGCGATCCTCGACACGCAGATCGTCGCGAGCTCGCTACCTGAGATCCAGGCAGGTCTCGGCATTCCCCTCGACCAATTGAGCTGGGTCCAGACGGCCTATCTGATGGCCGAGATCGTCGCGATCCCGCTGACCGGCTGGTTGACCCGGCTGATGTCGACGCGCGGCGCCTTTTTCGTCTGCATATGCGGCTTCACCGCCGCCAGCCTCGCTTGCGCTGCCTCCTCCAGCTTCTGGTCGCTGGTCCCGGCGCGGGTACTGCAGGGTTTCTGCGGCGGCGCTCTGATACCGCTCGTCTTTTCGGCCGTCTTCTCGATGTTTCAATGGCCTGCTCGGGAGCGAGCGATACTCTGGGCCGGGCTCTTGGCGATGCTGGCCCCGACCCTCGGACCGAGCGTCGGCGGCTTTATCACCGACCGCTTCTCCTGGCACTGGTTGTTCCTGATCAATGTGCCGCCGGGAATCGTCGTGGCACTTCTGGTCGCCTGGGCAGTCGACGTCGATCGGGCGGACCGGCGCGCTTTCGGCTCGGTCGATCTGCTCGCGCTGGCGTTGCTCGCAGTCTTTCTCGCCGGCCTGCAACTGCTTCTCAAGGAAGCCCCGGGGCGCGGCTGGGCGAGCACCCCGATGTTGTTGCTCGCGGCTCTTTGCGTGGCTTGCGGGGGTGGCATGATCCGCCGCTCGCTATGCCGGCCGATGCCCCTGATCGATTTGTCGGCGTTCCGCGACCGCAATTTTGTTGCCGGATGCTGGTTCAGCTTTGTTCTTGGCATGGGGCTCTACGGAGCCACCTACCTCTTGCCGGTGTTTCTCGGTCTGATCCGGAATTACGACGCGCTGGCGATCGGCGGGATCATGATGGTGACGGGCGCGGCTCAACTGGTGATGGCGCCGATCGCCACCGCGCTCGAACGGCGCGCCGACACCCGGCTATTGACCACCGCGGGCTACGGTCTGCTCGCGATCGGGTTCATCGGCAACGGCTTCATGACCTTCGAGACCGACTTTTGGGGATTGTTCTGGCAGCAGATCATGCGCGGCGCGGCTGTGATGCTCTGTCTTTTGCCGACCACCGCGCTCGCGCTCGGCGGCTTCGATGCTTTTCTCGTTCCGAACGCCAGCGGTCTCTTCAATCTGATGCGCAATCTCGGCGGAGCGATCGGCCTAGCGTTGATCGACACCGTGCTCGATCAGCGTGCCCCTGCACATGTCGAGGCGATCGTCGCACGCCTTCAGGCCGGCGATGCGGCGGCGGCGCGCCTGGTCGGATTACCGACCGAGCGCTTCACCGGCGTACCTATAGGCGCGGTCGACGAAGCGACGCGCGCCCTTGTGGCTCCGTTGGTCGAGCGTGCCGGGCTCGTCGCCGCCTTCAACGACGCTTGGCTCGTGGTAGGCGGCTTGGTCGCCCTATCGATGCTGGCTCTGCCGCTTTTCCGGGCACCGCGACAGACGGTTGGAACGCGACGCCAAGATACCGATCTCTCGCGTGTCGCATAGTCGCTAACGGATAGCCCGAGTGACCGAGGCGCAGCCACTGGTCGTTGCGACACCCAAAGCGCCGGCTGGCGTTTTGTCGGGGCGCGTCATCGCCAAGGCGTTGCGCGACAACGCCCTCTTGGCCTTTCCGCCGGAGGCCTTCGAAGAGGACGTGGTCTACCGCCGCTTCTTCGGCCGTCAGCAGATCATTCTCAATCGGCCCGCCGGGATCCATCACATCCTTGTCGAGAACCCCGACAATTATCGCCGCACCCCCGCCACCATGCGGATGCTGCGTCCGCTGCTCGGCAACGGTCTGTTGCTCAGCGAGGGGGAAGACTGGAAGCATCAGCGCCGCACCGTGGCTCCCGCCTTCGCCCCGCGCACGATGCCGCTATTGGCGCGCCATGTCGCTCGCGCCGCCGAGGCTGCCGTCGCTAGGCTCGCGGCCTCCGCCGAGCGCCGCGTCGACATTCTCGCGACGATGCAGTCTCTCGCCTTGGAAATTGCCGGCACCTCGATGTTTTCGCTCGCTATGGCGCGTTACCGTCCGGAGCTGCGCGATCTGATCACCCGCTATACGGCGGGTCTCGGGCGACCGAGCCTCTTGGACTTTCTGCTGCCGCTGGCGATCCCCAGCCCGCGCGACCTCGCGCGCCGGCGGGTAAGGCGGCGCTCGGTGGCTCTGATCGGCCGCATTATCGCCGAACGGCGCGGAATGGCGTCGGCGGAAGCGCCTCGCGACCTCTTCGACCTGTTGTCGACGGCGCGGGACCCGGAGACCGGCGCCCCGTTTTCGGCCGAAAATCTCGTCGACCAGGTTGCGACTTTGATCGCCGCCGGTCACGAGACGACGGGCGTCGCGCTGTTCTGGTCTCTCTGGCTCGTCGCCGCAGCACCGGCTGTTCAGGAACGGCTCGCTGCTGAAGGCGAGACGCTCGATCTCGGCCCGGACAGAGCGGCCGAGACCTTGCCGCACCTGGTCTATACCCGCGCGGTCGTGCAAGAGGCGCTGCGCCTCTATCCGCCAGCCTACACCCTGGTGCGGCAGGCGCAGGGCGCCGACAAGGCTGGCGGCATCCCGGTGCCCGCGGGCGCGATCGTGTTCATCGCGCCTTGGGTGCTGCACCGGCATCGACGGCTGTGGGCACAACCGGAAGTGTTTGACCCGGCGCGTTTTCTTCCCGGTGCGCCGCCACCCGACCGCTTCGCCTATCTACCGTTCGGCATCGGCCCGAGAGTGTGCATCGGCGCACAGTTCGCTCTGACCGAAGCCACCTTGGTGCTGGCCGCGATGATCAAGGCCTTCCAGTTCGAGCGCGCCCACGATCAGCCGGTGATGCCGATCGGAATCGTCACCACGCAGCCCGACCACCCTCCGCTTTTCCGGCTGCAGCCAAGGCGGTAGCGTCCGCGCCGAGGAGTGCCCGTTCGGACATGACGGTTTTCTTACGCGGCGCAATGACGCATGCTGTGAGCGGCCGCGGAAAGGGGAGGAGCGATGCGCTCGCAACGACTGACGATGATCATCTTTATCGGCATGCTGCTCGGCATTGCCGTCGGCTATGCCTGCCACCAGCTCTGGCCCAATCCGCAGACGGCAAAGACGATCGCCGGTTACATCTCGCTCTTCACCGACATCTTCCTGCGGCTGATTAAGATGATCATCGCGCCGCTCGTCTTTACGACCTTGGTCGTCGGTGTGGCGCATATGGGCGACACCAAATCGGTTGGCCGGATTGGTGGCAAGGCGATGCTGTGGTTCGTCAGTGCCTCGCTGGTCTCGCTGCTGCTCGGCCTCATCATGGTCAACATCCTGCGTCCGGGCGACAACCTCAACCTGCCGCTGCCCGATACGAGCGCGGCGACCAACCTCAACGCAGCCTCGCTGTCACTGAAGGATTTTGTCACCCACCTCGTCCCAAAGAGCGCGGTCGAGGCGATGGCCAACAACGAGATTCTGCAGATCGTCGTCTTTTCGCTGTTCTTTGGCGTCGCGGCGGCAGCACTCGGCGAGCGGGCGGAAGGGGTGATCAAGATCATCGACGAGACCTCGCATATCATCTTGACGATCACTGGTTACATCATGGCGCTCGCCCCGATCGCCGTCTTCGCGGCGATGGCGGCGACGGTGACGACCCAAGGGATCGGCATACTGGTGACCTACGGCAAATACCTGGTCATGTTCTATTTTAGCCTCGGCGTCTTGTGGTTGGTGCTGATCGCCGCCGGGTTCTTGTTCCTCGGACGCACCGTGTTTCGGCTGATCTCTCTGATCCGCGAGCCGTTTCTGTTGGGATTCAGCACTGCGAGCAGCGAGGCCGCCTATCCGGTTACAATGGCCCAGCTCGAAAAGCTGCCGGTAAGCAAGAAGATCATCAGTTTTGTTTTGCCGATGGGCTATTCGTTCAATCTCGACGGCTCGATGATGTACTGCACCTTTGCGGTAATTTTCATCTCGCAGGCCTACAACATCCCGCTGTCGATCCCGCAGCAAGTCACGATGCTGCTGGTGCTGATGCTGACCAGCAAGGGCATGGCCGGGGTGCCGCGCGCCTCGCTCGTCGTGATCGCCGCAACCTTGGTGACCTTCAACCTGCCCGAGGCGGGCCTGTTGCTGATCATCGGCATCGACCAATTTCTCGATATGGGGCGCACTGCGACAAACGTCATCGGCAACAGCCTGGCGACGGCGGTCATCGGGCGCTGGGAGGGCGAGACGGCGGAGACGATTGGTTTGCCGGCGGAGGCGCAGGCGGCGTGATGCCGCGATTCCTGTTCGCCGCTGCGCTGCTCGCGCCACTGTTGGTGATTCCCGGCGCAAGTGCCCAAGAGCTGACCGGGACCTTAAAGAAGATTAAAGACACCAAGACGGTGACACTCGGCTATCGCGAAAGCTCGATCCCGTTCTCCTACGTCAACAAGCCGGGCGAACCGATCGGCTATTCGATCGATCTCTGCAACGCGGTGGTCGACGAGCTTTCGAAAGAGCTCGAAGGGGTAGAAATAGGGGTCAAATACAAGCCGGTCACCGCGGCGACGCGCATCGCCGCGGTTCGCGGCGGCGAGATCGACCTCGAGTGCGGTTCGACGACGGCCAATTTCGAGCGCAAGAAGGAGGTCGCCTTCTCGCCGATCTTCTTCATCGCAGGCACCAAGCTTCTGGTGCCGCGCTCTTCCAGCATCACCTCTTACCGCGATTTACGGGACAGGACGGTCGTCTTGACCGCGGGGACCACCAACGAGGCGGCGGTACGAGCAATCTCGGACAAACAGCATCTCGGCATCAAGATCCTACTCGGCAAGGACCATGACGAATCCTTTGCGATGCTGAGGGAAGGCAAGGCCGATGCCTTTGCCACCGACGACGTGCTGCTGTACGGCCTCGTCGCGACGACCAAGACGGCAGACCAATACCATGTCATCGGCGAGTATTTGTCCTACGACCCCTACGGGCTGATGTATCGCAAAGACGACCCCGATTTCGCCACCATCGTCGACCGGACCTTCAGCCGTCTCGCGCAAAGCCGCGAGCTCGTACAGCTCTACAACAAATGGTTCCAGCAGCGTTTGCCGACGGGCGAGCAGCTCGACCTGCCGATGAGCCCGCAACTGGAGGAGATCTTCCGTGTCGAGGGCGTGCCGGAGTGAAATTGGCGACGATCGCTATTCATACTCCGGCAGCCTTTCGAGGTATCGGGCATACTCGCCGTTGCCCAAATGCCGAGCGAGAGCAAGGAGACGTTCGCGGTCTATATAGCCCATGTGATAGGCGACCTCCTCGACGCAGGCGATCTTGAGACCCTGGCGCATCTCGATCGTGCGCACGAACTCGGCCGCCTCGAGCAGGGATTCGTGGGTCCCGGTATCAAACCAGGCGCAACCGCGCCCCAGCCTCTCGACCGTCAGCAGCCCGCGCTCGAGATAGATGTTGTTGAGATCGGTGATCTCGAGCTCGCCGCGCGCCGAGGGTTCGAGCGTGGCGGCGATCTCAGCAACCCCCCCATCGTAAAAATAGAGTCCCGTCACGGCCCAAGGCGAACGCGCCTGCCGCGGCTTCTCCTCGATCGAGATCGCCTTGCCATAGGCGTCAAACTCGACCACGCCATAGGCTTCGGGGTTGCGAACCTGGTAGCCGAAGACGGTGGCGCCGGGACGCGGCTGCGCCGCCCGCTGAAGGGTCGCCGACAAGCCGTGACCGTAAAATATGTTGTCGCCGAGCACGAGGGCGACATTGCCGCCGCCTATGAAGTCGCGGCCAATCAGAAAGGCCTGCGCGAGCCCGTCGGGCCGCGGCTGCTCGCCATAGGCGAGCGACAGGCCCCATTGGCGCCCATCCTTGAGCAGCGCCTCGAACCGAGGGCGATCGGCCGGCGTCGTGATGACGAGGATGTCGCGAATACCGGCCAGCATCAGGGTTGTCAGCGGGTAATAGATCATCGGCTTGTCGTAGACCGGCAGGAGCTGTTTGCTGACCGCCAAGGTGACCGGATAGAGCCGCGTGCCGGAGCCGCCGGCCAGAATTATTCCTTTCATTGCCCCCAGCCTTGGGGATTGATCCAGGCGACAACCCTGAAGACTTCAGAAAAGAACGCTTTGGGATCGACGTGACGAAAGGGCTCAGTGTCTGACCGAAAATAGCGCGGATGTTTCCAATCTGTTCCCGTCACTACCGCGGAAAGCGGGGGTCCAGAGATGCTATGGGGCGAGCGGCGAGGACAAGGCATCATCGTCGCTGGATACAACCGACGGGGTGCCCCATGCCGCAGCCGAATGACCTCAGCAGATCGCTCGCCGCTCTCGACGAGGATAGCACG
>Ga0209656_10000672_pt1 | contig 22197 bp, 22 predicted proteins | sample BogFormECP12_OM2_FD_188239 | JGI IMG/M metagenome (GOLD analysis project Ga0209656, IMG submission 188239) | Bog forest soil microbial communities from Calvert Island, British Columbia, Canada - ECP12_OM2 (SPAdes) (version 2) | ecosystem: Environmental > Aquatic > Freshwater > Wetlands > Bog ... | reverse complement strand
CGGCGACACTGCGCGGAACGCCGCCGTGATCTGGACCGTCACCGGCACCGCCCAGATGGCCGGCCTCAACATCCTGACCTATCTCACCGCCTACCTCGACGAATGCGGACGCAACGGCGGCAAGCCGCTCACCGGGCCGGCCCTCGAACGGTTCCTGCCCTGGAACGCCAGCCCCGAACACCTCCGCATCTGGGCACAGCCTCCGCCGGGCGGATAAATCCCCGGGATAACCGCCTCCGCCGGCGTAGCCGTCGTCAACTGGTCACGCCGGCAGTCAGCATGCCCTCTCACAGGACTTCCGAAGACTTACTACAGATCGGCGCTCTGTCCGGTGTCACGCACTCGATGTCCGGCCTGGCGTCCGGGCTTGTCGAAACCATGCGTGAGATCGGGGGCGCCGTCGGCGTGGCTGCCGTGTCGACGGTCCTCGTCTCGCGGGCCGGGGTGAACGCTTTCCACGCCGCGTTCTGGGTGCTATTCGTCGTCGCGGCCCTGGGTGCGCTGACGGCCGCGATTGGCTTCCCGCGGCGCGCAACGCAAGAACTCGAGCCTGAGCCGGCTCCGTCCGACGTTTCGATCGTCCCGGAACCGACCGAAAGACTCTGACTGAGACCCGACTTAGGAGCTGATTCGGCGCGCTACGGGCGCGCTACAGCCTACCGGTATGACTCTCGGGTGCGCTGAATGCAGGCCCGCGGCGATCCCGGTACCCGGCTGGCACACGGATTCTCACAACCCGCGCCGCCCGCGGCGGTGTAGCTGACAACACCAACCAAAAGGGAGAACCGACATGGGAAAGATCATCATTAGCGACAACGTCTCGCTCGACGGAGTCATCCAGGACCCGGCCGGTGATGAGGGCTTCAGGGTCGGCGGCTGGGTCGGCGTGATCGCGGGCCGTCCAGAGCTAGCCAAGGTCACGCTCGACGAGGCACTGGGCACCGACGCACTGCTGCTGGGCCGGCGCAGCTACGAGTGGCTCGCCGCGCGGTGGCCATCCCGGACTGGCGCCCTGGCGGACAGGCTGAACAGTCTGCCCAAGTACGTCGTATCCTCGACCCTCGAAGATCCCGACTGGAACAACTCAACGGTCTTGAAGGGCGACGTGGTGACCGAGGTCTCGAAGCTGAAGCAGGAACTAAACGGGGAAATCCAAGTCCCCGCCAGCTTCCAGCTGACGCGCACCCTGGTAGAGCACGACCTGGTCGACGAGCTGCGGCTGAAGATCTTCCCGGTGGTGCTCGGGGCCGGCGAGCGCCTGTTCGGCGAGACCAGCGACAAGAAACCCATGCGCCTCATCAACGCCCGGACACTCGGTGACGACATCGTCTTCCTCACCTACAAGCCCGTCCGAGACGCCTAGCGGGCGTCCCCTCTGATCGGACGGTTATCGGTGTGCTCGGCCGGACCCGTTTTCACGGTTACCGCCTTTGGAAGCGGCCTGTCTGCGGGGTCCGGCCGGGCTACTGCAATATGGATGGTCGGGGGTCAGTTCGCCGGGCTGTTTTGGTAGGCGGCGACGTACCACTGCTCGTTCCGTTTGGTGAGAACCCAGGTGGCTCGAACCAGGCGTTCGGCGGGAAGTTCGGTCTGGCCGGCCATGAGAACGCCGCCTTCAGTGATGACCACGGCGGTGTCGGACCCGAGGAACCGGACGCTTTGCGGCTCGTCGAGGACGCGGGATCCCTTGAGAGGCCCGGCGAACCCAGCGGCCATGGTGGTCCGGATGTCGTCGTTGTTCTTTTTGTGGACGCCCGGCTGCACCACCGTCGCGTCGTCGGTGTAGAGCTTGGCGAATGCGTCGGCGTCGCCGTCCGCCCAGGCGTCGTAGACGGCTTGGATAACGCTCACAACGCTGTCGGTCGGACTGTTGTTTGTCATGATCTTTGCCTTTCGATCCTTTTAGTACATTTCTGTCCAGTTGAAGGTCATGTCTGTGGCTGGCTCCAGGTCGAACCGCGCAGCCGAAGTACTTGGTGGACGTTCAGTGGCGATCTGGCATGGCTACCTCCTGTCGAGTGCCTCATTGCCGGGGGCGTCGCACCGTGCGTGCGAGCATCGCGGCTGCCAACATGCCGAGCAGCGACACGACGGCGAGCCAGTCGGCGGTCGTGGACATCGCCGCCGCCGAGCGACGCTCCCGAGGCGTGGAGGTCAGATCCGATCGTCGGCAATGCGACGTTGACGATAAACACGTCAAGCAATCCCATGAACTGGCCGGTCAGGAGCACGGTCAGCATACCCATTCGCCGGCGACCATCACCGGCGTGCGTTACGTGCGTTACTGCTGGTCGGCCGTTCAGAGGCGCGATCGCCATCGGTGGTCTCCGTTCTCGGGGTCTCCCATCGGCTGGCAGGCTGACATGGGTACCTACCAGGCCGACGGTCGAGATTCATCGCTCGGACCGATGATTTCTGCCACGCCGTGGAGTAGATATTTGTGTGGGACAAGGAGGAGTGGCCATGACTGCCGTCAGGGACGAGTTCGAGCGCCAAGCCGATCCGTTTCGACGCGAGTTGCTCGCCCACTGTTACCGGATGCTCGGATCGGTCGACGAGGCCGAGGATCTGGTGCAGGAGACCATGCTGCGCGCCTGGCGCTCCTACGATCGCTACGACGACCGGAGGGCCTCGCTTCGCACGTGGCTGTACCGGATCGCCACCAACGCGTGCCTGACCGCCCTGTCGGGGGTGAACCGTCGCCCCCTACCGTCGGGGCTCGGTGCCCCTGGGGAAGATCCCGAACAGGCCCTGGTCCCGGCGTTCGATATCCCGTGGGTCCAGCCGATGCCCGATGCGATGCTTGGCGCGGGTCCAGAGGACCCGGCGACGACGGTCGGCGTCCGTGGCAGTTTGCGTCTGGCGTTCGTCGCGGCGATCCAGTACCTGCCGGCTCGCCAACGCGCCATCCTGATCCTGCGCGACGTGCTCGAGTTTTCTGCCGTTGAAGTTGCCAATATCCTGGCCACGACCCCCGCCGCGGTGAATAGCGGCCTGCAGCGCGCCAGGGCCCGGCTCGATGACGTCTCAGTCGCCGAGGACCGGATCGAGGAACCATCCGACCCGACGACCCGCGCCCTCATCGACCAGTACGTCGTTGCCTTCGAGACGGCTAACGTCCCTGCGCTCACCCGGCTGCTGACCGATCAAGTGGTACTGGAGATGCCGCCTGTTCCGCTGTGGTTCCTCGGCCGCGAGCACTACAGCCAGTTCATCGCCCGGGTCTTCCGGCTGCGAGGCCCAGACTGGCGCATGCTCCGCACCACCGCCAACTGCCAACCGGCGGTCGGAGCGTACTTCCGGGGCGACCAGGACAGCTACGAGGCCCACACCCTGCAAGTGTTCAGCCTCACCTCATCCGGAATTAGCCGCAACGTGGTCTTCCAGGATCCGCACCTCTTCGAGCTGTTCGATCTCCCACCCGCTCTCGACGCCGCTTCGGTCACCGCTAGACGACCGGTGCGGGCACCGTCCGGAGCCTGAATCTTGGCGCACTTCGCGCTGGCGAATGACGACCTTCTCCAGATAAACGAGACTGCGCCAGATCAACCGAGACGGGACACTTGGAGAGCGGCTGTCGTACACGCCGCCGTTCAATATCCGTCAGCTGACCGACGTCTTGCAGTGCAAGTTGCAGGAGCATTTTCGACGCAACAGGCGCATAGCACCTTAGCTGAGGGATCGGATTAACGTGATGACACCGACTCGTCTGACCGAACTGCACCAGCGTCGCCTCCGGTTGGCCAGGGAACCAGCCGCGGCGGCCGAAGCCCGCAGCCAGGTCCGTGCGGTCATTCGTGCCTGGAAGGTCCCTGTCGATCCCGACATCGCGGTCCTGCTCACCAGTGACTTGGTGACCAATGCCATCACGCACGGGGAGGGCGAGACCGTCACGCTTGCCATTAGGTGCTCCCGCGGTCATCTGCGCGTTGACGTCTACGATGCGTCGCGCTCCCTGCCCGTGGCGGTGGACGAACCAGCCGGTACGGACACTGGACGCGGGCTGGTGCTGGTGGCCGCTCTGTCGGCAGAATGGGGCTCTACCTGTACCCCTGCGGGCAAGGCCACATACTTCACACTCGCGTTCCAGCCCGATCTGCCCCAGGTCGGCGATCGCGCGGCGACAGGGGACACTCCTGGGGACGGTGAGCCGTGAACCCGTCCGGCTCGCCGTCCCCACTAGTTGCACATCTAGGAAAAGACACCAACCAACGAAGGGGTAACGTGGGAAGCACTACGCTCAGGGGTCCGCACGAACGGCGGAGTTCCAGTTTTTACTGGATTAAGAGCTCTCTGAGTTACGCCAACGGCAATTGTGTCGAGGTGGCGAGCCTGCCCGGTGGCAAGATCGGCGTTCGCAACAGCAGGCACTCCGCAGGGCCGGTCCTCCGGTTCACGCCGGACGAGTGGCATGCCTTTCTCGGCGGCGTACGAAACGGGGAATTCGACAGTTTCGGCAGGTAGGGTAACGGACCCGGACCTCGATGGTCTTCGGCCTGCGGCGGCGAGGGGGCGAAGATCCTCGGGGGAGAGGTCGGCTCGGAAGGGCGCCGAAGGCCTCGTCGACCGGCTGGCAGCCGACGGCCAGTTCCCGCCCTTGACCATCGCCGGCAGTTGTCTCCGGCTGGTTGGCAAGCACCGTCCTGCGGAGCTTCCGCGCCTCGTTTGCTGGCGTCACCCTCAACTCGGTCAGCCTGATATTCATGGTCGCTGGGGGCCTGATCTTCGTATCGGGCATACGCGCGTTCGCAGCCCTGCCCTCCGTTTCAACACCATCGGCGCGGTGAGCGGCAAAGGTGATGAGGTCCTCGCCGCGCAAGGCTGGGGTGGCGCTGATCCCGATACCGGGTTGAGCAGTGACATCGGGCGGTCGTAGGTTGGTGTCAGTCGGGGGAGTCCGGTTGCGGGATTGGAGTGTGATGGGTCGCGGCGGCGGGTCGGCTCGTTCGCGCGCGGATGTCCGGGCGGTTCCTGCGGAGCTGCAGGTGAGGTTGCGGGTCAATGGGGTTCTCCGGGAGCTGTGGCTGGATCCGCGGGTCACGCTGCTCGACGCGTTGCGGGAACGATTGGGGCTAACTGGTACCAAGAAGGGCTGCGACCAGGGGGCATGCGGCGCGTGTACCGTGCTGGCAGATGGCAGGCGGGTGCTGTCGTGCCTGACGCTCGCGGTCACCTGCGAGGGGCGCGACATCACCACGATCGAGGGCCTGGGGGAAGAGGATGGCCTGCATCCGGTGCAGCGGGCGTTCATCGCCTGCGACGCGTTCCAGTGCGGGTTCTGCACGCCTGGGCAGATCATGTCGGCGGTCGCGTTGCTGGCTGAGGGGCGGGCGGGCTCTGATGCCGAGATCCGCGAGTTCATGAGCGGCAACATCTGCCGGTGTGGCGCCTACCCGAATATTGTCGCGGCGATCCGTGCGGTGGCGGGTGAGCTGGGCCGTGCAGCCGTTTGAGTACATCCGTGCCGCAGATGTGCGCCATGCGGTGGCAGCTGCCGCAGCTGATCCGGCTGCAGCGTTCCTGGCCGGCGGCACGACGCAAGTCGACTTGATGAAGGATGGCGTGCTCGGCCCGGAGGTGCTGATCGATATCACCCGGCTGCCGTTGCGCGGTGTTGCGGTTGGCGGCGGCCTGGTCCGCGTCGGGGCGCTGACCACGATGGAGGAGCTGGCCGCTGATCCGGTTGTCGCAGAACGCCTGACGGTGGTACGGGAGTCTCTTCTACTGGCCGCCTCCCCGCAGCTGCGGAATATGGCGACGATCGGCGGGAATCTGCTGCAGCGGACTCGCTGCCGCTACTACCGGGACCTGAGCTGCGCGTGCAACAAGCGGGCGCCCGGTTCTGGCTGCGATGCGCTGGACGGGCATCACCGCATGCACGCGATCTTGGGGACCACTGAGCACTGCATCGCGACCCATGCCTCAGACCTGGCGGTGGCGCTGGTGGCGCTGGACGCGGTCGTGCACGTCCGCGGCGCGGCCGGTGAGCGCGCGGTGCCGCTGACCGGGTTCTACCGCATGCCTGACGACACTCCCAACGTGGAGAACGCGCTTGAGCTGGGCGAGCTGATCACCTCGGTGGAGGTGCCGCTGCTGCCGGTGGGGGCGCGGTCGGGTTATCTGAAGGTCCGGGACCGTGCCTCATATGAGTTCGCGCTTGCTGCGGCGGGCGTGGCCCTTGTGATCACGGATGGGGTGATACGTGACGCCCGTGTCGCCCTCGGCGGCCTGGCTACGGTCCCCTGGCGGTCCCGTGCGGCGGAGGATGTGCTGCGCGGGGCTCCGGCCACGCCGGAGACGTGCGCTGCGGCGGCCGAGGCGGCGCTGCGCGGCGCCTCCGCGCGCCCCGGCAACGCGTTCAAGGTGGAGCTCGGGAAGCGGACCGTTGTCCGGGCCTTGTCGATGGTGGCGGGACTACCGGGATGACGACGACTGCTGACACCGCCGGGCTGGTCGGGGCGGGCGCGGACCGGGTAGACGGCCCGTCCAAGGTGACTGGCGCGGCGCAGTACCCGGCGGACTTCGGCTTGGAGAACCTGGCGCATGCGGTCCTGGTGCAAAGCACCGTGGCCGCGGGCAGGATCCGTCGGCTTGCCACCGAGCGCGCCGAGGCCGCGCCTGGCGTGCTGGCGGTGATCACCCACCGGAACGCGCCTCGGCTGGCCCGGGCGCAGGGCGGGCTCGGCCTCGGGCCGCCGCCGCCGCTCCAGGACGATCGGGTCGTCCACCATGGCCAGCACATCGCTGTGGTGGTGGCGCAGACCCTGGAGCAGGCGGCCGCGGCGGCGCGGCTGGTCCAGGCTGATTATGAGGCGGCTGAGCCGCTGCTTGACCTGGACGATCCGCGGGCGGAGCGAGTGGAGAACGCGTCCGGCCGCGACGTGTCGCGGGGTGACGTCGCCGCGGGGCTGACAGCGGCCGAGGTAGTCGTAGCCGCCACCTACACCACGCCGGTTCAGACCAACAATCCGCTCGGGCTGTTCGCGAGCATCGCGTACTGGGACGGCGATCTGCTGACCGTGCACGATTCGACGCAGGGGCCGGTGTTTACCCGCGCGGCGCTCGCCGCGGCGTTCGGGCTGCCCGAGACCGCCGTCCGGGTGCTCGCGCCGTTCGTGGGCGGCGCGTTCGGGGCCGGGCTGCGGACCTGGCCGCACGTTGTCCTGGCCGCGCTAGCGGCCCGTGTGGCGGGCCGCCCGGTCAAGCTGGTGCTGTCCCGCGCGCAGATGTTCACCTCGGTCGGCTACCGCCCGCCGACCGTCCAGCACCTGAAGGTCGGCGCCAGACGCACCGGCGAGCTGGTCGCGATCGATCACGAGGGCATCGAGCCGACGGCATTGGAAGATGACTTCGCCGAATCGCTCACCCGGGGAACGGCGGTCCTGTACGACTGCCCGAACCTGTCCGGGCGTACCCGGCAGGTGCGGCTGAACGTAGCCTGCCCGACCTGGATGCGCGGGCCCGGGGAGGCTCCCGGAGTGTTCGCGCTGGAATGCGCGCTGGACGAGCTGGCCAGCGAGCTGGGCATCGACCCGGTCGAGCTGCGGCTGCGCAATTACGCCGAGATTCACCCCCAGACCAGCCGGCCGTGGTCGAGCAAGGCGCTGCGCGCGTGCTACGAGCAGGGCGCGGAGCGGTTCGGCTGGACCCGCCGCACCCCCGAACCGCGGTCCATGCGCCACGGCCGGTTCCTAGTCGGTTACGGAATGGCCAGCGCCTACTACGGCTATGTCCAGGCGCCCTGCCAGGCCACGGCGTCGCTGGGCCTGGACGGAGTGGCGGTGGTGCGAAGCGCGGCGACCGACATCGGCCCCGGCACCTACACAGTCATGACCCAGGTCGCCGCCAGCACGCTGGGGCTGCCGATGGAGCGGATCCGGTTCGAACTGGGCGACACTACCATGCCGCCAGCGCCGCTGCAGGGCGGATCCGGGCTGACCGCCGCGCTCGGCAGCGCGGTCCACGCCGCCTGCCGACGGCTGCTGCAGGCCTTCGTCGAGCTGGCGGCAGACAATCCTCAGTCGCCGCTGCACGGCTGCAGCGTGCAGGACGTGACCGCCGCCGACGGACGCATCAGCGTAGTCCACGCCGCCAGCCCGGCGCCGGCAGAGACCTACACCGCCATCCTCGCCAGACACGGACTGGCCGAACTAAGCGCAGATGGCGCCAGCGCCCGGCGCACGGACCTGGACGCCGAGCCAGGCATCTTCGCCGCCAAATTCGCCGAGGTCCAGGTCGACCCCGACCTCGGGCTGATCCGGGTCACCCGGTTCGTGGCGGCGGTCGACGGCGGCCGCATCCTCAACGCCAAAACCGCGGCAAGCCAGATCATTGGCGGGACCGTCGGCGGAATCGGTATGGCCCTGCTGGAAGAGACGGTGTCCGACCCGGGCACCGGGCGCATCGCCAACGCGACGTTCGGCGACTACCTCGTCGCGGTCAACGCCGACGTCCCCGACATCGACGTGATCTTCGTCGGCGAGCCAGACCCGATCAACCCCATCGGCGTCAAGGGCATCGGTGAGGTCGCGATCGTCGGCGTGGCCCCAGCCATCGCCAATGCCGTCTTCCACGCCACCGGCCGGCGGATACGGTCCCTGCCGATTACCGCCGAGCGACTTCTGTGACAAGCGGCCGCTCCCTGCGCCTCCTACCCGCCGACCGCACGAAACTGACGTACGCCAGACCCCCCCTCAATTGCGGGCGGTGTGAAGGGATAGGTGAGTTCGGTCGGGGTGAACGTGCTTATTGATGCCTCCGATGATTGGTACAGGTGGCTGGTGGTGAGGTTGTCCTGCGTTCCGTTGAGCTTCGGTGGCGGTCCTCATGATCGTCAGGCGGCGATCACGTTGTCCTGGCCGATGTCAGGAGCTCATGAGGATGACAAGTTGCTGGGTCGCCCGGGTCATCGCGACATAGCGGTCGACCGCTCCTTCGATGCCTGTGCCGAATGCCCCGGGGTCGATGAGGACGACCAGGTCGAACTCGAGGCCCTTCGACAGTTCCGGGGTCAGCGACCGGACGCGGGACGTCGGCTGAAAGGTGGGATCGCCGATGACGCAGGCGATCCCATCGGCGTGCGCGGCGAACCAGGCGTCGAGGATCGAGTTCAGATCCGAGGCAGGTCCGTGTACGACGGGGACGCCGGTGCTGCGGATGGAGGTCGGCACGTTGGCGTCCGGGAGCACGGCCCGGATAACCGGCTCGGCCTCGGCCATGACCTCCTCTGGCGTCCGGTAGTTGATGTTCAGGCAGGCCAGGCTGATCTGGTCCAGCGCGATCCGCTCGAGCCGGTCCTGCCACGACTCCGTGAACCCGTGCCGGGCCTGGGCGCGGTCCCCGACGATGGTGAAGCTCCGGGACGGGCAGCGGGCCAGCAGCATCTGCCACTCCGCGTCGGTCAGTTCCTGAGCCTCGTCCACGACGATGTGCGCGAACGGGCCGGCGAGCAGGTCCGGATCGGTACCGGGCAGCGCGGCCTCATTGACCAGGGCGTCCTGGAAGTCCTCGCCGCGCAGCATCGTCACCAGGCCGGCGCCGTATTCGTCGTCCGCGGCCTCGATCAGGTTGTCGACGACCCGGGCCATCTGCTCGCGTTCAGCGGCGACCGCGGCGTCATGCCGGCGCTTACGTCGTGATGCCTCCGGGTCGCCGAGCCGCCGCCGTGCCGCGTCCAGCAGCGGCAGGTCGGACACCGTCCAGGCCCGGGCGTCCTCGCGCTGCAGCTTCCGAACGTCATCGGGGCTTAGCCAGGCAGCGCACATCCGCAGGTAGGCGGCTACCGACCACAGGTCTGCGACGAGGTCAGTCGGTTCGATCAGCGGCCACGCGCGGTTGAGGGCCGCGCGCAGGTCCCGGTTCTGCAGCAGCGACTTGCGGAGCAGGTCAGCCGGGACGTCGCCGTCGCGGGAGTCCATTAGGATCGCGAGCAGTTCCGCCCAGATCGCCTCGCGCGCCTCGTTGTGCGGAGTACCGGGGTCTGGTGCTTCGAACGCCTCGGCCCAGTCGTCGGCGCTCAGCCAGATGTCGCCCCAGTGGGTCTCGACCGTCATCCCCTTGGCGGGCGGATTCTCGTAGAACCTGACGGCCGGCTCGATCGCCTGCACCAGGTCCGCGGACGACTTCAGGCGGGCCACGTCCGGGTCGGTCTCGGTCGCTGCCGCGGCTCCCTCGGCGACGAGGTCCCGTAGGGTGGCTGTCTGCACGCCCTCCTCGCCCAGGCTGGGCAGGACGTCGGCGACGTAGGCCAGGTAGGGCTGGTGCGGGCCGACGAACAGCACGCCGCCCCGGCGGTGACCCAGGCGAGGGTCGGAGTACAGGAGGTAGGCGGTGCGGTGCAGGGCGACGACGGTCTTGCCCGTACCCGGGCCGCCGTCGACGACGAGAGCGCCGCGAGATCCCGCGCGGATGATGGCGTCCTGGTCGGCCTGGATGGTGCCGAGAACGTCTCGCATCCGGGCCGACCGGCTGCTGCCCAGGCTGGCGATGAAGGCGGACTGGTCGTCGAGCGCGGCGTGCCCGTCCAGCCCGGCCGGGGTGAATACCTCGTCCCAGTAGTCGCTGATCCGGCCGCGGGTCCAGCGATACCGGCGGCGGCTGGCCAGGCCCATCGGGTTGGCGTGGGTTGCTCCGAAGAACGGCTCCGCCGCGGGGGAGCGCCAGTCGATCAGCAGCCGGCGGCCCGCGCTGTCGGTGAGGCCGAGCCGTCCGATATAGACGGGCTCGGGGTTGTCCGTGCTGACGATGCGTCCGAGGCACAGGTCCAGGCCGAAGCGGCGCAGGACGCGCAGCCGGGCGGTCAGCCGGTGGATCTCCATGTCCCGGTCCATCGCCTTCTGGCCGATGCCGCCGGGCGCCTTGAGCTCGGCGTCAAGGCGGCCGGACAGGTCGGCGATCGACTGCTCGAGGCTCTCCGCGATGGCCGCGAAGTGCTGCTCGTCGCCGGCGATCAGCGCCGGGTCAGCCTTCGCCGCCAGGCGGTCGGGAAGGTCAAACGCGCTGGTAGTCAGCGGGTTCACCAAGACCTCCGGAGGATGTCCCGGCCTTCAGGCCGGGGAGGAACTCGGTGTCCGGTGAAGCAGGGCGGCAAGAGCGCGCGGCCTTTCCGGCGCGCCTCCCGTATTCTTTCGAAAGCGTACGCGATAATACGAGCGTGAGGTCGGCGTTCCGGTGCCGGGCGTACCCGGATGAGGCGCAGCAGGTGATGCTGGCGCGGACGTTCGGCTGCGTCCGGGTGGTGTGGAACCGGACGCTGGCCGCCCGCCACGCCCGCTGGCACGCCGAGGGCAAGGGCACGTCGTACGCCCAAACCGACCAGGCGCTGACCGCCATGAAGAAGGACCCCGACCTGGCGTTCCTGGGCGAGGTGTCCTCCGTCCCGCTTCAGCAGGCCCTGCGCCACAAGCACACGGCCTTCGCTGCGTTCTTCGCCCGGCGCGCCCGCTACCCGCGGTTCAAATCCCGCCGCGGCCGCAAGTGCGCGCATTAGACTCGGTCGGCGTTCTCCATGCGCGGCGGCGAGCTGCGGCTGGCCAAGACCGGCTCGCCGCTGCGGTTCGTGTGGACCTGGCCGGGTGCGGACGTGACCGCGCTGGACCCGGCGATGGTCATCATCTGCCGGGAGCCGGACGGCCGCTGGTACGTGACCTTCACCGTCGACGCCGCCGCACCGGAGCCGCTGCCGTCGGCCGGGCGCGCCGTCGGCGTCGACCTGGGCGTGAAGGACTTCGCCATAACCTCTGACGGGGAGCGGATCACCAACCCGCGGCACCTGGACCGCAGGGCCCGCAACCTGGCCCGCTACCAGCGGCGCCTGGCCCGCTGCCGGAAAGGATCGGCGAACCGGGCCAAGGCGGCGGCCAAGGTCGCCCGCGCCCACCGCAAGGTCCGCAACGCGCGCCGGGACCTCCTGCACCGCGCCAGCACCCGCCTGGTCCGCTCGGCAGACACGATCGTGATCGAGGACCTGAACGTGGCCGGGATGGTCCGCAACCGGCGGCTGGCCCGGGCGATCTCGGACTGCGGCTGGGGCGAGTTCCGCCGCCAGCTGGAGTACAAGTGCAAGCGGTACGGCCGCGACCTGGTCGTGATCGACCGCTGGTACCCGTCGTCCAAGACCTGCGTGCGCCACGAGGCGCATTGCTGCATCGCCCGCTGAGCGGGCAAAGACCGGAGGAGGTGTCTTTGGATCTGATGGCTGACCTGTGATCCGAAAGGTAAACCAGGGACAGCAGCATGCCAGGAAACCGGCAGTCGTGCCCAGGCGTACGGGGCGGCGTGCTTCGAGGCCGGGATCAGACGCGAGGGCAAGAAGGACCTGGTAGCACGATTCGGCGGGATACCCCTCAGACGCGACTGGCGCGCGGTCGTCCGCGACCCCGCACCGGTCCGGCTCCCCCCGCCCCGCAAGGAGCTGATTCACCGGCTCCTGAACCGGCGGTGCGAACTGTGCGAACGCGACGGAACGGTGGCCGTCCACCACGTCGCCGCGCTCAGGCAACTCGGGAAACCCGGACCGCACCAGCCCCCGTGGGCGGCACTCATGGCGAAGAAGCACCGCAAGACGCTCATAGTCTGCGGACCATGCCATGACTACATCCACGAAACCCCTGTCGCGGACGCGGCATGAATCGCTGGAAAGCTCAGTGCCTGGAAAACGGGCACGCTGAGTTTGGAGGGAGGCTGCCCAGAAAAGGCCCGATCTACCGGGACCTCGCTGGGCGGCCCACCCTACTCGGCGTGCGGGCACCTGCTCGCGGACCTGAGCCTCTCCGCCAGGCACTGGAGATGCCCGTCCTGCGGCACCCGGCACGACCGGGACATCAACGCCGCGAAGAACATCCTTGCGGCAGGTCTTGCCGTAGCCCGGGGCTCCCCGGGCGATGCCTGCGGAGCTGACGTCAGACATTCCGGGTCCTCCCGGGTGCAGTCGGCGGCGAAACAGGAACCCCAGCCCGCGAGGGCTGGAATCCCCGTCCTTCAGTGGTCGTTGCCGGTTCAGGTCGCCAGGTTTTGCAGGTTCTGGCCTCGGCCGGTGACTCTACGGCACGACCCGGGTCTTGCCGCAAGCCCCCCGGTGCGCTATATGTTGAAAGTGGAGGGGTGTGGGCACTCTCCTTTCCCTTTCCCGTCCGCTGTGGACGGACAACCTCCTCGCGAAGCGGCGCGCCGCGTTCGTCGGTACCGTCGGCCGAGGAGGCTCTTCCATGGGCCTACGGATGCAGCCGCGGAACGAGGGGTTCTCCACCCTTCCGACATGATGAGTGAGATTCAACATCTTCCGTGAGACGAGACACCGTGGCTGTCCCGTGCCAGCCATCATGTCGTTTCCGGATTCGCGTAGGGGGTGACGCGCAGCCAGCTGGCCCCCTGCCTGACCACCTGCGGAGACGGTCAACGGGGGCGGGCGCGGAACCAGGTTTCCTTGTCCAAGGGGTCGGGGCCGATTCTTGGGCGGGCCGGGGGCGGGCCAGTCACCGGGGTGTAGTGGGTTACCTCCGACGTGAAGACGCCTTCGCCGCTGGTCTGCTGGGGGAGCTGCGCCAGCAGGAGCTGGACGCTTCTGGTGGGGAGCGTGCCGGTGAGCGCCAGGGCCTCGGCGGCCGGGCTTGCACCGGTGATGAGGCCAGAGAGCCGGGCAATTGTCACCGTCACGACGGGCAGCGCGCCGGCGGGGATCTCCAAGTGGAAGGTCTCGACCGGCTCGCAGACGACGGTTCGCGCCTGCCTGAGGGCCTCCTGGATCAATACAGGGGCCAGGTTGCGGAAGTCCGCGCCGACGGACGAGATGTTCTTGTTGAACTTCTGGTGCATGGCGCTCTGCCTGGGGTAATAGCCGGTGTGGGTGAGGACCACGCGGGCGTCCGGGATCGGCCAGCCGGACAGGCCCTGGGCCAGGCCGTACCGTACCCCTTCCCACGCCGCGGCGAGGAAGGCGGGCGGCATGGATCCCCGCTCGACCTCCAGGTCGCAGGCCAGGCCTGAGCCGACGGGCGCTGGCTCGACGCGGAAGCCGAGCGTGGCCAGGTAGGGCGTGGTCTTGTCCGCCATGATGGCAAACGACGCGCCCGTTCCCGCGATCCGCTCGATGTGCACGGTTACGGTCGGGCGGAAGGTGACCTCTACGCCGAACTGCCCGGCGAGCAGATCGGCGATCACTTCCTTCTGCACTTCGCCGTAGAGGCTGACCGCGATCTCGCCGCGCTCCTCGTTGACGCGCAGGTTGATCAGTGGGTCGGCCCCGGCCAGTTCTCGCAGCGCCGCGAACAGCCGACCGCGCCCGTGCGGGTTGACCGGCTCGACCACGGATTCGAGCGCGGGGGCGGGGAACTGGCGCGTTACCCGGCCGGGAATGGCCTCGCCTACCCAACCGCCGGTGCGAACCGAGCCGATCCCGCCTATCCGCACGACATCGCCGGCCCGCGCGACGCTCGCCTGGGCCCAGCCGCGCGGCCTCGATCGCTCCAGGGAGGTGACCACCTCGGGCTTGCCGCTTGCGACGGCGACGCGGTCCCTGACGCGCAGTTCACCGCCGAACATGCGGCAGTACGCCAGCGTGCCACGGTCGCCATGCTCGATCTTGTAGATGACTCCGGACAGCGAGCGCCTCGCCGGGCGGGCCCATGGCATGAGGCGGGGCAGCGCCGCCAGCAGATCGGGCACGCCCGCACCGGTCAGCGCGGATCCCGCCATCACCGGCACCAGCGCGCCGCGTCCCACCTGGCTGCGCGCAGATCGCAGCGCCATTGCCTCGGTAACGGCAGGCCCGTCCAGGGCGGCGCGAAGAAGCCGGTCGTCTCCGGAGGCGAGGACGTCGATCACCCCGGGGTCCGCCAGCGGGACGGGCCTGGTGCGCGCGCCTGGCGATCCGGGTGCTAGCGCGTCCGTCAGGGGAAGCGGTCGCGCACCGGAACCCGCCGCGAGGCGGCGGCCGATCTCGGCACCTACCCGGAGGGGGTCCGCTCCCTGGCGGTCGATCTTGTTGATGAAGATCGCGGTCGGCACCGCGAGGCGCCGCAGCACGCGCCAGAGCACGACGGTCTGCGGCTGCACGCCCTCGACCGCAGAGACCACGAGCACGGCCGCGTCAAGGACAGCGAGGCTGCGCTCGACTTCGGCGATGAAGTCGGAGTGGCCCGGGGTGTCGATGAGGTTGACCTGAACGTCACCGGCGCCGAAGGACGCCACGTTCGTGCGCACGGTGATGCCACGGCGGCGCTCAATATCCATCGAGTCGGTGCGCGTGGTGCCAGCGTCGACGCTGCCGAGTTGGGGGATGGCACCCGCCGCGAACAGCAGCCGTTCGGTCAGGCTGGTCTTGCCGGCGTCAACATGCGCCAGGATTCCGAGGTTGAGTGTGTGCAAGGGACAACTGCTCCAGGAGCCGGGTCGGGACTGTCGGCAGAGCAGTTGCCGCACGCATCGTTGCTACCTCCTGGAAAGTCATCACAGACGATCAATTACCTCCCAGCCCGGCGCTCCGGCGCAACCGATTTTCGCCGGTGCCTGACATGGCGGGCCCGCTGGCACACGACATCTATCGTGACACGTGACACCGGATGTCCCGTGCTTGTCATCGTGTCGCCCCGAAAGGGAGGATGCGCGCGTCTCAGATTCTTGTCGTACGACCTCGCCTTACGACAAGAATCTGAGACGCGCGCAGATTCGACATGTTCCGTGAGAGGGGACAGGGACACACATGGGTGCGGGTTCGTCCTAGATCAACGCCGATAATGTACATTATGTAAAGTAACGATCTGGCCGAAGGGCCTCAACCCGCAGGACCCCTCGTCACTGGTGTACGCGATCAACGTGCCGGACCACGCCCCGATTCTGCTCGGCGCCATGTACATCATGGGCGATCAGCAGAGCGGCCCGCAGATCGGCGGAGGACTTACCCGATGGCACTCGCACCTCGTCACCTGTGTCAGCGGACGCCAGACCATCGCCGGCTTCGGCGTCCAGCTTCGGGGTGGCTGCGACCCGGCCACGTGGCAGGATGGGTACACCGCGCAGATGCTCCACGTATGGGTCGTCCCCTATCCCGGCGGCGTCTTCTCCGACGACCTGAGCGCAGCCGCGACCAACGCCGCGGTCCAGGCTGTGCTAGCGGAGCACACCCAACAGCCTGGGTCTCCCCCGGCTCGGTGACCGTCGGCTACGGGACACAGGTGGCGGGTGCGGCCGCAGGCGTTCATCACGTCAGCACGGGCATGGTTGCCGATGTGAAGGACCTGGCCGGCTTGCTGCGCAGGATCGCGGTTACCGTCGCGGGCACGGTGATCCTCGCCGTTGGCGTGGTCCTGCTGGTCGCACCTGGGCCTGGCCTGGTCGTGATAGCTCTGGCGCTGGCCGTGTTCGCCACCGGGCGGTTCCGACGGCTATGGCCGTCGTCCGAACCAGTCCAACAGCCGACTCTGCGATGGAGCGTCGACAGGCAGCGTGCCGCTCGGACCCGCGCCGTACGCCCCGAAGGCAAGCATGTCGTCCAGGTGCGGCTCGACCACCTCCACCACACCGACAACGACTCGCCGATCAAGGGTCTCGTCGAGCTGCGCGGCACGCAGGAGGTCCCAGGCGTGAACCACCAGGTCAACGAGACGGAACCGCACGTAGGCAGCGGCGGGAACATCTCCGTTCGGACCCACAACGAGCTGCTCGAGCGGTGTCGCAGCGAACGCCTCTGCTTGTCGACGAGCTGACTCGATCACGGCAAAGACCGGATCATCGCCGAGCTGATCACCCGTCAGGGTGGCCCGAGCCTCATCGCGATCAACGCCCGCTAGCAGCAGCGCGGTGAAGCGGTTCCCCACCACCACGTGCTCGATCAACTCACGTACCGAGATTTCCGACGGCGTCGGCAGATCCCATGAGTCCGCCGGCAATCGACGCACGACCCGCTCGAACTCGGCCGACGCTGCATCGATCAACTCCATGTCCCTCAGGCTAACTCAGCGCAGCCCGGTCACGGGCGCTGGGCACGGTAGCCTTGCACCCGTGCTGAGGCAGGTCGCGGAGGGTGTGCTGATCCACGAGAGCGAGTTCTGCCAGAGCAACGCCGTTGTCGTGCACGGCCGGGCTGGCGTGTTGCTCATCGACCCCGGGGTGCAAGGCCACGAAATGGCCGCCCTCGCGAACGACCTTCGCGAGCTGGGCCAGCCCGTTGTGGCAGGGTTTTCTACGCATCCGCACTGGGATCACTTGCTCTGGGACGCCCGGCTCGGCGCGGCGCCCCGTTACGGCACGGCCCGCTGCGCGGCCACTGTCCGAAATCTGCTGTCGGACGCGCGTTGGAAGGCCCGCATCGCCGAGTGGATACCGGCGGACATCGTCGAGCAGGTACCGCTGGACCTGCTCGGCCTCATTACCGGCCTGCCCGCCGAGATGACGCAGATTCCTTGGGATGGCCCTCAAGTCCGGATTGTCGAGCATCAAGCGCATGCCCCGGGCCATGCGGCGCTGTTGATTGAGGAACGCGGGGTTCTCGTCGCCGGCGACATGCTTTCTGATGTCTTGATTCCGATGCTCGACTTGAACGACACCGCTGATCCGATCGAGGACTACCTCGCCGCGCTGCGGCTGCTCGAGGGCGTGGCGGGCGACGTCGATGTCCTCGTCCCCGGCCACGGGTCCATCGGCGGAGCTGATCAGGTCCACGCACGGATCGACCAGGATCGGGCGTACGTGCACGCCTTGCGTGACGCCCATGTTCCCAGCGACCCGCGGGTCGGCCCATCGGCCACGTACGGCAAGGATTGGCTGCCTGGCGTGCACGCACGACAACTCCAGCGCCTCGCCCGAAGAAGCGAGCGCGACGGGACGCCCGGCTAGCGATCCCCTAACGGACACCCCTTTCCCCCTCGTGAACGGACGCGCCCTGCCTCATCGCGCGCCTCCGCGACATCAGGCGCCTGAACGTATGTGAGGCCCGAGCCCGCCTGACAGATTCCAGGGCTGCTGGTGTCCTTTACTGGTTTCGGCGTTCGTCCTCTCACCAAACGCAGATCCCGCTCTCGGAGATCACATTGGAGAGGAGAAGCAGACGACTGGCAGCAACGCCGAACAGATGATCTCGCAAGAGAAGTACGTGTCCGTGGCCACCTTCCGCAAGACCGGGGTGGCGGTCGCAACGGCGACCTGGATCGTCCCGCTCGACGGCGGCCGGGCCGGCCTATTGACCTCCTCGGCCTCCGGCAAGGCCAAGCGGCTACGGAACAACCCGAGCGTGACACTGCAGCCGAGCGACGTCCGAGGCCGGGTCAAAGCCGACACCACGCCGGTGACCGGCACCGTTGAGCTGGTGACCTCCGGTCCGGACTTCGAGGTGATCACGTCCAGGGTGAAGGCCAAGTACGGCCTGATGGTGCCAATCACCCGGCTACTGGACAGTGTGCGACACCTGGGCAAGGGCCCCTTCCCTATGCGGACACCGGCGTGGTGATCACGCTCCAGGGCTGATTCCCGCGGCGACCGTCGCGGGAATCAGCGGCCGGCACCTGGCACGGCCCGCGGGTCAGGGAGTCGCGGGCGGGTTGCCCAGCCCGCCCCGGGTCGCGGCCAGCGCCGCCAGGATCTTCTCGAGGCGGGACAAGGTCCTCGTCGGTCTCCTCGAAGAACTCGAACGCGTCGGGGTCGCCTTCCGCTCCCGCCACCGAGCCCATCGACACCTCCACTCCTGCCGGGGACCGGGAGAAACCGTGGGAGGTCAGGCAGCGTCGATTACTGGACTCGCTTGAAAGGCGGGGCGTGAGTCCCTATCGTCGGCCGCATGGACACGGACTACCTCGGCCGCATGGACATCGAAACCGAGGTCAGCATCGGGAGCCTGAACTGGCACGGGTACACCGTGGCCTGCGCGCGCGCGGCGCGGACGACGGGCTGACGCTCCGGCTGGGCAGCTACGGCGAGCAGTCGGACGTGCGGGGTCAGGACGCCGAGGTCGCCTGCCCGCAGGGTCACCTCTTCCGCGACCCGGTCGTCTACCCCGAGGTGATCGGCTGCGCGTCACGGAACGGCGGATCGACCGAGGGCGTCCCGCACTGGCGGCCTCACCTCCGCATCGAGAAGGAGCTCGACTACGGGGACCTCATCGTCTACCCCGTCCAGTACCTGCCCTGGGACAGAACCGAGGACCGTGTCACGCCGGGCTGGTGGGGAGAGAACTACCCGAGGCTGGCGGAGGCCTCCGCGAACGCCCCGGGGCCGGTGCGCCTCCCGGCTAGCCGCTGCTAATCCAGTGCGGCGAAACCCCGGTGACCCGTCGGCATGGGGCGTGAACGAGAAACTGGCCTACAGGCAATGCGCGGGATGGGGCTCGAAGGTGATCGCCGACGACCGCAGCCGCATGAACCGCGAGTGGACGCCGGCCCGGACGTTCTACCGCCGCCGCGGACGGCACGGAACATACGACACCGCGCCCGGCCCGCACGCGCCAGGAACCTACGCCTGCACCGAATGCCGTGCGGGCACCCCGGCCCTCTGAAACCCGCCAGGCGAACGACCCGGCCGCCGACGTGTAACCAACCTCATGAGACATCACAGCTAGTCGACGCTGCCTGACCTCCCACGGTTTCTCCCGGTCCCCAACAGCTGCGACATTGGCGGGCCGGCCCCGGCTGGTGTCTGGTCAAGCTTCGGCGCGGTAATAGTGGTTCAAATTTTTTCCGGCTTCGCGCCGCGGGGTGTCCTCTCCGGGCGGGCCCGTCCGTCCTTCCCCCGGGTGGCGCTCGCCACCACGCGGAGAGAAACGAGGAGACCGATGACCAGCAAGACCGCCACGGCAAGGTCCGACGCCGACCGGCAGGCCGTTCTCGACGTGCTCGCGCGCTTGTACCAGGCGTGGGAAGCCGGCGACGCCGAGGCGTTCGTGGCCGATTACACCGAGGACGCCAGCGTGATCCAGCCCGGCGTCTACGAGAAGGACCGTGAGGAGATCCGCACGAATATAGCCGCGGCGTTCGCGGGCCCGCTCAACGGGTCGCGGGTGGCCGCCCGCCCGGTGAACGTCCGCTTTCTTACCGGCGACACGGCCATCGTGGTCAGCGAGGACGGGATCATCTTCCCCGGGCAGGACGCTGTCGCGAGCGAGCGCCTGGTGCGCGCGACCTGGGTGCTGGTCAGGCGCGACGGCGGCTGGCGCATCGCCTCCTACCACAACAGCCCCGCCAGCTAAGGCGCCGTCTTCCGGGTACGGGCGCTCCCCTCCGGGGAGCCGCCCTGAACCCGGATCCGAACGTTCCGGGTCCGCAACAGCGTTGCCACGGTCGTGATCGCCAGAGTAAAACGGTGTGGACCTGGTCCGCCGAACGGAAGGAGCCTTGCCGATGGCGCTGTACGTGGCCTTGTGCTACTACGACCGGGACCAGCCATGGGACTCGGTGCCGGACAAGGAGTCCACCCCCGAGTACACCGAGTTTGCCCGGCGGACCACCGAGGCCGGGGTCATGCGCGGCGGCGAAGCTCTGCACCCGGTGACCATGTCGACCACCATCACCGTCTCGGGCGGCAAGGGCGGCGACGTCCTGGTGACCGACGGCCCTTACGCTGAGGCGAAGGAGGTCTTGGCCGGGTACTTCCTGCTGGAGGCGGCCGACCTGGACGAGGCCATCGCGTGGGCGGCGCAGATCCCGGCTGCCTGGCGGGGGAAGATCGAGCTTCGCCCGGTAGCGCCGGCCCACGCCTAGGCACCCTGGTATGGACGCCACCGGCACTCTGGTCGAGGTGCTGAAGGGCGAAGGTCCCAAGGTGCTGGCCACGCTGGCCAGGACCATCGGCGACCTGGCCGTCGCCGAGGACGCGCTCTCCGAGGCCACGATCACCGCCCTGGATGCCTGGCCCAGAACGGGGATCCCTGACAACCCGCGGGCCTGGCTGGCGGTGGTCGCCCGCCGAAAGGCGCTTGACCTGCTGCGACGCGAGTCAGCCCGGGCGGCCAAGGAGGCCGCCGCGTTCCGGTGGGGAACCGGGGCCGCACCGGACCAGATCGAGGAGGCGATCGAGGCGATGGAGCCAGAGACGTCTCTGCGCGACGACATGCTGCGCCTGATCTTCACCTGCTGCCACCCGGCGCTTAGCCGTGAGGCCCAGGTGGCCCTCTCGCTGCGCACGCTGGCCCGGCTCGAGGTGCCGGCCATCGCCCGCGCCTTCCTGGTGCCTGAGGCCACCATGGCCAAGCGCCTGGTACGGGCCCGCGCCAAGATCACCACCGCCCGCATCCCCTACGCGATCCCCTCCGACACCGAGCTTCCCGGCCGGCTGGCCGCAGTGCTGGCGGTGGTGTACCTGATCGCCACCGAGGCCCATGCCCCGACCGGCGGGGACGCGGTGGCCCGGGTTGACCTCGAGGCCGAGGCGGTCCGGCTTGCTCGCTTGCTGGCCAGCCTGATGCCCGACGAGCCCGAGGCGCTCTCCCTGCTCGCCTTGTTGCTGCTGACCTCGGCCCGCACCCGCGCCAGGACCGACGCCGGCGGTAACCCGGTGACCCTGGCCGACCAGGACCGCACCCGCTGGAACCGAGCCGCGATCGCCGAGGGTTCGGCGTGGCTGTCCGAGGCGGCGACCCGGTCCGGCGGGGTCGCCGGACCCTATCAGATCCAGGCTCACCTCGCCGCGGCCCACTCGACCGCTCCCAGCTGGCAGAAGACGGACTGGGACCGGATCGTCGGCCTCTACGACCTGCTCGGGTCGATCACCGCCAGCCCGGTGGTGGCGCTCAACCGGGCGGTCGCGGTTACCGAGCGCGACGGCCCCGAGGCGGGGCTGGCTGCCCTGAAGACCATCGCCGGCCTGGAGTACTCCCATCTGTGGCACGCTGCCCTGGCGGACAACCTGCGCCGGCTCGGCTGCACGAGCGACGCGGCCGGAGAACTTCACGCCGCGGTGACCCTGGCGCCCAGCGAGGTCGAACAGCGCCTCCTGCAGGGCCGTCTGCGCACCGTGCGGTCCGAGCTCGGCTGACCGCCTTCTAGTCTTCTCGCTTTTTCCCGGCTTTCTCCCCGGAGATGTCCTCCGCCCGGTTCACCGTTCGTCCTTTCCCTGCAAGAGCGGTCCCCGATCTCGCGGACCGCCCAGGGAAGGAGAAGCAGATGACTGGCAGCAGCACCAAGCAGGCCGGGGCGCCGGGCGTCAGATCCGGTACCCAGCTGAGTTCACAAGGAGGCACCACCATGACCGACGAAACCATCAGCGCAACCACGATCA
>Ga0209656_10000670_pt1 | contig 22230 bp, 19 predicted proteins | sample BogFormECP12_OM2_FD_188239 | JGI IMG/M metagenome (GOLD analysis project Ga0209656, IMG submission 188239) | Bog forest soil microbial communities from Calvert Island, British Columbia, Canada - ECP12_OM2 (SPAdes) (version 2) | ecosystem: Environmental > Aquatic > Freshwater > Wetlands > Bog ... | reverse complement strand
AGACCTATTTCCGCTATCTGCACGATCATGGCGTCAGACAGGTCCACGCCCAGATGGTTACATTCGACGGCAGGCGCGGTTTCAAACTATTCGAGCGCTATGGATTCAAAGTGCTCAACCAATCCGAGATCACCAAATGCCGACAGTTTACCGATCAATCGGTGTATCTCTGCACGATCGTCAAAGAATTTGACGAAAAGAGCGATCGGCTGCTGTACCCGGTGAGATGAGCGTGTTGGCGTTCGGCGTTTGGCGTTCGGCGTTCGACAGAGTGTCTGGCGAACGTTATTTTCCCGTTCTGAATGCATGCCTCTTACGATTTTCTGATCGTCGGCGCAGGATTTTCCGGTGCGGTCATTGCCGAGCGGTTAGCGCGGGTTTCCGGTAAGCGCTCGCTCGTGGTTGATCGCCGCACTCATATCGCTGGAAATGCGTTTGATTGCTATGACGATGCTGGGGTCCTGATTCACCCTTATGGCCCGCACTACTTCCGAACCAACTCAGATCGCGTTAGAGAATACCTGAGCCAGTTTACAGAATGGCAACCAGTCAATTACAAAATCCTTTCGTACACGGATGGTCGCTTTTGGAATTTCCCGATCAATCTTAACACGTTCGAGCAGTTCATTGGCCGGCCATCGACCAGCGAAGAGATGGAACAGACTCTTGCACAATGGAGGGTGCCGATTGATCAGCCGAAAAACTCTGAAGAGGTCATCATCTCCCAAGTAGGCTATCAGCTTTACGAGAAATTTTTCAAAAATTATACCCGCAAACAATGGCGTCGCGATCCTGGTGAACTTGATGCGAGTGTGTGCGGAAGAATTCCGATCCGCACAAATCGTGATGATCGGTATTTAACAGAGCGATTCCAGGCGCTGCCAACACATGGATATACGGCGCTGATCGAGCAAATCCTCGATCATAAAAAAATCGAGGTTCGACTTGGAACCGAATTTCGTGCTGCACTCAAGGAAGTGAAATTTGAACATCTTGTTTATAGCGGACCGGTCGACGAGTTTTTTGATCATCAGTTCGGTCCCCTGCCGTACCGTTCACTCCGGTTCGAACCGGAAACGTTGCAGATGGAATACTATCAACCCGCCGTGCAAGTGAATTATCCGAATGATTACGAATTCACACGTATCGTGGAAACCAAACACATCACCGGACAAAAACTACCGGTCACGACCATCGTTCGCGAATATCCAGAAGATTTCGGCCCGGGAAAAGAGCCGTACTATCCAATTCCGGCCGCAGACGCTAAAGCGATCTACCAGAAGTACGCTGATCTGGCCAGTAAACAGGGAAACGTAAGCTTTATCGGACGGCTGGCTACCTACCGCTATTACAATATGGACCAGGTCGTCGGCATGGCGCTGGCCGAGTTCGACCGCTTAAGCTGAAGATCACCGAACGGTGCACGTCCCAAAAACCGAAGATAAGCGTTAAACCGCAGATTACACAGATTCCACAGATGGACAATACCTTTCACATTAAAACCCTCCACCCTCGGCGCATGAAGCGCTGAACTGCGCGTTTTGGATTTAACGTAGCAAGGAAGTCTGGTCTATCTCTGCCCTTCAAAGGCGCCGATTTCGCGATCGGCAGCAGTAAGGGCGCCAACAGCCGATGGTGCATGGAAAAGATAGTATAGTCACGGTCCAAGAGCAATTTCTGGAGTTCGCTCGGATACGGATTTTGATCTTCGAAGATGATGTCTCGGATGCGTCCTTGGCTGAGCAGATGAGCAGCCCCGTGCGCGACTTTGAGCTCGTGCCCTTCAACATCCATTTTGCAAAGGTCCACTTTCGCGTCCGGGCCAAGGATTTTATCCAAGCTACCAAGCTGGATTTCCAAAGTCTGGATTCCGACCTTCGCGTTAGGAGTAGCGATTTTCCCAAGACCCCGATTGTTGGCCCAGTTAGGGTTAATTTCCATCTCGGCAGGGCCTTCGCGATCGCTGAGACCCAAGTTGTGTAGATTGACGGGCGCAAATCGTTTCTTGTTGTTCAAAAGCTGCATGTTCGTGCTGAGTTCGGCAAAAATCTCCGGATGAGGTTCGAAGGCATAGACGTTACCAATTTCCCCCGCCTTCCGCCTCATGAGGCTGGTCATTTGACCAATGTTAGCACCAATGTCGATCGCTGTTTCTCCGGCATCCAACAGCCGGTCAATTGCTTCAGCCACGATCAGATCAAAAACTCCATAATACCAAATGTTTGATCCAATAGTTTCGGCAGGTCGGATGAGTATCGTTGCACCCCAAGGCAATCTCACCGGTTCAAGCTCGCGGGTGGGTTCAAAGAAAGCCCTCTTGAGTCGGACAATGATCTGCGTCGGCCGGAATAAGTATTCAGGCGTCATGAAAAGCTTGAGTGGGTTCATCATAAGACTGCTCAACTCGTATCCCCGCTATTCGATCTCTTCTACAAAGATTTCGTGCTCTTTGAGCGCAATCGAGAGAGCGAGCCTGTAAGATGTCTTTTTCGAGCTATAATGGATCGCGCAGGAACGGAGGACTTTTACGCCAGATCAATCGATTCCCCGCGAAACACGCAAAACAATACGAGAAGCGAAGGAAAAAGTCCGCTCGGCGCAGACCTAAACATGCTATGAACGCTCGGCGACAATCACTCCGTGAACACCGTGGCCTCCGTGCGAGCTTTTCTCTTTTGGCATCTTGCGCTGACCAATTGTTGCTCTCTCCGTGTCGCTAGAGGATTCGCTTGCGCTCCGAAGATCAAATGGAGAAAGGTTGCAAATTTTTGCGGCTCTGAATCGAAAAGCCGGTTAAGCTCACCAGCCACCAATCAAAGTATGATCGTCATGCCGCGGCTCAGAGTCCTCCGAATCTTCGGTCGCTACCGGGAATATGGTGGCGAAGAGGCTGCGGCGCGACGAATACACGAAACGCTCAAACCGTACATGAATGGAGAGTGGTTTGAGTCTTCTACCGACGCATTGCTCGGCACCTCTCTCCCGGACCGAATTCTCGCTCCCTTCCGAGTGATCCATAACGAGCGAATCGGTCAGGAATTGCGCCGGCTGCAAGCGGTCAAGAAGTTTGACGCGTGGGAAATCCACAATGTTTTCCCATCACTCTCCCCTTCGGTATACGCTGCCGGGATCGGACTCGGAGTCCCATTGATCCAATATCTGCACAATTACCGCCTGAGTTGTGTAAATGGGATGTTTCTGAATCACGGTAAACCTTGCGTGCGATGCATCGATGGCAATTTTCTTCCGGCGGTCGAAACAAAGTGTTGGCGAAATAGTCGGGTTGCCTGCGGCTGCACGGGATTGGCTCTCACGCGTATTCGGCGCCTCGATATTTTTCGGCATGTCAAAGGTTGGATCGCCATTAGCGAGGCCCAAAAATCGCTCCATATCCGGATGGGTATCCCAGCGGAGAAGATTCATGTTGTACCGCATTTCCTTGAGGTCACTGAGAACCAGGTTCCGCCGATTGGCCAGGATGGGTATGCGCTATTCCTGGGAAGATTATCGGCTGAAAAGGGAGTCGCTCAGTTGCTGGAGGCTTGGCGCCAAGTGAAATATCCGGGCGCGCGTTTGGTGATCGCAGGCAAGGGACCGGAGGAAGAAAAGCTTCGAGCGTTCGCTCGCGACAAACATTTATCGACTGTGGAATTTCGGGGATTCCTGCCGGTCGAGGCACAAGCCGATCTCTGGGCGGGGGCCAGATTTCTGGTCGCGCCATCGATCTGGGAAGAGCCTTTCGGACTCGTGGTGCTCGAAGCCTGGGCTCACGGGCGTCCTGTTCTTACATCGAATCTCGGGTCCTTCCCCGAGATGATCGACGGGGGAGGGCTGCTCTGTTCACCGGACTCTGGCGCGGGATTAGCTGCGGTGATTCAGAAAATGTTTGAGTCAACCGATCTCGTATTGAACATGGCAGCCGCAGGTCAGAAACAATTGCGCACCAATTTTGCTAAAGAGACCTGGATCAATCGGATCCTAGCGGTGTATGAAAACTGTGGACTGACTTGCCATCGTGTAAATAAATCCTGAGGTTAACAAACGGAGTCTATCTTTGAAAACGGTGAAGAGACGACGCAACTACGACGAGATTAGACCTGCTGGCGGGGATACCGCAATGCCGCTGAACATGCAAAAACGTCTGCGGCTCATTCAGGAGTTTTTTGAGCTCGAGAGAAAGAGCTTGCTGGACGCGGGCTGCGGCGCTGGGGAGTATGTTTCGGCGTTTCTCAAGGCTGGAGCGGATGCTATGGGTATCGAATACAGCGCCGAAAAGGTCGCGCAATATGAAAACCGAAATCCTGATTCCGGCAGAGTTCAGCAAGGTAACCTCGAAAAGCTTCCTTTCCCAGATCAACAGTTCGATCTTGTCCTACTCAACGAGGTATTGGAGCATGTGCAAAACGAAGACGCTGCGCTCCGGGAAATTCACCGTGTGCTGCGTCCATCGGCGCATTTAATCGTCTTTTCGCCCAATCGTCTGTATCCGTTCGAAACTCACGGCGTTAGTCTTAGGCGTTCGAACAAAGCTGTTCCTCATTACTTTCCGTTCGTGCCGTATGTTCCGTTGAGTCTGGGTTCGCGATTTTTAAATTACTGGGCACGAAACTATTGGCCTTCACAGCTAAGAAAGCTTCTTGTCGGTTCCGGCTTTAAAGTTACTCATCATCGTTTTGTCTGGCAGACCTTCGAGAATATATCGGGGAACCAACCTAAGATTGTCCAGGCGGGCCGACCCTGGTTGAGGGCCATTTCGGACCAATGCGAGAAAGCTCCGCTGCTCAAGTATTTTGGCACCTCACAAATGATAGTCGCAGAGCGATTATGATGCATTATGCGCCCTCCCTTGGTCCGCGCGATCTGCACAATCAAGTTCACGGCCTCCCCGATCAGCGGCTCGATTTCCCGAGGAGCGCGGAATGCATCCTCACTAACGTCGAGAGCCACGCCAGGCCCGCCTCTGGGTTGTTCGCCTGCAGCGTCGCCGCTCCTCCCTCGTGCCCTTATTCCACGACATCAGCAAATCGAGCGTTTCCGGTCCCCAACAGCAAGAGGGCGATCGGTTGTTGTACCCCCCTGAGGCAAGCGAAAGCTCCAGCTTTTGCCCGCCCGGCAAGACACTATCCGGTGCAAAGGCTGGAGCCTTCGCTTACGCTGCGGAACACCCGCAATCGTCCTCGATCTTTGGAGGGGCGTCGCTTCCGCCTTCGCCAAGCCTTCCTCCGGAGTTCGGATTAAACGAAGAACCAGATTTAGAAAGATTGCAATTTTGCGGCTTTAAATCGAAAAGAGGGTAAAGATCTACAGGTTTCCCAATCGATTAACAAATAGAAGTATGACCGTTATGCCGCGGCTCAGAGTCCTCCGAATCTTCGGTCGCTACCAGGAATATGGCGGCGAAGAAGCCGCTGCGCGACGAATACACGAAACGCTCAAGCCGTTCATGGACGGACAGTGGTTCGAATCTTCGACCGACGCTATGCTCGGGGAAACGCTCCTGGACCGGATGCGCGCTCCTTCGCGGGTAATTCATAATGAGCCCATCGCGGAAGAGCTACGGCGGCTGCAAGCAGACAAAAAGTTTGATGCTTGGGAAATCCACAATGTGTTCCCGTCACTCTCCCCTTCTGTTTACGCTACCGGGCTCCGGCTGGGAGTTGCGCTCATCCAGTACGTGCACGCCTATCGTTTGAGTTGTGTGAACGGGACGTTTCTGAATCACGGTGTGCCCTGTTCGCGTTGTATTAACGGCAACTTTTTCCCCGCCTTCGAAACAAATTGCTGGCGAAACAGTCGCATTGCCTCCAGCCTCATGGGAATCGCTCTCACGCGAATCAGGCGACTCAATGTGTTCGAGCGAGTGAAAGGGTGGATCGCCATCAGTCACGCGCAAAAGGCGCTGCTTGTCCGGATGGGCATTCCGGCAGGCAATATTCACGTTGTCCCACATTTTCTTGACGTCGCCGAAAACGAAGTCCCACCGATCCGCCGGGACGGTTACGCCCTATTCCTCGGGCGACTTTCGGCCGAAAAGGGAGTCGCTCAATTGCTGGAGGCTTGGCGCCGGGTCACATATCCGGGCGCGCGGCTGGTTATCGCAGGCAAGGGACCGGAGGAGGAAAAGCTCCGTGCATTCGCTCGCGACAAACGTTTATCGAATGTGGAATTCCGAGGATTTGTGCCGGCCAAGGCACAAACCGACCTCTGGGCCGGCGCCAGATTTCTGGTCGCGCCATCGATCTGGGAAGAGCCTTTCGGGCTCGTGGTGCTCGAAGCCTGGGCTCACGGGCGTCCTGTTCTTACATCGGATCACGGGTCCTTCCCCGAGATGATCGACGGAGGAGGAGTGCTCTGTTCACCGGACTCTCCCGAGGAATTCGCAGCGGCCATTCAGAGAATGTTTGAGCCGACCGATCTCGCATCGAACATGGCGGCTGTGGGTCAGAAACAACTGCGCACCAATTTCTGTCGAGAAGCCTGGATCGATCGGATCCGGTCGGCTTATGAACAGTGTGGGCTCACCGGAATGGCACCTATACGTTACTGAACTCCAGCTATGATTTGGTATTAGATCTGTCCACCGGAAGCACAATTTTGTCTGGTCAACGCGAGTATACCCATCCCGACCAGCCCAAGTAGCGTCAGTAACCATATCGAAGGTTCAGGGACCGCCACAATGGTCGCCGTGATATTACCAAAGCTGTAGGCCGATGCCGACTGCGGACCGCCTACCTCTGACGTGTCAATCGTAATGAACGATCCATTCGGGCTAGTCGTGTTTATGTCGTTACCATTCCCATCCAAAATGGAGAAGGTAAATTCGTCCGGCGAATAAAAATTCGGATCTCCGCTAAACGCGTTCGTCATGGTCAATGTATACGATATGTGATCTCCCGGCGTGAACGGATCTTGATAATCATTTGCAAATCCGTCGGTCAAAGTTGTTGGCAACGCGGCACTCGTCGTCCCCCCACCGAGATCATAATTCGAAAAAGTAACGGTATTATTGCCTAGAATAGCATCGCCATTATTGAATTGGAAATCGAGTGCGTACGAGACTCCAGAAGCGGCCCTCAAGGTGCTGGTGTTCAAGCTGATATTATAGGCAAATATGTCATCAGCATTAGCAGTGGAAATAAAAGCGAGCGCAAGCGCTACCATCACACTACGGTAAAAGGTTGACACATTTTTACATACTTTCATATCTGCAATTTCTATTTAGTAGCGAGCTAATTTATTATAATTTTCATCCCTTAAGCCAACGTGTCATCGGCTATTGACCCCGGCTAACACACGGGTGGTATAGAGAATAGGCTGCTTCAGCGTATCGATGAAATCGAGCCGGACGGTTACACTTTGTGATGGCTCCAGACTACTCGTCAATGGGGCGTTGACGTACTGACTGGCCACTGGACTGACGATCGTCGTAGCTCCGTTAGCGTTAGCCAAGACCGCGCCGGTGCTCAGGTTATCAAGTACGAGAGATACTGGAAACGGGACGGGTGCAGCACCGGTATTCGTAAGTGTCACTAACTGGATGAAGTGCCCGGTTGTGGGCAAGTAGCGGAAGCCTCCCCGAATAACTTGAATAGTGCTACTCACGTCCGTCGCCGGGGTCGGATTGAATAGCCCGAACACGCCAACGGTGCCGGAAGAAGGATTGTTACCAACGATAGTGCCCGGTAAGCCGGTGGCGCCGATGTACACTTTTCCATTCGAAATGGTCGGTACAATGAACTTACTCGATACTCCGAATTGGTCGCGAATTCCGCTTTGAGCACTATTATAAAGCTCAGTCCCCACATCCAACGCATCATAGGCGTGTAAAACCTCCTGGCCCTGGGCGGTATTAGTCGCTTCGGCGGCCCAAACAATGCCGTTGGTATTTCCAAGAGAGGAAATTGTCGGGTTGGTGCCAGGGTAGTAAAAGATAGTGGAAGTAACAGAATCCGGAACGGTATCGAGTTTCGCGTACTTAAACGTGAAACGCATCATGGTAGTATCTATCGGCCCGAAATATAAAGCTTCGTTGAAGTAGGCTGGGGCTGACCAGACCCCAAACGGACCTAGCACGCCTGGGATTCGCTGGTAGATCACGTCTCCAGCTGGATTGTACCGTCCCAAATTGTCCCTGTTAATGATGTACATCGTAGGCTCTTTGCCGGCGGTAACAGCCAAGTGGTGAACTTGATTGCTGCTGTCATAGAGGTCCGGCAATACCATCGATCCGCCGGAACCCAAGTCCAGATCGTCCGTTGTGCGCAAAAGTTGATCGGATGGCGTGAAAAAGTCTGTTACTTTCAGGGTGGGGGAAAGTCTTAGGAAGGTGTCACCATAGTCGCCGGTGATCGGGAAGCCTCCCTGGTCAAAATTGGGATCGAATGGACCATTAGCTGTGGCCAGGTAGAGGTTACCTTGTTCGTCGACAGCCGCGCCTGCACCGGATTGCCAGATCCCCGCTGCCGAAGAAGGGGGATTGATCGCAGGCGTTTCATCCGGATCGACGTTCAGGACGTAGGTTTGCGTTAGTGTCTTTTCGTCATACGCAATGATCCAGCCGGAAGAAGGCGGGATGTCACAGAACGACGCCCACGCCGTGTAGATGAGACCGTTCGCAAGCACTAAAGCGGCACGCTGCTCGGAGAACGCAGGATCAAAATTGATGTTGCTAGTAGCAGGATCGTAGTTCGGACCGTGCCCACCTGGATCTGGGTAAGACGCTTGAATCAAGGCGGGAGCTAGAACGTCTTTTCCTGTCAAAAGGTCCAGGGCATGCAGACGATAAAAGTAGGTTAGGGTATTTGCTGCCCTGGTCATCGCGAGAACGTAAATCGTGCCGTACGGCCCAATGCCGCGATCGATGACCGGTGTAGAAGTAACCCCGATTTCAGGTGAGACAGCACTAGGACAGTTTCGGTTATCGGATGGGATCTCACCAGGCCCGATCAACGAAATCTGCCAATACAGCTTACCGGAGTCCGCGTCGAATGCGTACACGCTATCGTGTTCGGTCGCCACAACAATAATGTTATGACGGCCCAGAAACTGGCTTCCGTTAAATATCGGCACGCTGGAAACGTAGAGTGGCTCCGCGTAGAGTTGCCCGTCGACAATTAGTTTGAATTTTAACCCGAACGCATCCGCCCGAACATTCTGCGGGGTGAGCGAGATCTCATCTGGGTTCACCCCGGTACGAGCGTTGTCGTTGTGATAAGTAAGCACATCGGCGGCAACAGCGGAAAAGCTCCAACCAAAGCAAGCGATAAATCCTAGGAGGGCTTTGTCTATGATTCTCATGTTTGCGAGTATTTCCGTGTTTGCAATAAGATTCGTAAATTACTTTTGCCCAGGGAGAAGTCAACTCTAAAACAGAGCTGAATAATTGAGATGAATTGAGATCAGGACGAAAAATAGCCGGAGCTATGTCCGGTTCGAACCATGATCAGGAACGTTAAGACCGCGACTCACTGCGAAGAAGCCTCTGCGCTTTCTTCGTTAAACCTCATTCCTATAACGAGGAGACAGCTCCGGGTGCAGTTACCGGATGTCATTCTTGTTCAGCTAAAATGCAAATGAGCAAGCTTCCAAAGCAAATCCAGATCGGCCCAGGTGGGTCAGGCGGTCAAGGAACCGAGGCGATGCCAGTTATTGTCGGCACAATGTGGTGTTGCCAGAATTGGACTGGCGTAATCAAGGCTCAACCGTATTTGGGCTTGTTACGGAATTTCCGCCCACCACAACAATTGGAACAACCTGATGTGCGATTGTATTATCAATTGCGTTTCCACTGCATCCGTACAAACTCAACGCGGTGCACCAATGCCCTGCGGGATTTGGGGCAGGAGGCCCGAGCGTGTTGCCGGTGATGCTTATCTCGGTTGGAACCCTATCGCCGTCGATCGCGATTGCTTCTTCACGGTTGTTGAGCACCGTGCAACCTGTGATTGCAATGGACGTGGTTTGATCGATGGTTTTTATTATGCCATCCATCCCCTGTGCTTGGGTGCTATAGATGTTCTGACCGTTAAAGTAGCAGTTAGTCAAGTTCGTAGTCAATCCGCCGCCAAGAATTGCAGTTGTTGGATAACCCCATGTCGGATCATCGTCTGCGATTAGTGGCACACCGTAGCTGGTCTGGAACGAGCAGTTTAAACATGTGAGTGACGCGCATGGATTAGCTTGGCTAGGAGGAAAATACAAAGCGTTTGTCCAGTCAACGAACTGAACTGAACTAAAAGAGACGCTTTTGCCACTCAGCATGAACGCGAACGCTTTAGACGCAGTTGTTGGCCCCCCGATATACCTAATCGAGAGGTTTTGCACAGTCATGGTTTGCAACGTTTGGCACTGCTGTTTTGGGTATCCAAAGAAAAGTGTGGCCGGTTCCTGTGTTTCTATGATGGAAGTCTGCCAACTGTCTCCATACATCTCAAAATTAGCGTTCGGAAGAACGAATATTCGAAACGGAGTTTGGTAGTTAATCCCAATCTTTCGATCGCACAGATAAGTCCCCGCAGGAAAGTAGACCTCGTCTCCAGATGTGCCGGGCAAGACCTGGCTTATCGCGTTTTGGATCGCGGCCGTATCATCATGAACGCCGTCACCGTACGCGCCGTAGTCTTTGACATTGATAGTGCCAGATCCGAGCAGCGCGGTAGGTACAAAAAGAAGAAAAAGAAGTGTTTTCATCCGACTCTTCGTTGAATTAGGCGACAAACGGTTATATTTTGTATGTATAATAGCAATAATGATAAGTACAAGCAATTTTTCTAACAATATTGACTGGTCTTCCCGGCTCGCTTTCGGCCTTCTTAGATTCTTAATTATCCGCATCCGGTTTGCTGCCTTGTGAAAGTTGCGGTATCGCTTCCCGGGCAACGGGTAGCCCTCACTTTCATAACCACGATTACGATCCCCCTTAAGATATGCCTCACGACGAGTCAGATTTGATGGCAGCAAACCGAGCCCAATATGCTAGTGAAGTGGACGATTTCACTGAGGAACGCTACGCTCAGTTTTTTCGTCACCTGCCTCCTGACGCGGTTTCCGTGTTAGATGTCGGCTGCAACACTGGACGAGGTGGCGCGGTGTTAAAGCGACTGGGACCCGCGCTGCAAATTGACGGCTTGGATTGTGTTCCGGAGAGATTACAAGCTGTCCCGGAAAACATTTATGACCGTCGGATTTGCTCTTTTAGCAACTCGATCGACGCGGAAACGCGTTCCTACGACGCGATTGTCGCAGGAGAATTTCTCGAACATGTGCCGCCGGAACAGGTTTATCCGACGCTCTGCGAATTTTTCCGTCTGCTCAAATTACGGGGCCGCCTAATGATGACGACGCCAAACCCTCGCTACCTTAAGAATCGGTTTCGGCATCTTAGTGTCCTCCTCGATCCTTCCCATGTGACGCAGCATTATCCAGAGCGCCTCCGGAAACGCCTCATGGACGTCGGGTTTTCGAACGTCACCATCCTTGGCAGCGGTCGCGTGAGCCGGAAACTGGGTGAAAAATTTCCGATGTTGAGCGTATACGGAAGCTATTTGGTCATCGCGACCAAGTGGTGATTAGGCATTTCCGCAGACCAAGAATATTCGTTGTTTACGCGGAGACCACTTGCCACGATGTCATCCTAGGACACGGTAGTCGCCTTGGGCCACCCGAATCCCAAGTTGCGTGCGACCATCCTCTGGCGGCGCTGAGGGGAGGTCGGAGTGAAAATTTCGATGCTGAGATTCCGCCTTCGGTAGGCACCGGCGAGCAACTTCCGAAGTCGGTGTTGTGCAGCCGCGAGAGCTGGATTGATCTGGCCTTGCGGACCACCGTGCGCTCGGAACAACTTCCGCTCCTCCTTCGCCGTTTTTCCCATGCTTGAGTTCGCACCGGTAAAAGTAAATACCGCGAGAGGCCGATGAATCGTGGCCATCTTAATGCCAGCATCGAGCCAACTCAAAACCAATGCCGCGTCACCGATAACTCTCCATTCATTCTTGTAGGATAGCCCGCGCTCCACGACGCTGCGACGAAAGAAAGCACTGCAAGTGAGTGTGCCAAGATGACAAGCGGCGGTGTGCGACCGCAGGGGCGAAACAATCCTGCGATAACTTAATGGCGTGCCATCGGCACTTATTAGAATGGCGTCGCCGAAGAGGACTTCGATCTCGGGATTGCCTGCGAAGAATCCGTGAACAATCTCGAATGTTCCCGGTAAATACTGCTCATCGGAGTTCAGGTGACCGATGATATCGCCGTTCGCTTTCGAAATGCCTTTTGTCAGCGCATCGTACATACCACGGTCGCGTTCAACGAACAGTCGCGCCGTCGGCATGTTTTCGAGCCATTCCAAGCCTTGCCCGTCACCGCCGTCATGAATAATATGTTCGAATGTGGCTCCCAGTTGGTCTGCCACTGAAGCAGCACAGAGTCGAACCCATTCGGGTTGCTTAAACGTTGGCGTTACAATTGAAAAAAACATGTTCCTTGGTGCGTTCCCGCGTTACTCGCTACCCCCAAAGCCGACGGACGACAAGCTTGGAAGAGAAATTTCGTTAACTGCTGCACCGGCAACGCACAGCTGGACGGGCTTTTGCCAGTTGCAAAAGCCACGGCTTCAGGGAAAGTGGCCGTACAACCTCCGACCCTTGGATTCACCCAAATGAAAATCCTCGTTGCCGCTATTGCCTGTAGCCCGCTAATGGGCTCTGAAGCTTACGTTGGCTGGAGCGCTGTGCGTGCGCTATGTGAGCGCCACGAACTTTGGGTCATCGTCAACAACTTGTGTAAAGAAGGTATTCAAAAAGCCCAGGCGGACGGCGAGATCCCGGAAAGCCTCCACTTTGTTTATCATGGTGCATCTCAGGAAGATTTTGCAAACGGCTTCCTGGCGAATTTCGAATCTAACAAGTTCATCCGCCGAATCAGAAGTTGGTGGAATTATCTGGAATGGAATCGCGGTCTGCTTGAACTGGGTGCCAATCTTCATTCTGAGATTGGTTTCGACATCGTGCACCACTTGACGTACGCGACGTGGCGGGTGGGCTCGCCTCTCGTCCAACTTGGCATACCTTTTATCTGGGGTCCCATCAGCGGGGGCGAGAATATGCCGCTCTCGTTTATACCGATGCTCAGCGTGGAGAGCGCCATGTTCGAACTCCTTCGCAAAGCATCCGATCTCGTCAGTACGTTCTCGCCCGCAGTCCGGCGGACGGCTCGACTTTCATCTCATGTCTTCGTCGCAAATAAGGAAACCGAATCCCGAACCGTCAGACTGCGCGGTAAGAAAAAAGGCGTCTCGCGGTTCTCGCAGACTTTTTTTGGTAATGAGGCCGTTTCGAAGTTTAGTGCTGATCTCTCAACGAAGAGCTTTGACGGAGCTTTGCGTTTTTTCGCGGGTGGCATGTTGGAAGGCCGCAAAGGAGTTGCATTGGCGATTCGCGCTTTTTCCAAAATACACGCGGCGGGTGTTCCGTTTGAATACGTCTACGGTGGGGACGGCCCTGAGCGGAGATATCTGACGAGCTTAGCGGAGCGGCTAGGACTCTCGGGTCACGTTCATTTCAGCGACGGTTTCTACGGTGACGCTTACGTTAGGCGACTCAGGGAAACTCACATTTATCTGATGACAAGTTTGCGCGACGGTGGACCGGTCACCTTGATGCAAGCGATGCTGGCTGGTTGCGTCCCGATCGTTTTGGATGCGGGCGGCCCCGCAGAAATTGTTAACGAAGAGTGCGGCTTCAAAATCCGACCGCTCTCGCCCCGGTACGTCATCGATCGGATCAAAAAAATTATTCTTGCTCTGCATGCGGACCGGACAATCCTCCGCCGGCTAAGTCGGGCGGCTACCGAACGAATCTCTCAGAACTATGGGGTCAGAAACTATCTTGAAGCCATCGGACAGGCGTATGCCGTTGCGACTTCCGAAAAACAGCAGGAGACGTGGCCGCCACGTGCGAACTTAGTATGAGTCTTGCATGAGGGCAGAATTCACGTTGTCCCAACCTGCCCGCAAAGCCAATTCGCGCGGCCAAATCCAACGCGGACTAGCGAGATAACGCTAACGAGCTCGTGACAATAGTGCCTTTCTCGGATTCTGATGCAAATTCCTGATGTGCTATACGCGCGAGTACGAGAATAACAAACCATCCAAGAAAATCGGGCATAAAGCCGCCCGCGCTCAGCCCGTAGCCCAGCACGTACAACGACTCAATCGCGCAAATAAGCCCGAGATCTTTGCTGTCCGCTGGAACTTGCGGATCGGTGACAAATTTGCAGCAAAGCCGGATTAACGCCACGCAAACTAGCAGGTAGAGGACGAGACCAACCAATCCGTACATGATCAGGAGATCAGTGATCAGGTTATGTGTGGCCGCGCGTCGCAGAGACACGTCAATCGAGTTCTCAAACGGATCCATGCTTATCGCGAGTCGGTCGTCGTCCGTGTACTTATACGTGCCGCGTCCGAACCAGAAGATGATTGGATTCGAGCGCCATTCGTCGATCGCCCGGTAGAAAAGGGCTTGTCGCCAACGAGTTGAGGAATCGATGCTGTCCTCGGCGCTTCGCGCCTGGCCCCTCATGGCCCAGGCAAAGGAACGTTCTACGACAGCAAGCGATGGGTCCGCGACGATTTGGCGGGAGAAGACATTGAGGAGGCTAAACCCGACTACTGCCAGGATCCCCGCGAAGGCCACACAGAGAAATTTTCGACGAATAATCAAAACGAGCACGCAAAAGCCCGCAGCAACCAGCACACCCGCACGACCGCCGCTAATACCCGCGCCAAACACACCGCCGATCGCCAAGCCGAGGGAGGCCAGACGCATCCACCCCCCACGGGCATGCATCCGCGGCGAGGTTAGATAGACCGTTCCAACCAAGCTGGAGAGCGGTCCGATAACCCGGAGAGTGTACAAACTCTCGTTCATGTTCAAGACCGGTACCCAGATCACGGACCCAGGGTTATCAACTGACATATCGTCCGCAAATATTCCCTCTTTGATTCCGATAAGCCGGATTACGATATTCACGAGGAGACCCACTAGTAACAACAGGGCGATGACCTGGTTGTATGCCGGCTTCACAGTAATGTCCCGCGGACGGAACGAGAATAACCACATCAGCACCAACAGCGCAGTCACCCAGAATTCAGACTTGATCGCATTGCTGAACGCGTATTCTCCAGGCAGGAATGGCTTGACGTGGTTCCAGCCGAAGCGCGTCAGCGCGTAAAATATCCAGAGCGAAAGAGCAAGTCGGAAAAATCGGAATGTACCGGTGCGAAAAAACGGATGCGTTGTGTCTGTCCGCTTCTGCCAAATATGCGCAACGAATAACGCGTAGCCGAGCATGCAACCCAGTTCGAGGGCGCCGAACCGAAATCCGAGGGGTTGAAAGTAAAAATCCAGGAAGCAGAGCAGCAGAGCAATTTGCCAGGTCAGGTGTCGGATAATGAGCAAGTACAGGATTGCGCCGCACACAAGCACGACGGTCATGCCGAGCACGAAGTCGCGCGACCCGACCGCAAACCCGGAGATGACAGCCATCACTAGACCAAGCAATACAACAACCCAACGAACTACCAGCGGGCTATCTGACTGCAAATCGCTCATAAGAATCGTGCGCCGACTCAATATTCGGTTCGTCCCGCCAATCTTCTCGCGAATCTAGCTGGCCGGTGACCTGAGGAGCATACTTTTTGTTCATCGAACAGGCAAAGGTCGCTTGGGTCGAGCTATTTCTGAAATTGAACCGCTCCGCTCTTCTGCGGTGCGTATCCCTCCAGAGTATCGTGCCTGGAAAAAATCGGGCCGGTATGTCTTTCGTCAAAATGAGCGAAAGGTTGGATGCCGCCCTGGATCCGGTTGCTTTCGCTGACCGTCCCGCTCGAGCGGTAAGAACAGATCCCAGCCTGTTCCGGTATCGAGCCGGTCGACCAAAGAACGGTCACCCCCTTCGGAACTCCTGTCGGCAACGACCACGCGAGCTCGAGCTGCCTGTCTGATGAAACCGTGGCGGGTGAATAGATCACGGGTTTCTCAGGAGTACGGAGAACTACGTAGAAGTGTTTAGCCTTCAGCAAAACGGGCGGGATAGACTCCACCTCCAGAGTGTGCGCGCCAGAACTCAGCCCAGCTGTCGTGCGCATCTCGCCAGCCCACCAATAGTCGTCTTGCAGGCGAATCTGGTTCTCTTGAACTTCCGCGAACGGGGAATCGATGAGCCTGATACCAGCCTGCGACGCGGCTTCGCCGGTTTCACGTTCCACTTCCGCGAATGGTCGATCGATTGAAATGAAGTTGTCCTGCACCAACGCTTCGCGAGTATTTAGCAGCTGAATTCCAATAATACAGTTCAGCACGCGATTGTTGATTATCTTGATCCCGGACTTCACTGGCGCCGGCCCTAGATCAGCCCCAATGCCGATCCGGGTGTCGGTTATTTCATTGTCGTGGATGTATGTGTTGGCTCTCGTAATTGTGATTCCGCTCATACCGCCGAAATAGAAGCCTGAGTGAGTCTGCCTCGGCGTTTTCCGTGGAAGAACGCTCCCGGAGTTTATTTCAGTTGGATTCGGTCCAGAGATTGTGTTGCCTGTTATTTCGACCCGATCGGTTTCCAGGCCACCCCCATCGATCAGGATATGTTCAACTCCGCCGTTGCGGAGGACGTTCCTGAAAATCCTTATGCTCCGTCCCATATGGATCGTTTTTATCAAACCATCGATCGGCGTAAGCTGCGAAGGTGGAATCTCCTCGTGCGTTCTCAGATCCACACCGACATTGCCAAAAGTCGGATCTGTCAAGCCGTCAAACACGCAGTCCTGAATTGTTGTGCTGTCGGCTGCTCCTAAAATAGACGTTATCGGATATTGGAACGTCTTATCCGCCTGACTGACACCAGCCCGTCCGTGATCATAATAGAAACGGCATCGGTTCAACAGCATTCGGCTGACCTCCACACCCTCCGGAACGCGAATCGCCTGGGTATAGTTCCTGAACTCCGCGTTCGTCGCTAGCAGGATTTGCCCGGCAAATCGAACGGCAAAGCTGTTTGTCAGCGTCGAAAAACCGCCAGCGTACGCAAGCGACAAATCTGACAGCTCGAGAATAGAATTCCTTGCCGTCAATCCCTCCAAGAATGTTCCTTCGATCGCTGTCAAGATCTTTGTTTGATCGATTCCAGCTCCGCGGATCCGCAAATCCGTATCGGGAAGTTGCAGATAGTTCCTGAGCGACGCAGGGTCAGCGCCAGTGATCTCCGACGAATCTCGCGGCGACCGCAGGACATACACGCCGGCAGGAACGAAGATCTCGGCTTTCGACTCCTTCGCCGCACGCAGGATAACCGCCGCAAATGCTCGCGTATCGTCCGCCCTGCCATCCCCTCGCGCACCAAAGTTGCGCACATTAAACACCGGTCGGTCCCCGCGGGAATTAGTTGCTTGGGCCGCGCCTCGTTGCAGACAGATAGCTGCAAACACGCAGAGCCAGACAAAAGATATAAATGACGAGCGCATTGTTCGATCGGTCACTGGAACCCCATGATGATCCAGCTCGTATCTAGCCGACCCGCTGAGTCGGTGCAAGCGTCTACTTCAGCCTGGCTCGCTCAAAAACTCTCGCAGTGGGCTTGCGGGTCCGAAATCAACCTTCCGGCATGTTCCGCAGGCCAAATCACGTTTTGCACAAAGTCGAAAATCGTGGCAAAGGAGAGGCCGTTCGGGCGGTCTATGGAGACGCCGAAACGCCGCCATGAGCCGCAGACGCCGTTTCATTTCAGCCCTAGGTTCCGGATATCTTGCATTGGTTGCGAATGTCTTTTTCACGGCCATATCGGTCCCGCTAGCACTCCATTATCTGACGCGCGAGGAGTTCGGATTGTGGTCAGTAGTTTTGCAGATTACCGGATATCTCTCCCTTCTAGATCTCGGCGTGGGCCAATCGGTCTCCCGTTTGCTGATTGACTGGAAAGATGACGTTAACGGCGGGGTCTACGGAGCGGTCCTGAAAACGGCTTCCGTCGTGTTCGCACTCCAAGCACTAGCGGTCGTCGTTTTCGGGGTTGCATGCAATCATGCGGTAAGCCAGCTGATGAACATCCCGCCCGCTCTGCGTTCAACTTTCGAGGCTTTGTTGCTATGGCAGTGCGTGACCGTAGCGATTACATTCTTAGCCACACCGCTCACTTTGCCTCTATGGAGCCATCAACGTTCCGATCTGGTTAATATTGCAGCGGTCGCCAACTTTGCCGTAAGTTTGGGGTTTTTGTGGATAGGTTTTGCGCTTGGGTTCAAGACATTCGGTTTATTGGTATCGTGTATTGCCGGAACTCTCACAAGCATTAGCCTGAATGCGTGTTCGACTTTGCGGCTCAAGTTACTCCCTTCGCGCGCAAACTGGGGCGTGCTCAGTTGGGAACGTTTTTGGGAGGTTTTTCGATTTAGCAGGGACTTGTTTGTGCTTGGGCTCGCCGCCCAGCTAATCTCTGCCAGTCAGCTTGTCCTCGCCTCCCGACTGATCAGCCTTGACGCTGCTGCGGTCTGGTCGGTTTGCATGAAAAGTTTTGCTATGGCCCAGTTGCTGGTTTGCAGAGTCTTAGATTTCTCTGCCGCCGGCCTTTCAGAAATGATTGTTTGGGGCGAGCACGAGCGTTTCCGAAGTCGCCTAGCTTTGATCGTTGCACTCTCGGCAATCGGTGCCGGCTTCTTCGGTGTCCTCGGCGCATTCGGAAACCGAAGTTTCGTTTCGTTCTGGACAAACGGAAGGATCAGCTGGGACAGTTGGAACGACGTTTGCGCCGCTACCTATCTATTTTTGTTTTGCGTATCCCGCTGTTATACTATAACCACAGCCCTGCTGAAACAAATCGGAAATTACAAATATGTCAGCCTCCTGGAGGGTGTGCTGGTCATCACCGGAAGCATCCTTCTCGCTCCTCACTTGAATTTCCTCGGAATTCTAGCGTCGTCGATCATCGCCAATATTCTGTGCAGCAGTTTATACGGTATCATGCGCGTAAGCAAGTATTTCCACGCCTCCGTTGTGGACATTACATTTGGATGGTTGGCCGGGTCGTTTCGGTTCATCTGCGCATTTGCGCTTATCGGATCCGTAATCTTCTGGGCCGGTGGCAAATTCCAGAGGCCTTTCGCATTCGGCATTACCGCCGCCTGCGCTGGGCTGTGCGGTTTCGTTTTGGCCATGCTCATTGGTCTGCCGAACGAGTTTCGCACCGAATTACTAACTCTCGCGCAGAAGTCCGGGTGGAGAACGTTCTTTCAGAGAAATCAATCAGACAATCCGTGAAGGACTAAGCATCGAGATGAATGCTGCTTCAGGTTCACTGGCGAGGTTGAACGATTTGGCGATTTCGTGCGAACATTTAGGCCCGGGTGTTAGCGATTCGCTCAACGAGCTTCTTGCCTCGGAGCTTGCTCAGGTCATAGGCAGCCTGGCGTCTGGTGTAAGGCAACGGGGTGCCGGCGGTCAGCAGGTTGACTTTCTCGGCGAGGTCTTTGGCGGTGAAGCCGCCGGGCATGGGCGCCAGCGCGATAACCGCCTGGCTGAGGGTACGCATGCGCGATTTTTGTAGATCGACTCCTGCCAGACGCCGCGAACCGGTGAGCGTCGGCTGCGGCAGAGTATCAAGGATCGACTCTTGGAGGAAGCTGACGTGAGCGGCCTGTAGCGCATTGAGAAAGTCGATCGTCATACGCTGGAGCTTGGCCAGCATGGCCTGGAGAAGAAGTCTTGGAACAAGCCTGGAATCCTTGAAAAGCAAAACCTGTTGCAAATGAGTCAAGTTTTATTCCATTGTTGGCGCATTAACCATCAGCACCTACGAGTGAAAAGAACAAACGCAGTATGCTCATCGCGGCAGGGGAATTTGCCCCTTAATAAAAATTCGGTACCGCCATTAGCGAGGCCGCCGAGCTCACCCGTTGCCAAGCCGAGCGCGCTGTAGCTCACCCCATACATCTCGTTCGTCTGAGGCGCGGCCTCGCTTGTTGAATGTAAATCCAAGTCATTGTCGACGAGACAGCTACATTACCGACATGCACCGAAATGAGAATCGTCCAGCTGACCACCGATATTCGAGAGCATAATCGTCAGTATTTCCGCTTCCAACCGGAATTCGCAACAATGTCCGAAGCTTTGCTCATCGGCTTCAGCCGAATCCCGGGCATTGAGGTACATGTCGTGAGCTGTATCAAGCAGCCGGTCTCTTCCCCGGCTAAACTCAATGATAATATCTTTTTTCATAGTTTAACCGTTTCAAAATCCGGCTGGCTCAGAACCGGTTACCAGGGCTGCGTGCGAGCCGTGCGCAGGAAACTCAGAGAGATTCAACCGGACATCGTGCAGGTCAGGGGACCGAACGCGACTGCGCGATCAGTGCTGTATTCAGCAGTTTCCCAGTCGGGTTGGTCAGCCCGCGAAAGAACCAATACGGACACCATAAGACAAAGCTCGCGTTCGGACGGCAAACGTTGTGGAAAGCCAAAAGATTGAACTGCAGAACAGGCGAAAACAGAAAGAGGAGAAAACCAATCGAGAAAAAACCTTACCTAAGCAAATCATAGCTTTGGTAGCGCTCCACTCCATTGGTTCAAGCTCACAGCGCTCGCCTTGAACCAACTACGTTGCGCGCTAGAAAGAATAACTGACTTTGGCGTTTGATCGCTGTGGCGCTCGTTGCCTCGCACCGCAGCGATCAAGTACCAAAGCCAACCAGGTGAGTTGTTGCCAGAGGTCGGCCAAAACGAACCAAAAATAAAAAGAAAACAATTTTCGCGGCGGGTCTTGACAAACTCGGCTTCATAGAAGCCCAGGGCTTCGCCCTTGATATCCCGCCATGCGCGTGCGAATCGCACAACGAGAACAAAATTCTCGTTACGCTGAGCATAACGGACTACGCTTTTTCGCCGACGACGCGGCGAAAAAGTGGCCCCTTCCGGCTTTCGGGGCAGCAAGAATCTGGGCATCTCGCTATTCCTTGCGGGGTAACTTAGCTAGCTAGGCGGGTAGAGCCTTTCGTAGCGCTGCGCTGGGAAGGTAACGGTATTCTGCGTTCGACAGCCTGCCGCGGTCTGTCAACCGCAGAAGCTTTTGGACTTTGTTGGCAAGGCAAACAGTGAAGGTCCACAATTTGCAGCGGCTCCAGAACATGTGTTTAGCTCCGAAACATGTCCGACTCGTTGAGTGATCGTTATTCGGAACTCTTGACCGGCAGCTACGATTGCGCAGACCGGATTGTGTTGAATTTGCCTATTTCCGCATGGGGCATACAGCTGGCGGCTTCCGTGTGTGGCGGTCGGCCCTGACCGGGTCAGAGGAGACTCTGGACAACACACACCTCATGCGCATGGCGGGCCGTTTTAGCCGTCGGCTTCACGGGTATGCGAAAGCCGAGGGCATTCCGCTTGTGCATTGTCAAGCAGGGGAGCGTAAGCATGAGTTGGCCGAAGAATACCTGGCAAAGACCCAAATCACGCAAGGCTTGTTTCTGATTCTGGTGGGCCGGGCCCAGGCGCCGGTGTGGGACATCAGTGCCAACCACCACATCGAACCAAAAAGGCCGATGCCCTATGTCAACCACTATTCGTTCCATATCCTCGATCCGGAGTGGGGCCACATCACCATTAAGATCAGCGGCCATCCTCCGTTCCCTGCTCAGGTAATCCTCAACGGCCATGAGCACGTGGCCTGCCAGGCAGATAAAGCCGCAATCCGCTTTACCAAGGAGGGCAACTGTTTCACTCAGATCTCTGACGCCGCAGGCTTAGCCAAGATCGCAGATATCTTGTCTGGACAACAGGCTATAGGGCAACTGTGTCAGGTCTGCGAGCGTTGGATTTATAGCAGCTGCTTGTGTTTCGCCCTTGAGTTGGAAGAGCAGAAACGTAGCGGATTCCATTACCAGTACTCCAACTATCAGGTCGAATACAGCCGCAACCTTATTTTCGCGTGCGGCCGGGACATGAATCAGGTTTTTCAGGCCTTGATTGACCGCAGCCGCGTCCTGCTGGACCTCCAAACAGTTAAAACCATCCTTGGTCATCAGCGCCGTCCGAAATTTCACTGGCGCAAAAAGAACTCAGCCCCAATGGGAAGTAGCGGTCGAGAAACCTGCGTATGATCTGACGATCTTTAAGCTGCACTGCGGCAAGTTGACTCTGAAGATCTATACCAAAGGCGAGCGCGTGCTTCGCATTGAGGTTGTCGTGCA
>Ga0209656_10000669_pt1 | contig 22241 bp, 18 predicted proteins | sample BogFormECP12_OM2_FD_188239 | JGI IMG/M metagenome (GOLD analysis project Ga0209656, IMG submission 188239) | Bog forest soil microbial communities from Calvert Island, British Columbia, Canada - ECP12_OM2 (SPAdes) (version 2) | ecosystem: Environmental > Aquatic > Freshwater > Wetlands > Bog ... | reverse complement strand
TAGCGTGTGGATCGGTTCTTTTGATGGACTTAGTCGGTGGTGGCAGGGGCAACTGACCACTTATCGCTCAACCCGCATGTCAGGAAAGCAAACCGGCGGTGGTCTATCTACTGCGCTGAGCGGCGCGGTCCGCGAAATACTCACTCCGGGATTACCGGACAACAACATAGGCTCGCTCTTTGAAGACAAACGTGGGCGCATTTGGATCACGACCAGTAAGGGAGTTGCCCGATTCGAGAACGGCAGGTTTACTCTCGTCACCGGGCTACCCGACGGGTCTGCAAACGCCATTATCGCGGATGAGCATGATGGTGTCTGGATCAGCTATCCCACTCAGGGTCTGTTTCATCTCGCTGATGGCACAGTTGACCAGTCCACACCTTGGCCTTGGTCCAGCGAGGGGAAAGACCCGCGTATTTCTGCCATTGTCCCCGACCCGCTGAACTCCGGTCTGTGGCTTGGATCAATCAATGCAGGCATCGCCCGTCTCAACGAGGGGCAGGTCAGCAAATGGCTCGGCAGCAAGAACGGCTTGGGTGCGAACCTGGTTTGGAACCTCCATGTGGATCACGAAGGCACACTTTGGGCAGCAACCGAAGGAGGCCTCAGCCGCATAAAGGATGGAAACGTCTCAACACTCACCACCAAGAACGGTCTGCCTTGCAACGCGGTTCACTGGGTCACCGAGGATGACGTTTCTTCGTTGTGGCTATCCACAGTCTGCGGCCTGTTGCGCGTTGACCGCAGCGACTTACAGGCGTGGACGTCGGACGCGAAACATGCGATCAATGCCACCGTGTTTGACGGCAGCGACGGGTTCAGATCACATGCAATGCTCATCGGCTACAGTCCGGTTGTTAAGAAATCTCTCGACGGGAAACTGTGGTTTGCGCATAATGACGGCGTCAGCGTTATTGATCCACGCAATCTCCGACTCAACAAAGTTGCTCCGCCAGTTCACATCGAGCAGGTCAGGGCAGACGGAAAAGCCCATGATCCCACTGCCGGTCTGCGGCTGCCGCCGCGCATCCGAGATTTAGCAATTGACTACACAGCGCTGAGCCTGGTCGCACCGGAAAAGGTGCGCTTCCGCTTCAAGCTGGAGGGGCAGGACAAGGACTGGCGGAAGGTGGTGAACCAGCGTGAAGTGCAATATTCGAACCTCGGTCCGGGCAAGTACACCTTCCGCGTGACGGCGTGCAATAACAGCGGGGTTTGGAACGAAGTGGGCGATACGCTGGATTTCTCCATTGCTCCGGCGTATTGGCAGACAAATTGGTTCCGTGCGCTGTGTGTGCTCGCGTTCGCGGCGATGCTCTGGACCGTTTATCGCCTTCGCGTCCGCGTTTTAGAAGAGCGCCAGGCGATCTTAGAACGCCACCAAGCCGTCTTAGAGCGACACCAGACCGAGATGGGTGCGCTGAACGAACGGTTAATGAAAGCGCAGGAGGAGGAGCGCATACGCATCGCCGGGGAACTGCACGACGGCGTTCTCCAGAAGATTACGTCGCTCGCTCTCGAATTGGCTACCGCGACGATTGAGCTTCCAGCCGATTCGGAACCCAGGGCAGAAGTTAGAGAGGTGGAGAAAAAGCTGATCGAGGTGGGCACGGAGATTCGTCAACTGTCTCATGAGCTTCATCCGGCGGTGCTGCAGGAGACGGGACTGCCGTCCGCGCTGTCCTCGTATTGCGAAGAGTTCAGCAACCTGCGTGGCATTCCCATTTCGTATAAGGCCGATGAAAGTGTGGAAGAATTATCGCCCGGGGCGGCACTGTGCATCTACCGCATCGCCCAGGAGGCGCTCGGCAATGTGGCGAAACATGCGAAGGCCAAGCAGGTTGAAGTTCGGCTGACCCAGTCCGACGGTCGCGTTTGCCTCGTGGTGTCGGATGATGGTGTCGGTTTTAATCCCGAAGGAAGCGGAAGATCCGGAGGGCTGGGGCTGATCAATATGCGAGAACGGGTGCGCCAACTGAGCGGGTCGTTTGAATTCGAAAGCCAGCCAGGACGCGGGACCACGGTGAAAGCGGAAGTTCCATTTCGACCCGCGTCGTAGTTTATTGCAGGTTTCTACCTTCCGATTGGATGTAGCTCTGAGTATCAACACGGTTCCGCACATCGTAAGCATCCATCAATAAAAGAATTGCGCCTTTTAGGGCAACCCGACAACGGTTCTTGCCCCAATTGAGGCAGCCGCGGCGCGGACAGTCCTCCACTTGTTGGTATCAAATACCAATTCACTCTGTGCTTTCTTTAAGTTGGCAACTGCGACGGCGTTTGGATAGTTTGGCACCCAATTTGCCCTTCGGTTATTCGAGCAGCGGCTTCTAATCAGCCGGACCTTTCGACGCGCATTGCGCGCCAATGGCACTGCAGAGAAACGAGCAGATTGGACTATGAGGAGTTGGCTAAGTGCTTGGCGTCCTCAATAATTCGGCCCAGGTTCTCGAAACCATTGATGAGCGCTTACTGCGCTGCGGTGTGAGCCGCAGATCGTTCCTGCAATTCTGTTCTTCGCTGATGGTCGCCGCGCCATTTGGTCTGTCCATCACGGACAAGAAAACACCGGAAGAAGTCGCCCAAGGTCTCGGGAGAGTGATTCGGCCGCCCGTCATCTGGTTGCATTTTCAGGACTGCACCGGCTGCACGGAGACCCTTCTGCGCACGTCTCATCCCGACCTCGGCGATCTGATTCTGAATATTATCTCGCTTGAGTATCACGAGACGCTGATGGCTGGTTCCGGTCGCCAGGCAGAAGAGGCGCTGCAAGAAGCAATAGCCAAGTATTCGGGCAAATACGTCTGCGTGGTCGAAGGTTCGATTCCCAAGCGCGACAATGGTGTTTACATGAAGCTCGCGGGCCGCCCCGCGTATCAGGTTCTTGAGGATGTCGGGGGGAAAGCGGCTGCGATCATCGCCATCGGCTCCTGCGCTTCCTGGGGAGGCATTCCCTCGGCCGACCCAGATCCAACCGGTGCGCTCGGGGTTGCCGACCTCATGCCGGACAAAACCATCATCAATCTACCAGGCTGCCCGCCGAATCCCTACACGCTGTTGGGAGTAGTCCTGCAATACGCCTCTTCCGGCACCCTGCCGGAACTCGACCATGAGCGCCGTCCCAAGTTCGCCTATGATCGGGACATCCATGAGCAATGCCCCCGTCGCGCCCACTTTGATGCCGGCCGTTTCGTAAAACAGTTTGGCGACGAGGGGCACCGTGAAGGCTGGTGTTTGTACGAGATGGGGTGCAAGGGCCCCGACACTCACGCCGGTTGTTCGACGCGCCACTTCAACGAGATTCCAGACGTTTGGCCTATCGGTATTGGCGCACCCTGCATTGGTTGCACGGAGAAAAGTATTGCGTTCCGCGTGCCCATGTTTCAGGTCGTGCAGATTCATACACCAGCGACACCGCCGGACACCTACGCGCCGATCATCGCGCCGCAAGGAAGCATCAGTCCGTTAGCAACTGGTGTTGCCGGATTGGCAGCCGGTGCGCTCTTGGGAGCGGGCTACGTCGCTTCGCGCAAATTTTCCACTGTAAAGGGCGATGAGCACATTCCAGGTTCTAGCTCTTCCCCAACTATCGGGTCAGATCAGAATCTCCGACCACCTGAGCAGGGGAAATGAGCATGAACCATGGCATGAATCGCCGCCAAGCTCTCCTGGGAATCCTCGGGCTCGGCGGAACCGTCGCAGGAACTCTAGCTGCTCCGGCGGCCGCCGAGGAGCATCCGGAACATCCCGTCGCGCCGCCCGACGCAGTCGGCATGCTGTATGACAATAGCATCTGCACCGGTTGCAAGGCGTGCATGACGGCCTGCAACGAAGCCAACGGCTTACCTCCGGACACCTCGCTGTCCGGAGGCCTCTGGGACATGCCGCTGGACCTCAACTCAAAGACTAAGAACATCATCAAGCTGTGCGAGGACCCACAGGGCAAGGATTTTGCCTATGTCAAACGCCAGTGCATGCACTGTCTTGATCCTGCGTGCGTCACCGGCTGTCCGTTCGGAGCGCTGAAGAAGAACCAGTGGGGTGCGGTCACCTGGACCAGTTCTCTCTGCATTGGCTGCCGCTACTGCGAGGTGTCCTGCCCGTTCGAGGTGCCAAAATTCGAATGGGACAAATGGAACCCCAAGGTCGTCAAGTGTGAATTCTGTTTCGATCAACGGCTGAAAGAAAACATGCAGCCTGCTTGCACCGGCGTTTGCCCGACAGGCGCGGTGATCTTTGGCAAACGTGCGGACCTGCTTGAGCAAGCAAAGAAGCGCGTTGCGGCATCCCCCAATAAATATTTCGAAAATCGCGTATATGGAGAACACGAGGCAGGCGGCACGCAGGTCCTTTATCTTTCCCACGTGCCGTTCGACAAGATCGGGCTGCCCAAGCTAGGCTCGACCTCTCTCGGCCACTACGCCACAAAAGTCACATCGGTGCTCTACAAATGGCTCTCAGGGCCTCTGATCGTTGCCGGTCTCCTCGGTGCGGTGATCAAACGCAATTGGAGTGTCCACGAAGCAGAACGACCAGAAGTGGAGCGGAGAACAGGGCTCAAGGAACAACTGTGAACCAATTCAATCATACCGGCTCGACGCTCGTGAACCACTGGCAACGTGGCGTGCCTGTCTACGGCGAGCCCGTGATTACGCGAACACTTCTTTTCTTTGCCGCGCTCGCGGCGGTGGGGCTCGTGCTGGCGCTGGTGCGGTTTTGCTCTCCTCTCGGGCCGTTATCGGGGATGAACGATGCATACGCTTGGGGCATCTGGAAGACTTTTAACGTGATGACCCTTACAGCGCTCGGGTCGGGTCCTCTTGCCGTGGGCATGGCCGCTTGGGTCTTCAACAGGCGCAAGCTTCACGTTGTGATGCGCACTGCTCTTGTCACCGGATTCCTCTTCTACGCGACCGGACTCATTGCACTTGGCTTCGACGTCGGTCGAGCCTGGAATTTCTGGAATGTGTTGCTTCCTTGGCGTTGGAACTCGGGGTCCGCCATGCTCGAAGTGGCGGTATGTATGCCCGTGTACTGCGGTATCTTTCTGGCTTTCGAAAACCTTCCGCTGGTGCTCGAACGTTTCTACTACAAAGGCCCGGAAGCGACAAAGCAGCGATTGCATCGGGCGGCTCCGGTCTTGCGTCGAATCTATCCCTTCATGATCACTGGGGCCTATGTTCTACCCCTCATGCATCAGTCTTCCTTGGGCGGCTTGCTGCTCTTGGCTGGCAACAAAATCGACCCGCTCTGGCAGACGCCGTTGTTACCGTTGCTCTATCTGTTGGCTGCCTCTGTCGCTGGGCTGGGATTCGTGACGGTCATTCTGTTGTTCGCCTGTCTCCGCTACGGCCGAGAACTCGATCTGGACGTCTTGGGAGAACTGGGCAACTTGTTATCCGTGATGTGTTTCGCCTTTCTTGCCGTGCGTTTCGGCGATCTTGTGTGGCGCGGACAAATCAACGCGGCCTTCGCGTTCAGCAAGATGAGTCTGCTATTTCTGTTGGAAGCAGCACTCTTTCTTACTCCCGCGCTCGTGCTCAGGAACAAGTCGGCTCGCGAAACACCACGAATCCTTCTCAATATGGGTGCTCTGGCTTGCCTGGGAGGAATGTTCTACCGCTTCGTCCCCACCACCATCGCCTTTAATCCCGGCAACAACTCCGTCTATTTCCCGGCTCTCCCGGAGTTGATGATGACTATCGGATTCATTTCGCTCGGGATTGTGGGCTTCGGTTGTGCCGTCAAGTACTTCGCTATTCTGCCCGGAGAGATCAAGGATTGGAATTACATGTTTACTTTGGCAAAGCGTCGGCGGAGCCCGGGGCCCGCCTCAGGGGAGAAGGTATGGCAAACCGAATAACAATCGATCCGGTCACGCGCATCGAAGGGCACCTCCGTATCGACGTGGAAGTGGACGCTGGTGCCGTACAAAAAGCTTGGGCCTGCTGCACGATGTGGCGCGGCATCGAGACGATACTTAAAGGTCGCGACCCGCGCGAAGGCTGGGCTTTTGCACAGCGCTTCTGTGGAGTGTGCACTACCGTCCACGCCATGGCTTCCGTCCGGGCTGTGGAAGATGCACTGCAACTTGAAATCCCAGCGAATGCCCAATACATCCGGAACCTCATTTTGATCGGCCACGCCCTCCACGACCACATCGTTCATTTCTATCACTTGTCGGCTTTTGACTGGGTGGACATCACCACCATCCCTAAAGCGGATCCTGCGCGCGCCGCCTCCATGGCCGAGGGTATCAGCAATTGGCCAGGAAACTCGCGTCGTGAGCTCGAAGCAATCCAGAACAAAGTCAAGGGCTTGGTCACCAGCGGCCAACTGGGCATTTTCTCCCACGGCTACTGGGGGCATCCGGCCATGCGTCTCAGCCCGGAGATGAACCTTCTTCTTTTTGCGCACTATCTGCAGGCTCTTGAATTTCAGCGCAAGTCGAATCAAGTCGTCGCCATCCTGGGCGGCAAAACGCCTCACATTCAAAACCTTGCAGTCGGCGGAGTAATGAACGCCATCAACTTGAACAGCCTTGCGACCATGAACATGGATCGCCTTGAAATGCTCAAATCTCTGCTCCAAGACCTCATTCCCTTCGTGCAACAGGCCTATTTCGTTGATGCCTGTCTGCTCGCGGGATCCTATCCAGAGTGGTTCGACTACGGCCGAGGCGTGGCGAACTATCTCGCCGTCCCTGATCTGCCGCTGGATGCTCGTGCCACCCATTTTGACCTTCCTGGTGGTGTCATCCAGGATGGAAATCTACATTCCGTGCGACCCATTCTCGACTGGCATGACCAAGCTATACGTTCGGCGGTTGCTGAGGATGTCACTCATGCTTGGTATCAGGGAAAGGGAGCGCAAAAACCTTGGGAGGGGAAGACTCAGCCCAACTATACCGACTTCCAGCCCGAAGATAAGTATTCCTGGGTGAAAGCGCCGCGATACGACGGCAAACCCATGCAGGTCGGCCCTCTATCGAACATCCTTGTTGGCTATGCGTCAGGCCATCCGCTTACGCGCAAGTGGACGGATGCTGCGCTCGAGAGAATATCTTCCGTACATGGTTCGCATGTATCGGTCGAGCAACTTCAGTCCACCATGGGACGCTACACCGCACGAGCGATTCGTTCCGCCATGCTCTCTGATGTGGCGGTCAAGCACTGCCAGTTGCTCACCGACAACATTCTTCATGGCGATGCCGCCACCTACAATCCGCCGCAATTCCCGCAGCATGAAGTTGCCGGAGTTGGTATGCATGAGGCACCACGCGGCACTCTCTCCCATTGGGTCGTCATTGACAAGGGCGTCTTCTCGAACTATCAGGCCGTGGTGCCGACGACGTGGAACGCAAGTCCTCGCGACGACAAAGGAGTTCCCGGACCGTACGAGACTTCACTTCTGGGCAATCCGGTGATCGACCCGGTAAATCCGCTTGAAGTCTTGCGCACCGTCCATTCCTTCGATCCTTGCATGGCTTGTGCCTGCCACACGCTGGATGCGACCGGCAGGGAGATTGCTCAGGTAAAAGTCTTATGAACAGGAGCAGCGGATGCAGTCAACCGCGAATCTGCGTTGTCGGGATCGGAAACGTTCTCCTTGGCGATGATGGCTTTGGCCCGTTGGCCATCGAAATGTTTCGTCGCGGTTACGAGTGCGGCCCGAACGTTGAAGTTCTCGACCTCGGTACGCCTGGCTTGGATCTTGCCCCATATTTATACGACAAGGACGTGGTTGTTATAGTCGATGCTGTTCATGCGGAAAAGATACCGGGAACGCTGTGCACTCACTGCGAAGCCGACTTATTTTCTCGCCGGGCACAGCTTCGTCTGGACGCGCACGATCCGGGAGTTCAGGAGTCTCTGGCACAGCTGAGATTAGCTGGTCACGCCCCGTCCGAACTCATAATCATTGGTGTGGTTCCGGAGTCGTGCACACTCGGCAAGGGTATTAGCCCTTCCGTGCTGAGAGGTTCCCTGGCTGCAATCGACAGCATTGTTCACTTGCTGGTGGAGCGCGGCGTCGACTGCCGCCGCCGGCGTGTCCCGGTACAGCCGGACCTCTTGCGGTTGACCAGTGATCGACTTGAATTTGTCGCCTCCGGTTGGAGACCGAGCTCTGATTCGTTGGACGACGGCGTGCTCGGGGATATGTTTTCCTCATCCAGACTGCAGATGGGTGGGGAGAATTCGTAGCGAGTCACGCATCACTCTTAACGTATGCACGAAATCTCAATCGCGCAAAGCATCATCGACATCGCGGAAGCGAAGGCTCGTGAGGAAGACTCTCGGTCCATTCAAACAATCAAGATAAGGCTAGGAGAGTTCACGACGATCGTCCGTGAGGCTCTTGAGTTCGCCTTCGAGGTCGCTCGCCAGGGAACTCTTGCCGAGAATGCGAGGTTGGACATCGAACGAGTGCCTATGACCCTAAGCTGCGTGCTGTGCGGGTCGGTGACTGATCCCGTGCGGGAGGTCTGCCTGATATGTTCGCAATGTGGGCTACCGCTGAAAGTGGTTTCAGGCGAGGACCTCCAGGTGGAGTACATCGAAGTCGACTCAGTATCTAGGAGCGTGTAATGGATCGCATATTGGTTCAAACAAATGTTTTGAAAGCCAACCAGGAAGCCGCCGCGGAGAACCGCCGATTGTTTGCGAGCGCAGAAACACTGGTCCTTAATTTGATGTCCGCACCCGGCGCGGGCAAGACCTCCCTGCTCGAGGCCACGATTCGCGGACTACGTGGCCGCTATAGTATGGGAGTGATTGAGGGGGACCTTCAGACGGATCTTGATGCTGATCGAATTCGCGCCCACGGTATTGCTTCTTACCAGATTACTACGGGGACCGTGTGTCATTTGGACGCAAGGATGATCGCCCGCGCATTGGTCGAGTTTCCCGTGCAGGGACTCGATCTGCTGGTCATCGAAAACGTGGGCAACCTGATCTGCCCCGCTTCCTACGATCTTGGCGAAAGCCTGCGAGTGGTGATTTGCAGCGTGGCCGAAGGACCGGAGAAACCGAAGAAGTATCCCGTGATGTTCCACAGAGCGAACGTCGTTCTCCTGAACAAGACAGACCTGGCCTCGGCTTCGGGAGTTGATCTACAAGAGTTGGAGACAAACGTAAGGGAAGTGAATCCAAATGCGACTGTGTTTCCGGTCTCCTGCAAAACCGGCGCGGGACTGGACATGTGGCTCGAATGGTTGCGGCAGGCAATCATGACTCGCGTACTCCTCCAAACCTTATAACACTGGCTGCTACCGCCCCATTCGCATCGAGTGCCAGAGTGTCGTGTTGTGCGCAGTGAGCGTTAGGTCGTGGAGGAGCGCACGCTGTTCAACGCGGAAAAACTTCGCCACTCCTTCATCAGATCATGTCGGTGAGCGGGAAGCCGCGTTCTTGCCAAGCCCGAAGGCCGCCAGCAAGCGGTCGAACGCGTTCAAATCCTCGCTGTTGCAGCAGGTGGGCCACGCGGGCGCTTGTCAACTCATGCGGAGCAGCGCAGTAAAGGACCACCTCGCGATCGCGAGGGATACTCAATACGTGTGCGCGTGCCTGCTCAAGCCTACGTGGATCGATGCGAACTGCGCCGGGAATGCCTTGATAGTGCCGCGGACGACCCCGAAGACTTTCTAGATCAATAATCATGATCTTTTCGCCTGCCTCTAGCTTCGCCTCGAGCTCTTCGGGTGTGATCCGCGCCATTCGAAATTCGTGCATAAAACGATGCCACCGAACAAGCTTGCGACCGACGTAGATGGTGAGTCCGGCGAACAGAACAGCTGCGGAAACCTCACCCAGACTGGATGCATAGGAAGCAGCGCGATCCAGGTCTTTGCTGAACACGTAGCCCAGTCCGACATAAGCACCTGACCAGAGAGCGGATCCAACGGCATCAAAGGCAATGAACCGGAGCCGGCTTGTGCCGGACAGCCCAGCCAGGGGAGGGGCCGTCGCGTCTAGTCCCACGACAAACTTGGCCACCAGTAGAGTCTGTGATCCATGCAGTTCAAAGTTCTCTTTTGACCGACGAATGGCGGCCTCCGGGTCCAGGGCGAGGCCATAAATCAGGTGCAGGATCTGATTACCCCAACGTCGACCGGCCTCGTACCACACCAGGTCGGCGAGCAAACAAGCCAGGATGGCCAGACCGAGCGCGATGGCCAAACTCAGTCGCCCGGAACCTGCGAGCGCACCAGCAGCCAGGAGAAAAAGAATGGCAGGTACCGGCAAACACATTTGCCGCGCGAACACCGAAGCGAATAGGACCGAGTAGCCGTGTCGCACAAGAAACTGGACGATCGCGTCCATGGCTTAGGCCAGATCTCGCAGCAAGTCTTGTATTCCATGGTTATACAGTCTCGAACAGCTTGAAAATAGAGTTATTAGGATGACAAAGACTCCTAGGACAGAGTTGTCGTTCTCGCGACTGCTCTCCCGATCCGTATCTGGGTCAAGATAGCGAATAAGATCAAAAATCTTTCGGTGCACAAGCTCTTCGATTTTGCATTGCGGTTCTTCATTTTTTGGCATGAGGCATAACCATTTAGTGCCTTCGAACCGCGCGGCACCTATTCAGGTGTCCGGCCGATGGCGTGGACGATCTCGTCGTTTGCCTGGGTGTAATCCAGTTGTGACTGCAGTAGCAACGTCCGGGCGTCGAGTTCCTGGGCAGTTGCCATATTGGCCTGGGAACTGAGCACCTCTCCCCGCGTCAGCTCCTCATGCAGAACTCGATTGGATTCGGTGCGCAAGGCCAGCAGTTCCTCTGATACCTTCCGCATTTGGTCGGTCCTTTCCAGCTTGTTGTATGCGGTCTGCACTGCCAGCTCGACCTCATCGGTAAGCCGGGCCAGATTCTCCTTCGCCTGGGACAGCTGACTGTCGCGCTCGCGGAGGAGCGCGCGCTTGCGCCCCGAGTCGAAGAGGTCGTAACTGAAGTGAATACCGAAACTGCCGAAATTCCGGGCCAGAAATGGAACGTTGTTTTGGTAACTGTAACGAGCAAAGGCTTCTACATCCGGAACATAAATGTCCGTTTTTGCCAGGCGAACGGCGGCTTTTGCTTTGTCCACTTCATTGCGCGCCTCGATGATTTCGGGATGAGATGCAAGTGCCTCAGCCACGCATGTTTCACGTACGCAGGCTGGCTGCGCTTCCGCAGTGTTGGGATCGAGATCCAAGGATGTTTTGAGTGGCAGTCCCATGGCGTCGTTGAGCTGGAGCTTAAGGTCGGAGAGCTGTAAGTCGGTAGTCAGCAGTTCTTGCCTTGCCTCCAGCAGTCGCGCCCGGCTTTCGATCAGGTTTTCTTCCAATGTGCTGCCGTATTTCACCTGCTGGACGCGTTCGTTTTGCAGATCTTGCGACGCCTTGATTCTGGCTTCCATGGCGGCACGGTGAACTTGCGCGATCAAAACCTTGTAATAGAGCTGGTGAACCCTGAGAGCAACATCGTTTTCCGTTTGTTGCGCTCTCTGTCGCGAGGCCTTCAACTCCGCTTGCGCCATGTCGTTCATAGGACGAATCTTCAGTAGCGTGGTCAGGGGTTGTGTCAGTTGCGTTCCGCTTGTCGTCAGGTCGCGCCCACCCTGATTAATGATCGAGTTTGCGGCCGGAATGGGGCTGCCCGCGACCGTGCCGAGACTGCCACCTGCGATTTCTATCAGCTGCGTGTCGCTCAGATGAATGAAGTTGCTGTCATTTCGAATGGTCGGAAAATATGCGCTCTTCGTAGCTTCTTTCGCGTGCTGCTTCTCCTGGATTTTGTATTCGGCGATATGGACGTTGTGGTTGTGCTGCAGCGCCAGCTGCACAGCCTCGTGCAAGGTAATGTGGCGCCCGGAAGCAGTATCGCCCGTCTGTCCAGCGAAGGCGAGGGTTCCGGAGAGCACCGGGGTGATTACCAACAGCTGTAATTTCCGGTTCATGGGTTTGTCTCCTTGACCGGCTGCAACGTGCTGAGATCGCCGTAGTTCAGCGGGGACTTGCGCAGGAGCGCAGTCAGAAGAAGGCCCAGAACGCAAGCCCACGCCACCAGAAGGAACCCGTCATTGAGGCTCAAGGCATACGCCTGAAGGCGCAGCCGGCCACTGATCAGATCGACAGCACGGGCGCCCGCCGCGGCCGCGCCTGGGGATTTGGCGTAAACCCCAGCAGCCATGGCATGAAGATTTCCATCTGTAATCCAGTTTCCCTGGGTCACGTGCAGACCCAAAAGGTTCGAGTGCAGTTTCTCGCGTTGAGCGATAAAGTGGGCCATGTAGATGGCCCCCGCAGTTCCACCAAATAACCGAATCGTATGAAACATGGCGGAAAATGTCAGGATCCATTGAGGTTTCGCCAATCCTCCCGTGAAGATTCCCTGCAGGATGATGCATCCCACTAGCCCGATGAGAGAAACCGATTGTCCGATGCCCGTAAGCAACTCGGTGCGATAGTAGTTCGCCGCCGACCAGGCGGTCGTGTATTCAGAGTTGAAATAAACGGCGAAGGCTGTGCAGGTCAAGCCAGTAGCCAGCAACAGGCGAGGGTCTGTTTTCTGAACCATCAGGAGCGCAGCGACAAACGTAACCAGCAACAGAGGAACAGCGCTCCAAATCACGGCCGGCCCGATCTGGTCGGCTTCGAAGCCGTGGATGGCTAGGGACTGCGGAATGAGGATGATGGTTCCGGTGAGAGTAAACCGAAACCAAAACAACAGGCTGCCCAGGAGCAACGTGTTCCATTTCCAAAGATATGGGAGCGCCACCAGGGGGTTGGGTCCGAGCAATCTTCGGACCAACGCGCATAACAGCAGGAACGACCCGCTCAGAAACAACGCGGTGAATACTCCGGAGCGCCACCAATCGAGCCTCTCTCCTTGCTGGATTGCAGTAAACACCAGAGCCAGTCCCGCGCTCAGGTAGAGGAACCCAACAAAGCTGGGCACAGGGCCGTCCTTTTTTCGCGCAAGGGCTTTCGGTATTCCGTAATAGATACAAATCATCATCAACGGCGCAATCAGGGCTGAATTCCAGAACATCCAGTGCCAGGAGAGATGCTCGCGGTACCAGCCGTACAGCGACGGCGCTATATTGACGGACCCATCTATAAATGTGGCGTAGAATGCCATCGTAAACGGAAGAAACCGCAGCGGAATATTGCGAAGCGCAAAAGTAAGGGTAAGCGGATAAAACGTACCTGAGGTCAACCCCGCCAAAATCAATGCTGCAGCGAGCAGGCTATAACTATGAATGAGCGGTAGGAATGCACAGGTCACGGTGAATATTCCAGCCGCAAACAGAAGCACGCGCCGTGGTCCGAGTAGGCCTCCCAAAAACACGCTGAAAGGCCCGATGAACATGAGGGCCGCGTTATAGGCGCTGTCGAGCCATGCACCTTCGTCGTAACTAATGCCGACGTGGCCCTTCAGATCGGCAAGTCCCAACGAAAGCATACGACCAGTGAGCGTGACGAGGCCGGCGCCTATGAGGACCCCGAGAATCCCCAGCAGTGGACTGTTTGACAGCTCCGACGGCACCACTCTCGCAACTGCTCGTGCGATTTCTGCTGGGGGAGGCAGTCGTGTGACGGTGGTGGGTGTAGCCATCGTTTGTCCTCCTTACTTTCTCGTTCGTACAGTCGCAGTCACCGATAGCCCGGGCCGCAGCGTTGTCGCAATGGCGGAATCATCGAACGCAATCTTTACTGGTATTCTTTGCACAACCTTCGTGTAATTGCCGGTCGCATTGTCGGGCGGCAGCAGTGCGAATTGGGAACCGCTGGCGGGCGCAATCTCGAGCACCTTACAATGGAAGACTTTTCCGGGGTACTCGTCGATGCGAATCTCTGCCGGATCGCCGACTTTCACGTTCGTTAGTTGCGTCTCTCGATAGTTCGCCTGCACCCATTTGGTGTTACTCACAAAGGCAATCACCTGCGTTCCGGGAGAAACCAGCTGGCCCGGCCGTACCTGGCGTTCACCCACGCTGCCGTCCCCGGGTGCTGCGATCTTTGTATATCCCAGATTAATTTGCGAAACGGTGAGGGCAGCTTCCTTGACGTGAAGGTCCGCCACGAGTTGGACCTCTTGGGACTCCAACACCGTCTTGGTGCGCCTCTCCGCCTCGGCCGCAAGCTCATTGCTGTGCAACATCGCTTTCGCCTGTTCAAGATCCGCCTCGCGACTCTCCAGCATCGCAGCAAATCTCTGTTCATCAGCGACTACTTGCTCAACTCTCTGCGGTGTGGTAGCACTTGTCTGCAGCAGAGCCTCCTGCCGCTGACGTTCCTTCTGCGTGCGGATGACGTCAGCCCGAACCGCTTCTTCGCCTTCCTGGGCCGCTGTGATTTGAGCCTTTGCCTGATCTATGCCGGCCATCGCGCGCCCGATGCGTGCGTCCTGGAGCTCACGCTGCCGCCGGTTGTTTTCGATCGCGGCTTTTGCCGCTTGCACCGCTGCGGTCGCTTGGGCTACTTGCGCGAGGTAATCGTTGTCCTCCAACTCGGCAAGAAGATCCCCCCTGTGTACGTTCTGGAAGTCCGATACCTTCACGTCCTTCACTATCCCGGCGACCTTAGTGCTGAGCGGGGTAACGTCTCCCCTCACATACGCGTCGTCGGTAACCTGTTCCGCCTTGCTGCCTTCCCAGGAGTTCCAGTTCCGGGTAACGGTGATCAAAACCGCGAGAGCGAGTACCACAACCAGAAGAGGCGTGACGTATTTCTGCCAACGGGACGCAGGTGGTGCTGCTACGTTCTTTTCTTTGCTGGGTATTTCCGGCTTTGCTACTGGTGTCGCGGAGTCGACAGGGATCGGGGAGGCAGACATTAATCACGCTCCTTCTTCTGCGAGAGAAATAACGAGGATAGAGTTTTCATTTCCTGCCTCCGAAAGGGATTCGACAGGGCCTTGTAGTGCTGCTGCGCGGCAAGCCCGTTAACGAGCAAAGTATTCGCAACTCGCACAGTGAGAGTCCGATGAACGACACTCCGCTTGCCCCTGTCTCACGAATAGCAATGCTAATGCCAAGCCTGGACGACTGTAAGTTGATGAGTTTTCATCGCGACGGCGAAAGGGAGTTGCGTCGAGTGTCGAAACTGTCGAAGACAAGACACCGCGACACGACGCATCGCCACGATTGGTTCTCACAGCACCGACGAGGTTGAGAAAGCAGAGGCAGTGATCCCTTGTTATGGGTTGTTATCGGCGCGTCGGCCGAAGGCGCGAGCGCTTACGTATTGCGGTGCAGCGGCCACTGACTCTGTGAGGTATCGAGCTGAGAGCAACTGGTTGGAGACCTTGTTTGCAAAATCCATTAAGTCTCTGCGGTCCTGTGATTTGGCGAGTTCTTTGGCCCTCTGCATTTGAATAATCAGCCGCACGTCCGTCGAGAATTTTGTTGTCAAGTGCTTCGAACTCGATGCTCAAGCCCCGAATGCGCGTGGAGCAGAGTGGAATTAGAGATGCTTGAACAACAACGGCCCACACCCAAAGCCAAGCCGGAGTAGGGGAGTCATCATGATCGGGGGACAACGCAATTATCGCAAGCGAACTGTTCGATGGTCCATCTGCTGTATCGCGATGACCTCTTTCGGGGTCTTAGCGGCTCGTTGCGAGCAAGCTGAGCCCCAACAACCCGCCAGTAGCCAACAAACTGATCAGCTGCAACAGCAACTGCAGCAACTGAAACAGCAGTAGGAGGGGACACCTCGCGGCCTCGAACAACGCGTCGGTGCGCTGGAGCTAGCAGATCGAAAGAAAAAGGGAATAAGCGAGAGAGGAAGAGATACCCAGGAGAAAACGAGTCAAAGAGCCGTCTCGGCAGTCAAGTTGGCCGCCGAGCAAGCCCAGAAAGCAGCTCCCGGGCAGTTCGATCATGTCGGGGGAAAGATCGGCATATCGAGCAAGGTACCAAACGCGCCGATCGCCAATTCAGCGCTGGCATGAATACCGCTTGGGAGTAATCGAGAAAAGGAAGATGCCTACGCAAAAAATAATTGGGAAGACCGTCCCAGGCCATGGAGCTCAGGCCGTCGGGACGACAAACATGGCGGCCCGAAAAGAAGCAATCTCCCAGCGGCAAGTCTTCAAGCGCCTGGTCTTTATCCTATCGGTCGTCACCATGCCGGCATGGGTTGGTGACGGATTAGTCTCCGCGAAACGCGCGCCGACACCTTCAGAAACGTCCGCCGGTTTCGCCCGATCCCCTCAACTGCTCAGTCCTAACGGCCAAGCATCGTTGCACGCAATTCTCCAAGCGGGAAAGCTCGCCGCCCTGCGCTGGCCCGATTTCAACGACTACCAACAGCAGTTGCAGAAATTCTACGAGTCCTACGGATACGCATTGCCGTGGGTCAAGGGAGAGGAACCTACCGCCCAGGCGCAGCAAGTTATTGCGTTGCTGTTGAAATCGGAGCAAAAGGGATTGTCCGCTGAGGATTATGACGGGGCTCGTTGGGCCGGCCGAATAGCGAGACTCAAGCCTGCCTCGTTGCAGCCATCCGAAATGGATGAGGTAGGGTTCGATGTCGCGCTCACGGTCTGCGTGATGAGATACGTCTCGGACCTTCACATCGGGAAGGTCAATCCGAAACGTCTTAATTTTGGCTTCAACGTCGAGGCCAAAAGATACGACCTGCCCGAATTCCTGAAAGACCATGTTGTCGATGCCACAGACGTCTCCGATGTATTGGCACAAGTCGAGCCTCCTTATCCAGGATACCGGCGGACCATTCAGGCCCTGGCTACGTACTTGGAACGTGCGAAGGAATATGACGGGAAACCTCTGCCCGCCTTTGGAAAAACAATCGTGCCGGGTGATTCCTATCCGGACCTCCCCCAGCTCGCCCAATTACTCCGGGTGTTGGGCGACCTTCCCGCTGAAGCAGCTCTTCCGGCCGACGGGACTGTGTATCAAGGTGTGCTGGTGGCCGCAGTCAAAAATTTTCAGCGCCGGCACGGTCGCGACCCGGACGGACGTATCAGTGAGCAAACGTTGGCCGATCTGAACGTGCCTCTCACTCGCCGGGTGCGGCAGATGCAAGTGACTCTCGAGCGCTGGCGGTGGCTGCCAATCACCAATCGCGCGACGCCCATCGTCGTCAATATTCCGGAGTTCCGTCTCCGCTCTTATGACGAAAACTTCAAGGTCACCTTGGCGATGAATGTCGTCGTGGGCAAAGCCTATGGGCACGGCACGCCCGTGTTCGAAGACCAGATGAAGTATGTGATATTCCGGCCCTATTGGGAGGTTCCATATTCCATCACGAGGGCGGAACTCTTACCGCATCTCGCCCGGGATCCCGACTACTTGGCGAAGAAGGGTTTCGAGGTGGTGAATAGCCACCAGGAGGTCATCAGTTCCGCAAGGGTCTCGAACGACCTGCTCGATCAGCTTCGCAGAGGTAAGCTCTTCATTCGTCAAATCCCGGGCCCGAAAAACTCGCTCGGTCTTGTGAAATTCATCTTCCCGAACGACTTCAACGTGTACCTGCACGATACGCCGGCACACGAATTGTTTTCGAAATCCCGCCGGGATTTTAGTCATGGCTGCATTCGTCTCGAAAGACCGGCCGATCTGGCGTTTTGGGTTCTACGTGACAATCCGGGTTGGAGCATGGATCGCGTTCGCGCAGCCATGAATGGAGAAACGATGCAGCAGGTGAACCTGGCACATCCAATTCAGGTGGTGATTGTGTATGGTACCGCTGTCGTGCCTGAGGATGGGCTCGTTTACTTTTACGATGACCTCTACGGCCATGACGCGGCACTTGAGAAAGCCCTCGACAAGGGTTACCCGTACCCCAATTAGTTGAGCGGGATCTAACCCTCGGAGAAGTTCAAGCGCCATTGCCGGACTTGGCCGACGGCCGCGTGGATCAAGTCGGGCCAAGAATAGTGACCAACGCCTCTCTGGCGCAACGCGGAGCACGGCCTGGAGAGTTTACCGTCTTGATGGCTGGTACGTGCAGGTTGTTTGCATGGCGGAGGCCGAGAGGGTCTCGATGCCTCCGTAGAAGTCTTCGGCAAACTAATCGAAAAACTTGAGTGTCGAAACGCTGGATGATATGTTGCCGCCAACTGCTCGGTATTGCGCGATTGGAGGTGGGCAGAATGGGCGGATTGATCCCATTAACGGATGTGTCCCGTCGTCCTGTGCATTTTCCAGTCGTTACGATCAGCCTCATTATTACGAATGTTTTAATATTTGTGCTTGAACTGAAGGGCGGTGAGGCATTCGTTCAGAACTGGGCGGCAGTTCCGGCGAACATCACTGCCGGCCATCACTGGATCACAATCCTGACGGCCATGTTCATGCACGGCAGTTGGTCGCACATTTTGGGGAATATGGTGTTCTTATGGGCTTTTGGACCCGAGATCGAAGATGCGATGAATCCACTGAGGTACTTGACCTTCTATATCGCTGGTGGACTGGTGGCAATGCTGGCGCAGATTGCGCTCAACCCCAGTTCAACGGTTCCCAATCTGGGTGCTAGCGGTGCGATTGCCGCCGTTATGGGCGGATTCTTGGTGACATATCCTAGCGATCAGATTCGAGTGATATTAATTATATTTGTCTTCGTCCGTCTCAGGTTGATTCCGGCCGCACTCTTAATCGGCGTATGGTTTTTGATTCAGCTTTTTAACGTGGGCTCGGTCGCGACGGTTCAGATGGGCGGAGTGGCGTACGCAGCTCACGTTGGCGGCGCCATCTTTGGGATGATCTTCGCGCGCCGTTTTGAAGATCCGCAACACGTTAACGCCTAAGGAGCCAACATATTCCTACGTGCTTTCCTCTGGCGGAGACACTTGGGATACGGATAAATCGTTGGGCCAGTTGAGTCCTGCGATTGGTCAGGACCACAATCTGGAATATAAACCCAATGAATAGAGACTTGCAGTTGAACACCACCGCGCGCTGGCTTCTCTGCACTTGTGGTCATTGACACTCAGATGCCTGCTCCACCGATTCGTCCGAGCACGATTCCGATCACGTAACTAACGGCTCCTTCAATGGCTCCCACAAACGTCATTTCAAGTCCACTGGACCACCAGGAACGGATGGTGATGAGGGATTTTGCAGCGCCGACAGCGAAATGTGCCAGGAGGGAAACGACGGCGGCCACGATGACGGCGGGGTACGCGGTCGACTCATAACTTCAAATCTTGCGGAACGGCCGGCAAGCCGACAATGCGAACAGCAAGAACGAAAAACCCTAGAACTTGGCGGGGTGTTGATCACGACCCGAACCGCCGGTGTCCCAACTGCGTACCGTCCGACACAGAATCAATATTGTTGCGGCTACAAAAGGCGTAGAAGGCGAGGCGCGCGGCGGAAAGAGTACGACTTGGAGCAGCCGATTGGGCCATGAATGACTGCTATTTGACGAGATTGAGAAAGCGAGCAACGCACTTTGGCAACTGTTGCTTGGAATCCTGGACAAAGCAACCCTAACGTTAGGGGACAACCGGAGAGTCGATCTGTCGCAGACGGTGATCTTCCTGACTTCGAACCTGGGAGGGGGAGAAATCACGGAATTGATGCAAGGCGGGATGGGTTTCATCCGGCCGAAGGACATGCCAGCCAAGGGATTAAATGAGAAAGTGGAGAGGACGGCGGTAGAAGCGGCACGGCGGAAGTTCTCGCCCGAGTTTATGAACCGCTTGGACAAAGTGGTGGTGTTCCACCGGTTGAAGCGCGAAGAACTTGATGAAGTGCTGGAGATCGAATTGGGGCAAGTGCAGAAGCGCTTATTGGATTGTGCGACGAGTCCCTTCCAGTTTCGGATAACGAACGAAGCAAGGCAGTTCCTGCTGCAAGGGGGCACCGACCAGAGATATGGAGCACGGCACCTGAAGCGCGCCATCGAGCGCTATGTAGTCTGTCCGATTGCGAGGCTGCTGGCCACCGCACAAGTACGCTCGGGGGATCTCCTTCTGATCGACCGGCATCCAGGCGAAGAAGAGTTGGCCTTTATAAAGGACGCAGAACAGTGCTCTTCCTATGATCAGATGCCCTCCATCATGCCGAATTCAAGACACCTTATGACTGCGGAGGCTCGAGGGTGAGCGCATGCGATGGACGGGGCACACGGGGAATTTGCAGCCAGAACCTGGCACTTTGCTCATGTTTCACCCCTCCAGTTGCTACAAGAGACATAGACGGCCATAGTTCGGTCGTGGCCTCCGAATCTGATGCTGGTTGCGGAGTCGCTTCTCAACTTGCCGATGCCTAGCGACTCTGGAAACGCAGTTTGTGTGCTACTTCACACGAGTGAGCATTGTCTGGATCGCTGTCGGGATGGGCTTCGTTTGAGCCAAAGAGCGTCACCTAAATATGGCCAATGGAATTGGGCCAGATTGGGTCGCCCCATGCACTTAGGTTCAAGTTAGGTTCAATTGAGAGGTTCGAAGAAAAGTGGTTTTGGTCTCTATTCGACACCACCAAAACGACTTAGGATTTTTGAAACTACGGTTCGGGACCAGGAGGTCGAAGGTTCAAATCCTTTCGCCCCGACCATTATTTCCCCTCTCGATTCAACAATTTACGCTGCGTTTTCAACTTTGGTTGTTGCTTGGTTTTTACGGACAATACGGACAACGTCGGTGGTTTCGGGCGGAGGTGCAAAACCCAAACCAGTTATCTCTGCTTGTTCCAGACGGAATGCGACATCGTCTTTCATCTTGCTATAGCCGTCTCCAAGGGTTTCATTTTCATGCCTGTGCCTCTCGATAATCTCGAAATGTTTGAGCGGATGGGGGTTAGTTTTCTTCCATAATTCTCGCCGATGCTTATTTTTCTCACTACGCTCCTCACAACTCTGTCTTCGATCTTCCATTCGCGCGCTGCGATCCAGCTGGAGAATCTGGCTCTGCGCCACCAAATCGGCGTGCTTCAACGATCCTCGAGAAAACGACCAAAATTAACTCTAGTGGATCGCTTATTATGGGTCTGGCTCTCCCGCACCTGGAGCGGCTGGCGCTCGGCACTGGCCCTCGTCAAGCCCGAAACGGTCGTGGCCTGGCATCGCAAGGGCTTTCGCCTTTTCTGGACCTGGAAAGTGCGACACGGCCAACCGGGACGACCTATCATTTCCCGTGAGGTCCGAGATCTGATCCGCAAGATGTGCCGAGAGAATCCCTACTGGGGTGCACCACGGATCCACGGTGAGCTGCTCAAGCTCGGCATCAACATCGGTGAGAGCAGCGTCAGCAAATACGGTGCGCAGCCGCAAACCGCCGTCTCAAACTTGGCGCACGTTTCTGGAGAATCACGCTCAGCAACTGGTTTCCATCGACTTCTTCACGGTGCCCACGATCCGCTTCCAGGTCCTTTACGTGTTTTTGGTGTTGGCCCATGACCGGCGTCGCATTCTGCACTTCAATGTGACCGCCCATCCAACCGCGGAGTGGACGGGACAGCAACTGCGGGAGGCATTCCCCTTTGACCAGCTCCCGTGTTACCTGCTGCGGGACCGTGATAGGATCTTTGGCGATGACTTCCGAGAACAAGTGCGAGTCATGGGCATTTGCGAAGCCCTGTCTGCACCGCACTCACCTTGGCAGCGAGCCTATGTAGAGCGAGTGATTGGTTCCATTCGGCGCGAGTGCCTCGATCATGTGATCGTGTTGCATGAAAACGCGTTACGACGAACCCTCAATTCGTATTTCGATTATTATCACCGATCGAGAACACATCTTTCGTTGAGGAAAGACTCACCCGAGCCACGAGCGATTCAGCCACCCGAAATGGGGACAATCGTGACAGTGCCGCAGGTCGGTGGGCTGCATCACCGCTACGAACGACGGGCTGCCTGAAAAGCCACACTCTACCAGGTTGTGCGCTGCCCCCTCCTGGGGCTTTGAAATCAGTGTCCGGACTGTGCTCCCTTGCACGCCCGTGCCTCGGCGGATTTCATTCGCCAGACTCAAGCTGGACTGCAAACTTCTCCGGCTTTGCGGTTCGTCTCGGGGAACGGCATGTGAAGTAGGCTGCACGGACTTTTCGTTAGGGACAGGTGGCCACTGGTATGAACTCATGTGCCTATCGGTAGCCAAGGAAAGCCACACCCTGACAGAAGCTTCAACTCCCAGAGAAATTCCTCGAAATCGTCAGCCTTCAGTCGCGTTGTCCAATCGCGGGTATGGAGGGCTGTTGGGCTAGTTCGCTCCAGTACCTACATGGACGGTCGGTTCGGCGCGAATCGGGAGTTAGCCGGGAAGATTATCCAGCTCGAACAATTTTACGG
>Ga0209656_10000667_pt1 | contig 22282 bp, 21 predicted proteins | sample BogFormECP12_OM2_FD_188239 | JGI IMG/M metagenome (GOLD analysis project Ga0209656, IMG submission 188239) | Bog forest soil microbial communities from Calvert Island, British Columbia, Canada - ECP12_OM2 (SPAdes) (version 2) | ecosystem: Environmental > Aquatic > Freshwater > Wetlands > Bog ... | reverse complement strand
CCTGACGAGCTGTTCGTCCAGGGCGCAGCGCAGAATCGCGCAAAGCTGATCTGCCGGGGCTGCCCGGTTCGCACGGAGTGCCTTGCGGATGCGCTCGACAACGGGATCGAGTTCGGTGTCTGGGGCGGGATGACCGAGCGGGAGCGGCGCGCGCTGCTCCGTCGGCGCCCTGAGGTCACCTCCTGGCGCGAGCTGCTTGAGCGCGCCCGCGACGAGTACGAGCGGCAGTCCATCGACGAACTCGTCGCCAGCTAAGTAGCAGGGCTAAGTAGCAGGGCTAAGTAGCAGGGCAGAGCAACGTAGCTCAGCAGCGGCCCAGGCAGCGGGGCCGGGCCGTATCCCAGCCAAGATCACATCTGATCATGGATGTCTCGTGCTGTCCCAGCAGGGCTTACGAGCCCTGCTGGGACAGCAGCGTGCCTATTACCCGCAGCCCGGCCAGGTCGTGGACATCCTCGGGCTGCGCGACCACCTCGGCAACGGGAATCGCCGGATGGGCCGCGGTGAAGTGCTCGGCAAGCCGTCGTTCCCGTTTGCCGAGCTGCATTCGCTCCGCGTGCATCCGCAGCGCCGCCACGGCGATCGTGTAGCGCGGGGCTGATCCCGAAGAGCCCGCAGACACCCCAGGTCCGTTCGGCCGGTCCTGCATTTCCAGGGTCTCGGCCGCGGCCAGGCTCCGTGCGGCGCTCAGCCGTCCGGCGGGTGAGAGGTGTACGCGGTTGAGGATGAGCCCGGCCAGCGGCATGCGCTCGGCGTCGAGTCGCTCGACGAAGTAGGACGCCTCGCGCAGCGCGTCCGGTTCCGGCGCGGCGACCACAAGGAACGCGGTACCCGGGGCCTGGAGCAGCCGGTATGTCCCCTCGGCCCGCTCGCGGAAACCGCCGAACATCGTGTCGAGCGCGGTGACGAACGTCTGCGCGTCCTTGAGCACCTGCGCACCGAGGATCTTGGTCAGCGCGCTCGTCATCATGGCGAACCCGGCGTTCAGCACCTTCATGTAGGACATGCCGGCCTTGGCCGGTACCGTCAGCAGCCGGATCAGCCTGCCGTCGAGGAACCGGCCGAGCCGTTGCGGCGCGTCGAGGAAATCAAGCGCGGAGCGGCTCGGCGGGGTGTCGACGACGATGAGGTCCCACTCATCGGCGTGCCTGAGCTGACCGAGCTTCTCCATCGCCATGTACTCCTGTGTCCCGGCGAAGCTAGAGGACAGCGACTGGTAGAAGGGGTTGGCCAGGATCTGCGCGGCGCGGTCGGGGTCGGCGTGCGCCTCCACGATCTCGTCGAACGTCCGCTTCATGTCGAGCATCATCGCGTGCAGGCTGCCGCCGTCGGCCGTCTCCACGCCGTCCACCCGGCGCGGGGTGTTGTCCAGCGACGTCAGGCCCATCGACTGAGCCAGCCGCCGGGCCGGGTCGACGGTGAGCACGCACGCCTGCCTGCCGCGTTCGGCGGCGCGCAGGCCGATAGCGGCCGCGGCCGTGGTCTTGCCGACGCCGCCGGAACCGCAGCAGACGATGATCCTCGTCCGGCGGTCATCGATAAGCCGGTCCATGTCGAGCTTCACAGGGGCCATGGCTCGGCCGTGTCTTACGCTCGTCTCCGGCTCGCTCATGCTGCCCCCTGTTCCCTGAGGGCGGCGGCCAGCTGGTACAGGCTGGCCAGGTCGATCCCCTCCGGGATCATCGGCAGCTCGTAGTGCGGGCGCCCTGAGGTGAGCAGCTCTTCCCGCTCCCTGTCCTGCAGCGCCACGTGTTGCGCGTGCTCTCTCAGCTCGGTCATCAGGTCGGCGGCCAGCCCGTGGTTGTCACTGATCCCGGCCGCCTTCAGGCCGAGGGCGAGTTCGGTGACATCCAGGGATCCGCTGGCGGCCGCGGCCAGGTCGGCGCGGCTGAGTATGGCCGGGCGGGCCATGTTGATGAAGATGCCGCCGGCCCGGATGCCATCGCCGGTCAGCTCGTGCAGCTCGGCGATGCCATCCAGGGTTTCCTGCACTGGCATCTCCTCGAGGGTCGTGACGAAGTGCACCGCCGTCTGCGGCGACCGGATCACCCGGGCCACCGTGTCCGAGTGTGTTTTTATCGGGCCCATCTTGGCCAGCCCGGAAACCTCCGTGCTGACGTCGAGGAAACGGCTGATCCGGCCGGTCGGCGGCGCGTCCATCACGACCGCGTGGTAGACGTGGCTGTCGTCGCGCCGGTTCACCCGCCGCCTGGCCGCCTCGGTCGCCTTGCCGGTGACCAGCACGTCGGACAGGCCCGGGGCGATGGTGGTGGCGAAATCCACTACGCCGAGCCGGGTCAGCGCCTTCCCGGTGCGGCGCAGGTTATAGAACATGTCCAGGTAGTCGAGCAGCGCGCCTTCGGGGTCCACGGCCAGCGCGTACACGTCGCCGCCCTGCCCGGCGCCTTGCTCGCCCAGGCCGATCGCCACCTTGCGTTCGGCGTAAGGAAGCGGCGGGCAGTCGAAGAGCCTGGCGATGCCCTGCCGACCTTCGACCTCGATCAGCAGAACCTTGCGGCCGGCGCTGGCCAGCGCCAGCGCCATGGCCGCCGCCACCGTGGTCTTGCCGGTGCCGCCCTTGCCGGTGACCACGTGCAGCCGCACGCCGTCCCAGTCGGTATCCCTCGTGGTCATGCCCCTGCTGCCTCCGGTTGTTCCTCCCACGGAGGCTATCTCCGCGCGGATACCTGATGGTTCGCCGGGCATGGCTGGCGTGCGATCGGTTTGTCACTACGCTGGGGTCTAGGAAGAGAGGTGATCCCGGTGGGTGCAGTTATTGCCGTCATCGTGATCCTGGTCATACTCGGGATAATCACGGCCGCGCGCTCGTTCAAGGTGGTGCAGCAGTACGAGAAGGGCATCATCTACCGGTTCGGGCAGGTGCTGCCCGATATCCGCGGCCCCGGTCTGCACTTGATCCGGCCGGTCGGCGACCGGATGGCGAAGGTCAACATGCAGATCGTCGCCATGGCCGTGCCCGCGCAGGAGGGCATCACCCGGGATAACGTAACCGTCCGGGTGGACGCGGTGGTGTACTTCCGCGTGGTGGACCCGATCAAGGCCACCGTGAACGTGCAGAACTACATGTTCGCCATCTCCCAGCAGGCGCAGACTTCGCTGCGGTCGATCATCGGCCAGTCCGAGATGGACCAGCTGCTGGCCGAGCGGGAAACGGTGAACCGGGAACTGCGCCGGATCATCGACGAGCCGACCGAGGGCCCGTGGGGCATCCGGGTCGAGCGAGTGGAGCTCAAGGACGTGTCGCTGCCGGAGCAGATGAAGCGGTCCATGTCGCGGCAGGCCGAGGCGGAGCGGGAACGGCGCGCGAGGATCATCACCGCCGACGGTGAGTACCAGGCGTCCAAGCGGCTGGCCGCCGCCGCCAACGTGATGGCGCGCGACCCGGCCGCGCTGCAGCTGCGGCTGCTGCAGACCGTGGTCGAGGTCGCGGGGGAGAAGAACAGCACGCTGGTCATGCCGGTACCCGTCGAGCTGCTCAGGTTCTTCGAGAAGATGGCGCCCGGCCCGGCCGCCCCCGAGGGGGAACCGCCCCGCGAGCTCGAGGACTACGGCGACGCCGAGGTGGCAGCGGCCGAGGCGGCCATCTCCAACGTCAAGGTGCCCGAGCTCGAGGAATCCTCGATCCCGCCCGTGCCCGAGGTGGAGAGCCCCGTTGCCCCTGGGGTGCGTGAGGTCACGGCCCCTGATCTGGCCGGCCAGGACAAGGCGTAAGGTCGGTCCATGCCAAAGTGGGAGTACGCGACGGTGCCGTTGCTCGTGCACGCGACCAAGCAGATCTTGGACAACTGGGGCGACGACGGGTGGGAGCTGGTGACAGTGATACCCGGCCCCAACTCCGAGCAGCTGGTCGCCTACCTGAAGAGGGAGAAACCTTGACCGGCCCGGCTGAGCGGCTGGCCGCGCTCGGGCTGACGCTGCCGCCGGTGGCGACCCCAGTCGCCGCGTACGTGCCGGCCGTGCGGACCGGCAGGTACGTGTACACCTCGGGCCAGCTGCCGACGGTGGACGGGAAACTGCCCGCCGTCGGCAAGGTGGGTGACGAGGTCAGCGCGCAGGACGCGGCCGGGATGGCCCGCACCTGCGCGCTGAACGCGCTCGCCGCCGCCGCGTCCGCGGCCGGCGGCCTCGAGGCGATCCGCCGGATCGTGAAGCTCACCGGCTTCGTGGCCAGCGCGCCGGGCTTCGGCGGCCAGGCGCAGGTGATCAACGGGGCGAGCGAGCTGCTCATCGAGGTGTTCGGCGAGGACGGCAAGCACTCCCGCAGCGCTATCGGCGTCGCCGAGCTACCGTTGAACGCGCCGGTGGAAGTCGAGCTGATCGCCGAAGTCCGCGACTGAGTGGGCCAGTGAATACGCACCAGCGAAATCAGCACCAGTGAACCAGCAGCGATGAACGAGCCCCGGATAGCGAGATCGGGCGCGGCGGTGCCGCGCAAGCTCGCCGAGCGGGCTCGCCAGATCTCGGACGGCCGGCTCTCGCCGGCCGTCCCCCGCGACGCCGCCACCGTGATCCTGCTCCGCCAGGCCGCTTCCGGCGTCGAGGCGTTCCTGCTGCGGCGTACCGCGGAACTCGAGTTCGCACCGGGGGCCTACGTGTTCCCCGGCGGGTCGGTGGACGCGCGGGACGCCGACGAGAGCATCGGGTGGGCGGGACCGCCCCCGGCCGATTTTGGCGCCTTGCTCGACGTGCCGCCGGACCATGCGCGGGCGCTGGTCTGCGCGGCGGTCAGGGAAACGTTCGAGGAATCCGGCGTGCTGCTGGCCGGACCAGCCGACTCGCCGGCGGACCTAGTCAGCGACAGCGCCGCGCTGGCCGGGGACAGGCACGCCCTGCTGACCGGCTCGGCGTCGCTCGGCGAGGTGCTCGGCCGCCGCGGCCTAGTGCTGCGCGCCGACCTGCTCACCCCCTGGGCCCGGTGGATCACGCCGGAGGCTTCGCCCCGCCGCTTCGACACCTGGTTCTTCGCCGCCGTCTCGCCACCCGGGCAGACGGCCACGGCGGCGCCGGAGGGTCATGCGGATCCAGGTGAGTCGGAGTCCGGCACGTGGCTGGGCCCCGCCGCGGCGCTCGAGGCCGCGCAGGCCGGCGAGATCACCCTGCTGCCGCCGACCGCGGTGACCCTCGGTGAGCTCGCCGGGCATCACGATGTGGTCGGCATCCTGGCCCGCCGCGCTTTCATCACCCCCCGGCTGCCCAAGGTGGTGGTCGAGGACGGGCAAGTCCGGCTGGCCATGCCGCAGGCCGGCGAAGAGCGGCCGGGAGACGGAGTGAGCTGGACGGAGCTGGAGTGAGCGAGCCGCAGGGGCGCGGCGCCGCCTGGACTGAGGAGCGAGGAACGAGCGACGAGGGAAGGCGGCGCCTCAAGGCGCCCCGGAGGCGAGCGGGAGACAGCGCGTGAGCGCGCCGACGCCGGATATTGACCAGTTCCGCACGCCGCGGACGACCTGCCTGCTAGCGCCCAACCCCTCGCCGATGACGCTGGACGGCACCAACACCTGGGTGATCGCCGAGCCTGGCTCAACCGCCGTCGTCGTGGTGGACCCTGGACCCGACGACGAGGGGCATCTGCGCCGGGTGCACGCCGCGGCGGTCGCGGGCGACCGGCGGGTGGCGAAGATCCTGCTGACGCACGGGCACCTGGATCATTCCGCCGGGGCGGCGCGGCTGGCCGAGCTGACCGGGGCGCCGGTGCAGGCCGCCGATCCGGCGCGCCGGCTCGGTCGCAAAAACCCCGGAGAGCCCGAAGGGCTCGCCGACGGCGACGTGGTCACGGCGGCAGGCTGCGAGCTCCGGGTGGTGGCGACCCCGGGCCACTCCGCCGACTCCGTATGCCTGCTGCTGCCCGCGGACGGCGCCCTGTTCACCGGCGATACCGTACTCGGCCGCGGCACCACGGTCATCGCCACCGACGGGAACCTCGGCGACTACCTGCGGACCCTCGGTCAGCTCCGTGACCTGGCCGAAGCGCGGGAGGTCAGCCTGCTGCTGCCCGGGCACGGCCCGATGCTGGCGGACCCGCTCGGGACGCTCGACTATTACCTGTCACACCGGGCGGAACGGCTGGACCAGGTCCGGTCGGCCCTGGCCGCGGGCGCGACGACGCCCGCCGAGATCGTGGCCATGATCTATACCGATGTCGACCGGTCGGTCTGGCCGGCCGCCGAGTGGTCGGTCCGCGCCCAGCTCGACTACCTGAACGGGCGCTAGCGGGCGCGCCTGCGCAGGCGGTCGGCGTCCAGGATGAGCACCGAACGGGCCGAGATCTGCAGCCAGCCGCGGGCGGCGAAGTCGGCCAGCGCCTTGTTGACCGTCTCCCTGGACGCCCCGACCAGCTGGGCCAGTTCCTCCTGGGTCAGGTCGTGATGCACATGTAGCCCGTCGCTCTCCTGCTCGCCGAACCTGTCGGCCAGGTCGAGCAGGTTCTTCGCCACCCGGCCCGGGACGTCGGTGAAGACGAGGTCGGCCAGCACGTCGTTGGCCCGGCGCAGCCGCCTGGCCAGCGCCTGCAGCATGTGCATGGAGACTTCCGGCTGCTCGAGCAGCCACGGGCGCAGCGCGTCGTGGGCGAGCGCCGCGACGGTCGCGTCGGTAACGGCGCTCGCCGATGAAGTCCTCGGGCGCGGGTCGAACAGCGACAGCTCACCGAACATCTCGCCTGGTCCCAGCACGCTGAGCAGGTTCTCCCGGCCGTCGGCCGCCGCCCGGGTGAGCTTGATCTTGCCGTCGAGCACGACGTACAACCGGTCGCCGCCCTGCCCTTCCAGGAACAGGTGCTCGCCGCGCGACAACTTGACATCTGACATCTGCCGGCGGAGCGCCCGTGCGCTCTCCTCCCCGAGCCCATCGAAAAGCGGTGCCCGCCTGAGCACAACTTCGGCGTCCTCCACCGATCCTCCTCGCCGGCCTCATTGCCGCTGGCCGCCTCTGCCCGCAGGCTGGCCAGCGATAGTTTCTGGCCGTGCCCTTATTAGAGTGAATCATCCCGCACCAACAGATGTGCTCGGGATCACATTCCACGGGGCCTGAGACCGGCGGCGCGGCGGCCGGCGTCGCCGGGCGTCAGGCGTCGGGCGTTTCGAGCTGGCTCAGCACCTGGCCGTAGGCGAGCGAGAAGAGCTTGATCACGTTGCCGTGCGCGCCGAGCGGCGCGCAGCACTTGGCTCCCACCGCTGCCGCGGCTTCCTCGATGGCCGCCGGGTCGGCTTCCGGGCCGACCAGGCACGGGGCGAGGGCGATCCGGGTCACGCCCATGCCCTCGAGCTGGGCCGCCGCTTCCTCGATGGTGGGCTTGGCGTCCAGCGACGCGGCCACGACGGGGAGCGCCAGCCGGGCCGCGAGCAAGAAGGCGGTGACGCTGGCGGTGCCGACCGCTTCCTCCCCGCCGACGGTCGCCAGGATGATGCCGTCGGCGGAGGTCGTGATGCTGAACATGCGCACCCGGTCGGCCCGGGCCAGCCCGGCGTCCGCCAGCCTGTGGTGCAGCGCCTCGGCCAGCAGCGCGTTGGTGTTGAAGACCTCGCCGATGTACGCGTTGGCCCCGCTGGCCACGATGGCTTCCCGCAGTTCCCGGGTAGTGGCCGGGTACGGCGTCACCACCTGCGGCACCACCACGGCGGAGGGCGCGCCCGCGGGGCGCCTGGCCGCCGCGTCGGCCAGGACGGCCCGGATCCCGGCCGGGTCGCCGCGCCCGCCGTGGTCGATCCGCGCCGTGCGCACGTCCAGGGCCGGGTTGTCGACGCGGAGCACGGTCGCGATGTCCGCGGTGGGCCCGGTCAGGCCGTCTTCGCCGACGTTCGGCACCGCGAGCACCAGTGCCGGGGCGCCCTCGGGCAGGCTGGCGGGCATCGGCCGCCGGTGGCGGCCGCCCGGGGCGATAAGCCTGGCTTGCGGCTGGCGAGGATGAACAGGACCCGTCCCCGGCTGCCTGCGGGCCAGCGTGTCGGCGTCCGGCTGACCGTATCCAGCGATGTCGGCCCCCGGCGAACCTGGTTCGGGCGAGAATTCACCTCGCAGCGGCATCGTCCCCAGTTCTCCCCGTCCCGTCCCCTGCAGTGACCGCATATCCGACGGTACGCCCACGCCTGGCCGTCGCGCGGGCCGGCCCGTGGAGTGATCGCGAACGTCTGTCACACAAGCGAAGCGTAGTCGCGAGTGATCAACGATATGTGAAAACTCCTAAAAAATAGGACATCCAGCCAATAGTGACGCGCGAAGCCATTCGCGTCCGCCAACCCTAAACGGGCGCGGCCCGCGCTCGCCAGACTTGTTACTGACGGGTAGCATAGAGCCAAGCACGGTGAACGGCGACACGGCCCAGCGATCTGGCGGAGCAGCGGATGAGTCACTACAAGAGCAACCTGCGGGACATCGAGTTCAACCTTTTCGAGGTGCTGCGGCGCCAGGATCTGCTCGGTCAGCCCCCCTACCCGGAACTTGACGAGGAGACCGTCCGCGGCGTCCTCGGCGAGCTCGAGCGGCTGGCGACCGGCCCGCTGGCCGAGTCCTTCGCCGACGCCGACCGGAACCCGCCGGTGTTCGACCCGGCTACCCACTCGGTGCGGATTCCCGAGTCGCTGCGCAAGTCCTACCGCGCGTTCATGGACGCCGAGTACTACCGGCTGTCCCTGCCTGCGGAGCTGGGCGGGACCGAGGCGCCCAGGTCGCTGAACTGGGCCATGGCCGAGCTGATCCTCGGCTCCAACCCGGCCGTGTGGATGTACGCGAGCGGGCACACGATGGGCCGCGTGCTGTGGGACCTCGGCACCGAAGACCAGAAGCGGTTCGCCGCCCACGCCATCGAGCGCGAGTGGGGCGCCACCATGGTGCTGACCGAGCCCGACGCCGGCTCCGACGTCGGCGCCGGCCGGACCAGGGCCATCGAGCAGCCGGACGGGACCTGGCACATCGAGGGGGTCAAGCGGTTCATCACCAGCGCCGAGCACGACCTGGCGGACAACATCTTCCACCTCGTGCTGGCCCGGCCGGAAGGCCACGGCCCGGGCACCAAGGGGCTGTCGATGTTCCTGGTGCCCAAGTACCTGACGGCAGCGGACGGGACGCTGGGCGAGCGTAACGGCGTCTTCGTCACCACGGTCGAGCACAAGATGGGCCTGAAGGCCTCGACTACGTGCGAGGTGACCTTCGGCGCAGCTCAACCAGGGGGCCGCCCGGCGGTCGGCGCCCTGGTCGGCGGCGTGCACGACGGCATCAGGCAGATGTTCAAGGTCATTGAGGACGCCCGGATGATGGTCGGCACCAAGGCCATCGCCACCTTGTCCACCGGCTACCTGAACGCGCTGGACTTCGCCAAGAACAGGACGCAGGGCGCCGACCTCACCCGGATGACGGACAAGACCGCGCCGCGCGTGACGATCATCCACCACCCCGACGTCCGCCGCATGCTGATGCTGCAGAAGGCCTACGCGGAGGGCATGCGGGCGCTCGTCCTGTACACGGCCACGATCCAGGACACCCTCCAGATCGCGGCGGAGCAGGGCAGGACCGACGAGGCCGCCGCGGGCCTGAATGACCTGCTGCTGCCGGTGGTCAAGGGCGTCGGCTCGGAGCGGTCGTATGAGATGCTCACCCTGTCCCTGCAGACGCTCGGCGGCTCCGGGTTCCTCCAGGACTACCCGATCGAGCAGTACATCAGGGACGCGAAGATCGACAGCCTGTACGAGGGAACCACCGGGATCCAGGGCCTGGACTTGTTCTTCCGCAAGATCGTCAAGGATAACGGCCAGGCGTTCGGGGGGCTGCTCGCCGAGATCAAGGACTTCGCGGCCGCGGCAGGCGGCAACGGCAGGCTCAAAGCCGAACGGGCCGCGCTGGGCGAGGCCGCCGGGCACGTCGAGGCCATGGTCGGCGCCATGGTGGGCTTCGTGCTGGCGTCGGCGGACCAGCCCGCCGAGATCTACAAGACCGGGCTGAATACCACCAGGCTGCTGATGGCGCTCGGCGACCTGGTGATCGGATGGCTGCTCCTGACCCACGCCGAGATCGCCCTTCACAAGCTGGACGAGATCGCCGCCGATTCCCCCGATCGCGACTTCTACACGGGCAAGCTGGGCGCGGGCCGGTTCTTCGCCGCCACCGTGCTGCCCCGGCTGGCCGCCGAGCGTTCCGTCGTCGAGGCGACCACCCTGGACCTGATGGACCTGCCTGAAGGGGCCTTCTAGCCCCAGGCGAGCATCCGAACCGGGTCCGCCAGCATCGCGCCGATGTCGCGCAGGACGGCGGAACCGAGCTCGCCGTCCACGATGCGATGGTCGAAGGACAGCGACAAGGTGCAGGCCTTGCGCACCGCGAGCTGCCCGTCGACCACCCAGGGCGTGTCTTTGACCTGCCCGAACGCGAGGATGGCCGTCTCGCCGGGGGTGAGGATGGGAGTTCCCGCATCCACCCCGAACACCCCGACGTTGGTGATCGTGATCGTGCCGCCCGCCAGATCGGCCGGGGTGGCCTTGCCCGCCCGCCCGGTCTCGGCCAGCGCCTGCAGGCTGCGGGCCAGTTCGGGCAGCGGCAGCGCGTCCGCGTTCTTGATGTTCGGCACGATGAGGCCGCGGTCGGCGGCCACCGCGATGCCGAGGTTCACGTAGCGCTTGACCACGATCTCCTCCGCGGCGGCGTCCCAGGCGGAGTTGATGAGCGGGTGCCTGGCCACCGCGATGAGCAGCGCCCGGGCCACGAAGAGCAGCGGCGATACCCGCAGCCCGGCGAGTTCGGGCAGCTCGCGGACGCGGCGCACCGCGGCCATCGTCTCGGTCACGTCGACCTGGAGGAACTCGGTGACGTGCGGCGCGGTGAACGCGCTCGACACCATGGCCGCGGCCATGTGCTTGCGCACGCCGCGCACACCGATGCGCTCTTCCCCGCGCGGGCTGGCGTCCGCGGTCAGGTGGCCCGCCCGGGCCCCGTTTTCCACGACGGGATATCCCGAACGGACCGGGGTACCCGTGGCCGCCGCCCGCTGCACGTCATCCCGGGTGATCGAGCCGTCCGGGCCGCTGCCCGCCAGTTCGGCCAGGCTGATGCCGAGGTCCTTGGCCAGCTTGCGCACCGGCGGCTTGGCTAGCGCGCGGACCGCGGGTGCGCCTGGTTCGGCGGGCAGCTCCAGCGGTTCGGCCGGCTCCGCTGGCCCGGCGGGTACTTCGGCCGTCTCCGGGCGCGCGGCGGCCGCGGCCACGGGCTGAGCTATCTCGGACGGGGCGGTCTTCCGGGCGCGGCGCGTGGTCGACGAGGCCTTGACGCCGTAGCCGACCAGGACCGCGTGCCGTTCGGGCTTATCGATCCCTGGGCTATCGGCCGGAGCCGGGGCAGGAACCCCGGCTCGTTCGGCATAATCGGCTTTTTCCTGGCCGGAAGCGGCGACGGTCGGCTGGACCCGAGGACTGCCGCCGGCGCCGGCCACCTCGATCGCGATGATCGGCACGCCGACCTCGACCGTCTGGCCCTCTTCGGCCAGCAGCCGGGCCACCGTGCCATCCCACGGAGACGGCAGCTCGACCACCGCCTTGGCGGTCTCGATCTCCACGATGATCTGGCCGTCCTCGACCCGGTCGCCCGGCTTGACGTGCCAGGCCACGATGTCGGCTTCGGTCAGGCCCTCGCCGGCGTCGGGCAGGTTGAACTCCTTCAGTTCGGTCATGGTCGCTCCTCAGTGTCGTCTTCAAGAGTTCGCGTTATTCAGATTCCCGGCGTGGTTCTCATCGCGATATGTACCGACCGCTCGCACGGGCTCAAAAGGCCCGTGCTCGCTAGTCGGTTCTGAATAACGCTCCTCAGTAACCGAACGTGCGGTCGACGGCGTCCAGGATCCGGTCCAGATCGGGCAGGTAGTGATCCTCCAGCCGGGACGGCGGATAGGGGGTGGCGAAGCCGCCGACGCGCAGCACCGGCGCCTCCAGATGGTAGAAGCACCGCTCGGTGACCCGGGCGGCGATCTCGGCCCCGAGTCCGGCGTACACCGGTGCCTCGTGCGCGACGACGCAGCGGCCGGTCTTGCGGACCGAGGCGCAGATCGCGCCCTCATCCAGCGGGGAGAGCGAGCGCAGGTCGATGACCTCGATGCTGCGTCCGTCCTCGCGGGCGGCGATCGCCGATTCGGCGCAGGTGCGCACCAGCGGGCCGTAGCTGAGCAGGGTCACGTCGGTACCCGCCAGGACGGTCTTGGCCCGATCGAACGGCAGCGCGTTCGCCACGCCGTTCGCGGTGTCGACCTCGCCCTTATCCCAGTAGCGCCGCTTCGGCTCGAAGAAGATCACCGGGTCATCAGAGCTGATCGACTGCTGGATCATGGCAAACGCGTCGGCCGGGTCCGCGCAGGCGACCACCCGCAGGCCGGCCGTGTGCGCGAACATCATCTCGGGCGACTCGCTGTGGTGCTCGACCGCGCCGATGCCGCCGCCGCACGGGATGCGGATCACCACCGGCAGGCTGACGTGACCGCGGGACCGGTACCGCATCTTGGCCAGCTGGCTGATGATCTGGTCGGCCGCCGGGTACACGAAGCCGTCGAACTGGATCTCGCAGACCGGCCGGTACCCGCGCAGGGCCAGGCCGATCGCCGTGCCGACGATGCCGGACTCGGCGAGCGGGGTGTCGATCACCCTGGCCTCGCCGAAGTCCTTCTGCAGGCCGTCGGTGACGCGGAAGACACCGCCGAGCTTGCCGACGTCCTCGCCCATGATCAGGACCTTGGGGTCGTTCTCGAGCGCCTTCCGCAGTCCCTCGTTCAGCGCCCGGGACAGGGTGAGAGTGGTCATCGCCCGGCCCTCCCGTTTTCCGGCCCGTTTTCCGGTCCGTTGTCTCCGCCCGCGAAGGAGTCCAGGTACGCGGCGTACTGCTCGCGCTCGGCCCGCAGGATCGCGGTGGGCTCGGCGTACACGTTGTCGAAGATGGCCAGCGGCGGCGGGTCGGGCATCGTCCGGCACGCCTCGCGGACCCGGGCGCCGACCTGTTTGGCCTCCGCGTCCACCTCGGCGAAGAACTCCGGCTCAGCCAGCCCGGTGCGGACCAGGTAGGCCCTGACCCGCTCGATGGGGTCCTTCAGCTTCCACATCTCGAGCTCGCTGGCCAGCCGGTACCTGGTGGGGTCGTCGGTGGTGGTGTGGGCGCCCATGCGGTAGGTGAACGCCTCGATGAGGGTGGGGCCCTGGCCTTCCCTGGCCGCCTGCATGGCCTTCTGCGTCACCGCGTAACAGGCCAGCACGTCGTTGCCGTCTACGCGCAGGCCAGGGAAGCCGAAGCCGCGGGCCCGCTGGTAGAGGGGGATGCGGCTCTGCTTCTCCAGGGGTTCGGAGATCGCCCACTGGTTGTTCTGGCAGAAGAACACGATCGGCGCGTTGAACACCGACGCGAAGACGAAGGCCTCGTTGACGTCACCCTGGCTGGTGGCGCCGTCGCCGAAGTAGGCGATGACCGCCTCGCCCGGGCGCTCCGGGGTCTTCGGGTTATCCGGGTCTCCGCCGACGGCCCCGTCGCGCTGGATGCCCATCGCGTAGCCGGTGGCGTGCAGGGTCTGGCTGCCGATCACGATCGTGTACAGACCGAACTTGTGCTCCTCGGGCGCCCAGCCGCCGTGGCTGACCCCCCGGTAGAGCTCGAGCAGCTTCACCGGGTCGATGCCCCGGCACCAGGCCACGCCGTGCTCGCGGTAGGTGGGGAACACCATGTCGTCCGGGCTCAGCGCCCGCGCGGACCCGACCTGGGCGGCCTCCTGCCCGAGCAGCGAGGCCCAGATGCCGAGCTCGCCCTGGCGCTGCAGGGCGATCGCCTCGGTGTCGATCCTGCGGACCAGCACCAGGTCCCGGTACAGGTCCCTGATGTCGGCGGCGGAGAGGTCTAGCGGGTAGTCGGGATGGTCGATCCGCTCACCCTCCGGGGTAAGCAGCTGGACGAGTGCTTGGTCAGGTGGTGCGGCGGTGGTCGCGGCGCCGGATTCGACGGTCACGTGCCACTCCTTTCCGGGCCGGGACTGGGATCACCAGCACCGGCCAGATGGCCTTAGGTTCCCGGACGCATATAACGCGGAGCTGTCGCGTACGCTGCGGCCCGGTGGGGCGCACGCGTCCGCGTTCGGTGTGGGGCGCTCCTCACCTGACGATATACGCCCTGATTGCCCTGGAGGATACGTGCCGCGGATGATCGTGGAAGTGATGCTCAAGCCCGAGATACATGATCCGCAGGGGGAGGCCATCGCCAGTGCGTGCCACCGCCTGGGGTTCGGACAAGTGCGCGGAGTCAGGCAGGGAAAGCGGTTCGAGGTGGAACTTGACGGGCCTGCCGACGAGGCGGCTGTGATAGCTATCACAAACCTGGCGCGGGATCTGCTATCCAACCCGGTCATAGAGGACTTTACGCTGCACGCAGAGTAAGCCGGCCATTCTGCACGTTCATTTGACTTTTGCACGGACGGTTTCGGCTGCGTTAACGGGGAATCACTCCAAGTGTGAGTACGGGTGGCACCATGCGTGTGAAGTCGGTTCCTGATGTGAAGTTCTGTCTGGTATTCCAGTGCGAGACGCTGAGCGTGCCGGTGATGCGCCGCGTCCTCGGCGACACCCTGCGTCGTCTTGGCGTGGACGAGGAATCGGTCTACGACATCCTGCTCGCGGCCACCGAAGCCTGCACCAACGTCCTCACCCACGGCGGCCGGGAAGTCCGGGGCTACGCGGTGGTCACTAGCCTCGGGGCAGTCGGCTGCCAGGTCGAGGTGGCAGACGACGGGGTTGGGCTGGCGCCGCGCGACGCGCCGGAGGCCGAAGCTGACCCGGAGCAGATCCCGATCGCCCAGCTGCCCGAGTCGGGCCGCGGCCTCGCTGTCATGCGGGCCTGCGTGGACAACGTCACCCTGGACAGCCGTCCCGGGCACGGGACAGTCGTAACCATGCGCAAGCACATCAGGTGGTCAACGGACGCGCCGCTGCGCCAGCTCCGGGCGGCCAGCTAGCTCTATCTTCTCGCTCGCTCTGCTTTCCTCGCTCGCCTCCGGGCCGCCTTTGAGGCGTCGCCTTCCCTCGTCGCTCGTTCCTCGCTCCTCAGTCCAGGCAACGCCGCGGCCCTTTGGCTCGTGAGGGAAAATGAGCTCGCGAGGGAAAATAGACTGCGTGCGTGCGGATAGGGGTCATTACTTTTCCTGGGTCGCTGGATGACCGGGACGCGGCGCGTGCGGTCCGGCTCGCCGGGGCCGAACCGGTCATGCTCTGGCACGGCGACCGCGGCCTGCGCGGCGTGGACGCGGCGATCCTGCCCGGCGGCTTCTCCTACGGCGACTACCTGCGCTGCGGTGCCATCGCCAGGTTCGCCCCGGTGATGAGCGAGCTGGTGCCCGCCGCCCGGGCCGGCCTGCCGGTGCTCGGCATCTGCAACGGATTCCAGATCTTGTGCGAGGCGCACCTGCTGCCCGGCGCGCTGACCCGCAACGCCGGCCTGAAGTTCATCACCAGGGACCTGCGGCTGCGGGTCGAGAACGCGCGGACGGCGTGGACGGGGGCCTACTCCGGCGGAGAGCAGATCGTGGTGCCGCTGAAGAGCGGCGAGGGAGCCTACGCGGCCGACCCGGGCACGCTGGCCGACCTCCAGGCGTCCGGCCAGGTCGTCATCTCCTACGCCGGCGATAACCCGAACGGCTCGGCGGCCGGCATCGCCGGGGTGTGCAACGCGGAGGGCAACGTGGTCGGCCTGATGCCGCATCCCGAGCACGCGGTCGACGACCTCACCGGCCCGTCGGCCGACGGCCTCGGCTTCTTCGCCTCGGTGGTCGCGGGGGGTCATGGTGAGCGAGCCGAAGGGGCGCGGCGTTGCCTGGACTGAGGAGCGAGGGACGAGCGACGAGGGAAGGCAACGGCTAAAAGCGCTTCGGAGGCGAGCGGGAGACAGAGCATGACCGAGACGGACACGGTGGCGCGGGCGGCCGCCACGGCTGGTTTGCCGCAGCCCTTTGCCGAGCTGGGCCTGACGCAGGCCGAGTACGAGAAGATCGTGGACACCCTCGGACGTCGCCCGACCAGCGCCGAGCTGGCCCTGTACTCGGTCATGTGGAGCGAGCACTGCTCCTACAAGTCCTCCAAGGTGCACCTGAGGCAGTTCGCGGCCAAGGCGCCGCCGTCTGACGCGCTGCTCGCGGGCATCGGCCACAACGCCGGAGTGGTGGACATCGGCCAGGGGTACGCGGTCACCTTCAAGATCGAATCGCACAACCACCCGTCGTACGTAGAGCCCCATCAGGGCGCGGCCACCGGCGTCGGCGGCATCGTCCGTGACATCCTCGCGATGGGCGCGCGCCCGGTCGCGGTGATGGACGCGCTCAGGTTCGGGCCGGCCTCGGCCCCCGACACCGCCCGGGTGCTGCCCGGCGTGGTCAGCGGCATCTCGTTCTACGGGAACTGCCTGGGCCTGCCCAACATCGGCGGCGAACTCGACTTCGACCCGAGCTACGCGGGAAATCCGCTCGTCAACGCGCTCTGCGTGGGGGTGATGCGGCACGGTGACCTGCAGATCGCGGAGGCCAGCGGGCCGGGTAACAAGGTGGTCCTGTTCGGGTCCACGACAGGTCCCGACGGCGTGGGCGGGGCCTCGGTGCTGGCCAGCGCGACGTTCGGAGCAGGGAAGGGGGGAGGGCCAGGGGGAACGGGGGGCGGGAGCCCCCCGTGCACGGAAAAGGTGGGTGGGGACGCCGCGAAGCGGCCCAGTGTGCAGGTGGGGGATCCCTTCATGGAGAAGCTGCTCGTCGAGTGCTGCCTTGAGCTCTTCGCGGGCGGCCTGGTCGTCGGCATCCAGGACCTTGGCGCGGCCGGGGTCGCCTGCGCGACTACCGAGCTGGCGGCGGCGGGCACCGGCGGCATGCTGGTCCGGCTGGACGAGGTGCCGCTGCGGGACGCGTCGCTGGGACCGCCCGAGATCTTGATGAGCGAGTCGCAGGAACGCATGATGGCGGTCGTCGAGCCCGCCCGCGTGGATCAGTTCCTCGACGTCTGCGCCAAGTGGGATGTCAGGGCCGCGGTGATCGGCGAGGTGACAGACACCGGCCGGCTCGTCATGACCTGGCGCGGCGAGCCGGTGGTGAACATCGCGCCCTCCTCCGCGGCCGACGGCCCGGCCTACGCCAGGCCGGCCGAACGCCCGGCGGCCCAGGACGCGCTGGCCGCCGACGACCCCGCCGCTCTTCCCCGTCCGGCGGACGGCGCGGGCCTGCGCGCGGGCCTGCTGGCCCTGCTCTCCTCGCCCGGCCTGGCCGACAAGAGCTGGGTCACCGACCAGTACGACCGGTACGTCCGCGGCGACACCGTGCTGGCCATGCCGGAAGATGGCGGTCTGATCCGGGTGGACGAGGCCAGCGGGCTCGGCATCGCGCTGGCCACCGACGGCAACGGCCGCTACTGCCGGCTCGACCCCTACCTGGGCACCCAGCTGGCGCTGTCCGAGGCCTACCGGAACGTGGCGGCCACCGGGGCGCGCCCGCTGGCCGTGACGAACTGCCTGAACTTCGGCTCGCCGGAGGACCCCGCGGTGATGTGGCAGTTCGCCGAGGCCGTGCGCGGGCTCGCGGACGGCTGCGCCGCCCTCGGCGTCCCGGTCACCGGCGGGAACGTCAGCTTCTACAACCAGACCGGGACGGTGGCCATTCATCCCACCCCGGTCATCGGGGTACTCGGCGTCCACGACGACGTGCGCCGACGGGTGGGTCTCGGGTTCCGTGACGCCTCGGGTCCGGCCAGTATCGTCCTGCTGGGCCGGACCGGTGAGGAGTTTGGCGGCTCGGCCTGGGCGTACGTGGCCCACGGTCATCTGGGCGGCCGTCCGCCGGTGCCCGACCTCGACGCCGAACGACGGCTGGCGGCATTGCTCGCCGCGGCGGCCGCGGCCGGCCTGCTGTCCGCGGCCCACGACCTGTCCGACGGAGGCCTGGCGGTCGCGCTCGCCGAGTCGTGCCTGCGTGGCGGGATCGGCTGCGCGGTCCGGCTGGCCGGCGACCCGTTCACCGCCTTGTTCAGCGAGTCGGCCGGGCGGGCCGTCGTGGCCGTCCGCCCGGGCGCGGAGGCGGCCTTCGGCCAGCTTCGCGACGCGCACGGCGTACCGGGCGAGAGCATCGGCACCGTCGGCGGTGACAGCCTGGTCGTGGACGGCTGCTTCGCCATCCCGCTGACCGAGCTCGCCGCCGTGCACGGCCAGACGCTGCCCGCGTTGTTCGGCTGACCAGATGCCACCCCGGCGTCCCGACCCGCGCGGACCGGAAAGCGTCGCGGCCGTGCTGCGCGCGCTGGACGCGGGTGCTTCTGTCGACGCGGACGCCCAGCGCGTCGCGGCCAGGTACCTGCTGTACGCGCTGGCCGCCCGTCATCCGGGCCGTGTCCTGGAGGTTCGTGTCCCGCCGGTGGCGGCCGTGCAGTGCCTGCCCGGCCCGGTCCACACCAGGGGCACGCCGCCGAACGTGGTCGAGACCGACCCCCTGACCTGGGTCCGGCTGGCGGCCGGCCGGCTCGACTGGAGCGACGCGATCCGCTCCGGCGCGGTGCAGGCGAGCGGCCCGCGTGCGGATCTTGGCGCCTACCTGCCGCTCCTGTGAATAAACTGTTTCAGTGACACCCCCCGACGGTCGTCTCACGGATGAGCTCTTCCCCGAAGACCGGCCGCCACGAGACGCCTGCGGCGTGTTCGGGGTATGGGCCCCGAACGAGGACGTGGCTAAGCTCGCCTACTACGGCCTGTACGCGCTGCAGCACCGCGGCCAGGAGTCCGCGGGCATCGCGGTCAGCGACGGCAGCCGCATCATGGTGCACAAGGAGATGGGGCTGGTCGCCCAGGTATTCGACGAGCCCGCCCTCACCGCGCTCCGCGGCCACATCGCGGTGGGTCACTGCCGGTACTCGACCACCGGTGCCTCGGTCTGGGCCAACGCGCAGCCCACCTTCCGCTCCACCGGCAAGACGAGCCTGGCGCTCGGGCACAACGGGAACCTGATCAACACCCGCCAACTCGCCGCCCTGCTCGGCGGCCTGACCCCGGAAAGCCAGGGCAGCGCCGGCATCGCGGCGACGTCAGACACCGACGTGCTCACGGCGCTGTTCCTCAGCGACCGCGCCGCGTTCGACGGGGTAGCTGCTGGCCCGGCGCCAGACGGGGAGCGCGCGGACCGGGCAGCCAGCGTGGTCGAGACCGCGGCGGCGACGGTGCTGCCGCTGGCCAAGGGCGCGTACTCGCTGGTCTTCATGGACGAGCAGACGCTGTACGCGGCGCGGGACCCGCACGGCTTCCGGCCGCTCGTGCTCGGCCGGCTGGACAGCGGCTGGGTGGTGGCGAGCGAGACGGCCGCGCTGGACATCGTGGGAGCCAGGTTCGTACGGGAGATCGCGCCCGGCGAGCTCGTCTGCATCGACGGGCGCGGGGTGCGGTCACGGACGTTCGCGGCGCCGCAGCCGAGGGGGTGCCTGTTCGAGTACGTCTACCTGGCCCGACCCGACACCACGATCTCTGGCCGGGGGGTGCACGCCACCCGGGTCGCGGTCGGCAGGCAGCTTGCCGCCGAGCATCCCGTGGACGCCGACCTGGTCATCCCGGTGCCCGAGTCGGGGACGCCCGCGGCGATCGGCTTCGCCGAAGCCAGCGGCATCCCCTTCGGCCAGGGGCTGGTCAAGAACTCCTACGTCGGCCGGACCTTCATCCAGCCCAGCCAGACCATCAGGGAGCGGGGCATCAAGCTGAAGCTGAATCCGCTCAGGGACGCCATCGCCGGCCGCAGGATCGTCGTGGTCGACGATTCCATCGTCCGCGGGAACACGCAGCGCGCGCTGGTCGCGATGCTCCGCGAGGCGGGCGCCAGCGAGGTCCACGTGCGGGTCGCGTCCCCGCCGGTGCGATGGCCGTGCTTCTACGGCATCGATTTCGCCACCCGCGCCGAACTGATCGCGGGGCACCTTTCGCCCGAGGAGATCTGCATCTCGATCGGCGCCGACTCACTTGGCTACGTGTCGCTGGCAGGACTCACCGAGGCGACGACACTGCCGGAAAGCCGGCTATGCCGCGCCTGTTTCGACGGGCAGTACCCCGTCCCGGTGGCAGACGACGACCGAGGCAAGCATGTACTCGACGGCCTGAGCGTCGGGTCCTGACCGGACTTCTCAACCGCGGTCAGGCATCCTCGGCGTCTTTCCAGGCACCTTCGTACTTAGGGTCCTCGTCGTCGTCTTCCTCGTCGTCGTAGTCCCCGGCGGCGGAATCGTACTTACCGTTGCCGGAGTCCGCGCCGACACCGAACTCCGCACGCAGCCGGTCAAGGTCTGTATCGTCGCTCTTGTACTTGAGCTGACGGGCAACCTTCACCTGCTTGGCCTTGGCTCGGCCGCGCCCCATTGGCTCGACCCCCTCGAACGTCCGGAGCCAGTAAGGCCCCATGATCTCCGCCTCGCTGGTTTCGTGCGTCATCAGACGCCGCCGCCACCCCGCTGCGGGGAGCGCGACGTTCACCAGCATCCGTACAGGTACAACCGTACCCGCTTTGCGCCCGTGATGCCTACGCTGATCCCATCGTGCCCAGCCAGATTCCACGCAGGCGTCCGACATCGGACATCCGCCGCTCGGCCAGGCGGTCCGCGGCCACCGATGGCGGCACGCCGTCGGAGTCCGCGATGGCCAGGACTTTCGCGGTGGTGGTGAAGATCTGCTCGGTGGCCGCGCGGGCGCGATCGAAATTAAAACCGGCCAGCTCGTCCGCTACCTGGATGACGCCGCCCGAGTTGACCACGTAGTCGGGCGCGTAGAGGACGCCCCGGTCGGCCAGCAGTTTCTCGATACCGTGATGGGCCAGCTGGTTGTTGGCGGCGCCGCACACGACACGGGCGGTGAGCGTGTTCACCACGCGGTCGGTCAGTGTCCCGCCCAGCGCGCACGGGGCCAGAATGTCCAGTTTCTCCGCGATCAGCGCGTCCACGTCCGCGACCGCGCGGACTTCCGGGTGACGAGCGCGGACGGCTTCGATCGCGCCCGTGCTGACATCACAGATAACCACCCCGGCCCCGGCCTCGACGAGGTGGTCGACCAGCCGGTGCCCGACCTTACCCACTCCCTCGACGCCGACCGTCCGGCCGCGCAGGCTGGTGCCGCCCCAGGCATGCTCGGCCGCCGCCCGCATCCCGTGCATGACGCCCATCGCGGTCAGTACGGATGAGTCCCCCGCGCCGCCGTTCGCCGTGGTCCGGCCGGTCACGTGGCGGCATTCCCTGGCGACGATGTCCATGTCCTCGCTGCGCGTGCCTACGTCACACGCGGTGACGTAACGACCGCCGAGGGAGGCGACGAAGCGGCCGTACGCGCGCAACAGCGGTTCGGTCTTGATCTGGGCGGGGTCACCGATGATGACCGCCTTGCCGCCGCCGTGGTCGAGGCCCGCCAGCGCGTTCTTGTAGGCCATGGCAGCCGACAGCCTCAGCACGTCGGCGAGTGCCTCTTCTTCGCTGGCGTAGGGGTAGAAGCGGGTACCGCCGAGCGCGGGGCCCAGTGCGGTGGAGTAGATGCCGATGATCGCCTTGAGCCCGGTGTGGTGGTCCTGGCAGAAGACGACCTGTTCGTGGTCCGCCGGTCCGGGGCGGCCGTTTTCCGTGTGGGGTATCGCGAACACGTTGGTCACGGTGGCGACTCTTCTCCTCTCGTCCCGGCTCCTCGTTGAACCGAGATCGGAACCAAGCGTATTGCGTGCACAGGCCCTCAGGCCGGGTCCCGGAATGCCCCCAGAGGCGCGGGGAGCCCGATGCGTTCGGTACTGGCCGGTAACTCACACTAGAGACGATGTCGTTACCTTGACCCACGTCTTTGTGGCGTTCTGGTATGTGACGATACGACAGTGATGACTTACGCCGCGTATCTCCGCATCTACGAGCTGGCGAACTGAATGCCCCGGGGGCCGCCGGCGAATATTTGCCGGACAGTATTTCCGAATCCGACCAGATAGACGATAAGTATCGCTAAACTTACCCTGAGTGACAGTGGTTGGCGGGACAACTGGGCATCCCGGTACAGAAACTTTGCGCCTGGTGGTCGACGTGTCACCGCTGGTGATGGCAATATGGTCTCTGTCGGCCATATAGGACATCCCCGACAGGTTCCACACGGAGCACCAGGCAACACAGGAGACGCAGGATCGCAACACTGGTCCAGGAGGAGAGGCCACACACATGTCCGCACGTACACCAGAGGCCGAGCCGCTGTTGACGCCCGCGGAGGTCGCCACGATGTTTCGCGTCGACCCCAAGACCGTCACACGGTGGGC
>Ga0209656_10000662_pt1 | contig 22433 bp, 17 predicted proteins | sample BogFormECP12_OM2_FD_188239 | JGI IMG/M metagenome (GOLD analysis project Ga0209656, IMG submission 188239) | Bog forest soil microbial communities from Calvert Island, British Columbia, Canada - ECP12_OM2 (SPAdes) (version 2) | ecosystem: Environmental > Aquatic > Freshwater > Wetlands > Bog ... | reverse complement strand
TGCCCGGAATGGATCTGGTGCGGCGCGCACTGGAAGAGGCGCGCGGCGCCGCTCGTACCCAAGGCAAAGACGTCGGGCGGGGTCGGCGGCTGCCGCCCACCCGCCGCGTCGCCGGCGCCAGTAGCCGACGCCGCTGGTCTGGGCCGGGGCCCGACGGCCGTGATCCGCAACGGCTGGGCAGTGTCGCGCGCGACGTCGCGAAAAAGCGCGGCTGGTCGTCGCGGGTCGCGGAGGGAGCGGTGTTCGGCCAGTGGCCGGCGGTGGTTGGTCAACACATCGCCGAGCACGCGACCCCGACCGCGCTGCGCGACGGGGTGTTGAACGTCTCCGCGGAGTCGACAGCCTGGGCGACGCAACTGCGGATCATCCAGGCTCAAGTGTTGGCCAAGATCGCCGCCTCGGTCGGCGACGGCGTGGTGACCGCGCTGAAAATCACCGGTCCGGTCGCGCCGTCGTGGCGTAAGGGGCCGCTGCACATCGCTGGACGAGGGCCTCGTGACACCTATGGCTGAGCGATCCAACGATCCGCTGAGGGCCGTCAGAAGGGCACAACTTGGCTTGTCAGGCGTCAGGACGCAGCCTAGAGCGAAAAATTCCGCACACGGCGAAGATAGCTGTGTAGAAACACCCTCGCAGAATCGGTGCTACCGCTTGTTATAGGTAGACTGGCGGAGAACCAGCGCACAGTCTCGGAGACTACCCGCGCGCAACCCCAAGGAGAGCTTTCCGACCGTGGCTGCCCAGAAGAAGGCCCGCAACTCATACGACGCCGGGGATATCCAGGTTCTTGAAGGGTTGGAGGCCGTTCGTAAAAGACCTGGCATGTATATCGGGTCGACCGGCGAGCGCGGCCTGCACCACCTGGTCTGGGAGGTCGTCGATAACGCTGTGGACGAGGCGATGGCCGGTTATGCCAGCAAGGTCGATGTCAAGATCCTGGACGATGGCAGCGTCCAGGTCACCGATGATGGCCGCGGCATCCCGGTGGCGATGCACGCCACCGGCCTTCCCACCGTCGACGTCGTGATGACGCAGTTGCACGCCGGAGGCAAGTTCGGCGGCGACGACGGCGCGTACGCGGTCTCGGGTGGTTTGCACGGGGTGGGCGTTTCGGTGGTCAACGCGTTGTCCACCCGCCTCGAGGTGGAGATTTCGCGCGACGGCTATGAGTGGTCGCAGTACTACGACCGGTCGGTGCCCGGCACCCTGAAGCAGGGTGAGAAGACCAAGAAGACCGGGACCACGGTGCGGTTTTGGGCCGATCCGGACATCTTCGAGACCACCGAATATGACTTCGAGACGGTGGCCCGCCGCTTGCAGGAGATGGCCTTCCTCAACAAGGGCTTGACCATCGACTTGGTCGACGAGCGGGTCGCCGCCGAGGAAGTGGTCGACGAGGTCGTCAGCGACACTGCCGAGGCGCCGAAGTCGGCCGAAGAGAAGGCCGAAGAACGTAACAAACCGCAGAAAGTCAAACACCGCACGTTCCACTACGCCGGCGGGCTGGTCGACTTCGTCAAGCACATCAACCGCACCAAGAACCCGATCCACAGCAGCATCGTCGATTTCTCCGGCAAGGGTCCCGGTCACGAGGTCGAAATAGCGATGCAGTGGAACGCCGGCTATTCCGAGTCGGTGCACACCTTCGCCAACACCATCAACACCCACGAGGGTGGTACCCACGAAGAGGGTTTCCGCGCCGCGTTGACGTCGGTGGTGAATAAGTACGCCAAAGACAAGAAGCTGCTGAAAGACAAGGATCCCAACCTCACCGGCGACGACATCCGTGAGGGTTTGGCGGCGGTGATCTCGGTCAAGGTCAGCGAACCGCAGTTCGAGGGCCAGACCAAGACCAAGCTGGGCAACACCGAAGTCAAGTCGTTCGTGCAGAAGGTCTGCAACGAGCAGCTGACCCACTGGTTTGAAGCCAACCCGGCGGATGCCAAGACCGTGGTGAACAAGGCGGTGTCGTCGGCGCAAGCCCGTATCGCGGCCCGAAAAGCCCGAGAATTGGTGCGCCGCAAGAGCGCTACCGATCTGGGCGGGCTACCGGGCAAGCTGGCGGACTGCCGCTCCACCGATCCGCGTAAATCGGAACTGTATGTGGTGGAAGGTGATTCGGCGGGCGGCTCGGCCAAAAGCGGCCGCGACTCGATGTTCCAGGCGATCCTTCCGCTGCGGGGCAAGATCATCAACGTCGAGAAGGCTCGCATCGACCGGGTGCTGAAAAACACCGAAGTTCAGGCGATCATCACCGCGCTGGGCACCGGCATCCACGACGAGTTCGACATCACCAAGCTGCGCTATCACAAGATCGTGCTGATGGCCGACGCCGACGTCGACGGCCAGCACATCTCGACGCTGCTGTTAACGCTGCTGTTCCGGTTCATGCGCCCGCTGATCGAGAACGGCCACGTGTTCTTGGCGCAGCCGCCGCTGTACAAGTTGAAGTGGCAGCGCAGCGAGCCCGAGTTCGCCTACTCCGACCGGGAACGCGACGGCCTGCTGGAGGCGGGTAAGAAGGCCGGCAAGAAGATTAACGTCGACGACGGCATCCAGCGCTACAAGGGGCTGGGAGAAATGGACGCCAAGGAGCTGTGGGAAACCACGATGGATCCCTCGGTTCGGGTGCTGCGTCAAGTCACCCTCGACGACGCCGCCGCGGCCGACGAGCTGTTCTCCATCCTGATGGGCGAGGACGTCGATGCACGCCGCAGCTTCATCACCCGCAACGCCAAGGATGTCCGCTTCCTGGATGTTTAGCGACGCGGGCCGACTCTCGAGCATCTCCCCCATCCAAATCTCAGACGAGGACTAGATGACAGACACCACGCTGCCGCCCGGCGGTGATGCCGCCGACCGGATCGAACCGGTCGACATCCAGCAGGAGATGCAGCGCAGCTACATCGACTACGCGATGAGCGTGATCGTGGGCCGCGCATTGCCGGAGGTGCGCGACGGTCTCAAGCCGGTGCACCGCCGGGTGCTCTACGCGATGTTCGACTCCGGGTTCCGCCCGGACCGCAGCCACGCGAAGTCGGCTCGGTCGGTCGCCGAGACGATGGGCAACTATCACCCGCATGGTGATGCGTCGATCTACGACACCCTGGTGCGGATGGCGCAGCCGTGGTCGCTGCGTTATCCACTAGTCGACGGGCAGGGCAACTTCGGCTCACCGGGCAACGACCCACCGGCGGCGATGCGGTACTGTGTCTCCGGAGATGCGTTGGTGCGGTTGCCCTTTGGGCAGTCGGTGCGGATCGGCGACGTGGTTGCCGGCGCTCGACCCGACTCCGATAACGCTGTCGAGTTAAAGGTTCTCGACCGGTACGGCAACCCAGTTGTGGCCGATCGCCTGTTTCACTCGGGCGATCACCTGACCTACACTGTGCGCACCGCCGAGGGCTACGAAGTCACCGGCACCGCAAACCACCCGCTGCTGTGCCTGGTCGATGTCGGTGGCGTGCCGACGCTCCTGTGGAAGCTGATCGAAGAGATCCGTCCGGAAGACTACGTCGTGCTGCAGCGGACTCCACCGGTAGAAGTTGGTCCGGCCGACTGGCGGCCGACGATGGAAGCCCTTCTTCTGGGAGCGTTCATCAGCGAGGGGTTTGTCTCGGACAAACGCGCGGGATTCAATAATCTCGATCGCGATTATTTCGCAACGGTAGTCGCGGCGTATGACGCGGTCGTTGGCGGGCAGCGCTACGTAGTGTGTCGGCAAATCGCCTCTGGTTCGATGTTGCACGAGCTGGATGTTCATAATCTGACGGCGCTCAAGCGCAGTCGGCTGGGTGAGCTCACCGGCCGGCGGTCTGAACACAAGGTCGTGCCGGAGTGGCTCTGGCAATCGCCGGCAGCCGTCAAGCGCGCATTTCTGCAGGCGCTATTTGAGGGTGACGGCTCGTGCTCCGCTCTGCCGCGCAATTCAATTCAGGTTTCCTACTCGACCCGTAGTGCGCGGCTCGCGGAGCACGTGCAACAAATGCTTCTTGAGTTCGGGGTCGTGTCCAAGCGGTATCGGCATGCCGTTGGCGAGCACAAGGTGGTCATCACCAACCGTGCCCAGGCCGAACTCTTTGCAAGCCAAGTCGGCTTCGGAGGCGCTAAGCAGGAGAAGTTACTCGGAATCCTGTCATCCATGCCAACGTGCGCCGGCATGGATTCGGACCACGTTCCCGGACTGGCGGCTTTTATCCGAAAGCATGCCGGTGGCTCGTGGGCCGACCGCGACTGGCTCAACCGGCACAACGTCGACCGCATCCAACGCTGGCGGACCCGTGGCGCGGAGATCTTGTCACACATCGCCGACCCAGATGTCCGGAGCATCGCCACCGATCTGACTGACGGCCGGTTCTGTTACGCGCGAGTGGCATCCGTGACCAATGCCGGTGTGCAACCGGTGTACAGCCTGCGCGTCGACACCGAAGACCATGCGTTCGTCACCAATGGGTTCGTTAGCCACAACACCGAGGCGCGACTGACCCCGTTGGCAATGGAGATGCTGCGCGAAATCGACGAGGAGACAGTCGATTTCATCGCCAACTATGACGGTCGGGTGCAAGAGCCGACGGTGTTGCCGAGCCGGTTCCCCAACCTGCTCGCCAACGGCTCCGGCGGCATCGCGGTCGGAATGGCGACCAACATCCCGCCGCACAACCTGCGTGAGCTCGCCGAAGCCGTCTACTGGTGCCTGGACAATCACGAGGCCGACGAAGAGGCCACCCTCACTGCGGTCTGCGAGCGGGTCAAGGGGCCCGACTTCCCGACCCACGGCCTGATCGTCGGATCGCAGGGCATCCACGACGCCTATACGACCGGCCGTGGATCCATCCGGATGCGCGGAGTCGTTGAGGTGGAAGAAGATTCGCGAGGTCGCACGTCGCTGGTGATCACCGAGCTGCCGTATCAGGTCAACCACGACAACTTCATCACCTCGATCGCCGAGCAGGTCCGTGACGGCAAGCTGGCCGGCATCTCCAACATCGAGGACCAGAGCAGCGACCGGGTCGGCCTGCGGATCGTCGTGGAGATCAAGCGCGATGCGGTCGCGAAAGTCGTGCTGAACAACCTGTACAAGCACACCCAGCTGCAGACCAGCTTCGGCGCCAACATGCTGTCGATCGTCGACGGTGTGCCGCGCACGCTGCGGCTGGATCAGATGATCCGGCACTACGTCGAGCACCAGCTCGACGTGATTATCCGCCGGACCACATACCGGCTGCGCAAGGCCAACGAACGGGCCCACATCCTGCGCGGTCTGGTCAAGGCGCTCGACGCGCTCGATGAGGTGATCGCCCTGATCCGGGCGTCGGAGACGGTGGATATCGCGCGCGCCGGCCTGATCGAACTGCTCGACATCGACGACATTCAAGCCCAGGCGATCCTGGACATGCAGCTGCGCCGCCTCGCGGCGTTGGAGCGCCAGCGCATCGTCGACGACCTCGCCAAGATCGAAGCCGAGATCGCTGATCTGGAAGATATTTTGGCCAAGCCGGAACGGCAGCGCGGCATCGTGCGCAGCGAGCTCGGTGAGATCGTCGACAAGCACGGCGACGACCGTCGCACCCGGATCATCGCCTCGGACGGCGATGTCAACGACGAGGATCTGATCGCTCGCGAAGACGTCGTCGTCACCATCACCGAAACCGGGTACGCCAAACGCACGAAAACCGACCTGTACCGCAGCCAGAAGCGCGGCGGCAAGGGAGTCCAGGGCGCCGGGCTGAAGCAGGACGACATCGTGCGGCACTTCTTTGTGTGCTCCACGCACGACTGGATCCTGTTCTTCACCACCCAGGGCCGGGTGTACCGGGCCAAGGCCTACGACTTGCCGGAAGCCTCCCGGATTGCGCGCGGACAACACGTCGCCAACCTGCTGGCGTTCCAACCCGAGGAGCGGATCGCTCAGGTGATCCAGATCAAGAGCTACGAGGACGCCCCGTACCTGGTGCTGGCCACCCGCAACGGGCTGGTCAAAAAGACCGCGCTCACCGACTTCGACTCCAACCGGTCGGGGGGGATCGTGGCGATCAACCTGCGCGACGGCGACGAACTGGTCGGGGCGGTGCTGTGTTCGTCCGACGACGATTTGCTGCTGGTCTCGGCCAACGGCCAGTCGATCCGGTTCTCCGCGACCGACGAAGCGCTACGGCCGATGGGCCGCGCGACCTCGGGTGTCCAGGGCATGCGGTTCAACGCCGACGACTACCTGCTGTCACTGAATGTGGTCCGGGAAGGCACATTCCTGCTGGTCGCGACGTCCGGAGGCTATGCTAAGCGCACCGCGATCGAGGAGTACACCGCCCAGGGCCGCGGCGGGAAAGGCATCTTGACGATCCAGTACGACACCCGGCGTGGGAAGCTGGTAGGGGCGCTGATCGTCGACGACGACAGCGAGGTGTACGCGATCACCTCCGGGGGCGGGGTGATCCGCACGGCGGCCAGACAGGTCCGGAAGGCCGGACGTCAGACCAAAGGTGTTCGGTTGATGAACTTGGGCGAGGGCGACACACTATTAGCCATCGCACGCAACGCCGAGGAAGCTGAAGAAGGCGCCGTGACCGACGACGATTCGGGTAGCGCGCCCGACGCGTGAGCGATCGCCGACCGCCCCGGCGGCCGGATGCACAGTTAGGAGCCGTGGGGTGACTTCACCGAACGAGCCGGGACATCCCGGACCGGGCGACAGCCCGAACGGGAATGGTTCGGTCGACCGAGGCGGTGGCGTGGAAGGCGCCCCACGGCCGCAAGGCGGCGCTCGAGCCTCGCAAGGACCGCCGCGCCCGTCGTCGGATGCGCCGAAACCGCGGCCGACCAGCCGCACCTCCGGTAGCCCCAATGCCGAGGCCCGGTTGAGTCGCTTCATCTCGGGCACCGCGGCGCCGGGCGGGGCCAAGACCCCGTCGCCCGACGCCGACGCCCGACACGACGAGGCGTACACCAGCGAACTACCCGATCTGTCCGGTCCGATCCCCCGCGCCGGGCAGCGCAAACCGGCCGCCGACCAAGCACCGGAGACGTCGACGACGCCGGTGCGAACGGAACGTCCCATCCAGGTGTCCGGTCGCGCCCAAGGCCCGGTGCGCGCCAGCATGCAGATCCGTCGGGTCGATCCGTGGAGCACGCTGAAGGTGTCGTTGGTGCTGTCGGTGGCGTTGTTTTTCGTCTGGATGATCGCCGTGGCGTTCCTGTATCTGGTGCTCGGCGGGATGGGCGTGTGGAGCAAGCTCAACAGCAACGTCGGGGATCTGCTCAACAACAGCGGCGGCAGCAGCGCCGAGCTGGTATCCAGCGGCACCATCTTTGGTGGCGCCGTGCTGATCGGCTTGGTGAACATCGTATTGCTCAGCGCGATGGCGACGATCGGCGCGTTTATCTACAACCTGACGACCGACCTGATCGGCGGCGTCGAGGTGACGCTCGCAGACCGGGATTAGTGGTTTGGGTGCGGGCGCTGCGGTGGGGTAATCTCGTCGCTCGGCCGTACGCGTGTACGGGCCTATAGCTCAGGCGGTTAGAGCGCTTCGCTGATAACGAAGAGGTCGGAGGTTCGAGTCCTCCTAGGCCCACAACCATGTGTTTGCCAAGACGTTTTGTGAGACTGGTGTTACCGCTGGCGGCGATCGCTGTGCTGGCGTTGGTCATCCGGTCTCGACGAGGCGTCGAGGTCTGGCACGTGGCCGCCGACAAGACCGACGGTCGGAGTGCGGGGCCTTAGCTCAGTTGGTAGAGCGCTGCCTTTGCAAGGCAGAAGTCAGGGGTTCGAATCCCCTAGGCTCCACAGTTGCAAAAGTGCACGCCGCCCGTCATGGCGGGCCGTCTGGCAACGCATCTCGGATACCTTGCAAAGCACCCTCGATGGCTTGCAGATCAGACTGAGCCTTCTGGAAGGTCTGCTCCAGCTGGTCGGGGACGGCAGGTTGCACGGTCGCAGGCTGGTACTGCGGGCAGTACGAGATGACGGCGCCGGCAGCAACCTGGGTGCTTTGATTCGCATCCCATATCGACGATTGCTGGACAAAGCGCGCGGCCGCCGCAAAGTCCGGTTGCCGCCCGAGGAAGTCGCAGACGGCGTGCCCTTGCGCCATCAGGTAGTCGTTGCTGGGAACTGGCACGCCCTCTTGTTTCAACGTTTCGATGAACGCCCTGTCGATGAGCTGCAGCGGCGGAGTGTGGTTCGGCGGCGGAGCGGGTGGTTTCGGCGCAGCCGGGCTGGGGGGCTCACTCGACGGCGGGGCTTCGGCCGGCTGCGCCGCAGGGTGTCGGTGGGAGACTGCGAAGATCACGACCAGTGTGGCGACAGCGGCGACCAGCGACAGCGGCAACGCCGAGATCAGGCCGAAGCGGAGGCGCGCGCCCTTACGTCGTTGCGGCGCCAAGCCGTTGGTTTTGTGGCGCTGCGACCAGGTGTCGACGACAACGCTGGCTTTACCCGCGTCTACCGCCTTGGTTTCGGATACCTCCGGGCGGTGGCCCAGGCGCTCGTCAAGAAGCGCGTCGATCTGCCGGCTGGACGGCTCGCCCAGTGACCGCCGCAACGCCGCCAGCCGGCGTAGCTCGGAGTCGATCGTCTCGCGATCGCGCATGTGCCGCAGCCTAATCCCAGTGAGCAGTCGATTTCAGGTTTCGCTAGGGCCGGTGCTGCACGTCGACGCTCGGCGGCAGCGACGACGGCTCTTGGCGCATCGATCGGCGGACGATCGAGAACGCCGCCGCGCCACCGGCGAGCAGCGCCACCGCCACTCCCGCGATCACCCACGGGCGCTTGCCGCGTCGGTGGGATCGGCGGGCTTGCTGGAGCGCTTGCGGCAGGCCGCCGACCACCTCTTGCGCGGCGGCGAGCTCTTGGGCAAGCGTCTCTTGGGCGGTCTGCAAGTCCCGGGCCAGCCGGCCTTCCCGATAACGGCGACGCAGACTGGACGCGCCGGCCTGCGCCGAGTGAGCGCCCAGCCCGACGATGCCGCGGGTGACGTCCACCGGCCCGACCGCCGTGTACGTCAGGCCGCGGGACAGTCGCTGCTGGGGGGTCAGCCGGGTGTCGTTTTTCGCGCCCATGTCTCGCCTTTCCCGGCCGCCTTCGCTAGACCGTGATCCGATCCTTCCAGACTGTAACGACCGATAGTCCGATGAGGGGCACCGGATGCCGGGCGGGTCGGCACGTGATGGCAGACTGTGATGCCGTGACTACCAGCCCGATTCAGACTGCCACTGCCACACTGCACACCAACCGCGGCGACATCAAGATCGCGCTGTTCGGAAACCACGCTCCCAAGACCGTCGCCAACTTCGTCGGCCTGGCCCAGGGCACCAAGGAGTACTCGACCGAGAACGCCTCGGGCGGTAGCTCGGGCCCGTTCTACGACGGCGCAATCTTTCATCGGGTGATCAGCGGCTTCATGATCCAGGGCGGCGACCCGTCCGGGACCGGTCGCGGCGGACCCGGCTACAAGTTCGCCGACGAATTCCACCCGGAGTTGCAGTTCGACAAGCCGTACCTGCTGGCGATGGCCAACGCGGGCCCGGGAACCAACGGGTCACAATTTTTCATCACGGTGGGCAAGACGCCGCACCTGAACCGCCGGCACACCATCTTCGGCGAGGTCGTCGACGCGGATTCGCAGCACGTGGTCGACACCATCGCGACGACTGCCACCGATCACGGTGACCGGCCGACCGAACCGGTCGTGATCGAGTCGATCACGATTTCCTGAACCCGCCGCGCCGCGGCGAATCAGGACCCGGCGTAGCCCTGCGCGGTCAGCGCGTCGAGCACGTCCAGCGGATCGGTGCCGAGGTCCCAACGCGAGAAGACCAGCAGCCGACCGTCCACCGCGTCGATCTCGAGCAACCGCATTTTGCGGCCGATCCGCCGGAATTCGGTGATCCGGATGATCTTGATGTCGGGGCGCTGCAATAGCTGCGTCCGCCACCATCCGCGTACCCGAAGACCGTCCGGGGTGATTGCCAGTTTCGGGCGCGCGCGCCAACTTCCGCTTGCAAACAAGATCAGACCGGTCGCGGAAATACCGAGGAGTAACCGCCCCGGGCGGTCTGTGACGACGGTCACACAAGCGATAGCCATCACAATCCCGGCGATGCCGCAAGCTGCAATTCCGGTCGTTGACGGCGACCACTGTGTTTGCTGCACGGTATTCCTAGGCGGGCCTACCACTGCCGATGAGGTTATCCACAAGCGCTATGCACAATGGGGATAAATAACACGCGTGTGATATGCCAGATCCAAGGTTGCCAGTCCAGTAACGGCGCAGAGCGAAAATGAATTCATTACGCGCGCGTCAATGCCTAACGCCACCGCATTGTGAGCAACAAGCCGCTGATCATGAAAGCAAACGCGACGGCGTAGTTCCACGGGCCGAGGTTGGCCATCCAGGTGAGCAGCGACGGCGCGTCGGGGCCGGTGGCGGCCAGCTGGAACACCATCAGCCAGATCAGGCCGATCAGCATCAGGCCGCAGAACAACACGACGAACCACACACTGGACGGCCCGGCCTTGACCTTGACCGGCGTACGGCTCACTGCGCTGGCGGTGAAGTCGCTCTTCTTGCGGACCTTGGACTTGGGCATATCTACCTCGGCGATACGGTATTGCTGGAAGGTGCACGACGAGCCTAACGCACTCACCAGCAGCGAACGGACAGCCGATGGCCAAACAGACCGAGCGGGAGCAATCGCGGCCCTCACTGTGGCGGGTCGGCGTTCCGCTGGTCTGCCTGTTGGCCGGGTTGCTGCTCGGCGCTACCCACGGGGTATCCGGCGGCGGCGAAATCCGCCGCAGTGACGCACCGCGACTGGTGGACCTGGTCCGCCGGGAGCAGTCCGAGGTCGACCGGCTGAATGCCGAACGGGATCAGCTGGCCCACACCATCGATTCCACCCACGGCCGGTCGTCGGATAAGGCGCTGGCCGCCATGCTGCGTCGTTCGACCGAGCTGGCCGGTGACGCCGGTCTGGACCCGGTCCACGGGCCGGGACTGATCGTGACCCTCGACGACGCACAGCGGGACGCCAATGGCCGGTTCCCGCGCGACGCATCCCCTGATGACCTCGTCGTGCACCAACAGGACATCCAGGCCGTGCTCAACGCGTTGTGGAGCGCCGGCGCCGAGGCGATCCAGATGCAGGACCAGCGCATCATCGCGACCTCCGCCCCCCGCTGCGTCGGCAACACGCTGCTGCTCAATGGGCGGACCTTCTCTCCGCCGTACACGGTCACGGCGATCGGCGACGCCACGGCCATGCAGACCGCCTTGGCCGCCGCTCCCCTGGTGATCCTGTACAAGCAATACGTGGTGCGGTTCGGCCTCGGCTACACCGAGCAAGTCACCCCCGACGTCCGGGTCGCCGGTTACACCGAGCCGGTGACCATGCACTCGGCCCAGCCAGCGGGCCCGGTCAGCTACTGAACCGGCCTGCCTTCCGGCCCACCGGTAACCTGACAAGATGCGGATCTTGGTCGTCGATAACTACGACAGTTTCGTCTTCAACCTGGTGCAGTACCTCGGGCAGCTCGGCGTCGAGGCACAGGTGTGGCGGAACGACGACGCCCGGCTGTCCGACCACGCCGCGATCGCCGACCAGGTCGATGGGATCCTGCTCAGCCCGGGGCCCGGGACGCCGGAACGGGCCGGGGCGTCGATCGGCCTGGTGCGTGCCTGCGCCGCGTCGCGCACCCCACTGCTGGGAGTGTGCCTGGGCCACCAGGCCATCGGCGTCGCGTTCGGCGCCACGGTGGATCGGGCCCCCGAGTTGCTGCACGGCAAAACCAGCAGCGTCTTCCACACGAATACCAGTGTGCTGCAGGGACTTCCGGATCCCTTCACGGCGACCCGATATCACTCGCTGACCATCTTGCCGGAAACCTTGCCGGCCGAGCTGGAGGTGACCGCCCACACCCGCAGCGGCGTGATCATGGGCGTGCGGCACACCGACCTGCCGATCCACGGGGTTCAGTTCCATCCGGAATCGATACTGACCGAAGGCGGCCATCGAATGCTGGCCAACTGGCTGGCCGACTGCGGCCAGGTCCGAGACGACGCGCTGGTGCGACGGCTGGAAAGCGAAATCGTCAACAGCTTGGCGACGGTACGGTCCTACGAGCCGGCTACTGACCGAACTTCAGCGTGATCGGCCCGTCTTTATCCACGCCCTGACCCGCGGCCGGGCTTTGAAAGACCACCCGGTTGTGCTGGGAACCGCCGGCGTCGACGTCGGCCCCCTTGACCAGCACACCGGTCCACCCGAGCGCACGCAGTTGCGGCTCGGCGTCGGTCCAGACGAGACCCGATAAGTCCGGCATCACGAACTGGTTGCCCTTGGAGACCTGGAGCTCGATCACCGAATCAACCGGAACAGTCGCTCCCGCAGGCGGATTGGTGCCGATAACGTCGCCGGCCGGGCGTGTACTGTCCACGGCGGCCTGGCTGAACTTGCTGAACCCGTAGACGGTAAGGTTCTTCTGCGCCAAGTCGGCGGTCTGGCCCGCGACGTCGGGAACCTGCTTGGTCGACGGGCCCGAGCCGACGATGACCGAGATCTCGTTGGTGATCGCCGACGTCTGATTGGCCGGCGGGTTGGTCCCGATGACCTTGTCTTTCATCTCCGGCGTAGAGGGTGACTGGACCTGCTTGAACCGGCCGAACCCGGCCGATTTCAGCTTCTTCACCGCGGAGGCATAGCTCAGCGAAGACACGTCCGGCACCTCGCGCTGCTCGGGGCCGGTGGACACGTCGATGGTAATCAGGTCGCCGGCACCAACTTTCGCGTTGGCCCCCGGGTCGGTGCCGATGACGTGATCGGGCTGGACGGTCGAATCCGGTTTCTGCTGGGTGCGCGTTTTGAAGCCGTGATTCTGCAGCGCGGCGATCGCATCAGCTGACGCCTGGCCCCGCACGTCGGGCACCTGGACGTTGCGCAGGCCGCCTCCAAAGGTGTTGATCAGGATCGTCACGACGACGGTCAGCACCGCCAAGGCCGCGACCGCGAGGAGCCAGCGGCCTACCGAGCCCGGGCCGCGGTCACGGCTGAAGTCGAGTTCCTGGCGGGGCAGCGGATCGGTGTGCGGTCCGGCGGGGCCGCCGGGGTGCGCCGAGGCCAGCATCAAGGAGCGGTCGGCGTCGGTGAGGACTTTGGGCGCCTCGGGCGGCTCGCCGCTGTGCACCCGAACCAGGTCGGCGCGCATCTCCGCGGCGGTCTGATAGCGGTTCTCGGGGTTTTTGGCCAGCGCCTTGAGCACGACGGCGTCGAGGTCGGCGGAGATGCCCTCGTGCCGCTGCGACGGCGGGACGGGATCCTCGCGGACATGCTGGTAAGCCACCGCGACCGGCGAGTCGCCGACGAAAGGTGGTTCACCGGTGAGCATTTCGTAGAGCACGCAGCCCAGCGAGTAGACGTCGGAGCGGGCGTCGACCGAATCGCCGCGGGCCTGCTCGGGGGAAAGGTATTGCGCGGTACCGATCACCGCCGCGGTCTGGGTGACGCTGACTCCGCCGTCGGAGAGCGCCCGGGCAATGCCGAAGTCCATCACCTTCACCGCGTTGGTGGTGCTGATCATGATGTTGGCCGGCTTGACGTCGCGGTGGATGATGCCGTGCTGGTGGGAAAAGTTCAGCGCCTGGCAGGCGTCGGCGATGATCTCGAGGGCCCGCGTGGGCGGCAGCGGTCCGTCGGTGTGGACGATGTCGCGCAGGGTGACACCGTTGACGTACTCCATCACGATGTAGGGCAGCGGTCCGGCGGCGGTTTCGGCCTCGCCGGTGTCGTACACCGCGACGATCGCCGGGTGGTTCAGCGCGGCGGCGTTCTGGGCCTCTCGCCGGAAACGCAGGTAGAAGCTGGGGTCCCGGGCCAGGTCGGCGCGCAGCACCTTGACCGCTACGTCGCGATGTAAGCGAACATCCCGGGCCAAGTGGACTTCGGACATGCCTCCGAAGCCGAGGATTTCGCCCAGTTCGTAGCGGTCGGACAGGTGTTGCGGGGTCGTCATTGCGGTGTTTCGTGTCGGGGCGGCCACGCATACTGGCTCAGCGCGGCCGCCCGCCAGTGATGAGACGGGCTGCATTGCTGTCCAGCATTACCTGTTACCCCTGGATCCGTCCAATTTGTCGGATGCGCCGGAGCCGGCCCAGACTTGCTGGGCGGCTGTCCCGTGTCGGTCACGGTCGGTGCGGACGGTTGCTGCTGGGAGTTGCTGTCGTGGGAATTGATGACGATCAGCACCGCGATGATGATCGCCAGCGCGCCGAGCACGCCGGCGGCCCATAGCAGCGCACGCTGACCGGACGAGAACGTGCGCCGTGGCGGTGGTGGGCGGTGACCGCCGGTGCTGCGCCGGGCGGCGGGGACCCGGCCGGTGGGGCTGGCCGCCGCGCGTGCCTGGGTACCCGACGGAATGGCGGCCGGGGTGGCGCGGCCGGCGGGTGCCCCCTGGGTGGGGCGCGGCGGCCGGCGTCCCGCCCGGACGGCGGCGACGGCGTCGGCGAACGGTCCCCCGCTGCGGTAACGCATGCCGGGGTTTTTGACCAGGGTGATCTCGATGAGCTCGCGCACATTGGGCGGCAGGTCGGATGGCAGCGGCGGCGGCGGCTCTTTGATGTGCTTCATTGCGACCGTCAATGCGCCGTCACCGGTGAACGGGCGCTTACCCGAAACCGCTTCGTAGCCAACCACTCCCAGCGAGTAGACATCGCTGGCCGGAGACGCGTCGTGACCGAGCGCCTGCTCGGGGGCGATGTATTGCGCGGTGCCCATCACCATGCCGGTCTGGGTGACCGGGGCGGCGTCGACGGCCTTGGCGATACCGAAGTCGGTGATCTTCACCTGACCGGTGGGAGTGATCAGAATGTTGCCGGGCTTGACGTCGCGATGCACCAGACCGGCGGCGTGCGCGACCTGCAGCGCGCGTCCGGTCTGCTCGAGCATGTCGAGCACGTGCCGCAACGAGAGCCGGCCGGTGCGCTTGAGCACCGAGTTGAGCGGCTCACCGTTGACCAACTCCATCACCAGGTAGGCGGTGCGGCCCTCGCCGTCCATATTGACCTCGCCGTAGTCGTGGACGCTGGCGATCCCGGGATGGTTGAGCATCGCGGTGGTGCGCGCCTCGACCCGAAACCTCTCAATGAACTCAGGGTCAGAGGAGAATTCGCTTTTGAGCACCTTGACCGCGACACGCCGCCCCAGCCGGCTGTCGACCGCCTCCCACACCTGGCCCATGCCGCCGGTGGCGATGAGGCGCTGCAACCGGTACCGGCCGGACAGCGTCACACCTACTCGCGGGCTCATGGTCCTCCCTGCAGCGCGGCCTCGATCACGGCCCGCCCGATCGGTGCGGCAAGCGCACCCCCGGTGGCGGACAGCCGATCAGCGCCGTCTTCTACGAGCACCGCAACGGCCACCTTCGGGGTCTGTGCGGGCGCGAAGGCGATATACCACGCGTGCGGTGGCGTATGGCGCGGGTCGGTGCCGTGCTCTGCGGTACCTGTCTTGGATGCGATCTGCACGCCGGGAATCGCCCCTTTCTGCTGTGTGACATTCTCGGCGCCGACCATCAACTCCGTTAGCTTAGCTGCGACCTCTGGGGAGACTGCACGGCGCTGTTGATGCGGCGCGGTGGTGCTGATGTTAGCCAGGTCCGGCCCTTGCAGGCTGTTGACCAGGTAGGGCTGCATGGTTACGCCAGCATTGGCGATGGTAGCGGCAACCACCGCATTCTCCAGCGGCGTCACCGCGACGTCCTTTTGGCCGATGCTCGACATTCCCAGCGCGGCGGCGTCCGGGATCGGGCCCGCGGTGGATTCGGCGACTTGCAGCGGAGTGGGGTCGGGGACGCTGTCGAGACCGAACGACTGGGCGGTGTTGCGCAGGGCGTCGGTGCCGGTGAGCAGGCCCAATTGGACGAACGCGGTGTTGCACGAGTGCGCGAACGCCTCACGCAGCGACACGGTTTCGGCGTTGATGCAGGGGGCGCCACCGTAGTTCTCCAGTGTGGCGGTGCTGTCTGGCAGCGGAATCGTGGCCGCCGCGGTGAGCTGCTCGTTTTCGTTGGCGCCGTTCTGCAGCGCGGCCGCGGTGGTGATCACCTTGAACGTCGAACCCGGCGGGTACGTCTCGGCGATGGCACGGTTGGTCATCGGCGAGTGCGGGTCGTCGCGAAGTTGCTGCCAGGTTTGCGACTGTTGTTCGGGGTCGTGCGACGCGAGCAGGTTGGGGTCGTAGGACGGACTGGATACCAGCGCAAGGATTTTGCCGGTCGACGGCTCCAGCGCGACGACCGCGCCGCGGCACGGCCCGTTGCAGCCCTGCTGCATGGCATCCCAGCCGGCTTGCTGGATGCGTGGGTTGATGGTGGTGTCCACGTTGCCGCCGCGCGGGTCGCGTCCGGTGAAGAAGTCGGCCAGCCGGCGACCGAACAACCGCTGGTCGGATCCGTTGAGCAACGGATCCTCGGCGCGTTCCAGCCCGCTGCTGGAATAGCGCAACGAATAGAACCCGGTGACCGGCGCGTACACCGCGGCGTTCGGATAGACCCGCAGGAAGCGGAAACGGCTATCGGTGGCGACCGAATACGCCAGCAGCTGGCCGCTGGCGGTGATCTGACCCCGCTGTCGCGAGTACTCGTCGAGCAGCACCCGCTGGTTGCGCGGATCGGCACGCAGCCCGTCGGCGGTGAACACCTGGGTGAGCGTGGCGTTGAACAGCAGCAGCACGATCAGCGCCATCACGGTCACCGAGATCCGGCGCAAAGAGGTGTTCATACCCGCTCGATCACCTCGGTGCTGGCGCCCGCGATCGGCGACGTGTTGCGCGACCGGGTGCGGAACGGGCGTCGGGCCGAATGCGAAATGCGCACCAGGATGGCCAACAGCACATAGTTGGCCAGCAGCGACGAGCCGCCGTAGGACATCCAGGGCGTGGTCAGCCCGGTCAGCGGAATCAGGTTGGTCACCCCGCCGACGACGATGAACAGCTGGATGGCCAGCGCCGAGGCCAGTCCCGCGGCCAGCAGCTTGCCGAAACTGTCCCGCACCGCGATCGCGGTCCGCATGCCGCGGATGATCACGATGGTGTACAGCATCAGCAGGCCGGCCAATCCCACCAGCCCGAGTTCTTCACCGAACGCGGCGACGATGAAGTCGGTCGACGCGGCCGGCACGGTGCCCGGCTGACCGTTGCCGAGTCCGGTGCCGAAGATCCCGCCGGTAGCAAAGCTGAACAGCGACTGCACGATCTGATACCCGGCACCGTCCGGGTCGGCGAAGGGGTCCAGCCAGGTCTGCACACGAACCCGGACGTGATCGAAAATGAAATACGCCGCAACGCTTCCCAGCGCGAACAAGGCCAAGCCGATGACCACCCAACTGAACCGTTGGGTGGCAAGGTAAACGACCACCAGGAACGACGCGTAGAGCAACAGCGAAGTCCCGAGGTCTTTCTCGAAGACCATCACGCCGATCGACGTGACCCAGGCCGCGAGCAGCGGAGCCAGGTCGCGCGGCCGCGGCACGTCCATGCCCAGGACATGCTTGCCGGCACTGGTGAACAGACCGCGTTTGGCCACCAGCACCGCCGAAAAGAATATGAGCAGAAGGATTTTGGAGAATTCGGCCGGCTGAATCGAAAAGCCCGGCAACTTGATCCAGATCTTCGCGCCGTTCTGCTCAGATAGCGATCTTGGCAGCAGCGCCGGGATAGCCAGAATGACCAATCCGGTCAGCCCGCAGATATAGCCGTAGCGGGCGAGCTGGCGGTGGTCCTTCAGCCAAATCACCACGAACGCAAACGCCCCCACCCCCACCAGCGTCCATAGGATTTGCGGGTTTGCGCGTGCACTGGCCCCGGTGAGGCGGTCGTCGATGTCAAGCCGGTGAATCATCACCAGTCCCAGACCATTGAGCAGCGCCACTATCGGCAGCAGCAACGGGTCCGCGTACGGCGCAAAGCGTCTGATGGCAAGGTGGGCGCAGGCGAACACCGCCAAAAACCCGGCGGCGTAATTGATCAGCTGCCAGTTCACGCCGCGTTCCTGGTTGGCCTGCACGATCGCGAAGGCCGCCGCGGTGATCACGGCGGCGAAGCACAGCAGTAGCAGTTCCGCATTGCGCCGAGTCGGTAGCGGAGGTGTCACCGCGACCGGAGGCTGCGGCTGCGTGGTCATGTCGGAGCCCGGCAGTCGGTACCCGGTTGGGGTGGCGGCGGGGAGAGTGCTGTGACGGTGGGTGCGGCCGGCGTCGGCGATGGGTTTGCAGGAGGTTGTTCGGGGACCGAGGTGCTGGCGCTGGGTTCCGGTGCTGGGGTGGTCGTGGGCGCGAGCGGTGGCGTTGCGGTCGGCAGCGACTGGGCGCGCGCGGGCGGGCAGGGCGGCAGCAGCGACTCGGTCGACAATCTGCGTAGCTGTGCGTCGGCCTGCTCCAGCGTGCCTGCCGGAAGTCCGGCGGCCACTTGCGCGCGAGCCGATTCGACCAGATCGGACAGCTTCATCAGCTGGCAATCGCCACCTTTGCCCGCCTGGCCGTAGCGGATCACCGACAGCTGGTTGCGGCTGTTCAGGCAGCCCTGCGAGTAGGGCTGATGCAGCGGTACGCCCAGGATCGATACCTGGATGCCCTGCATGATGGACACCGCCCCGCCGTATTCGGCGACGTAGTAGTAGTTGCGGATGACGGTCCGGCCGATGGCCAGCGCCGCGAGCACCAACAAGACGACGAGCGCGGCCCCGATCGCTATTCGCCGTCGCGACCGCCGTGGCCGGGTGAAGGTATCGACTTGCGGCAGAACGCGTTTGACCACATTTGGGCGCGGGTTGATGGCCGAGGCCCGGCCGGCTGCGGTGTTGGGTCGGGCCAGTTGGTCCTGATACTCGGAGTCGCCGGATACCGCGCCCGCGATGATCGGCTGGGTCGGGCCGTACTCGTAGTCGACGACGTCGGCGACCACCACGGTGACGTTGTCTGGGCCGCCGCCGCGCAACGCAAGCTCGATGAGACGGTCGGCGCTGTCGGTGACATCGGGAATCTGCAGGGCGTCCAGGATGGTCTCGTCGCTGACCGGGTCGGAGAGCCCGTCGGAGCACAGCAGGTAGCGATCGCCGATGCGCACTTCACGCATCGTCAGCGTGGGCTCAACCTCATGACCGGTCAGCGCTCGCATGATCAACGATCGCTGCGGATGGCTGTGGGCCTCTTCGCGGGTGATCCGCCCTTCGTCGACCAAGGTTTGGACGAACGTGTCGTCTTTGGTGATCTGGGTCAGCTCGCCGTCGCGCAGCAGATAGCCGCGCGAGTCGCCGATGTGCACCAACCCAAGCCGGTTGCCCGCGAACAGGATTGCGGTGAGTGTGGTTCCCATGCCCTCGAGGTCGGGTTCCATCTCAACCTGTGCGGCGATGGCCGAATTGCCCGCGTGCACCGCGGAATCAAGCTTGGCGAGCAGATCGCCACCGGGCTCGTCGTCATCGAGGTGGGCCAACGCCGCAATTACCAACTGGGAAGCGACTTCACCGGCGGCGTGCCCGCCCATGCCGTCGGCGAGCGCCAGCAACCGCGCGCCGGCATACACCGAATCTTCGTTGTTGGAACGCACCAAGCCGACATCGCTGCGAGCCGCATACCGCAAGACCAAAGTCACGGGCGCAGCTCGATTACCGTCTTGCCGATACGAACCGGCGTGCCAATGGGAACCCGTACCGCCGTCGTCACCTTCGCCCTGTCAAGGTATGTACCGTTGGTCGATCCTAGATCTTCGACGTACCATTCCGAGCCGCGCTGGGAAAGCCGCGCGTGCCGCGTCGAGGCGTAGTCATCGGTCAGCACCAGCGTCGAGTCGTCGGCGCGTCCGATCAACACCGGCTGCCCGCTAAGCGTGATGCGCGCACCCACCAATGCTCCCTCGGTCACCACCAGGTAGCGCGCATTCGTGAGGCGCTGTCGCGACGGCAATAAGGTGCCGCGCAACGTCAATCCGCGTCGCACCATGACCGCGCCGGTCGGAGCGTAGATGTCAGTCCGCAAGATTCTCAGCACCGACCAGATGAATAGCCACAACAACATCAAGAACCCGGCACGCGTCAGTTGCAGTACTAGTCCCTGCATCTGGCGTCCCCTCCGTCCTGGCGCCGCACGCTTCGCGTGCCCGGATATAGCAACGTCACGATACTTGGACGATGGTCTATGCGGGCTGAAGCTGGATAGCTTCGCGACTTACGGGATCAATGGATGTGGACGACGATCTCCGAGTGGCCCAACCGGATCACGTCGCCGTCGGCCAACTGCCACTCCTGCACGGGCGCGTTGTTGACGGTGGTGCCGTTGGTGGAGTTGAGGTCCGACAGCAGCGCGACGTGGCCGTCCCAGCGGATCTCCAGATGGCGGCGCGACACACCGGTGTCCGGCAACCGGAATTGGGCGTCCTGGCCGCGGCCGATGATGTTGGCGCCTTCGCGCAACTGGTAGGTGCGCCCACTGCCGTCGTCGAGCTGCAAGGTGACCGCGGTCCCGGACGATGGGTAGCCGGCCTGGCCGTAGTCGCCGTAGCCGCCGGCCTCCGCGGGCTGGCCGTAGTCGTAGTCGCGACCCGCCGGCTCGGCGTATCCGCCGCTCGGGGCGCCGTAGGTCGGAGCGGGAGCGTCACCGTAACGGCCGTAGTCGGGCTGCTGGCCATACTCTTGGCGGCCGTATCCCGGCCCACCGGCATAGCCCTGGTCGTAGCCGCCACCCTGCTCGGGGTAGCCGCCCCGCTGTTCGGGGTAGCCGCCCCGCTGTTCGGGGTAGCCGCCCTCTTCGTGGCGGGCCGGTCCGCGGCCGTAGTCGGTGTACTCGCCGTAGCCCTGGCCACCGGGTTGGCCGTAGCCGCCCTGGCGGTAGCCGGCGTCATAACCCTGGCCGCCGCCCGGACGCTGTTCGTATTGCGGGTAGCCGCCCTGTTCGGGGTAGCCCCCAGGCTGGTCGGGGTAGCCCCCGCGCTGGTCGGGGTAGCCCCCGCGCTGGTCGGGGTAGCCGCCCTGTTCGGGATAGCCTCCACGCTGGTCGGGGTAGCCCCCGCGCTGGTCGGGGTAGCCGCCGCGCTGGTCGGGGTAGCCGCCTTGCTCGGGGTATCCACCCTGCTCTGGATACCCGCCTTGGTCAGCCGGCGGCGCCGGATAACCCTGCTGGTCGGGATATCCGCCCGATTCCGGCGGATAGCCACCCCGGGGGTCCTGGCCACCGCGCGGTTCATCCTGCGGATGGCCGTGGTGCTCGTCGTAGTAGTCGTCGCCCGGCCGCCCCGGCCCCTGGCCGCCGCGGTAGCTCGAATTGTCGCTCATCGGTGGTACTCCTGGTTCTGCGCTGAACGCGTGTTCTGATTGTGGCCGGGCGAGGTCGCCAGCTGTTGGGCGGGGCGCGACATCGGGGTTGACAGCACCGCGGACGCGGAACTGGCCGGTATGTAGGTTCGTCGCCTGCTCGAACCGGACGACCACGTCACCATATGTTTGCCACCCCTGTTCGCCGATGTATCCCGCCAAATGCTTAGCGAAAGCGTCTGAAGTGAGGTCCGGGTCGGCGCCCACTTTCTGGTAGTCGTGCATACCGAGGGTAATGATGTATTCGTTTGGAGCCAAAAGCCGATCGCCCGTGAGCATGCGGATTCTATCGGCCGCCTCCCTGCGCAGCAGGGCTTCTACTTCTTGGGGAACGATCGATCCGCCGAACACCCGGGCAAAAGCATCACCGACGGTGACCTCAAGTTTGCGCTCGATCCGTTGAACCAGCCCCTTCTGGCTGCCTGTGTCCAAGCGCCCGCCTCAGTCCTTGTCTATCGGTGCTGCACGGCGGACGGTCCTCCGGCGTGTCGCATCACGCGTGTCGTACTCCAGCATGGTATCGGGCCAGCGCAGCGCAGCGGCACTTGTAGAACTCTGAGAATCGCATCGATCCAGGTCAAGGCCGGGTTCGGCGGGGCGGAGCAGCCCGGTCGTGGCATCGGCGCGGTTGGGGATACCGGCTACTACAGTGGTAGGCTCCACCGGTTGTTTAGGGCGAGTGGCGGAATGGCAGACGCGCTGGCTTCAGGTGCCAGTGTCCTTCGGGACGTGGGGGTTCAAGTCCCCCTTCGCCCACCCGAATAGCTGCAGGTCACAGCACAAATTTATCCTTGCCACGCTGACACGATCTGCCATACATGCCCTGTCCGCGCGGTCGCCGCGGCTTCGCAGTGTCCGCAGCCGCATTCCCGGCGGGTGAAGCAAGAAAAGCGGCCACAGCCGGCGCCGCCGCGGGCCAGCTCTGCGCGCGCGGTCTAGGTGGCGCCTTTTTTAGCAGGGCGCCATGGAAACCTAAGCGCCGTAAGGACTCGCGAGATCAGGTTGACGGCGTGGTAGCCGATCACCGCGGCGATGATCAGGGCCACCGTGGGATCGAGCCAGTACCAGTCGCCGGTAA